>Ga0214468_1000115_pt1 | contig 23539 bp, 16 predicted proteins | sample RVTome_9_FD_187334 | JGI IMG/M metagenome (GOLD analysis project Ga0214468, IMG submission 187334) | Soil microbial communities from uranium-contaminated site in the Upper Colorado River Basin, Wyoming, United States - RVT155D38 HiSeq ...
ACGGCGTTGCCGCTCCTCAACGATGCTACGGCATCGCCTGCGTCGCGGCGCCTGGTATCCGACCCCACGCCGCCGCAACGGAAGGCAAGGGATGGGTGACTCAGACCACTAGACTCCGCCGCGTGGTGAAGCTCTCGATCTCCCGGCCGCGCGATGCCGAGGCAGAGGCGTCGCCCGAGCTCCGCTACCTCCGCGGCCTGGTCGCCGCGGAGGCGCGGCGGGTTTGGGGCGAGGTGGCGTCCGGCGGCGGCGGATCGGGCGGAGCCGCCGGACTGGACGGCGACGCGGGGCTGGAGAGCGCCACCGGAGCACAGGGCGGCGCCCGGGTCGAGGGGCCCTCCCACGTGCTGCTCCTCGCCGGCGACGGCGTCTTCGTCGCGCGGCGCAGTCTCGCGGAGATGCGGGCGGCGGTCGAGGCAGGGGCGGCGGCCGCGGTGGCGGGGCTGCTGTCCGAGGCCCTGCCGGCCGAGGGCCCGGGGGTCTACACGCTGCGCGGCTTCGAGCGGGTCGAGCGGGAGATCCTCGACGGCGGCGGCCCGGCCGCGCCCTCGGCTCCCGCTGCCGCCCTCTTCACAGCCCAGGCCTGGCGCACAGTCACGGACGACGGCGGCGACCCGGGCACCGCCGACCTCGCCGACCTGCTCGCCCGCCTGCCGGAGCGGCCGGCCGTCGCCGGGCTGTGCCACCGTTTCGTCGACTACTACGGCGAGGTGCGCGCCGACGCCGTGCCCCACCTGCCCGAGGGCGCGCGGGAGGTTCTGGAGATCGGCTGCGGACGCGGGGCGACCGGCGAGCACCTGCAGCGCGAGCTCGGCTGCCGGGTCACCGGCGTCGAGCTCAACCCCGAGGTGGCGCGCGGCGCCCGGGGCCGGCTCCACCGGGTGGTCGTGGGGGACGTGGAGGACCCAGCGGTCGCCGCCGAGCTGCGGGGCGGGGCACCCGCCGGCGGCTTCGACGCGCTCCTCGCCACCGAGCTCTTCGAGCACCTCGTCGAGCCGGAGCGCTTCCTCGCCGCCGCCCGCGGGCTCGTGCGGCCCGGCGGACGGATCGTGCTCTCGGTGCCCAACGTCGGGCACTGGTCGGTCGTCGAGGACCTGCTCGCCGGCCGCTGGGACTACCTGCCGATCGGCATCCTGTGCTACACCCACTACCGGTTCTTCACCCGCCGCACCCTGGAGGACTGGCTGGCCCGCTGCGGCTTCGACCGCGTGCGCCTGGTGGCGCAGCCGACCGAGCCGCCGCCCTGGCTCGCCGACGGCGCGGCCGAGATCGCCGGCCTCGAGGCCGACCCGGAGAGCCTGCGCACGAAGGGGTTCTGGGTCCTGATCGACCTGTGAGAGCGCGGATCGCACGGCATCTCGGACGGTCCTCCCGGGTCGCTCCCTGCGGCGTACAGCTCGTAGGCCTCGGTCGACTCCTTGGTCCGGGTCGCCCGATCTGCCGCACGCTCCACGCTCTCACGACCGAGGTCGTCGTGACGAATCGGTCTTCTCGACCGTGGAATGGCCTGGCCGCCCGCGCGTAGGGGCGGACGTGGCGACCGAGATGACGATGATCCCGCCCGCGCTCCCCACCGGCGCCGCCCCCGAGGCCGCCGCGGCCGGACCGGCCCGGCCGGCGCCGCCGGCCTGGGACGAGAGCGCCGGCGACGCCGAGCTCGCCCTGGCCGCCCGCCGCGGCGACCGGCGGGCGGCCGACCTGCTCGCCCGGCGCTACCGGCGGCCGGCCTACCTGCTGGCGCTGCAGATCCTGCGCGACCGGGACGACGCCCTCGACGTCGCGCACGACGCCCTGCTCCGCTTCTTCGCCCACCTCGACCGGCTCGAGGCCGGGCGCGAGGTGCGCCCCTGGCTCTACGCGATCGTCCGCAACCGCGCCCGCGACCTGATGCGCCGCCGGAGGGTCCGCAAGCACGACCCGATCGAGGCCGCCGACCCGGACCGGCCGGGCATCGTGCTGGTCGACGAGACGCCGGGGCCCGAGGCCCTGGCCGCCCGCCGCGAGCTCCAGGCGCGGATCTGGAGCGCCCTCGGCACCCTCGGCGAGGCGCACCGGGAGGTCCTCGTCCTGCGCGAGTACCACGACCTCGCCTACGAGGAGATCGCCCGCGTGCTGCGGGTGCCGGTGGGGACCGTCATGTCGCGCCTCCACCGCGCCCGCAAGGCGCTGCGCGAGGCCCTCGGCGGCGAGGCCGCCGGAGGAGGGACCCGTGCCTGAGCCGTTCGCGACCGGGGGCCGCCCGGCGGCGTCCTGCGGCCGCCGCTTCGACGAGGAGCTGCTCTCCGGCTACCTCGACGGGGCGCTGACCCAGGGCGAGCGCCAGCGCGTCCGGCTGCACCTGGAGGACTGCCCGGCGTGCCGCGCCGAGCTCGCCGAGATGACCGACCTGAGGGAGGCCGCCATGAGCACCCGTTTCGCCCTGCCCGCCGACGACCAGTGGAACGAGGCGCCGCGCGGCGCCGTCAGCCGCCTCTCGCGCGGCACCGGCTGGCTTCTCGTCGTCGTCTGGATCGTCGCCGTCGCCGGCTTCGCCCTGTGGGAGCTGGCGACCGGGCCAGCCAGCCTGGTCGAGAAGCTCCTCGTCTTCGCCGGCCTGTCGGGCGCGGCGTTGCTCTTCGTCTCGGTCCTGGTCGACCGGCTGCGCACCTGGCCGGTCGACCGCTACCGGAGGGTCCCCAAGTGATCGTCGCCACCACCTCGACCGTCGCCGGCAAGCGCGTCGTCCGCACCCTCGGCCTCGTCCGCGGCAACACGATCCGCGCCCGCCACCTCGGCCGCGACATCACCGCCGCCCTGCGCACCCTCGTCGGCGGCGAGATCTCCGAGTACACGAAGCTGTTCGGCGAGGCACGCGAGCAGGCCCTCGACCGCATGGTCGAAGAGGCCGAGTCGGTCGGCGCCAACGCCGTCGTCGACATCCGCTTCACCACCTCGATGGTGATGACCGGCGCCGCCGAGCTGATGGTCTACGGGACGGCGGTGGTGCTCGAGGAGGAAGCCGAGGCCTGAACCCTGTGAGCTCGGGCGGGCGCGACCGCTCGAGCTCCTCGTGGCCGTTCGCCGACTCGGGGCCTCACCCGCCGCCCCCCACCTCCATGACCTCGTCGAGGCGGGCTTCGACGAGGCGCGGCTCGGCGGGGAGCCAGGCGCGGAACCCGGGGCTGGCGAAGAGCTCGGCGTCGCCGGGGTAGGTGGGCACGAGCCAGGGGGGGAAGCGGGCGAGGATCTCGCGGTCGGGGACCCGGCGGCGGGCCTGGACGACGCGGCGCTTCTCCGCCAACTCGTCGAGGTGGCCGAGCAGGTAGGAGACGGCGCGGAGCTGGGCGACGGTGCGCTCGTCGGTGAGGGTGGTACCGGTCGCTCCCGCCCCGGCCGCACCGGCCGCACCGGCCGCGCGGCCGCGCCGCGCCGCGATCTCACGGCGGACGCGGTCGGCGAGGCGGCGGGCGAGCTCGACGGTGCCATAGCGGCGCCAGCGCTCGGGCAGGTCGCGCAGGCGGGCCGGGGGCTCGGCCGGGGGCGCACCGGCGGACTGTGCGGCGGTCCCCTCCACGTGCCCGGCGCCGGTTTCGGCTCCGGGCCCGGCCTCGCCGGTGGCGCCGACCTCGCGCGATCGGCCGGCCGCGGTATCGGCGATCGTGCCCGCGTAGGGGTCGAGGGCCAGCGCGGCGCCGCCCGGGTTCGCGTCGACGAGGAGGTGCTGGGTGCGGTGGGTCAGGGTGAGCATCACCGCCGGCATCATCCGCTCCCAGAGCCCGTCCTCGTAGTTCTTCGCCACGGTGAGGAAGGCGTTGCGCTCGAAGAGGAAGCCGCGGTTGAACAGGCCGAGCAGGTCGCTGGTCGCGCTCGAGCGGTGGTGGACGACCGCCTCGCGGGCGAAGACGATCCGCTCGCCGCCGGCCCACAGCCGCCAGCCGAGGTCGACGTCCTCGAGGTAGGCGAAGTAGTCGGCGTCGAAGCCGCCGGCGGCGCGGAAGGCGTCGCGGCGGACGAGCATGTTGCCGCCGCAGGCGAAGGGGAGCTCGGCGCCGTCGGCCGGCAGCTCGGCGGCGCGGGGACCCTCGAGCGGACGGCGGAAGCCGACCTGGAAGGCATGGCCGTCGAAGGTCATCACGCCGCGGGCGAAGTCGAGACGCTCCCCCTCCCAGTCGACGATCATGCCGGACACGGCCGCGACGTCGTCGGGCGCCGCCGCGAGCGCGTCGACGAGGGCGGCGAGCCAGCCCGGGCGCGGCCGGGTGTCGTTGTTGAGGAAGGCGACGGCGTCCCCTTCGGCGGCCTCGACCAGCCGGCCGTTGCCGGCGCAGAATCCGAGGTTCACGGCGCTCTCGACGAGCCGGACGCGCGGGAACCGCTCGCGCACCCAGCCGGCGGTGCCGTCGCGCGAGCCGTTGTCGAGCAGCAGGACCTCGAAGGGCACGCCCGGGTCGTCCTGGGCGGCGAGCGCCGGCAGCAGCGTCTCCAGGTGCCGCCGCCCGTTCCAGGAGACGACGGCGACCGAGACCTTGCGCACCGGCCGGCTCACCGCGGCCGCCCCGCGGCGAGGCGCCGCCGCCAGCGGCCGAGCCGCCGGCGGACCCGCTCGGCCAGCGCCTCGGGCGGCGTCACGGTCGGCGGGCGGAAGGCGAACCGTTCCTTCGTCGGGTCGGTCCGCGGTGCGCGGCAGAAGGCGGCGAGGGGCGCGAGCACGCGGTCCCAGGCGAAGCGGGCGGCGAGCCCGGCCGCCCCCCGGCGCCGAAGGTCCGCCGCCTCGGGGTCGGCGAGCGCCGCGCGCAGGGCCGCCGCCAGCGCCTCGGAGTTCTCCGGCGGCACCACCCAGCCGGCCCCGTGCTCGGCGACCAGCCGGCTCGCCGCGCCCCCCTCGGTGACGATCGCCGGGCAGCCTGCCGCCGCGGCGTCGAGGAAGCGGGTGCGCAGCGACAGCCGGGTCTCGAGGCTCGGGCGGTGGGGCGCGGCGAGGCAGTCGACGTCGCGCAGCAGGTCCCAGCGCCGGTCTGCCGGCACCCAGTCGAGGAGCTCGACCCGGCTCCCCCACCACTCCCGCCGCCGGCACTCCCGCTCGACCTCGCGCAGCAGCCGCTGGGGGGTGGAGCCGGGGTTCGGGTTGGCGATCAGCAGCAGCCGCCAGCCGGCCGCCTCCCCTTCGTCCGGCAGGCGCTCCAGGGCGGCGAGGAGCGTCCACGGGTCGTACCAGTCGTAGAGGCCGCCGAAGAGCACCCGCCGCTCGCCCGGCCGGCGCTCGGGCAGCCACGGGCGGTGCGGCCCGAGCCGCTGCGGCACGCCGAAGGGGACGGGGGCGATCAGCCCGGCGAGGTCGGGATCGCCGGCCAGCCGATCGGGGTTGACCCGGCCGAGGGCGGCGAGGAAGCCGAGGTAGAAGCCGCGCTGCTCCTCGGACGAGCAGAGGAAGAAGTCGCCGCGCGACATCTGGAGCACCCAGCTCGCGTGGTCGTTCTCGTACGGGGCGAGCCCGAGCTCCTCGCGGTAGTAGAGGTTCTCGACCAGCCAGGGGTCGTAGAGGTCGATCGCGGTCGGCAGCCGCGGGCACTCGAGCAGGAGGTCGTTGGCGAGCTGCCCCTGGGCGACCGCGCCGTCGCAGTCGGCGAGGAGCCGGGCGAGGCCGCCGCGGTGGAAGCTCCTCACCTCGACCGGACCGGTCGGCACGGCGCCGTCCGTCGGCGCCTCGAACGCCTCGAACGCCTCGGCGGCAGCGAGGGCGGCGCGGGTCGCCTCGGGCGGCGCCGGCGACACGAGCACGGTCTCCACCCCGGCGGCCGCCGGCAGCCGGCGGGCGAGCTCGAGGTAGCGCAGGCCGATCCCCGCCATCCGCTCGCGGACCGGCTCGGACGAGACGAGGGCGATCCGGGTCATCGGCCGCGCAGCGTTTCGAGCCGGCGGTGGACCCGCCACGCCCGGGTCCCCTCCATCTCGCGGATGCGCTCCTCGAGGCGGGCGATCTCGGCGTAGGTGCGGCCGAGGTGGGCGTCGCGCTCGTCGACCGTCGCGCGCAGGGCCGTCTCGTCGGCGTAGAGCCGGCGCAGCTCGGCCTGCTCGCGGGCGGCGTCCTCGCGCCGGGCGTCGAGCTCGCCGCGGAGCGCGTGGTAGCGGGTCTCGAGCTCTGCGTAGCCGCCTTCGAGCCGCACCCGCGCGAGGGCGGAGTCGATCGCCTCCTGCCGGGCGTCCGCCGCATCCCGCCACGCTCGCTCGGCCTCCCGCCGCGCCGCGCCGGCCTCCTCCGCCGCCTCGACCGCCTCGGCGCGCAGGCCGTCGGCGATCCGCGCCAGCCGCTCCGGGCCGAGCCGCTCGGCGTGCTTGGCGATCACCCGTGCCTTGACGGCGAGGAAGTCGGCCCGGCGGCGCGGCGCCTCGCCGAACACCTGCCCGCCGCCGCCGCGAAAGTGGCGGTATTCGCAGGTCACTCGCGCCAGGTGGTGGAACGGGGTCAGCCCGGCGAGCCGGATCAGGAGGTCCCAGTCCTCGAAGAACGGCAGGGTCTCGTCGAACGGCCCGCCGTCCCCGGCACCGCAGCCGCCGTCCGCCGCCAGCTCGGCGAAGAGGGAGCGCTCGACGAGCACGGTGTTGAACGGGATGTAGTTGTCGACCAGCAGGCGGTCGGGGTCGAAGTCGCGGCTGTAGGGCAGGCGCCGCTCGACGCAGCGCCAGCCGGCCGGCGTCTCGTGTCCGCCCTCGGCCGGACCGGCGAGCGCGTAGACGGCCACCGCGGCGTCGGTGTAGGCCACCCGCACCCCGGGCGCCGCGGCCAGGCCCGCCAGGGTCGCCAGGTGCTCCGGGGCGGCGAGGTCGTCGTCGTCGAGGAAGGCGACGTGGTCGCCGGTCGCCGCCGCGACCCCGGCGTTCGCCGCCGCCGCCCGCCCCCGCCCCTCCGCCAGGTCGACCCGGACGACGGGGAGCGGGAAGTCGCCGGGCACCTCGGGCGGGGCACCGCCGTCGTTGACCAGGATCACCTCGGCGCGGCGGTAGCTCCCCGCCGCGAGGCTGGCGAGCGCTTCGGCGAGCAGGCCCGGCCGGTCGCGGGTGCGGACGACGACCGACACCTTCGGGCCCTCGCGGACCTCGTGCACCTCGGGCGTCCCGCCGAGGCGGGCGACGAGCTGCGCCGGGCTGGCGGTCGCGAAGTCGGCGGCGGCCAGCCGGCGGTAGCCCTCGGCGGCGTCCGGCCCCTCGACGTCGCTCCCCAGGGTCAGGGTGCGGTAGCGGCGCAGGCCCAGCGACGCCCGCCAGTAGCCGCGGCGCTCGCCCTGGCTGGCGTAGAGCTCCATCAGCGACCGCAGCTCGCCGACCTCGGCCGACACGTCGACCAGCAGGTCCGGGTAGGCCGGGCGGTTGATCTCGTAGGCGAGGACCGCGAGGCGTGGGGCGAGCTCTGAGAGCGGGTCGCCGTCGCCCTTGCGCAGCCCGCCGAGGAGCCGGTGGACGGCGCCGAAGGCGGCCCGGTGGTCGCGGCTCGCCTCGGTGGGGGCCGGGACGAGCAGGAGCTCCGGACGCTGGGAGAGGAGCGCCCGGCGCAGCGCGGCCGAGACCGCGTCGAGCGAGTCCGCCAAACCGCCGTCGGGCAGGCCGAGGTGCTCGCAGCCGGCGACCCCGAGCCGCCGGCAGACGGCGTCGGCCTCGGCCCGCCGGCGGCGGGCGTACTCGGCGCGGCGGTCGGCCTGCGGCACGGCCTCCTCGCCGGAGCCGCCCGCGGCACCGCCCCGCACCGGAGGACGCGGCTTGCCTCCGGACCCCCCGAGCTCCACCGCGCCGTCGGTGAGGTAGAGGATGCGCACCGCTGCGCCCCCCGCCAGGAGCTGGAGCAGCAAGCCGCCGCAGCCGAGCAGCTCGTCGTCGGGGTGCGGTGCGAGGACCAGCGCGCTCGCCGCCCTCACCCGCTCGGCGCGGTCGGGCGGCGCCAGGCGATCGCCGGCGCGGGTCATCGCAGGTACCCCAGGGCGCGCAGGCGGCGCCGCGTCTCCTCCGCCTCGCCGGCGGCGACCGCCGGGGCCCGCATCCGCTCCTCCACCGCGGCAGGCGGCCGCCACACGCGGAGGACCGGGGACACCGGCACCGAGACGCGGAACGGCCAGTCGGCCGAGACCAGCCGCTCGGCGGGGAGGGAGCCGCCGCGGTACGGGTCGCCCCGTCCGACGAGCACCCGGCGCGTCGCCACCGGCGCCCCGTCGAGCGACAGCTCGAGCGCCTCGATCCCGCCGGCGTCGCCGAGGACCCGCACCCCTTTCTGGACGCGGTCGGCGACCAGATCGAAGGTCAGCTCGCGGCCCGACAGCCCGACCACGTCGCCCTCGGCGAGGAAGTACGGGAGCCAGGTCTCGGGCGGCCGTTCGAGGACGATCCGCCCGGCGAGCCGCCGCCCGGGGTCGACCGCGTCGAGCATCACCCGCAGGCCCGGCAGCTCGGCGTCGAGCTGCCCGTGGATGACCGGCTCGAGCTGCTCGACCTGCGCCGGCTCGGCCTCGGCCAGGTTGACCGTCTCGCCGGGGTCGCGCGCCAGGTCGTAGAGCTCGACCCGCTCGAGCCGGTCTCGATCGACCGGCCAGGTCGCCTCCTCGAGCGGGTCGGCCGGGGTGAACGGCTCGGTCGCGTTGAACAGGATCAGCTTCCACTCGTCGAGCACCGCCGCCGCCCGTAGCGGGCCGAACGAGAGGTGCTCGGCCATCGCCGGCTGGCGTGGCAGGGTCTCGATGCCGGCAAGGGCGGGCAGCAGGTCGATCCCGTCGAGGTCGCTCGGGATCTCGAGCTCGGCGGCGGCGAGCACCGTCGGCGCGAGGTCGATCAGCCGCACGCTGCCGGCGAGCCGCCGCCCCTCCGGGATCCGCCCGTCCCAGCGCAAGACGAGCGGCACCCGGATCTGCTCGTTGTACAGGGTGTGGCCGTGCTTCCAGCCGCCGTGCTCGTACAGCTCCTCCCCGTGGTCGGAGGTCAGGACGATCAGGGTGCGCCGGAAGTCCTCGCGGCCGAAGCCGCCGAGCAGCTCCCCGACCAACCCGTCGACGTAGTGGACCTCGCTGTCGTAGAGCGCGCGGAGCTGGTCGACGTCGGCTTCCGGGTCGGCGAGCTCGACCTGCCCGGTGTAGAGCCCGTGGACCATGTCGCCGCGGATCGGCCCTTCGTAGTCGGGCAGGAACGGCGAGCGCCCGTCGACGATCTCCGGGTTGTCGTAGGGGTCGTGCGGCTCGAGGTAGTGGAGGTAGAGGAAGTAGGGCCGGCCGCCGTGCGCCGCGAGCCAGGGCAGCACGCGCCGATTCACCGAATCGCCGCGGAGCGCCGGCGAGCCGCGCTCGGGCGGCGCGAGGTAGAACGTGTCGAAGCCGCGCGCGAAACCGATCCCCGCGTGCAGGGCAGGGTTGGCGACGAAGGCCGCGGTGCGGTAGCCGGCGTCGCGCAGCCGCTCGGCCAGGGTCGGCACCCCCTCGGGGACCGCCATCTCGTCGAGGCCGCCGCGGACCAGCTCTCCCGGCCGGCGGCCGGTCAGGTAGGAGATCGCCGAGGGCAGGGTCCACGGCGCCTGGGCGTAGGCGTCCTCGAGCACCGCGCCGCGGGCGGCGAGCCGGCGGTCGATCTCGGGGGAGGTCCAGCGCTCGGCCCCGTAGGTGCCGAGGCGGTCGGCGCGCAGGGAGTCGACGACGATCAGCACGACGTTCGGGCGCCGGTCGGACCGGGGGCTCTCGCCGGAGAGCGACACGGGTCCCCAGGCGACCGTCCGCTCGCCGTCCTCCCCGCCGAGGCCGGCGAAGGCCGCCGACAGCTCGAGGGTGACCGGCTCGCCAGCCCACGGCCCCAGGTCGACCGTGAGGTCGTGCCACGGCGTGCGGTCCGACGGCCCGATCGTCACCGTCTTCAGGACCTGCCGCTCCCCCTCGTGACGCAGCGCGATCCGGGCCTCGAAGCCGCGCGAGCGGGCGAGCGCCTCGGGGAGCGGGTGGACCCCCACCGCGAGCCGCGGCTCGGCGGGCAGCCGGCCGCGCCAGGTCCAGCCGGACGGGGTGGCGAGCAGCACCGGGCGCCGCTCGTGGTCGACGGTCAGCTCGGCGACCTCGGGCGGCCGCGAGAAGCGGATGCCGAGGACCTCGAACTCGTCCTCGGACACCGGCTCCCCGGGCGGCGAGAACGGCACCAGGAAGCCGCCCCCCACGTCCCGCTGGCAGGCCGGGACGAGCGCGGCAGCCGCGGCCAGCGCCACGCCGAGGGCGAGCGGCGCGGCCCGCCGCGCCGTCACCACCGCCGCTCCAGCCGCCGCAGCCGCAGCCGGACGAGATCCCACAGCATGCGCAGCGAATCGCGCACGGGGTCGACCCGCGAGTCCGGGCTGTTCTCCCACCGCACGCCGACCTCCCGGACCTCCAGGCCGCGCCGCCGCGCCAGCCAGACGAGCTCGACGTCGTAGGCGAAGCGGTCGACGGTCATCTCGGCGAAGAGCCGCCGGGCGGCCTCGCCGTCGAGCAGCTTGAAGCCGCACTGGGTGTCCGAGAGCCCGCGGACGCCGGCCATCCGGACCAGCAGGTTGAAGACCTTCCCCATCAGCTCGCGGTAGGCCGGCTGGCGGCGGGTGATCTCGGAGCCGGCGACCGCGCGGCTGCCGAGCACCACGTCGGCCTCGCCGAGACGCGCCTCGAGCCGCGGCAGGTCCTCGATCGGCGTCGACAGGTCGGCGTCGGTCAGGAGCACCCGGCGCCCGCGGGTCCGCGCCACCCCGGCCTTCAGCGCCGCCCCCTTGCCGCGGTTGGTCTCCAGCCGCTGGACCGCGACCCCGCGCGGCGCGTACCCGGCGGCGACCTCGGCGGTGGCGTCGCTGCTGCCGTCGTCGACGACGACCACCTCGAAGTCCCCCCCCCGGTCCTCGAGGTACCCGAGGACGCGATCGAGGGTCGTACCGAGCCGGGCAGCCTCCTGGTAGGCGGGGATCACGACGGACAGTTCCATGGGACCGAGGGGGGGCGGGCGAAGCGAGCTATTATACGGTCCGACCGGCCGCTCCCACCGCCGGCGGACAGACCGGCCGAACGCCGCTCTCCCGGTCGCCGCCTCCAACGCCTCGGGCTCGATGTCGCCCCGCTCCCCATCTCCCGCCCCGGAAGGCTCCGTGGGGTCGGCGGAGGCGCGGGACGAGGCGTCGGGGACGGCGCGTACCGCCGAGGGTGGAGCGCGCCTGCCGCTGGCCGAGGTCCTCGCCGAGCTCCAGGCGCTCCCCGCGCGGCCCGTCCTGGTCGTCGACCCGACCGGCGAGGCGGAGCGCGCCGGGGACGCCGCGCCGGGTCCCGAGGTCGTCCACGCCCGATCCCTCGTCGCGGCGGACGGCCCGCCCCGGGCCGGACCGCCCGCGCCACCGGGCGGGTACGGCGCGCTCGTCCTGCTCGGCGGCGGGCGCGCCGCCCGGGCCGACCTCGCCGCCGCCCGAGGCCTTCTCGCACCGTCGGGGAGGCTGGCGGTCGTCCTCGGCCCGGGAGAGGCGGACGGGAGCGCGCTCGCCGAGCTGACCCGGGCCCTGTACGAGGAGCGCTTCGCGGTCCTCCGCTCCCGCCGCGTCGCGGCCGGAGAGGGCGGGGAGAGGGAGGCCCGCGAGGTGGTGCTCGCCCGCCGCGCCGAGCACCGGGTGCGCGGCTACCGGCCGGGCGACGAGGCGGCGATCCAGGACCTGTTCCGCCGCTCGTTCCACCAGGAGCGCCCGCCGTCCCACTGGCGCTGGAAGTACCTGGACTGCCCCTACGGCGGCCCGCGGATCAGCGTCGCCGAGGGCCCCGAGGGAGACCTCGTCGCCCACTACGCCGGCTATCCGCTACACCTCTACGACGCCGCGCGGCCCGGCCCGGCCGGCCTCGAAGCCGTCGCCCACCACGTCGGCGACACGATGACGGCGCCCGAGGCGCGGCGGGTGGGCCGGGGGGAGACCAGCCTTCTCGCCCGGACGATGCGCCACTTCTTCGCCGCCTACTGCGACGGCCGGGTCGGGCTCAACTACGGCTTCAACGCCGGCCGCATCCACCGCTACTACCGCCGTGCGGTCAACCAGGACCGCCACGCGCCGGTCACCTACCGGGTGAGGGAGCTGCCGTTCCGCGCCGCGGGCGGCCGGGCGGGCCACGGAGGGTGGCGGGTCGAGCGGGTGGAGCGGGTCGGTCCCCGCTTCGACGAGCTGTTCCGGCGGGTCCGCGACGGCTACGGCCTGCTCGTCGTCCGCGACGCCGCGTACCTCGCCTGGCGCTACCTCGCCCGGCCCGACGTGCGCTACGAGCTGTGGACGGCGCGCCGCGGGCGGCGGCTCGCCGGCTGGGGCGTCTTCCGGCGCGAGGACGGCCGCGAGGGGCACCGGCTGGTCTGGGGAGACGCGCTCTTCGACCCCGAGCGGCCGGACGCGGCCGGGGCCCTCCTGGAGCGGGTCGCCGGGGCGGACGGCGCCGCGGGCGGAGGGTGGATCGAGGGGTGGTTCCCGCCGCAGCCGTCGTGGTGGGATCGCACCCTCCGCGCGCTCGGCTTCGTCGAGCGCCCCGAGCCGCAGGACATCGGCCTCGTCTACCTGCCCTTCCTCCGCGACCCGACGGAGGACCTCGCGGCGCGCTTCTACTACACGAAGGGCGACGGCGACCTCTTCTGATCGAACGCCCGCCGATCTCACAGGCGGCGTGCGCGGCTCCAGGCGCGGAGCCGGCCGGCCGCGTCGCGCCCCTCGACCCACCAGTAGAGGTCGCCGTCGTAGAGCCGGCGCATCGAGCGGATGAACTCGGCGGGAAGCGGCGCCCGGACCGCCGTCCCCTTGCCCGCCGGCGGCAGGTCGAGCATCAACGCGTTGCCGGGGCTCGAGACGACGAGGCGGTACGAGAGGGCCGACGATCCGGCGGGCGGGACGAACGCGACGTCTCCGCCGCCGGTTCGTCGCCGGGCCTCGTCCGCCGGACGCCAGGCGCGCATCTCCTCGCCCTCCTCCACCGCCGGAGAGACCGGGCGGAAACGGCCGGCCTCACGGTCCCAGGCGAGCCGGCGGGCACCGGGGAGGCCGCGGGCGACCGGCGCGAGGTCCTCGGGGCCGAGCAGGGCGAGCGGATGGACCGCCAGCCGCGTCGAGCCGAAGGGCGGCCGCACGGCGTCGGCGAGACCGTAGTGGTAGACCTGGGCGAGCGGCACCCCGCCGGCGCTCTCGACGAAGAGCGGGTAGCCGACGACGAAGACCGGCCCGGCCGGCCCGTCGTCGGCGGCCGCGAGGCTCGAGGCCGCGACGCGCGCCTCCGCGCCCGCCCGCCGGTAGGTCGCGACCTGCTCGGCCAGCAGAGCCCCCCAGACCGCGGCGGTCACGACGACGAGGACCGGACCGGCGAGTCGGGCCCGCCGCGCGACACGCGGGGCCGCGGCCCCCTCCCCGAGCGGCGCGGCCAGGCGGCCCAGCGCGAGGGCGGCGCCCATCGCCGCCACGTAGGCGTAGCGGCCGTTGGCGGGCACGAACGGCTCGAAGGCGAACGGCGCCATGCCGAGCACCGCCCACGCCCAGCCGAACGTCCACGCGGCGAGCTCCCGCCGGCGGCGGTCGCGGTCCAGGCCGGCGAGGCGGAAGAGGACCGGGCCGGCGGCGAGCAGGGCGGCGACCGCGAGGGCGCCCCAGAGCGTCGCCGGCACCCCGTACCAGGGGACGAGGAGACGCTGGAGCGACGCGCCGAGGTCGCCGGCGAGCCGCGGGACCGCCGCCACGTCGAACCGCTCGGCGAAGCTCGAGTAGCCGCCGAGCACGACGCCGAAGAGACTGCGCCGGAAGGCGAGGTACCCCGCCACGAGCACGACGAACGGCACGTAGGCCGCCGCCTTGCGCGCCTGGCCGCGGAACCCCCGCCCGCGGGGCCCGAGCAGGTGCTCGTAGACGGCGAGGAGCGCCGGCAGGGCCGCGGCCGCCTCGTAGGAGCCGAGGGCGAGGACCGCCGCGCCGAGCGCGGCCGCCAGCCGGCGGAGGCGCCCGGTGTCGCGGAACCGCTGATACTCGGCGACGGCGACGAGCTGGAAGGTGCCGCAGAACAGGGTGGCGAAGCTGGCGACCCACACCGCGTTCGGGTGCAGGGGGTGGAGGGCGAAGAGCCCGGCCGCGGCGATCGGCGCCGGGCCGGGAGGCCCTCCCTCGCCCCGGACCCGCCGCTCGATGCCGAGCGCCACCCGCCAGACCAGGACCGTGTTGAGGAGGTGGACGGCGAGGTGGACCAGGTGGAAAGGAAGCGGCCACGGACCGAAGAGCCGGACCTCGACCGCCAGCAGCGCCGTCGAGACCGGCCGCCAGAAGCGGACGAACTCGATCCCCAGCCAGGGGCCGAGCAGCCAGCCGCGGACGTCGGACCACGGCGGGGACTCGAGCAGGACCCGCACGAGCGGCAGGTCCTCGCTGACGAAGGGGCGCGAGAGGAACGGGAGGTAGAGGACGAGCAGCGGCACGGCGAGGAGCAGCGCCGCTCCACCCGGGCGGGCCGCCGCCCGGCGCAGCAGGCCGGCCGTCACCGTTCCCCTCCCGGCCGGACAAACGAGGCCGCCGCGAGCTCCCGGCCGGCGTCGTCGACCAGTCCCAGTCGCCAGGTCCCGGGCGTCATCCCCTCCCAGGTCGACGCGGGCAGCTCCCAGCGCCCGCTCCCCCGCTCCAGCCGCTCGGCGGCGGCGGGAAAGCCGCGGGCGAGCGGCGAGACCTCGATCCAGAGCGGGGCCTCCCGCGCGGCGCCGGCGAGCTCGCCGAGGTCGACGGCGGGCCGGCCCGGCCGGTCGAGCGGCGGCGGGTACCCGGCGCCGCCCGGCGCGCCGCCGAGCCGGCCGGCGAGCCGCTCGAACCGCTCGCCGTGCCAGCGGGCGGCGAACCGCCGGCGTGAATCCTCGAACCACGCCTCGGAGCGAGGCTCGCGCGCGGCGCTGCGGGCGAACGCGTGGACGACGACCGCCCGCGGCTCGTAGACCGCGGCGAGCCCCGCGCGGCGGAGGCGGAGCAGCCAGTCGGTCTCCTCGAAGTAGAGCCGGTACCCCTCGTCGAACGGTCCGACCCGCTCCCAGGCCGGCCGGGCGACGGCGAGCAGCGCCCCGCTGAGGTGGTGGCTCGCGATCGCCTCCACCGCCCGCCAGTGCCGCCGCGCGTGCCGGCGCCAGCGCCGGCGGACGAAGGCGGCCCACCTGGGCCCCCGGTCGCCGAGGCGGGCGAGGAGCTCGCTCGCCCGGTCGCGCCGCTCGGTCGGCGGGAGCAGGAGCCGCCCGCCGCGGTCCCAGACGAAACGCGGGCCGGCGGCCGCGGCGCCGCCGCGGAGCGCCGCCGCCAGCCGGGGCAGACAGCCGGCGAGGAGCTCGACGTCGGGGTTGGCGAGGACGAACGCGTCTCCGGACGCGCGCTCGACCCCGAGGTTGACGCCGCCGGCGAAGCCGAGGTTCTCGCCCGGCTCGACGAGCTCGACGGGGAGCTCGGCCAGCCGTGCCCGCCCGGCGGTGTCGGAGCCGTTGTCCACCAGGAGGATCTCGGCGGTGAGCCCGGCGGCCTCGGGCCGCGCCAGCTCCCGCCGCACGGACTCGACCGCCGCCGCCGCCAGGTCCGGGGTGCGGTAGTGGACGAAGACGACGGAGAGCTTCATCCGCGCCACCGGTAGCGGCCGGGGCGGTCGAGCGGCAGCAGGAGCTCCGGCGAGAAGGCCACCCACCCCTCCGGCGACCGGTAGCGGACCCGCAGCCTCACCGAGGAGATGCCGCCGATCCGATAGCCGCCGCGCGCCGGGACGGCGATCGCGCGCTCGCCGCCGCCGAGCACCAGCGCCCAATCGCCCGCGGCGTGCGGGCCGAGCTCCCACCAGAGCTCCTCGCCGGTGCGCCGGAAGCTCACCTCGAGAGGCACGTCCCGGCGGAGCGCGCCGCAGTAGCTGCGCCGGAGCGCGGGGACGCGGCCGGTGATCTCCACGAGGCGGCCGGCGGACGCCTCGTACCCCCACACCCGCCGCCCCTCCGCCCCGCCCGTGCACAGGAAGACGTCGTCGGCGAACCACCCCGCGGCGCGCGGCATCCCGAGGCGTGCCTCGAGCCAGCGGAGCTGGTCGAGCGCGGCGGCGTACTCGGCCGGGTGCCGGAGGAGGTCGTCCGGCCCGAGCTCCAGCAGGCCGCGGTTCTCCACCTCGAGCCGCCCCATCTCGTCCACCGCCTCGGCCCAGGCCTGGCGGTTCGCGACCAGGCCCGCAGCGAGAGCGACCGCCAGGAGGCCGACGGCGGCGCCGCGGCCCGCCCCGCCCCGCCGCGCCAGCGAGCCCGCCCCGAAGGCGAAGGCGAGCGCGCCGCCGGCCCAGGGGACCGCGGCGTAGCGGGGGACGACCTCCTGGGATACCGGCAGGACCGGCGCCAGCGCGAGGAGCGCCCCGGCCGCGACGAGGAGCGCGGCGCGGCGGCTGCGCAGCGCCAGCCACGCCGCCGGCGCGAGGAGCGCCGCCAGGGCCACCGCGCCCCAGGCGGTTCCGCCGGCGGCCGTCGCCGCCATCTTCCCCGGCAGGGCGAGCGCGGCCGCCGGCAGCTCGTCCGGCGCGATCGCCCAGCCGTAACCGCCGACGAGGACGTCGAGCATGTAGAGGCGGTAGGCGAGGTAGAGGACCAGCGCCGCCGCGTGCGGAGCCGCCAGCCGGAGGCGGTCGTGCAGCCGGCCCTCCGGGACCAGCGGCAGGAGCAGCGCCAGCGGGACGAACACCTCCTTCGCCGCCATCGCCGCGAAGTAGGCCGCCGCGGAGGCGGCCGACCACGCCACGCGGCCTCGGCCCGCGCTCCGCCCCAGCGCCGCCAGGTACCCGGCGACCGCCAGCAGCGCGAAGAGCAGCCCCTCGACGTAGTGGCGGACCATGATCAGCGCCGCCAGCGAGACCAGCGGCGGGCCGAGGAGGAAGAGGGCGGCCCCGGCCGCCGACCAGAGCGCCGGCAGGCGGAGCCGCAGCGTCGCGTAGAAGGCCCCGGCGGCGAGGCCGAGGGCGAGGAGCTGGTGGAGATAGAAAGGGGCCGGCCGCAGGCCGAAGAGCGTCGCGTCGAGGTCGAGCGACAGCATCAGCAGCGGCGTCAGCATGCGGAACGGCAGCTTCTGCCACACCGCCGGGTCGAAGGTGTACGCCGCGGCCGGGTGCTCGAGCACCCAGCGCAGGTTGAAGAAGTCGTCGTGCACCCACCAGAAGCCGAGGACCCGGTGGTAGAGCGCCGCCGCGGCCGCGAGCCCGAGCGCCGCCGCGGCCGGGAGCTCGACCGCCCAGCGCGGACCCGGCGCGCTGGCGCGCGGTCGGCTACCCGTCGTCCGGGGTGTCGCGGAAGATGGTGTCGTGGGGATCCGACCGCTCCTCGGCCGGCCGGCCGTTGGTGTAGTAGTAGAACGACACCGACTTGCGGGTCCTGCCCGGGGGGCAGGCGAGCGGATGGGGGTGGCCGTGGAAGGAGGTGTCGGTGGTGCTGAAGACCACGGTGCGGTTGAAGACCGGCAGCACCCGCCGGACGCAGCGGCTCATCTCCCGGTCCCACAGCTCGAGGTGGCCGCCGTACTCCTCCTTCCAGTCCCGGTTCAGGTAGACGAGGAGGTTCAGCCGCCGGTCGAGGCGGAGCTTGGGGTGCCAGTTGAAGTCGGCGTGCACCTTGAGGAAGCCGCCCGGCTCGATCTGGTGGGGACCGGCGCCCCCGAAGTAGGGGTCGGGGACCAGGCCGTCGATCCCGGTGAGGGCCTCGAGGAACTCGAGGACCGGCGGCGAGCCCATCCGGTGGAGGAACAGCTCCAGCCGCTCCGGCAGGCGCGAGGTGTGGGTGTAGCCGAGCTTCTTCTCCGTCGCACTGTCGAACTGCTGCCAGCGGATCGCCTCGGGCGACGGGAAGTCCGCGAGCACCTCGTCGAGGAGCGCGTCGTCGAACAGCCCGTCGAGGACGGCGTGGGGGAACGGGTCGGCGCCGACGTAGCCGTCGTGGAGCGCCCTGGGGTCTGCGTCGAGCCGCACGAGGTCCGCTTTCGACGTCAGTCTAGCCAGCCCTTCCGGAGACGGTCAAGACGCCGCCGCCGAGGCCGCGCCCGCTGCGGAGGGCGACTCGGCGGCCCGCCGGCTCGCCCAGCGCACCGCCTCGCGCAGGCGCGGCCCGACCGTCTCCGGCGCGAACGCCTGGGCCGCCGCCCATCCCGCCTGCCGCGCCCGGCGCCAGGCGCGCGGCCGGGTGAGCAGGGCGTGGGCCGCCTCGGCGAAGGCCTCGGCCTCGCCGGGAGGGGCGAGGGCCGCGGCGTCGGCGGCGAAGGCGGCGATCGACGGGATGCGGGAGGCCACCCCCGGCACCTTCGAGGCCATCGCCTCGAGCAGCGGCAGCCCGAACCCCTCCTCCCCGCGGGAGGCGAGGATCAGCAAGTCGCAGCCGCGCAGCTCGCGGGCGACCGTCGCCGGCGGCACCCCGCAGAGGTAGCGGTCCGGGGGGCAGAGCGCCCTCTCCTCCTCGCCCAGCGGCCAGGTGGACAGGCGCAGCAGCCGCGCCGGCATCCCGCGCTCCCGGAGGCGGGCGACGGCCGCGAGCGCCGTCGGCACCCCCTTGACCTCGGACTCGAAGATGCCGGGGACCGCGATCCACGGGCGCGGGTCGGGGCGGAGCCTCGCGGCCGGCCGGAAGGCGGGGTCGAGCGGCGGCGGCGCGACCCGGCTCTCCCGCCCGAAGCGGTCGCCGAGGAGCGGCACGAGGTGCGGGGAGACGACGAGGGTCGGGATCGGCAGCGAGTAGACCCGCTCGACCTCGCCGCGCACCTCGCGGAGGTGCGGCAGCGCCCCCTCGTACCCCTGGCAGAAGTGGGCCACCGGGCCGGCGTCGAGGGCCAGGGCGCGCTCGACCGTCGTCCAGTAGGTGGCGACGACGAGGTCCTGGTCGCCGAGGCGCGGAGGCTCGGCGGTGGTGTCGACGTAGCGGGCGTCGATCGCGATCCAGCCGGGCTTCGGCCCCTCGGCGAGCACGGTCACCTCGTCGCCCATCGACCGCAGCAGGGCGACGTGCTGGAAGATGACCTTGTTGCCGCCGTTGAGCTCGGGGAAGGGCAGGACGTAGGCGACGCGCACGGCTCAGGATCCCCCCGCCGGCGGGCGGCGAGACGAGGTCCGGCCGCTCAACGCGTCCGGGCGAAGACGCAGCTTCGGCAGATGAAGTCGGCCGGCGCCTCCTCCATCCCGTAGACCCAGCGGCGCATGGTGGCCAGGGCGGGACCGGTCAGCACCTCGTCGAGCGACTGCTCGGCGAGGTCGCCGACGACGTAGCGCTCGTCGTAGTCCTCGCAGCAGAGCAGGCACTTGCCGTGCGGCGTGATGTGGACGTGCTGGAGCGGCCGGGAGCCGAAGTTGTCGCATCCGCACAGGGTCTTGTTGCGGGCCGACAGGCCGATCTGGAGGTACCCCGCCCGGTCCATCACCTCGAACTGCTTGACCCGGAAGCGGCTGCCGGCGAAGCGGTCGCGGATCTCCTCGAAGTCGCGGCGGTGGACGTCGTCCCCCTTGCCGAGGACGACGATGTCCATGTCCTCGGCGACCGGCCGGTCCTTCGCGTAGTCGAGGTTGCGCAGGACGAGGGCCAGGTGGTCGCCCCGCCGATCCTCCGCGTAGCGCCCGCGGTCGAGGGTCGAGAGGTTGATCGACAGGAACCGCAGCCCGCCGAGATCGACGAGCTGGTCGACCCGCTTCGGCGTCAGCCCGGTGCCGTTGGTCAGCGTCGCCGCCGGCAGCCCTCGCCGGGTGATCGCCGCCACCTGCTCGACGAACCGCTTGTCGGCCGTCGGCTCGTTGTAGTTGATCATGAAGACCGACTCGACCGTGTCCCGGTAGACGGCGACCTGGTCGAGGATGTCCTCGTACTGCTCCGTCGGCATGAAGTACGACTCGCGCGGGTCGAAGGCGACCGGGCAGAAGTAGCAGCCCTGGTTGCACACCGTGTGCGCCTCGAGCGAGACGTACTTGAGCAGGAAGTCGCGCTCCGGCTCGGCGTCGGCGGGCACCAGCCACGAGGCGGCGGCGAGGAGACGCCGCTCCGCCGGGTCGAGGTCGGCCGGCGACTGCGCGCCGTCGAGGAGACGCCGGAGCTCGCTCCACCCCGGGTCGCCGGGCGTGCAGCTCGCGTCGGTCAGCGGGTTGTAGACGCGGTCGGGATCGACGTGCAGGAGCGGGTTGAGCCGCCAGCTCGCGGCGGCCGCGCCGTGCTCGCCGACTCCGGGGCGTCCCGAGGGCGTCTCGGACGGGAGGATCTGGAAGGTCACCTGGCGGATCCTGACAGGGTTCTGGGCATGGCGGCCTCGGGGCCGGCGGGTTCCCACCGGTGTTCGACGTCGACGAGGCCGAAGCGGTAAGACCGGCTCTCGACCCGGAAGGCCGCCGGCAGCACCTTGCGATCGTACACGTGCAGCCCCGCCTCGTCGAGGAGGAAGACGTAGAGGCCGAACTCCCCCTTGACCAGCGGCAGCTCGGGCACGCTCAGGCGCAGCGAGTGCTCGCGGCGGCCGCGGATCGGCTCTCCGCCGTCCACCGCCGTCGAGAAGGCGCACACTTCGAGGTCGTCGCTCCGGTTGATGCCCACAGCTACCTGAAAGCCGATCTCGGGCTCGGGAGATTCCCAATCGACCTCCAGGGTGAACGGGTCGCCGCAGCGGAACGGGCCCGAGGGCGAGCCGGCGGCGCTCAGCCGCACCGCCCGGATCCGCGGCTCGAGCCCGCCCTCGCCCGCCGGCTCCGGCGCCGCGTCGCCGTCCGGCGCCTCGGCACCCCCGCCCACCTTCAGCGTCAGGAACCGCTCGTACTCGCGGACCACCTCCTCGACCGGCCCGAGGGCCGCCGGCCGGCCGCCGCGCAGCCACAGCGCCCGGTCGCAGAAGTAGGAGACGTAGTACATCGCGTGGGAGCAGAAGAACAGCGTGCCGCCGCCGTCGACGAACCGGCGCATCCGGTCCATGCACTTCTTCTGGAAGTAGCCGTCGCCGACCGACAGCGCCTCGTCGATGATCAGCACGTCCGGGTCGACCTGGGTGGCGATGGCGAAGGCGAGCCGCATCGCCATGCCGGTCGAGTACGTCTTGACCGGCTGGTCGATGAACCCGTCGAGCTCGCTGAACTCGACGATGTCGGGCGTGGTCTCGGCGACCTCGCGCTCCGAGAGCCCGAGCATCGCAGCGTTGAGCACGATGTTCTGGCGGCCGGTGAACTCCGGGTGGAAGCCGGAGCCGAGCTCGAGGATGGAGGCGATCCTGCCCTCGACACGGACGGTACCGCGGGTCGGCCGGGTGACGCCGGCGAGGATCTTGAGCAGCGTGCTCTTGCCGGCACCGTTCTCGCCGACGACGGCGAGCCCCTCGCCGTGGCCGAGCTCGAAGCCGACCCCTTCGAGGGCGACGAAGTCGCGGTGACGGGTGCGGCCGGTCAGCCCCTCGGCGAGCCGGTCCCAGGGCGAGGGGTAGACGCGGTAGACCTTGCCGAGGTCGCGCGCGCAGATCGCTTCGTCAGCCATCCGGTGCGTCCATCCCGGCCCGGTGCGGGCGCGGCCGGGCCGCCGCGGTCCGCCCGGCGGCGGCCGCGTCCGCGACCGCCGCCCGGGCTCGCCGGGACGGGCTCAGTCGCCGACCAAGAAGGCGTGACCGTCGTAGCCGCCGCAGTACGAGCCCTCGGGGTTGACGAACTCCCAGTCCTGGTCGGTCACCGGGTCGTGCACGTGGACGGTGTACGCGACGTTCGACAGCGCCCCGATGAAGGCCCAGAAGTAGCCGTCCAGCGACCTCGCGTCGACCATCTTGACCAGCAGCTCGAGGTTGTCCTCGCGGAAGAACCAGAAGTAGCCGCTCTGGTCCGTCCCCTGGATCGCCTTGCCCTTCCCCGGCACCGTCTGGCCCTGCTCGTTGTCGACCGAGAAGTCGACGCCGACCTCGAAGCGGCCGAGGAGGGTCAGGGTCTCCGCGGGATCGGCGCCGCCCTGGTGGGTCGCCTCGCTCGCGCGGGTGGCGCCCGCCGGTGCGCCGGCGAGGGCGGCCGAGGCCGCCTGGTCCGCCGGGAAGGCGGCGGTGTCGGCCCGGCCGCAGAACGTCCCCGGCAGGCTCTCGTAGGTCTTCTGGGCGCCGGTCACCGTGTCGGTCACCTCGATCGTGTACCCCACGTTGGTCGTCGCTCCGTAAAACACCCAGATCTTGCCGTTGACCGGCGTGCCGTCGAGGATCTTGACCACCAGCTCGAAGTTCGTCGGCCGGAAGAACCAGAAGAAGCCGGTCCGCTCGCTGCCGGGGAACTTCACCGCCTGCCCCCGACCGGTCGTGCCGTTGTGCTGGTCGGTGAAGTCGACCTCGACCTCGAAGCGGCCGCTGCCCAGGCAGAGCTTGTTCTCGTCGTCCGCGGCGGCCCCGGTGCAGCCGTTGTCACCCTTCTCGGGGTCGGGGTCGGGCGCCGCGCCGCCGACGGTGACCGTCTTCGAGGTCGACTGCGAGCACACCCCGAGGATGCAGAGCGGGTTCGGCTTGCTGATCTCCAGGAAGACCTCGTGCTTGCCGTTCGTGGTGAAGGTGTGCTCCGCCTTGGCGGTCGTGTACGTCTTCCCGTCGATCGTCCACAGGTAGTTCTGCGGCGCGCCCTCCGAGGCGCTGCCGTCGAAGGTGACCTTCTGCCCGACGAGCGGCGTCAGCGGCGTGAAGGTGAACTTCGGGACCAGCGAGGCGCGCGGGTTGGGGTCCGGGTCCGGGTCCGGGTCCGGGTCCGGGTCGTTGCCGGTGATCGACACCACCCTCGACCCGGTGATCTCCGGGCAGGCGGAGTTGGTGGCGGAGATGTTCTTGGTTCCGGTGGTGGACCAGGAGAGTGTGATCGAGCTTGAGGTGCTGCTGCCGCTCCCTCCGCCCTTGTTCCAGGTCCACCCGCTGCTCGACGGGGTGCATCCCGAGGCCGAGGCGACGAAGGTCATCGACGTCCCGACCTTGCCGCTGCCGGGACCGGAGATGGAGATCTCCTTGGGGATGGTCGAGCCGCTGATCGTGATGGATTTCGGGTTCGGTGCGTAGTTCTGCACGGGATCGGTCGACTCGCCGCCACGGATCGCCTTGACGGCCGGCAGGTAGGGACTCCCGTCCGGGCTTGGCTTGGAGTAAGTATGGGTAACCTTGCCGTTCACCGGCATCGAGGTCGTGTCTTCGAAGATGTCGTCACCGTCCCAGTCGAAGGCGAAGCTGGTCGGCTCCCCGGTCACGACGAGATCGAAGCCGAGAGGCTCGTTCAGGTCGTAACTACATCCGAAGCGGAAGCAACCGTGGAGAGGTGACTGGAAGGTGACGATCTCTAGCGGGTTAATCTCCTGGACCGTCACCGGAAGCACAGCGCTCTCGCGCTCCCCCTCGACGCAGTTACGGATCTTGACGCGCACGTCGAAGACGCACGGCAGCGTGCCCCCGCAGACGTCGTCGACGTCGGTCTGGGTGTAGGTGTGCGAGTGGCTGGGGCCGTCCGTCGGGTCGTTGATCCACCCGGTGTAGCCGTTGCCGTAGTCCCAGTTCCACTCGGTGGCGCCCGGCGCCGCGACGCTCAACGTCAGGGTGCCGAACTCCGGGCTC
>Ga0214468_1000116_pt1 | contig 23380 bp, 16 predicted proteins | sample RVTome_9_FD_187334 | JGI IMG/M metagenome (GOLD analysis project Ga0214468, IMG submission 187334) | Soil microbial communities from uranium-contaminated site in the Upper Colorado River Basin, Wyoming, United States - RVT155D38 HiSeq ...
ACCACCTGTTCATCGAGTCGATGATGCGGCGGAGCGAGCTGCCGCCGCGGGTGCGGCGCTACATCCGCGAGAACCTGCGCTCGGCGCCTTCCGACGCCGAGGAGCTGATGGAGGTGACGACCCACCTGCTCTCCGAGCTGTCGAGCCAGGTCGGCATCGTCGTCACCCCGGCGATGGGCGACACGGTGCTCAAGACGATCGACTTCGTGCCGCTGTCGGGCAAGAAGGTCCTCTGCGTCATCGTCTCCACCAGCGGCTTCGTCGACAACAAGGTCGTCGAGACCGATGCGCCGGTGTCGCGCGAGACCCTGATCGAGATCTCGAACTACGTCAACGAGCGCTTCGCCGGCCGCACCCTGCGCGAGATCCGCGACCGGCTGGTCGCGATGATGGCCGAAGAGAGGGTGCAGATGGACCGCATCCTGGCGCTGACCATCGAGCTCGCCCGCCAGGGGCTCGAGCTCGGCGACGCGCCGCGGGTGCTGCTCGAGGGCGCCGCCTCGGTGCTCAGCCAGCCGGAGCTCGGCGACATCGCCCGCGTGCGGCGGCTGTTCGACACCTTCGAGAACCAGGCGAAGCTCGTCAAGCTCCTCGCCCGCTGCATCGAGGGAGCGGGGGTGCGGGTGACGATCGGCGAGGAGAGCGACCTGACCTCCGAGCTCGACTTCAGCCTCGTCGCCACCGGCTACGGCGTCGGCGAGGAGACGCTGGGCAGCCTGGCGATCTTCGGCCCCTCGCGCATGGAGTACGAGACGGTCGTACCGCTGGTCCACTACCTCGGGGAGAACCTCTCGCGCGCGCTCGAGGAAGTCTACGGGCGCGAGCGCTGAGGCGGGCGGCCCCCGGCCCCGCCAGCGCTGCTCCGGGCTTCCGATCCGACCGACGATCCAACCGACGACGACGGAGACCGCATGGCAGACGAGCACAACCGGACCGGGCTCGACGAGGCCCGGTCCGTCGACGAAGAAACCGCGGCGGCCGAGCGGGGCGAAACCGTCCTGCCCGAGGACGAGGAGGTCGAGATCCTCGAGCTCTCCGGCGAGCCGGCCGAGCCGGACGACGGACGCCCCGAGCGCGGCCTCCGCCCGGTCGAAGGCGCCGCGGCCTCCTCCGCCGGCGAGGCCGAGGACGCCGAGGTCGCCGAGCTCCGCCGCGAGCTCGAGGACCTGCGCGACCGCTCGATGCGCACCCTGGCCGACTTCGACAACTTCCGCAAGCGGACCGAGCGCGAGCGCCGCGACCTCGCCCGCTACGCCGCCTCCGAGGCGATCCGCGACCTGCTCGAGGTGACCGACAACCTCGAGCGGGCGCTCGAGGCGGGGGGCTCGGCCGACGACGTGATGACCGGCGTCGAGATGACCCTGCGCCAGATGCGCGACGTGCTCCGCCGCCACGGCGTCGAGGAGGTCGAGGCCGTCGGCGAGCGCTTCGACCCGGCGGTCCACGAGGCGGTCTCCCGCCGGGAGGACCCCGACGCCGAGGACGGCACGGTCGTCGCCCAGCTGCAGCGCGGCTACCGCCTGCACGACCGGCTGCTGCGGCCGGCCCGGGTGATCGTCGCCGTTCCGCCGGAGAGCGCGTGAGCAAGATCCTCGGCATCGACCTCGGGACGACGAACTCCTGCGCCGCCGTGGTCGAGGCGCTGGTGCCGAGGGTGCTCGCCAACCGCGAGGGGAGCCGCACGACCCCGTCGATCGTCGCCTTCACCGACGACGGCGAACGGCTGGTCGGGCAGATCGCCAAGCGCCAGGCGATCACCAACCCGAAGAACACGGTGTACGCCGCGAAGCGGCTGATCGGCCGCAAGTTCGAGGACCCGGCGGTCGCGCGTGCCGCGGAGGTCCTGCCCTACGGCCTCGTCGCGGCCGACAACGGCGACGTCGAGGTGCTGGTGCGCGAGCGGCGGCACAGCCCGGCCGAGATCTCGTCGCACGTCCTGCGCGAGATCAAGGCGTTCGCCGAGGAGGCGCTCGAGGAGGAGGCGACCAAGGCCGTCCTCACCGTCCCCGCCTACTTCGACGACTCGCAGCGGCAGGCGACGAAGGACGCCGGCAAGATCGCCGGTCTCGACGTCCTGCGCATCCTCAACGAGCCGACCGCCGCCGCGCTCGCCTACGGGCTCGAGCGGCAGGCCGACGGCAAGACGATCGCCGTGTTCGACCTCGGCGGCGGCACCTTCGACATCTCGATCCTCGAGCTCTCGGACGGCATCTTCGAGGTGCGCTCGACCTCCGGCGACACCTACCTCGGCGGCGAGGACTTCGACCAGCGGATCATGGACTGGCTGATCGAGGAGTTCCGGCACGAGACCGAGATCGACCTCGGCGGGGACCGGATGGCGCTGCAGCGGCTCAAGGAGGCCGCCGAGCGGGCGAAGTGCGAGCTGTCGACGAACGAGGAGACGCAGATCAACCTGCCGTTCATCGCCACCGACTCCTCCGGCCCGCGCCACCTCTCGCGCACCCTCTCGCGCGGCCGCTTCGAGGAGCTGGTCGCCGAGCTCGTCGACCGCACCGAGGGTCCCTGCCGCGACGCGATGGCCGAGGCCGGCCTCACCGTCGACCAGATCGACGACGTGCTGCTCGTCGGCGGGCAGACCCGCTCGCCGATCGTCGTCCAGCGGGTCGGCCGGATCTTCGGCCGCCAGCCCAACCGCGAGATCAACCCCGACGAGGTCGTCGCCATGGGCGCGGCGATCCAGGGCGGCGTGCTCGCCGGCGACATCAAGGACGTGGTGCTGCTCGACGTCACCCCGCTGTCGCTCGGCATCGAGACCCACGGCGGGCTGTTCACCAAGCTGATCTCGCGCAACGCGACGATCCCGACGAAGAACACCCAGGTGTTCACCACCGTCGTCGACAACCAGGACACGGTCGAGATCCACGCGCTCCAGGGCGAGCGCGACATCGCGGCGGAGAACCGCTCGCTCGGCCGCTTCGAGCTCGTCGGCATCCCGCCGGCGCCGCGCGGTATCCCGCAGATCGAGGTCACCTTCGCCATCGACTCCAACGGCATCGTCAACGTCTCCGCCCGCGACATGGCGACGAACCGCTCGCAGTCGATCCAGATCACCCCGGCCGGCGGGCTGTCGTCGGGCGAGATCGACGAGCTGGTCCAGGAGGCCGAGGAGCAGTCGAAGGCCGACCACCAGAAGCGCGAGATGCGCGAGCTGAAGAACCGCATCGAGGGGCTGATCTACAACAACGAGCGGGTCTTCGAGGAGTTCCGGCGGATGCTCTCGGAGGAGGACCAGAAGGAGATCCACGAGATGCTGCTCAAGGCGCGCGCGGCGCTGGCCGACGACGCGCGGGCCGACCTCGAGGCCGCCGTGTATGATCTGAACTCCATCTCCCGGCGTCTCTCCGACGTCATGCTCAAGCGGTCGTCGTCGACCTGACCGGCCGCCCCGACCACTCACCGAAGGACCGATGGCAGCGAAACGGGACTACTACGAAGTGCTCGGCGTCGCCCGCGACGCCGGGGTGGCGGAGGTCAAGAGCGCCTATCGCAGGCTCGCGGTGCGCTTCCACCCCGACCGCAACCCCGGCGACCGGGAGGCCGAGGAGCGGTTCAAGGAGGCGGCCGAGGCGTACGCCGTCCTCTCCGACGCCGACAAGCGCGCCCGCTACGACCGGTTCGGCCACGCCGGGCTCGGCGGCGCGGCCGGCGGGCCGTTCGGCGGCGGCTTCGACCCGTCGACCTTCGGCGACTTCGCGGACATCCTCGGCGACCTGTTCGGCTTCGGCTTCGCCGGCTCGAGGCGCCGCGGCGGGCGCGCGCCCACCCGGGGCGCCGACCTGCGCTACGACCTGCGGCTCTCCTTCGAAGAGGCGGCCTTCGGCAGCGAGGAGACGCTGCGCATCCCGCGGCTCGAGCGGTGCGAGACCTGCGCCGGGACCGGCTCGGCGGGGGAGTCGGCGCCGGCCGCCTGCCGGGCGTGCGGGGGGCGCGGTCAGGTGCGCTTCCAGCAGGGCTTCCTGACCGTCGCCCGCACCTGCCCCCAGTGCGGCGGCGAGGGGACGGTGATCGCCGACCCGTGCGCCGACTGCGGCGGCGAGGGCCGGGTGGAGCGGCAGCGCTCGATCGAGGTCACGATCCCCGCCGGCGTCGACCACGGCTCGCGCATGCGGTTGACCGGCGAGGGCGAGCACGGCCGCCACGGCGGGCCTCCGGGCGACCTGTACGTGGTGCTGTCTGTCGCTCCCCACGAGCGGTTCCGCCGCGAGGGGGAGGCGGTGCTCTCGGAGGTCGTCGTCGGCTACCCGCAGGCGGTGCTCGGCGGCCCGGTCCAGGTGGCGACGCTGCGCGGCGAGACGACGCTCGAGATCCCGCCCGGCACGCCGCACGGCAAGGAGCTCCGCCTGCGCGGCCAGGGCATCGACCGGCTGGGCGGCGGCGGGCGCGGCGACCACGTCGTGCGCGTCGAGGTCCAGGTGCCCCACCCGCGCGACCTCGAAGAGGAGGAGCGCGAGCTGCTCCGCCGCCTCGCCGAGCTGCGCGGCGAGCCGGTGCGCGAGAACGTCCTCGACCGGGTGAGGAAGAAGGTCTTCGGCTGACCCGCCGCCCGGGGTTTCACCCCCGCGTGACAGCGGCGCTGTCACGGTTTCACCGAGTTGAGTCACTACATATGCAAACCGGTCGTGTCTCATTGCGCGGTTCTTTCATCGGCTCGGGTTATCCGTCTTGGCGATGCTTCAGGCGTCTTTGTTCGGCAGCTTCTCGCTCTCCGTCGGGGGCCGTCCCGTCGCGGGGTTCCCCGCCGGCAAGAGCCGCGAGCTCTTCTGCATGCTCGCCCTCGCCGGCGGGTGGCAGTCGCGCACCGCGCTGGGCGCGCGGCTGTGGGACGACTGTGACGAGGCCACCGCCCGCAAGCGCCTGAGGATCTGCCTGTGGCGGATCCGGCGGTCGCTCGCCGACCTCGCCGTCGACCCGCTCTTCGCCACGACGGACAGCCTCGTCCTGCGGCTGGACGAGGTGTGGACCGACGTCGGCGCCTTCGAGCGCCGGCTCCGGCGCGGCGACCGCGAATCGCTCGCCGAGGCGGTCGAGCTGTACTGCGGCGACCTGCTCCAGGACAGCTACGCCGAGTGGTGCCTCGACCCGCGGCAGGCGCTGCGTCAACACTACCTGCACGCCCTGCGCAGCCTGATGCAGGGCGCGCGGGAGCGCCAGCAGTGGGTCGAGGCGATCCGCTGGGGCCGCCAGCTCCTCCAGCACGAAGAGTACCGGGAGGACGTCCACCGCGAGCTGATGCGGAGCTTCATGGCGCTCGGCGACCGGGCCGCCGCGCTGCGCCAGTTCGAGGTCTGCCGCGACCTGCTGCGGCGGGAGCTCGGGGTCGAGCCGATGCCCGAGACGATCGGCGTCTACCGCGAGATCCACAACGGTGGGCCCGCCCCCGAGCGCGCCCTCCTGTCGTCGCCGTCCACCCCCGAGCTCCACCTCCTCGGCGAGCAGGTCAGGGCCGAGCTGGGCGACATCGCAGCGCTCCTCGACCAGCTCCGGACACGGCTCAGCTCGGTCGCGCAGCAGCTCGCGCCCCCGCGCCAAGACGACTGACAGACGGCGCCGAGACGGCGCGGAAACGCGCCACTCCTACATTGCTCCCAGTCGAGCTGGTACAGCGACGGGAGGTGGCGTCGGGGGCAGGTCGCCTCCGGCCCCGCCTCTCCGTCGAGCGGGACGTGGAGGACATCCGTTCGTGGCGAACCTCTGGCGATGGCTGTTCGCGATCTCTCCCGACGAGGCTGCGTTCGACCGGCGCGGCTTCGCCGACGGGCCCGCCCGGGGCCACCTCGAAGCGATCGGACGGCGATTCGTCGCCGGGTACGTCGCCGCCCTCGACGGGCACGGCGCCGAGCGCCTGCCCGAGCGCCTCCACGACGTCCCGCCCGAGCACCGAGGCTTCTACGTCGAGGGGGCGGCGATGGCGTGCGCCCTGCTCGACGTCGTCCGCCTCGGCGGCGGCCGGCTCGCCCGCCTGAGCGCCGGCCCCGGCCGACCCTGGGTCTACCTGGTCCACGTCGGGGCGGGGTTCGCCCTCCCCCGGCTCGCGCGCTTCACCTGGCGGCGCATCCTCGCGCAGCTCGAGCCGGACCTGGTCTGGCTCGCCTACGACGGTCACGGGTTCCACGACGGTTACTTCGCCTCGACGCGCGCCGTCGGCGCCCGCCGCCGGCCGCGCGGCCTGCGCGGCTACGCGCTCCGCGCCTACGACCAAGGGCTGGGCCGCAGCCTGTGGTTCTCCGGCACCGCCCGCGCCGGGCGGATCGCCGACCTCGTCGGCGGGTTCGCGCCGGAGCGCCACGGCGACCTGTGGAGCGGCGTCGGCCTCGCCGCGGTCTATGCCGGCGGCGCCGACGCGCCGACGCTCCACGCGCTGGCGGCCGCGGCGGGGGCGCACCGCGGCGACCTGATGCAGGGCGCCGCCTTCGCCGCCGAGGCCCACCTGCGGGCCGGCGTCGTGCCGCCCGCGGCGGACGCCGGCTGCCGGGCGCTGTGCGGCCTCGCCGCCGAGGAGGCGGCGGGGATCGCCGCCGCCGCGCGGCCGGCGCACGGCGAGGCGGACGAGCCCGCGTACGAGCTCTGGCGGCGCCAGGTGCGCCGGCGCCTGCTCCGGGAGGCCGCGGCGTGAAGGCCTCCGGTCCGCAGCTCGTCCGCTGGGTCGCGCTCGCCGGGATGGTGGCGCTCTACGCCGCGGCCCGGCTGCCCGAAACCGACGGCGGCGAGCGGCGGGCGCTGGCCGCACGGTTCGCTTTCCGCGCCAGCCCGCTCCCCGAGCTGCCGGGGCTTTCGGCGGCGGGCGTCCGCGAGGTCCACCCGAGCCTCGACCGCATCTCGGCCTGGATCAGCTCGGTGGGCGCCGCGGTCGCGCTCGGCGACCTCGACGGCGACGGCCTCGCCGCCGAGGTCTGCCACGTCGATCCTCGCTTCGACCGGGCCATCGTCTCGCCGGCGCCGGGGACGGGCCGCCGCTTCGCGCCGTTCGCCCTCACCCCCGAGCTTCCGCCCGGCGTCGCGCCGATGGGGTGCCTGACGGGCGACCTCAACGAGGACGGCCGCAACGACCTGCTGGTCTACCACTGGGGGCGGCCTCCGGTCGCCTACCTGCGCCGCACGCCGCCCTCGTACCGGCTCGCCGCCGCGGACTACCTGCCGGTCGACGTGGCGCCGCCGGGCGAGCGCTGGTACACGAACGCGGCCACCCGCGCGGACGTCGACGGGGACGGCCGCGTCGACCTCGTCGTCGGCAACTACTTCCCGGACGGGGCGCGGATCCTCGACGCCGGCGGCGCGGGCCGCGAGTCGATGCAGAGCTCGATGTCGCGCGCCTACAACGGCGGCCGCAACCGCGTCCTCCTGTGGCAAGCGGGCCGCGGCGGCGAGCGGCCGTCGGTCCGCTACCGCGACGCCGCCGCCGGGCTCGACGCCGACACCCTGCACGGGTGGGCGCTCGCCGTCGGCGCCGCCGACCTCGACGGCGACCTGCTGCCCGAGCTCTACTTCGGCCACGACTTCGGTCCCGACCGCCTGCTCCACAACCGCTCTCGCCCCGGCCGGCCGGCGCTCGCCGTCGTCGAGGGGCGCCGCGGCCCGGCGACGCCGGCGTCGAAGGTCCTCGGCCGCGACTCGTTCAAGGGGATGGGCGTCGACTTCGCCGACCTCAACGACGACGGCCTGCTCGACATCTACGTCAGCAACATCGCCGAGGAGTGGGCGCTCGAGGAGAGCCACTTCGTCTTCGTCAGCGGCGGTCGGGCCGACCGGCTGCGCGCCGGCCGCGCCGACTGGACCGACGAGAGCGAGGCGCTCGGTCTGTCGCGCAGCGGCTGGGGATGGGAGACCCGCTTCGCGGACTTCGACGCCGACGGCGTGACCGAGGCGGTCCAGGCGACCGGCTTCGTCCGCGGCCGGGTCGACCGCTGGCCCGAGCTCCACGAGATCGCCATGGGCAACGACCTGCTGCTCGCCGACACCCGCAACTGGCCGCGCATCCGCCCGGGCGACGACCTGTCGGGCCGGCTGCCCAACCCCTTCTTCGTGCGCGCCCTGTCGGGCCGCTTCGTCGACGTCGCCTCGGAGGTCGGGCTCGGCCTGCCGCAGGTCAGCCGCGGGATCGCGGTCGCCGACGTCGACGGCGACGGCGACCTCGACATGGCGGTCGCCAACCAGTGGGAGCCGTCCATGTTCTACGAGAACCGGGCCCCGAACCCCGGACGCCACCTGAGCCTGCACCTCCACCTGCCGCTGACCCCCGCCCCCTTCCGGGTCGAGCCAGGCCGCCGGGGGTGGGCGAGCTCGCCGGTGTCCGTACGGCCGGCGATCGGCGCCGCCGCCGAGGTCCGTCTGCCCGGCGGCCGCCGGCTCGTCGCCCAGGTCGACGGCGGCAACGGCCACTCCGGTACACGCAGCCCGGAGCTCCACTTCGGGCTCGGCCGGCGGCTGGACGCGCCCGACGTCGAGGTCGCGCTGCGCTGGCGGGACACGGCCGGCCGCATCCACGCCAGGACGGTGCGGCTGGCGCCCGGCTGGCACACGGTGACCCTGGGCTCGGCGCCGGAGACCGCCGTGCCGGCGGCGGGCGGGGCGGGGGAGGTGGTGCGGTGAGCCGCCCGGCCGACCCGCGGGTGGCCGCGCTGCGCCGGTTCGCGGTCGCGATCACGGTGCTCAACGTCCTCGGGCACACCTACCTCGGCTTCGAGCAGTCGTGGCTCCACCCGCTCACCGCGCTGGCGGTGACCTACTCGTTCGAGCTCCTCCTCGAGCTGCTCGAGGCACGGGGGGCCGGCCGGCGGCCGCGCTTCGCCGGCGGCCCCGTCGCGCTCGTCGACTTCCTCCTCCCGGCGCACATCACCGGGCTCGCCGTGGCGATGCTGCTCTACCCGAACGAGCGGCTCGCCCCGATGGCCTTCGCCGCCGGCGTCGCGATCGCCTCGAAGTACCTGCTGCGGGTGCCGGTCGGCCGGCGCAGCCGCCACGTCTACAACCCCTCGAACCTGGGGATCACCGCCACCCTGGTCTGTTTCCCGTGGGTCGGGATCGCCCAGCCCTACATGTTCACCGAGAACCTGTTCGGGGCCGGCGACTGGATCCTGCCGGCGGTGATCGTCGGCAGCGGGACCTTCCTCAACCAGCGCTTCACGCGACGCCTGCCGCTGATCGGCGCCTGGCTCGGCGGCTTCTTCGCCCAGGCGCTGCTGCGCAGCCTCGTCACCGGAGCTCCCCTTCAGGCGACGCTCGCGCCGATGACCGGGGTGGCCTTCGTCCTGTTCACCTTCTACATGGTCACCGACCCGGGGACCACCCCGTTCGGCCGGCGCGGCCAGGTCGCCTTCGGGGCGGCGACCGCGGCGGCCTACGGCGCGCTGGTGGCGCTGCACGTCGTCTTCGGGCTCTTCTTCGCCCTGACCGCGGTGTGCACCGTGCGCGGCGCCTACCTGGCGCTGCGGGCGGCGAGCGAGCAGCGGCTGCCGAAGCGGGCGCTGCTCTCGCCGCCGGTCCCCGCGAGGTCGGAGCCGTGAGCGCCGAGATCGCGATCGTCGGCATCGCCTGCCGGTATCCCGACGCGGCGTCCCCCGCCGAGCTGTGGGAGACCGTCCTCGCGCAGCGCCGCGCCTTCCGGCGCCTGCCGCCCGAGCGCCTGCGGGTCGACGACTACCTCGGCGCGCGCGATGACCCCGACGCCGTCTACTCGACCCGGGCGGCCGTGCTCGACGGCTGGAGCTTCGACCGCGTCGGCTTCCGCGTCGGCGCCGACTCGCACCGCGCCGCCGACCCTGCCCACTGGCTGGCGCTCGAGGTCGCCACCGCGGCGCTCGCCGACGCCGGGTTTGCCGGCGGCGAGGGGCTGCCCCGCGAGTCGACCGGCGTCCTCGTCGGCAACAGCCTGACCGGCGAGTTCTCGCGCGCCGCGGCGATGCGCCTGCGCTGGCCGTACGTGCGGCGGGTGGTCGGCGCGGAGCTCGCCGAGGAGGGCTGGGACGAGGACCGGGCCGGCGAGCTGCTCGACCGGCTCGAGGCGCGGTTCAAGGCACCGTTCGCGCCGATGGGCGACGAGTCGCTCGCCGGCGGGCTGTCGAACACCATCGCCGGCCGCATCGCCAACCACTTCGACCTGCAGGGCGGCGCCTACACGGTGGACGGGGCGTGCGCCTCGTCGGTGCTCGCGCTGGCCAACGCCGCGAGCGCGCTGGCGGCGGGAGACTTCGACGTGGCGGTGGCCGGAGGCGTCGACCTCTCGCTCGACCCGTTCGAGCTGGTCGGCTTCGCCCGCACCGGCGCCCTGACCCCCGACGCGATGTGGGTCTTCGACGAGCGGTCCCGCGGCTTCGTTCCCGGCGAGGGCTGCGGCATGGTGGTCCTGATGCGGCGGGCCGACGCGGAGGCGCTCGGGCGGCGGGCCTACGCCTCGGTCTGCGGCTGGGGGGTCTCGTCGGACGGCCGCGGCGGGCTGACGCGGCCGCGGGTCGAGGGGCAGCTCCTCGCCCAGGCCCGGGCGTACGCGCGCGCCGGCTTCGACATCGGCACGGTGACCAGCTTCGAGGGCCACGGCACCGGCACCGCGGTCGGCGACGCGACCGAGCTCGGCGCCCTGGTCGAGGCCCGCCGCGCGGCGGGGGCGACGGCGCCCGCCTGGGTCGGCTCGATCAAGGCGAACATCGGCCACACCAAGGCGGCGGCCGGCGCGGCGGGCGCCATCAAGACGGCGCTGTCGCTGGCCCGCCGCGTCGTGCCGCCGCACACCGGCTGGGAGCGGCCCCACCCGTCGCTCGGCGGCGGCCTCCGGCTCGCCGACGAGGCCTTCCCCTGGCCCGAGGACCGGCCGCTGCGCGCCGGGGTCAGCGGCATGGGCTTCGGCGGGATCAACGCCCACCTGGTCCTCGCGGTGCCGGCGGCGGGGGCGTCGGCCTCGCCACCCTTCGTTCCCCGCCCGTCGGGGCAGGACGTCGAGCTCCTGCTGCTCGCCGCTGCGACCCCGGCCGAGCTGGCCGACGCCGTGCGCGAGCTGCGGCCGCTGGTCGCCGGGCTCTCCGATTGCGAGCTCGGCGACCTCGCCGCGGCGCTCGCCGCCGAGGCGGGCGGCGGTCCGGTGCGGGCGGCGGTCGTCGGCGGCGACCCGGAGTCGGTCGCCGGGTCGCTCACCGCCGTCGAAGAGGCGCTGGCGGCGGGGGAGGAGCTGTTCGACCCGCGGCGTGGCGCCTTCCTCGGGCTCGGCGGCGAGCCGCCGGCGATCGGCCTGCTGTTCCCCGGCCAGGGCGGGGCGGCGGGATCGGGGGGCGGGCTGTGGCGGCGCCGCTTCCCGGCCCTGACGACGCCGCTCGCCGCGGTCCCCCCGGCGGTCCCCGGCGAGACGCCGACAACCGACCGGGCACAGCCGGCGATCGCTGCGGCCTCGGCCGCCGGCCTGCGCGTGCTGGAGCGGCTCGGCGTCCGGGCCGCGGTCGCGGTGGGCCACAGCCTCGGCGAGCTGTCGGCCCTCGCCTGGGCCGGCTGCCTCGACGAGCCGGCGCTCCTGCGGTTGGCCGCGGCCCGCGGCCGCGCGATGCAGGAGGCGGCCCGGCCCGACGGCGCGATGGCGGGTCTCGCGGCCGCCCCCGAGGTCGCCGCGGAGTGCGCCGCGGGGCTGCCGGTCGTCGTCGCGGCGCGCAACGGGCCGGAGCGCACCGTCGTCTCGGGACCCGCCCCGGCGATCGAGGAAACGATGCGCCGCGCCCGGGAGCGCGGGGTCGCGGCCCGCCGGCTGCCGGTGATCGTCGCCTTCCACTCGCCCGAGGTCGCGGCCGCGGCGCCGCGGCTCGCCGCGGTGCTCGACGGCGAGGAGCTGGCCCCTCCCCGGCGCCCCGTGGTGTCCACGGTGACCGGGGCGCGCCTGGGACCCGGCGACGACCTGCGAGAGCTCCTGGTCAGCCAGGTCACCGCGCCCGTGCGTTTCGCCGAGGCGCTGGCTGCCGCCGGGCCGGGGATCGGGCTGTGGATCGAGGTCGGCCCCGGCACGATGCTCGCCGAGCTCGCCGCTGGCCTGGGGCGGCGCGCGCTGAGCCTCGGCGTCGGCGGTCGGTCGCTCGGCGGGCTCTTCCAGGCGGTCGGCGCGCTCCACGCGCTCGGCGCCGCGGTCGACCACCGGCCGCTGTTCGCCGGCCGCTTCGTACGCCCGTTCGACCGCCGGCGTCCCCGGGTCTTCCTGGCCAATCCGTGCGAGGAGGCACCGCTGGCGGCGCCGGCGCCACGGCGTCCGGCCGCCGCGCCGCCGGCGCCGAGGGCGCGGCGCGAGCGGCCGGCGGACGGCGGCGCGCTCGAGGTGGTGACCGCGCTGGTCGCCGCCCGCACCGAGCTGCCCGCCGCGTCGATCCGCCCCGAGCACCGGCTCCTCTCCGACCTCCACCTGAGCTCGCTCGCCGCCGGCCAGCTCGTCGCCGAGGCCGCGGACCGGCTCGGTCTGCCTCCGGGGGTGGTGCCGGTCGAGCTCGCCGACGCCCCGCTCGGCGACCTGGCGGCGGCGCTGGCCACGGGCGACCGGGGCGAGGGGCCGCGGCCGGCCGCGCCGGCCGGCGACTCGGCCTGGGTGCGGCCCTTCGTCGTCGACTGGGTGGAGCGGGCGCCGCGCGAGGCCGGCGGACCCGAGCGGGCCGGCGAGCTCCTGGCGCCGGCCGGCCACCCGTTGCGCGACGAGCTGTCCGCGGCGCTCGCCGCCGAGCCCGCCGCGGGGCGGGTCGTGCTGCTCCCCGACGACGCCGGTCCGGCGGCTGTCGAGCTCCTGCTCGCCGCAGCGCGGGCGGCCCTCGCCGACCCGGCCGCCGGGCTCGTCGTCGTCCAGCCGTGCGGGCTCGCCGGCGGCTTCGCCCGCTCGCTGCACCTCGAGGAGCCCGCGCTCGCCGTCGTCGTCGTCGAGGTGCCGTTCGGCGACCCGCGGGCCGCCGGCTGGGCCGCGGCGGAGGCCGGTGCGCTGCGGCCGGGCTTCTGCGAGGTGCGATGGGATGCGGAGGGGGTACGGCGGGAGCCGCGCCTGCGCCGGCTGGAGCGCGCGCGGGCGGAGGCCGCGGGCCCGCTGCCGCTCGCCGCCGACGACGTCCTGCTGGCGAGCGGCGGCGGCCAGGGAATCGGGGCGCTCGCCGCACGGGCGACGGCGCGCGCGACCGGCGCCCGGCTGGCGATCCTCGGCCGGTCCGACCCGGCGTCCGACCGCGGTCTCGCCGGTCGCCTCGAAGCGCTCGCCGGCGAGGGGATCGACGCCGCCTACGAGCGCGCCGACCTCGCCGACCGGGCGGCGGTCGAGCGCGCGGTCCGCCGGCTCGAGGAGCGCCTCGGGCCGGTGACCGGCCTGCTCCACGCCGCGGGGCGCAACCGGCCCTGCCGGGTCGCCCGGCTCGACGCCGCGGAGGTCGCCGCCACTCTCGCCCCCAAGATCGACGGCCTCCGCCACCTGCTCGCGGCGGTCGACCCCGGCCGCCTGCGCTGCCTGGTCGCCTTCGGCTCGATCATCGCCCGCTCCGGCATGGAGGGCGAGGCGCACTACGCCCTGGCGAACGAGTGGCTGGCGCGTGAGGTCGCGGCGCTGGCGCCGCGGCTGCCGGCGGGCCGCTGCCTGACGGTGGAGTGGTCGGTGTGGAGCGGTGCGGGGATGGGCGAGCGGCTCGGCGCGGTCGAGCGGCTGGCCGAGCGGGGGGTGCTGCCGATCGAGCCGGCGGCGGGGGAGGCGACCCTCGTCGACCTCCTGGCGCGCCCGCCGAGCCGCCTTTCGGTGGTCGTCGCGAGCCGGATGGGGGAGAGCCCGACCCTGGAGCGCGAGCGGGCCGAGCCGCCGCTGCTCCGCTTCCTCGAGGAGCCGCGGGTCTTCTACCCGGGGGTCGAGATCGTCGCCGAGGCGCGCATCTCGGCCGGTACCGATCCGTACCTCGCCGACCACGTCTACGAGGGCAGCCAGCTCCTGCCGGCGGTGGTCGGCCTCGAGGCGATGGTCCAGGCGGTGGCCGCGGTGGCTCGCGGACGGCGGCCCGCCGTGCTCGAGGGGGTGCGCTTCGACCGGCCGGTGCGAGTGCCCGAGGGCGGCCTGCGCATCCAGGTGGCGGCGCTGGCCCGCGAGGACGGGGCCGTCGAGGCGGTGCTGCGGAGCGAGGAGACCGGCTTCTCCGTCGACCACTTCCGGCTGCTGTGGCGCCCGGCCGGGGCAGGGCCGCGCGCCGCCGCCACCGCGCTCGCGGCGGCGGACGGCGAGCCGCTGCCGCTGGCCCCCGACCCGGACCTCTACGGTCCGCTCCTCTTCCATCGCGGCCGGTTCCGGCGCCTGCGCGCCTACCGCCGGCTGACCGCGACCGAGTGCCGGGCCGACATCGCGGCGGACGGCGATCACGGGTGGTTCGAAGGGTTCCTGCCCGACGAGCTGCTCCTCGGCGATCCCGGGGCGCGCGACGCGGCGATCCACGCCGTACAGGCCTGCATCCCCCAGGGCACGGTGCTCCCGGTCGGGGTCGAGCGGCTCGAGCTCGGCCGGCTCGACCCGGTGCGCGACGGGACGGTGACGGCGCGCGAGCGGGAATCCGACGGCGACCGGCTGGTCTACGACCTCGACGTCGCCGACGCCGACGGGCGCGTCGTCGAGCGCTGGCGCGGGCTCGAGCTGCGCGTGGTCGCGCGCCGGCGCGGCCGGCTCGCCCTCGCCCTGCCGCTCGTCGCCCCGTACGCGGAGCGCCGGCTGAGCGAGCTGCTGCCGGGCTCCGAGGTGCGGATCGAGCTGCGGCCGGCGAACGGCGCCGCCGGGGGGAACGGCTCGCACGGTCCGGCGAGCTCCGGGGCGCGGGTCGGGGACTTCGAGCTGCAGGTCACCGGCCGCGGGCGGTTCGGCTCGCGCCTGCTGCGGGTGAGCCCGCGGGGACGCGACGGGTGGCGGCGGCTCCTCGACGCGGAGGGACTGGCGCTCGCCGAGCGGCTGGTCGCCGGCGGCTGCGACGACCTCGACGGCGCGGCGGCCCGGGTGAGCGCGGCCCGCGAGTGCCTGGCCGCGGCCGGGCTCGACGGCGGGCACGAGACGCGGCTCGTCGCCGTCGGCGACGCCGCCGACGGCTGGTCGGTGCTCCGCAGCCGCCCGGCGGAGGCGACGCCCGGCGGAGGCGCGCCCGCCGCAGGCGCACCCGCCGCAGGCGCACCCGCCGCAGGCGGGAACCTGGACGTCGCGACGTTCACTTTCGAGACCGGCGCGGCCGGCGAGCGGGTGGTCCTCGCCGTGCTCGGGGAGCGGTGACGCCCGTGCGCACCTTCGAGTACCGGCACCGTGTCGCCTTCGAGGAGACCAACCTGGTCGGCAACGTCTACTACGTGAACCTGCTGCGCTGGCAGGGCCGGTGCCGCGAGCTGTTCCTGATGGAGCACTGCCCGGAGCTCCTCCCGGAGCTCGCCCGCGGTCTCGTGATGGTGACCACGCGCTGCTCCTGCGAGTTCCTGCGCGAGCTCGTCGCCTTCGACGAGGTCGCGGTGCGCATGCGGCTCGCCGAGCGGGCGCAGAACCGCGTGACGATGGGCTTCGAGTACTGGCGGCTCGGCACCGGCGACGGCGGCGCCGAGCCTTTCTCCCGCGGCGAGGAGCTGGTCGCCCGCGGCGAGCAGCAGGTGGCCTTCCTGCGGCGTGAGGGGGGCCGGTTGGTGACCGTCCCGATCCCCGCTGCGCTGTCGTCGGCGCTCGACGGCTACGCAGAGGATGAAGTCGATCTTCGGAAGACAGGAGGTGCACGATGGGCGAGCGCGTGATGCATAGGCCGGAGACGGAGGAGGCGCACGAGAGGGCGGTGGCGCGGGTCATCGGCGTCATGCGGGAGCGGCTCTACGACGGCTTCAGCCTGACCGAGATGGCCGAGGAGGGCTACATGAGCCCGTTCCATTTCAACCGCGTCTTCCGCCAGGTCACGGGGGTGCCGCCGGTGCAGTTCTTCGGCGGGCTGCGGCTGCGCCGCGCCAAGCGCCTGCTCGCCGAGACCGACGCCAGCGTCACCGACGTCTGCTTCGACGTCGGCTACAACAGCCTGGGCACCTTCAGCCGCCGGTTCGGCGAGCTGGTCGGCACCTCCCCGAGCCGCTTCCGGGAGATCGCGCGCAGCGGCGAATCGGGCGGTCCGTTGCCCGTCGTGCCGTCCTCGGCCCCGGTGTCGACGGACCCCTCGGGCCCAGGCGTCTTCGGCCGGGTCGCGGCGGCCGGCTACCGGGGGCCGGTCTTCGTCGGCCTGTTCGAGGAGGGCCTGCCGCAGGGGAGGCCGGCCGCCTGCGCCGTCCTCGCCGCGCCGGGGCCCTTCCGGCTGCGGCCCAAGGCCGACGGCGTCTACAGCCTGTTCGCCGCCGGGCTGGGCGAGCGGCCGAGCCCGAAGACCTCGCTGCTCTGCGAGGATGCGCTGCGCGGCGGCGGCCGCGACTGCAAAGTCGTCGTCCGCGGGGGACGGGCCGGCGGGCCGCCGATCGAGGTCGAGCTGCGTTCGCCGGACCCGGTCGACCCGCCGATCCTGCTCACCCTGCCGGTGCTCATCGGCGAGCACCTGGCGCGAAACGGCGACGGGGGCCTTGCGGACCGGAGGTGGCGGGCCGCGGCGAACGGTCGCCCGAAAGGAGCCTGAGATGAGCGCGTTCGAGGTCGAAGGGGTGTCCGCGATCATGATCTACGCCGAGGACCCGGAGCGGCTGGCCCAGTGGTACGAGGAGCAGCTGGGCGTCGTCACCCGCCTCGATCCCTCGGACGGCAACTACTACGGCGACGTCGGCGACGTCCACTTCGGCATCTACCCCGCGGAGGAACCGCTCCCCCGGCCGCGGGCGGTGATGGTGAACTACCGGGTCCGCGACCTGTCCGCCGCGCTCCGCGGCCTGCGCGAGAGCGGCGTCGCGATCGAGCGGACGGTCGACGAGAGCTACGGCCGCTTCGCCTACCTGCGCGACCCCGAGGGCAACCCGGTCGAGCTCTACGCCCCCGCCGAGCCCCCCGCCGAGCCCCCCTCCTGAGGCCGACCGAGGCCCGCGGCCGCGGGCCTCGCGTCCGATCCGCCGCCCCTCCGCGCGGCGGAGCAATTTCGAAGAAGACACGCGTTTACCGCCGGCCTAGATTGTCGGCGAACCGATCGAAAGCGAGGCGCCGGGGCTCCGCCTCGGCATCGCGCGATGGCCGAGGAGGAACGCTCGATGATCCGCACCCTCGAACCCCGTGTCCGGACCCACCTCGTCGCCCTGGCCGCCGCAGCGGCCGCCGCCCTGGTGGTGGCGGGCTGCGCGTCCTCCAGAGGGCCGGTCGCAGCCGGCGTCGCCGCAGCGGGCCCCGCGGTCGAGCCGGCGTGGGCCCCCGACCCGAGCGCCGCGGACCTGTCGATCTGCTCGGGGGGCGAGCCGCTGATCGCCGCCGACCCGGTCGACCCCATGGACTTCGCCGAGCGGCTCCACGGGACGTGGGAGCTGAAGACGCGGACGATCCAGGGCTTGACGATCGACACGAACAGCAAGTTCTGGTTCGACCTCCGCGACCCCGAGAGCGACCGCGCGCTCGGCACGGCGATGCTGGTCGACTACGGCAACCTCAGCATCCTCGACCCTCAGGCGGCGACCCGGGCCTGCCCGGCCGACGCCACGGTGTCGGCGTTCTGGGAGGTCCGCGTCGAGCGGCTCGACGACCGCAGCCTGGCGCTGCGCATGGACGGCGAGTACTTCGGCTCCTACGGCGACTTCCTCGAGGGGATCGACGCCACCGAGTCGGCGTCGTTCTACCGCTACGGCGATCAGTACCTGGCCGGCAAGCTGGTGTCGCCGGCGGGCGGGCAAGGGGCGCCGGACGACGTCTGGGACCGGATCTCCCTGCGCGACGGGGTGCTCACCTACGTCTCCTGCACCGGTCGGTTCATCGACCGCTATGTCAAGCGTTCCGAGGTCCTCGAGGTGGACGGCCGGTCGCTCCGCGAGGTGTGGGAGCGGCGGAAGTCCGACGGCACCATGCTCGAGCCGATCCCGGTCGTTCCCTGGTGGCAGGTCTCGGCGCTCGGCGCCGGCGAATGAACAGAAAGGAGAAGCTCATGCGGTTCACGAAGACTCCCGGCAACTGGAAGGTCCTCACGGTCGCCACCGTGGCCTTCTGCTTCGTCGCGGCGAGCGCCTTCGCCTTCGTCATCTCCTGTGAGGACCAGCTCGCGGAGGCTTACCCGACGGAGCTGAAGGCGGACCTGTCGGCCTGCGACGCGGGCGAGCGGACGCTGACGGCGGACACCGGCGTCGCCGCCGACGGCTTCGCGGCCACGCTCAACGGCACCTGGACGCTGCGGTCGCGGACCGCGCACGGTCTGACCCTCAACGACGCGACCCGGGCCGCCACCTTCTACGCCGACATCGAGGCACAGGGCGACCGTCTCGCCGGCAGCGTGCTCCTGCTCGACCATCCCGCGGGCCAGGACGTCCTGGCGTCGGACGACGGCATGGCCGCCTTCTGGGGGGTGACCGGCACCGTGCGCGACGGCCGCGAGGTCGTCGTGGCGATGGACGGCAGCGCGCTGGGGTCGTACGCCCACGTGCGCGTCGGTGCGAAGAACGGGCTCGAGTTCCAGCGCTATCGGGGCGCCTTCGTCGCCGACAGCCCGGCCTCGACCTGGGACCGCGTCGTGCTGATGGACGACAGCCTGACCTTCGTCTCGTGCGAGGAGGGTCTCGTCGAGCGCTACGTCCGGGTCGACGACCGGGAGCCGACCATCGACGGCGCGTCGATCGAGAGCTACTGGCAGGAGCTGCGCAGCCGCAGCTCCATCGCCGGTTCCGCGGCTCCCGTGGCCGTGGACGTCCTCGCGGCGAGGTGAACCTCCAATCTCTTGACCGATAGGGGAAGAACAGATGCGAAACATGCTTCGTAACGCCGCCTACCTCGGCGCGGCCCTTCTGGTCCTCACGGCGCCCCTGGCCGCCGCGGACGTCCCGTCTGACGGCTGGGCGGAGAGGTTCACCCGGACCATGAGCGTGGAGGCCTCGGGCCTGTATCACGCCGACCAGCCCTGGACCTTCGAGAGCTTCAGCGCGCTGGAGATGGAGCCGAGCAGCACCGCCCACTTCGTCGTCCGCGACGACCTGCACCGGAGCCTGGCCGACGTCCAGAGCCGCTCGCGGCTGGTCGTCTCCGAGACGCGCCCCGGCCTGCGCCCCAACCCGCACGGCAGCGAGCCGTTCTTCGAGCGCGCTCAGGGCGCGATCTCGGCGCTCGGGTGGGTCGACCGGATGTACACCGACCTCCTGATCTCGGGCGACGTGAACGTCGAGGGCGGCCGGGACGGCACCGGGTCGTCCTCGCGGCAGGGCCTGATGGCGCGCTGGGACAAGGCGAACAACTTCTACTGGTTCCACGTCAACTTCGCGACCGGCGAGTACTCGATCTGGCGGTCGCGGCACCTCGCGGTCCAGGTGACCCTCGACGGGTCGCGGGGCGCGATCCAGGGCTTCGACGCCCGGCGCCCGTACCACCTGACCCTCGAGCTGGTCGGCAACCGGCTGCGCGGGAACGTCTACGAGTACCGGGCCGACGGCAGCCGCCGGCTCGTCGGCGACACCGGCGAGATCCGCGACGCCGAGCCGCAGACCCGCGGCGTCGGCGGCTTCATCGCCGAGCTCGCCTTCGAGGCGCCGTTCGTGCCGCTCGAGGGGAGCTTCGCGAACCTCCGCATCCAGTCGCTCCGCGCGCCGACCGGCCCGCGGCCGCGGCCGGTCTCGGCCGAACAGCGGCAGGTCCATCCGCCGTCGACGCCGGCGGCGGTGCGCGAGGCGCGCACCCTGTGGGCCGGGGGCGACCTGGCGTCGGCCGCCGGGCGCTACCGCGCGACGCTGGACGATTACCCGGACCACGTGACGACCCTCCAGGAGTACGCCTGGCTGCTGGCGACCGCGGACGACGTCTCGGTGCGCGACGGGGAGAGGGCGGTCGAGATCGCCACCCGGGCGCTCGACGCCGCGATGCGCTCGAACAGCCTGCGGCACGAGTCCGACGTGGCGGTGGTCTACCCGCGGCTGTACTTCGCGAAGCTCGGCTACACCCTGGCGGCGGCCTACGCCTCGGCGAACCGCATCTTCGCCGCGGTCGAGGAGATGCAGCAGGGCGACACCGACTCCTCCAGCGGCTACTACGCGCTGACGTGGGCGCTCGAGATGGCGCGCCACGAGGACGAGCGCCGCGGTACCGAGGAGACCCGGGAGCTGGTCCGCTTCGGCGAGCAGGCCCTCGAGAGCCTGGCCGTCGGCCAGCCGCTCGTCGGGCTCCGCATGCCCGGAATGCCGAGCGCGGAGACCCGGGGTCTGACCGTAAATCGGGCGACCGGCACCCGCTGACCTTCCGCGATGCGGGCCGTCGCGTTCGTCGCAGCACTCCTCACCGCTGTCGCGCCCGGTACAGATGGTGAGGCGGCCCCCGCTCCTCGGAGCGGGGGCCTTTCTTTGGCCGCCGAGCTGGCGCCCCGGGTGCGCACGCTGACCCGGCGCGTCGCGACCTACCACTACACGACCCGCACGAAGATGGGCCTGCCGTCCGAGGGGGCGGTGGCGCTCGACGACCCGCGGGTCGAGGAGTACCTCCGGGAGCGCTCGGCCCTGTACTGGGACCCGCGCTTCGAGCCCGCCCCCGGGCATCCGATCTGGGGGCTGTACGTGGCGACGGACCCGGTCAGCAGCCGGGTCTTCGGCGGCTTCGGCGAGGACTGGGCACTGGTGCGGGTGACCCTGCCGCGGGGCCTGCGCTTCCTCGAGGTGCGCACCGCCGACGCGGCGCGGCGGCCGGAGGACCGCCTGCCGGCGGCGGTGCGCGAGGAGCTCGCCGCGGCCGGCTGCGAGGCGGCGTACGCGGCCGACCTGGTGATCGACCGCGGCTCGCTCGCCTGCCGCGAGGTCGCCCTGCGCACCCTGCTCGACCTCGAGGTCGACGCCCTGCTGTACGACTTCAAGGCCGTCGACTATCCCGCCTGCGACGGTTCGCGCAACGGTGCCTTCCTCCTGCTGCGGGCCGAGGCCCTGGAGCTCCCGGCGGCCCGGGCGTATACCGCCCCACCGCCGGCCGACGGCCCGGCGGCCGAGGAGGGCCGGGCGATCGGCGAGCTCTTCGCCCGCGCCCGCGCGGCCGGCTCGACCCAGCGGCCGATCTGGCCCGCCCCCGACGACCAGGTCGCGCCGAGCGCGGCGACCGAGCGGTGGATGCGCGAGACGCTGTTCGCTTGCGGCGGCTACGCCGAGGACCGCCTGGACGGGCGCCCGGCGGCGGCACCGGCCGATCCGGCGGCGGCCGCGGAGCTCCGCGCGCTCGCGGCGGAGCGGGCCGGCGACGACGCGGCGGCCGCCGCGGCGTGGGAGGAGGTGCTGCGGCACGACCCGGACCGGGTCGAGGCGCTCTACGGTCTGGCCTGGCTGCGCGCCACCTCGCCGGCCCCCGGCGTGCGCGACCCGGAGCGGGCGGTCGAGGCGGCCGAGTGGCTCGTCGAGCTGACCCACTACATGCAGCGGCGGTCGACCGTCGGGTTCGACTGGCCGCGGCACCTCAAGCTGCGGGCCTCGTGGACGGTGGCCGTCGCCTACCTCGCCGCCGGCCGCTGGGACCGCGGCGTCGCCTACGCGACCCAGGCGGTGGAGACCGCCGCCGCCCAGCACCGGGCGGAGGGGACGCCGCTGTCGGCCCGGGCGGTCGAGCGCGGCGGGCGGATCCTCGCCCTCGCCCGGGCCCGCAAGCCGTACGAGGCAGGCGGCCCGGGGCGCGACTTCGAGAGCTTCGGCGATGCCCTCGCGGCGGGGACCACGGGCTACTAGGACGAGGTCAGCTCCCGGCGGTGAGCGCCGCCACCTCCCACACCCGCACCCGCTTGTCGGCGGACGCGGCGGCCAGGTGGCGGCCGTCGGGGGAGAAGGCGAGCGAATAGACGCCCTTGGCGTCGACCTCGGTCTCGGCGACCGGCTCGCCGTCCGCCGGCCGGTAGAGGGCCACCTTGCGCTCCGAGCCCACCGCGAGCAGGTCGCCGTCCGGCGCCCAGGCGAGCGGGAGCTGCCCCTTGACGCCGAGGTCGATCTCCCGCTCGAGCCCCCAGCCGGCGGTCGACCACAGGCGCACCGCCCCCTCGTAGCCCGAGGAGGCGAGCGTGCCGCCGTCCGGGGCGAGCGCCAGCGACATCACCGCCCCCCGATGGCCGTCCAGCCGCTCGACCTCCTCGCCGGCGGCGGGGTCCCACACGAACAGCTCGTCGCCGGCGCCGCCGGAGAGCAGGACCTCGCCGCCGCGGGCGTAGGCGAGGCAGGTGACGTTCCTCGGGTGGCCGCGGAGGGTGGCCGCCTCCTCGCCGCCGGGGAGAGTCCAGAGGCGGACCGTCGCGTCGTACGAGGCCGTCGCCAGGCCCTTGCCGTCCGGCGCCACCGCAACCGCGGCGACGGCCTTCTTGTGGGCCCGGAACGAGGCGACGACGTCGTCGCCCGGGAAGGTGCGGACGATCACCGCCCCGTCCGTCGAGCCGGAGACCAGGTGCGATCCGTCCGGGGTGAAGGCGAGGTCGTTGACGCTCTTCTCGTGGCCGCCGAGCTCGCCGGCTGCGCTCCAGCCCGGCGCCTTCCACAGGCGGATCGCGGCGTCCATCCCCGCCGACAGGAGCGTCTGGCCGTCGGGGGAGAAGAGGACCCGGTTCACGTGGGATGCGTGGGCCTCGATCGTCGCCGGCTCAACCATCGTCTCGAGTCTCCTGGAGTCGTCGGTGGTCCCGCAGGGTACGGCGGCCCCGGAGGGGCGACTTCTCCGGTCTTGCCGTCCTGCCGGGGGCCGGAGCAATCCGGGAGAAGCCTGTCCGCGCGCCGCTCTGGTACAAGCATTTCCGTGGATTCTAGCCCGCATGTTTCACCCCGGTTCGTCGCGAGCCGGTGAAGATGCCCGTGGATGCAAGGCGTCGGGCGAGGAGGCGCCGCAGGCGTACTCGCAGTACGTCGAGGATGCCGACCGGCCGACAACGCAGGAGACGCGGGCAGATTCGCCGGCGCAGCAGAAGCGTGGTGAGACATGCGGGCTAGTACCTTCCGACGGGCCTGCCGCCGGCTCGGACCCGGCGTCGCGCTCGCCCTCGGGCTCGCCGTCGCGCCGGCGGGGTCCGCTCCGGGGCGGCCCGCGGAGCCTCCGTCCGGACCGCTGCCCGCCGCCGCCGAGGAGCCCGGCGGGACCGTAGCGCGGGCGGTGGACGCCGCGGTCGCCGAGCTGCGCGCCCGGGTCAAGCGGCTGGAGCGCCCGGTCCACACCTACCACTACGCACCGCGCCGGCGGATCGGGCTCCCCGAGGCGGGCTACCTGCCGCCGTGGCACCCCGAGGCCCTCGCCTTCGTCCGCGCCAAGGTCGGACTCTACTGGGACCTCGAGCTCCCCACCGCTCCGATGCAGGCCGTC
>Ga0214468_1000117_pt1 | contig 23337 bp, 22 predicted proteins | sample RVTome_9_FD_187334 | JGI IMG/M metagenome (GOLD analysis project Ga0214468, IMG submission 187334) | Soil microbial communities from uranium-contaminated site in the Upper Colorado River Basin, Wyoming, United States - RVT155D38 HiSeq ...
TCATCTGATCCAGGATCCGGCCGAGGAGCACCTCCGCGTCGGCTTCCTCGGCCAGGCCCGGCTGGCGGCGACGCAGGGCATCGGCAAGCTGGCGCATCGGGCGAGTACCCGGGCGCATCAGCACCTGGATCCACTGGTCGCTGCCGGGCAGGACGCCGTCCGCCAGCGCCGGCAGCAGGCCGGCGGTCAGGACGGACGACTTGCCGCTGCCCGATGCGCCGAACAGCCCAACGAAGGAGCTGCCGACCACGCGGGCGACAAGCTCGCCGAGGAGCTGCTCACGGCCGAAGAAGTAGTCGGCGTCGGTGGCCTCGTAGGCCGCCAGGCCCTTGTACGGGCAGACCGCGAGACCCGCCCTCCGTGTTGATTCATCGACGAGGTCCTCGCCGGAGCCGTACAGGCGGGTTCGCTCCCTCGCGATCTCGAAAACCGCGTAGCCGCCCATGAGCTCCTCTTCGGCGGCCCGCAGGCCTCTCCGCTCGCGGGACGTGCGGCGAGCCGATTCGGTCATCTGCTGCGCGGCCGCGGTGCGGGCCCACTGGCTGGCGAGGCGGTGCACCGCGCGCGGGACGCCGCCGCTCTCTTCGAGGAGAGCCCGAACGGGCGGCTCGAGGCTGCCGGTCGTGTACAGTGCGGCCACCTCGGCGACGTCCGCCTCGGCAAGCGGCCCCAAACGCCGTCGGGGGCGGTGACCGGATGCTGCGGCCGCTTCCGTCGACCGTGTCAGGACGACGAGCACCGGGACTCCGTCGAGCCGCGGCTCCAGATCCTCGATCGCGTCGGTTACCCGCGACGGCATGCGGTCGGTACCGTCCACTACGAGGACCGCCGGATGGCCGGCCCCACTCGGCTCGGAGTCCGGGGTGACATCCGTGGCGTATCGGACGATGGCGCCCTCGGCATGCGCCAGCCGGGCGAGCTCCGAGATCAGCCGCGTCTTGCCGATGCCGTCCTGGCCGGTGATCTCGACGACGTTCCCGTGCCCCAGTCGGGCGCGGCGCCAGTACCAGCGCAGCCACAGCAGGTCGCCGGCTCGACCGACGAGCGGGACGACGGACTCGAGCTCCGCCGGGAGCGGCTCCGGGGAGCGCCCGGCCATGGGTCGAACGTCGGGACGAGACTCGGACTTGCCGTCCGCGTCGGCGCCGCGGCTCACGCGCACCACGGCCACGTCCGCCGCGACGCCTTTCAGCCGTTCCGTGCCTTGAGGCTCGTAATCGATGCCGGGCATTGGTCCCGCCACGTGGGCGAGGTTCTCCGTGGCCCGGATCTCACCGGCCACTGCACCGGCGCACAGGCGCGCGGCGATATTCAGCGCCGCGCCCCTGAATCCGTCGCCGACGGGGACGGCCTCTCCAAGGTCCAGGCCGATGCCGACCGTCAGGGGAAGGTCCGGCGCCAAGGCCGCTTCCGCGGCAAACGTCTGTTGGAGCTCGAGAGCGGAGCGGAGCGACGCGCGGGGCGATTCGAAGGTGCACAGCGCCTCGTCGCCTCGGAGCTCGACTAGCTGCCCGCCCCAGGCCTCCATCGCCTCCGCGACGATCTGCGCGAACACGCTGGCCAGCCTCGACGCTGCCTCGTCACCGTGCTGGTCGGTGAAGCGCGTGTAGCCACGGATGTCCGCGATCAGGAACGTCCGGATTCCGCCGTCTCGGCCGGATGTCCTTCTCACAAGCGTCCTCCGCTCGTTGGTGGGCAGTATTGCCCGCCAGTCGCGACATGTCCACGTCTCGGCGAAGCTGCCCGAGAGCAAGGCGTTCGATGCGTGTCGGGTCGAAGATCGAGCCAGGGAGGTTGCGTGCCGCACTCGCGGCACCGCTCCGGTCCTGCTGGCTGCAAACGTATCTGGCCTACGGGCAGCCTTGGACATCCAGCGTTCGGACCTTGGATGACGCTTTACACCCAGTTTGACCCTTCGCGAATCTTGCGCTCTCGGGAAGATCATGTGTGGACACTTCAGGAGATCGCGGCACTGCTCAACTGATCTGCCTATTGCGAGGTCCCGGCTCGTACTCCCAGAATGCACTGATGGTGCTGGCGTTGGCGTATTACGCATTCATCGTGGTGGGCGTCGCCTGGTTTTGGCTCCACTGCGCTGAGCCAGAATTGCGCTACCAGCGCGCCGGAGTGCGTGCTCGACGAGTAGTACTCGGTCTTACCCTGCTGTCGATCGGGGTCAATGCCTTCGATGCCGTGATCACGGCTTCCCGGCTCGCCGTTCCGGGTCTGTGGTGGGTTACGACGATCACCGGCGCGCTGTGGATCTTGGTCGTGGGTTTGGGCTATTTGCAGCGATATCGCTTCTTGATTCAGGCGACCGGCTCAGTTTGAACTCTGAGGAATCTTGCGCCCGATGGGCCGATCTGCGCAGCGATACACCCGACTGACCAATGCGTTCTCAAAGAAGGTCGAGAACCTGTCGCACGCCGTGACGCTGCAGTTCATGTACTACAACTTTGCTCGCCCGCACTCGTCGCTCGGCAAGAACACGACGCCCGCGATGGCGGCAGGGATCAGCGACCATGTGTGGACGCTGCAGGAGATCGCGGCTCTGCTGGACTGACGGTGCGGTGTACATTCCGGACCATGGATCTTCCGAAGAAGAACTACTTCGGGGAAGAAGTGGCTGCGCGATACGATGAAATCCTGGCCGATCAGTCAACGCCAGCAGCGGTCGAGCCGGTTGTCGACTTCCTGTCCGCACTGGCCGGCGACGATCCGGCGCTCGAATTGGGAGTCGGGACAGGCCGCATTGCGTTGCCTTTGGCTGCACGTGGTGTGCAGGTGCACGGTATCGACCTGTCTGCCGCGATGGTCGCCCGTCTGCGTGAGAAGCCGGGAGCCGAGAAGGTCGGCACAACAATCGGCGACATGGCAACAACCCGCGTCCCGGGCGAGTTCGCGTTGGTCTACCTGCTCTGCAACACGATCATGAATCTCACCACTCAGGCGGATCAGGTTGCGTGCTTCAAGAACGCGGCGGCTCACCTAGCGGCCGGAGGTATGTTCGTGATCAACTCGGTTATGCCTGACCTGCGTCGGCTCCCGCCCGGTGAAACGACGGTCATGTTCGACCATTCCGAGAACCACGTCGGCTTCGACGAATACGATGTGGTCAACCAAAGGCTGGTGTCGCACCACTTTCGGCGTATCGACGGTCAGTTCCGATACTCGTCAGCACCTTTCCGATATGTATGGCCCGCCGAGCTGGACCTCATGGCGGAAATGGCGGGCCTGACGCTCCGCGAGCGGTGGGAAGGGTGGAAGCGTGAGCCATTCACGAGCGAGAGCCGCAGACACCTATCGGTCTGGACAACGCCAAGGGTCGATTCAAGCTGAGCCACTACCGGTTCGGTGGTAGTGGCTCAGCCGCGGAGGACGAGGGCCGCATTGAGGCCCCCGAATCCGAAGGAGGTCGAGAGCGCTGCCTCGGGCGTCGCCGCAGTGGCCGACGTAAGGACGTTCAGGTCGCAGGCCTCGTCCAGGGTGGCCAGGTTGCAGGTGCCCGGCAGCAGGCCGTGGTGCAGGGCCAGCGCGGTGATCGCGGCCTCGACGGCGCCGCTCGCCCCCAGGGCGTGGCCGTACAGGCCCTTCGTGCCGGACACCGGCACCGTCGCGGCGTGCGCGGCGAGGGCCAGGTGCAGTGCCCTCGCCTCCGCCACCTCGTTGAGCGGCGTCGAGGAGCCGTGGGCGTTGACGTACCCGATCTCCTCCGGCGCGACGCCGGCATCGGCGAGGGCGCTCGTGATGGCGGCGGCGGCAATGGCGCCCGAGGGCAGTGGCGCGGTCGGATGGTGCGCGTCGGTCGATGCGCCGAAGCCGGCCAGCTCGGCGAGGATGCGGGCACCGCGAGCCTCGGCGCGATCCCAGCGCTCGAGGGTCAGCATGGCGGCCGCCTCCCCCATCACGAACCCGTCGCGGCCGGCATCGAACGGGCGGCTGGCGGTGCCCGGATCGTCGTTGCGCGTCGAGAGCACCCCGATCATCGCGAACGCCCCGAAGGTCAGCGGCGCCAGTGGCGCCTCGGCGCCACCGGTGATGGCCGCATCCACGATCCCGGCGCGGATGGCATGGAACGCCTGGCCGATGGCGGTCGCCCCCGACGCGCACGAGTTGGCGTTGCCGATGGCGGGACCGTGGATTCCCTGGTCGATGGCCACGTTCGAGGCCGCCGCCCCGCCGAAGACGGCCGTGGCCAGGGTCGGGCTCACCGCCCGGATGCCGCGCTCGACGTAGGCCGCGTGCTGCGCCTCGCCGAAGGCGACGCCGCCGAGCGCCGAGCCGATCCAGACGCCGATGCGGGCGGAGTCGTGATCGGCCTTCGACCAGCACCCGTCGTCGGCAGCCATGCGAGCCGCGACCACCGCCAGCTGGCTGAACCGATCCAGCCGTCGCGCCCGGCGCGCGTCCAGGTGGTCCGCGGCATCGAAGTCGTCGATCTGCGCGGCGATGCGTGACGGAAACGGCGTGGCATCGAAGCGGTCGATGGCCCTGACCGCGGACCGATTGGCCAGGACCCCGTCCCAGAGCCCCTGCGCGCCATGGCCGATGGGCGTCACGGCGCCGATCCCGGTGATGGCGACCCGGTGGCCGGCCATCAGGCGCCGGCCTCCGCCAGCCGCTTGATGGTTCGCAGCGTGCGCCCGGCGATGGCGTCGATGAACTGCGGCCCGATGATCCGCTCGGCCACCATCCCGCCGATCAGCGGCCAGCGCAGCTCGAGCTGATGGTGGATGCTGACGTCCCACGCCTCCCCCGCCGGCTCGAAGCGCCATGCCACGACCATGCCGCGGGTCACGCCGCCGGTGTGCTCGAACTCGATCCGCCGCGCCTCCGGCAGCGGACGCTGGATCGCCCTCCACGTCACCGGGATCAGGCCGCGACGGGCGCCCATGGCGTACTGGCGGTCATCGCCGATGTCGGCCAGGCGCCGCACATAGCGGTAGTGCGGCAGGATCTCCGGCCAGCGTTCGATGTCAGCCGCCAGGCGGAAGATCCGCTCGTACGGCGCCGCCATCGTCACGCGCATCACGCTCTTCATGGCCGCAGCACCGCGGCGAGGAACGTCGGCGACAGGGCGTCGGTCGCCGGGCGGCAGTCTCCCAGCGCCGACCCGAGGCGTCGGGCGAGGTCCGGGCGAGCAGACAGGCGGCGGAGGGCGTAGCCCAGGACCGGCGGCGCGGCGAGCATGCCCTGCACGGTCCAGGTGAGCGCGTCCTTGGCCGCGAACGCGGACCGACGGGCCGCCCGGTACCGTTCCTCCGCGCCGTCGTCGCCCGGTGCCAGCGCGTCGGCGAGGCAGCGCGCCGATCGCAGGGCGCGGAAGATACCCTCGCCGGTGAACGGGTCGATGAACCCGGCGGCATCCCCGATCAGCATCCAGCCCGGTCCGGCGGCGCGGCTGACCCGGTGGCCGATGGGGCTCGCGCCGCGGATCGGGCTCAGCCGGCGACTCCCTGCCAGGCGCCGGACGACCGCCGGAAGCTCCTCGATGGCGGCGGCGAAGCGGGTCTCGGCTCCCCCGCGCCCACCTACGGGCAGGGCCATGCCGACGTTCAGGCGACCCTCGGACAGCGGCGCCAGGCCGATGTAGTGGGACCGGCCGACGTGCATCTCGCCATGATCCCCGAGCTCGGCGACGCCCTCGTAATGAGCGACCAGGCCGATGCGTCGCGGTGCCCGCACCGGCCGCTCGACGCCCAGCCCCCGCGCGACGCGCGACCGGGCACCGTCCGCCCCGACCAGCCAGCGGGCACGCACCTCGCCCGGGGCTCGGTAGCCGCCGATCGACACCCGCCAGCGCTCGCCGTCGAAGGCCGCGCCGTCGAACCGCGTGCGCTCGTGCAGCTGGGCACTGCGCTCGACGGCCAGCCGTGCCAGCGCCGCGTCGAAGCGCGTGCGCTCGACCCCCCAAGCCAGCCGCGGACCGTCGCGGTCCTCGTAGGCGACCTCGACCGCATCGGCGCCGCGGATGACGCGCATGCCGCGCAGGGGCAGCGCATCGGCCTTCCATGCCTCGTCGGCGAGACCGATGTGTCGCAGCTCTTCGACGATCCGGGGACTGGCGTACTCGGCGCACGCCTTGGGGCGCGGATGCGCCGCCGCATCGATGAGGACGACCGATCGGCCGGAGCCCGCCAGTGCCGCGGCCGCCGCCGATCCGGCGGGTCCGGCACCGACCACCAGGACGTCGCAGTCGAGCGTGCTCATCGGTACGTCGTCGTCACGCGGGGCCACCAGCCGAGCGTGCGCGCCACCGGCCGCAGGCCGGCATCGGCAGCGAGGTCGTCGAGCTCCGACAGGGTGTAGGCGCGCCTGGCCGACAGGACCCCGTCGTGCCGGGTCATCGGCGACCGGCTGAATGCGAGGACGGGCAGCGCGGTCATGGCCAGGGCGACGTGCGATCGGCGAAGGTCGTTGACGACCACGCCCCGGCGGGCAACCCGCGCCATCTCGCGCAGGGCGCGCGCGGCATCGGCCGGGTCGAGATGGTGCAGGAGGAGGGAGGCGTGCGCCACCGAGACCGCCGCATCGGGAAGGGGGAGCTCGCGGGCATCGGCCTCGAGGAATTCCAGGCCGGGCGTGCGCTGCGAGGCGTCGCGCGCGATGTCCAGGACGTCGGGGCGAACGTCGGCGAGCACGACCCGAACCGATCGCTCGCGGACCAGCGACCGTGCGAAGTCGCCTGATCCGGCGCCGACGTCGAGGACGGGCAACGACCCATCGCCATCCAGCAGGCGACCCACGGCCCGCACGCTGGCGCCGATCCCGCCGGCCAGCCGGTTGAGCATCGCCATGTCGCGCAGGTTCCGCCGCAGCTCCGCCGGGGCGATGTCATCGCCGTCGAGGAGCTCCCGGTCCGGGGAGCGCGGCAGAGGGGGCATGTCGGATCAATCGTAGACCGGCTCTCCGCAGGCCGTCGGATGGGCCTGGGTGTGGCGGGTGATCGCTGGGGGCGATCAGAGCTGTCCTAGGTGCCACCCAGCCAGCGCAGGCCGGGGACCTCGCGGTCAAGGCGGTCGAAGACGTAGGTGCTGGTCGCCAGCACCAGCCGGCGGCCGATGCCGTCGTGAACGACCTCCAGGCTGCGCCAGTCCGGAACCCTGGCCGCATCCTCGGGGTCGATGGCGCGGCACGCGTCGTACGAAACCTCGCTGCGCTGGACGCGGCAGCCAAACTCGTTGGTCAGCCGCTCCTCGGCGACCTCCAGCTGGAGCTGCCCCACAACCCCGATGATCGGCTCCTCCATCCCGTCGGGCCGGCGGAGGACGCGGATGACGCCCTCCTCCTCGAGCTGCTGCATCCCATTGCGGAACTGCTTGTAGCGTGACGAGTCGACGCTGCGGAGCTGGGCGAAGCGCTCCGGCAGGAACTCGGGGATCGGCGGGTAGCGCAGGCTGCCGTCCTCCGACAGTGTGTCCCCCACCTGCACGCCGGACGCGTTCACCACGCCGATGACGTCGCCGGGGAACGCCTCGTCGATCGTCTGGCGGTCCTGGCCGAACAGCTCGTTCGAGTAGGCGAGCGACAGCCGGCGGCCGCTGCGGCCGTTCAGCGCCGTCATGCCGCGCTCGAAATGGCCGGAGTTGACGCGCATGAACGCCACCCGGTCGCGGTGGCGCGGATCGGTGTTGGCCTGGACCTTGAACACCTGGGCGCTGAACTGGCCGTCGAGCGGGACATCGGCCCCGTCCTCGGTCGTCCGCGGCGACGGCGGGACGGAGAAGGCCGGGAACGCATCCAGCAGCAGCGAGAGCCCGACGTTCGTCAGCGCGCTGCCGAAGAAGACGGGCGTGACCCGCTCCGCATGCACCGCGGCCGGGTCGATCGACGCGGCCACCAGCGACGCCTCCTCCCGCGCGTCGTGCCACTCCGCGGCAGCCGTGCCGGGATCCCAGGCGTCGGCCGGCGTGCGGCGAGCCTCCCCGATCGTCGCGCCGTGCACGGTCGCATCGGTCTGGACGACCGCATCGGCGCCGATGTCCAGCAGGCCGTGGAGCGTGCCGTGGGTCCCGATCGGCCAGTTCACCGGTGCGGGATGGACGCCGATCTCGCGCTCGATCTCGTCGAGCAGGCCCAGCGGCGCCAGCATCGGCCGGTCGCACTTGTTGATGAAGGTCACGATCGGCAGGCCGCGCATGCGGCAGACCTGGAACAGCTTCAGGGTCTGCGGCTCCAGCCCCTTGCCGGCGTCGAGCACCATCAGCGCGGCGTCGACCGCCCACAGCGCGCGGTAGGTGTCCTCGCTGAAGTCGGCGTGGCCCGGGGTGTCGACCAGGTTGTACTGGACCCCGCCGTGCGCGAAGCGCAGAACGGTCGAGCTGACGCTGATGCCACGCCGGCGCTCCATCTCCATCCAGTCGCTGACCGTGCTCTTCGCCTGGCGCCGTGCCCGCACCGAGCCGGCCTCGTCGACCGCGCCGCCGAACAGCAGCAGCTTCTCGGTGAGGGTCGTCTTGCCGGCGTCGGGATGGCTGATGATCGCGAAGGTGCGTCGCGACGCGGCGGCCGATGCATCGGCGGGCTGGCGCGGGGCGGCGGTGGGGAGGGTCACGGGGCTTCCTGGCTATCGGTTCGCAGCCAGCAAGCTCATCGCGCGGCGGCCGGCGGGACGCTGGTCCCGCGGCCACCAGTCTATGGCAACCGGCCGACGTGCATCCAGCCGGGTCTGGCTCAGGTTCGCGCGGACGGCTGCAGGTGGCTCGGCGTGCTCCAGGAGTGGAGGGTGCGCACGTAGTTGGCACGCTCGAACGCGGCGGGATCGTCGACGGCCGCCTGGCTGGCGCTGCCACGGAGCTCCGCCACCGACTGGTACTCGTGCTCCGCCATCCAGGCCCAGAGTTCCTCCTCGACCGTCCGCAGGTACTCGGGACCGTTGCGGAGGAGCGCCGAGGTCATCATCGCCACGTTCGCGCCGACCATCAGCGCCTTGAGCGCGTCAAGGCCGGTATGGATCCCCGATGTCGCCGCCAGCGAGACCCCCGGGCCGAGCTGCGGCCGCAGGATGGCGATCCAGCGCAGTGGCAGGCGCAGCTCCCACGGGCGGCTCAGCTCCACCCGATGGACCACCCCGAGCGTCTCGAGGTCCAGGTCGGGCTGGTAGAAGCGGTTGAACAGGACGAGCCCATCGGCTCCGTGCTCCCGGGCCCGGGCGGCGAAGTTGGCGATGGCGCTGTAGTACGGCGAGAGCTTCACGGCCAGGGGGATGGCGATCGCGTCCCGGACCGCGGCGATCAGCTCCAGGTCGGTGGCCTCCATGGCGGCCGCGGTACGGGCCGGGTCGACGGCGAGGTGGTAGAGGTTCAGCTCCAGCGCATCGGCGCCGGCCTCCTCCATGCGCTTCGCGTAGCGCACCCATCCACCGGGGGTCGCGGCATTGAGGCTGCCGATGATGGGCACCGAAGCGCGTCGCTTGATCCGCTCCAGGCGCATGACGTACCGATCGCCTGCGTCGGAGAACCCCTCCAGGCGCGGGAAGTAATCGAGGGCCTCGGCGAACTGCTCCGTCCCCTGCTCGAGCGACCGGTTGAGCTCCAGCTCCTCGGAGAGGATCTCCTCCTCGAACAGCGACGGCAGCACGATCGCACCGGCGCCGGCCTCCTCGAGCCGGACCGCGAGATCAGGGTCGCCGGTCAACGGCGAGGCCGATGCCACGAGCGGCGACCGCAGCTGCAGCCCGAGATAGTCGGTGGTCAGGTCCACGGTCACGCCTCCACTCGCTGCTCGATCGGTGTCTCGGCCCCGTCGGCTGTCTCCCCGTCGATCGCCGGCAGGTGGGGCACGCTGCGCTCGATCTCCGCCAGCTGCGCGTAGTAGCGCCAGCGCTCGTCGGCATCGGCCTGGGCCAGCTGGGCGAGCTCGTCGGCCCGCTCCGGGTCCGTGCGCTGCAGGGCGGCGAACCGGGTCTCGCTGTTCATGAAGTCGGCAAGCGGAACGGTCGCCTGCTTTGAGTCAAGCTTGAACGGCTGGCCGCCCTCGAGCTCGCTCGGCTGGAACCGGTACAGCGGCCAGTAGCCGCTCTTCACCGCCTCCTTCTGGTGCGCCATGGACTGCGACATGTCGATGCCGTGGGCGATGCACGTGCTGTATGCGATGACGAGCGACGGGCCCGGCCAGGCGGCCGCCTCGAGCAGCGCCTTCGTGGTCTGGGCGTCGTTGGCGCCCATCGCCACCTGCGCCACGTAGACGTTGCCGTACGCGCGCGCGATGGCGCCCAGGTCCTTCTTGCCGTTGCCCTTGCCCGCCGCCGCGAACTTGGCGACCGCGGCGCGCGGCGTCGCCTTCGACGCCTGGCCGCCGGTGTTCGAGTAGACCTCGGTGTCGAGCACCAGCACGTTGACGTTGCGCCCGGAACCGAGCACGTGATCCAGCCCGCCGAAGCCGATGTCGTAGGCCCAGCCGTCGCCGCCGATGATCCAGATCCCCTGCTTGACCAGGTCGCCGGACAGCGCCAGGAGGTGCTGCGCATCGGCCTCGCGGGCGCCGACGATGCCCCGGAGCAGCTGCCGAAGGTGGTCGACCCGCCGGCGCTGGGCGGCAATCTCGGCCTCCGTCTCCTGCTTCGCGTCGAGCAGGTCGCGGACGAGCTCCGGACCGAGGTCGGGAGCCAGCCGCTGCAGCAGCACGCGCGCATGGTCGGCCTGCGCGTCGAGAGCCAGGCGCATGCCGAGCCCGAACTCGGCGTTGTCCTCGAACAGCGAGTTCGCCCACGCCGGTCCGCGGCCCTGTGCGTTCACCGTCCACGGGGTCGTCGGCAGGTTCGCGCCGTAGATCGACGAGCAGCCGGTGGCGTTGGCGACGATCATCCGGTCGCCGAACAGCTGGCTGACGAGCTTGAGGTACGGGGTCTCGCCGCAGCCGCCGCAGGCCCCAGAGAACTCGAACAGCGGCTCGAGCACCTGAGATCCCTTCACCGTGTCGTGCGGCAGCAGGGATCGGTCGAGCGGCGCGATGGACTGGAAGAAGTCCCAGCGCGGTCGCTCCACGTCCCGGTGGAGCTCCACCGGCTCCATGTTGATCGCCTTGTGGCGGATCTCGGTCCTGTCCTTCGCCGGGCACACCTCGACACACACGCCGCAGCCGGTGCAGTCGTCCGGCGCCACCTGGATGGTGAGCCGATGGTCCAGCAGGTCGCGCGACTTGAACTCCTTGCTCTTGAAGCCGTCCGGCGCATCGGCCACGGCATCGGTCGGGAAGACCTTCATCCGGATCGTGGCGTGCGGGCAGACGGCGGCGCACTTGCCGCAGTCGATGCAGATGGCCGGGTCCCAGACCGGGATCTGCTGCGCGATTGCCCGCTTCTCGTACTGCGTGGTGCCGGTCGGGAAGGTCCCGTCCACCGGCAGCGCGCTGACCGGCAGCTGATCGCCCCGGCCGGCGATGAGCGCGGAGGTGACGTCGCGCACGAACGCGCGCGGGTCGTGCTCCGTCGGGCTGACCGGCACCTCCGGCGCGGCGGGGACGCCCAGCGGGACATGCACCAGCCGCTCGAGGGAGCGGTCGATCGCCGCATGGTTGCGCGCCACGATCGACTCGCCGCGCTTCGCATAGGTGGCCGTGACCCACGCCTTGATGCGACTGATCGCCTCGTCCGCGGGCAGGACGCCGGAGAGCTGGAAGAAGCAGGGCTGCATGACGGTGTTGATCCGGTTGCCCATCCCGACCTCGGCGGCGACGCCGAACGCGTCGATGGTCCACAGGTCGATCCGCTTCTCGACCAGCTCGCGCTGAACGGCCGGCGGCAGGTGATCCCAGACCTCGTCCGGGCCATACGGCGAGTTCAGCAGGAACGTGGCGCCCGGCCGCGCGAAGCCCAGCACATCGGCCTTGGCGAGCAGGCCGAACTGGTGGCAGGCCACGAAGTCGGCGTTGCCGATGAGGTACGTCGAGCGGATCGGCTGTGGGCCGAACCGCAGGTGCGACACCGTCACCGACCCGGACTTCTTCGAGTCGTACACGAAGTAGCCCTGGACGTGCAGGTCGGTTCCCTCGCCGATGATCTTCACCGACGCCTTGTTGGCGCCCACGGTGCCGTCCGAGCCGAGGCCGATGAAGACGGCCTGCACCTCGCCATCGGGGCGGGGGTGGGTGAAGTCCCGGTCCATCGGCAGGCTGAGATGCGTCACGTCGTCGTGGATGCCGACCGTGAAGTGGCGCTTGGGGCGCGGCGCGTCGAGCTCGTCGAAGATCGGCTTGATCATCGACGGCGTCATCTCCTTCGACGACAGTCCGTATCGTCCGCCGATCACCCGGGGCGTGGTCGCGAACGGCGGCGTCTCGGCGTCCATCGCCTCGGCCAGCGCGGCAACCACGTCCAGGTAGAGCGGCTCCCCCACCGCGCCGGGCTCCTTGGTCCGGTCCAGGACCGCGATCGCCCGCACCGTGGACGGCAGCGCGGCGATCAGCTCGGCCGATGGGAACGGCTGGAACAGCCGGATGCGCACGACGCCCACGCGCTCGCCGGCGGCGTTCAGGGCGTCGACCGTCTCCTCGGCGGCGCCCGATCCGGAGCCCATGATGACGACGACCCGTTCCGCATCCGGCGCCCCGTGGTAGTCGACGAGCCCGTATCGGCGGCCCGTGCGCTCGGCGAAGACGTCCATCACCTCGCTGACGATGCCCGGGACAGCGAGGTGGTACGGGTTGGCGGCCTCGCGGGCCTGGAAGAAGACGTCGGGGTTCTGGGCGGTGCCGCGCACCACGGGCGCCTCCGGGGTGAGGCCGCGGCGACGGAAGGCGAGCACATCGTCGTCGTCGACCAGCGCCCTGAGGTCGTCATCGGAAAGCGTCGCGATCTTGTTGATCTCGTGGCTGGTCCGGAACCCGTCGAAGAAGTGCAGGAACGGGACGCGCGATCGAAGCGTGGCGGCGTGGGCGATAGCCGCGAAGTCGTGGGCCTCCTGGACGGATCCTGCGGCGAGCATCGCCCATCCGGCGGAGCGGGCGTGCATCACGTCGCTGTGGTCGCCGAAGATCGAGAGTGCATGGGTGGCGATCGTCCTGGCCGCGACGTGGATCACCGCCGGCGTCAGCTCACCCGCGATCTTGAACATGTTCGGGATCATCAGCAGCAGCCCCTGCGACGCGGTGAACGTCGTGGCCAGCGCACCCTTCTGCAGGGCGCCGTGCATCGTGCCGGCGGCACCGCCCTCCGACTGCATCTCGATGACGTCGGGGACCTTTCCCCACAGGTTCGGCCGCTTCGCCGCGGCCCAGTCGTCCGCGTGCTCCGCCATGCCCGAGGCGGGCGTGATCGGGTAGATGGAGATCACCTCGCTCAGCGCGTACGCCACGCGGGCGGCGGCTTCGTTCCCGTCGAGGCACTCCCATCGCCGATCCATGCGCCGATCTCCCGTGTCGCCGTTCGCAACGGCAGGCGGTGAGCGCGGCGCAGCGGGCGCCGGCACTCGTGTTGTCCACCCAAGCGTGGTGGACATCCGGCCCGGGCCATAGGGCCCAGCGGACTACGAGCGGGGGCCGACCGGCCCGGGTCGCGGATGGTCCGGTTGACAGGGAGGGAGGGGCAACCGACACTGGGTTCACTGCGGCACACCGCTCGACGCCCACGAGGCATCGAACCCGGGAGCGCAGACACCATTGCATCCACGCCTATCGCGGCTGCAGAACGCCCGGTTCGACTGACTCTCCGGTCAGCGTCAAGGTTGCCCCGGGCCGCCGCACCCCTTCGTATCCACTGCGCCTGACCGGGCCTGCTGCGGCAGGTGCGCCGTCCGTCAGGAGCACCATGTCCTTCGATCAGCTCGGGCTGCGTCCCGAACTCCTGCGTGCCGTGGCCGATTCCGGCTACCACACGCCCACCCCCATCCAGCGCGAGGCGATCCCGGTCGTCCTCGCCGGCCGCGACCTCATGGCCGGCGCGCAGACCGGGACCGGCAAGACCGCCGCCTTCGTCCTGCCGATCCTCCAGCGTCTGCACGAGGCCCCTGCCGACATCGACCGCCGATCCGTCCGCGCCCTCATCCTCGTCCCCACCCGGGAGCTCGCGCTGCAGGTCGAGGAGAGCGTCCGAACGTATGGCACCCATGTTCCGCTGCGTTCGGTCACCGTCTACGGCGGCGCGAGCCTGCCCGACCAGGTCCGCGAGCTCGAGGCCGGCGCGGAGATCGTCGTCGCCACCCCCGGCCGGCTGCTCGACCTCGTCTGGCGCGGCACCATCGACTTCGGCTCGGTCGAGTTCCTCGTCCTCGACGAGGCCGATCGGATGCTCGACATGGGCTTCATCGACGATATCCGCACGATCATCTCGCTGCTCCCCGAGCAACGGCAGAGCCTGCTGTTCTCGGCGACCTTCCCCGACACGATCAAGCGGCTGACCAGAACGCTGATGCGCGACCCGGCGACCGTTCAGGTCACGCCGCGCAACTCGGCCACGACCCAGGTCGAGCACGTCGTGATCCGCGTCGAGAACGACGACAAGCGCTCGGTCCTGAGCCGCCTTATCCGCGACGGGCGCGTCAGCTCGGCGCTCGTTTTCGTGCGCACGAAGCACGGGGCCGATCGGCTGTCGAACCAGCTGTATCGCGACGGCATCGGCGTGGCGGCCATCCACGGCAACAAGGCGCAGTCACAGCGCATCGCCGCGCTGGACGACTTCAAGGCGGGGCGCGTCAAGGTGCTGGTGGCGACCGAGGTGGCCGCGCGCGGCATCGACATCGATGCGCTTCCCCACGTCGTGAACTTCGACCTGCCGCGCTCGGCGGAGGACTACGTGCACCGCATCGGGCGCACCGGCCGCGCCGGCGCCGAGGGGATCGCGATCTCGCTGGTGTCGGAGGCTGAGCTGCCGCAGCTGCGCGAGATCGAGCAGCTCATCGGTCGCCGTATCGACGTCGAGGACGCCGGCGTCGGGACGCCGCACCGCCCGAGCAGCGGATCGGCCCATGGTCGCCAAGCGCCACGACCACAGGCCGGGCGTGGCAACCGCACCCTAGATCGATCACGCTCCGGTTCGCGTCGGTCGGGCCCGAACCGGTCAGGCCCGCGGAGCGCGACCTGGGTCGGCCTCCCCGGCGAGCGCCAGGGCACGTCCTGACGCCAACGGTCTGAGGCCGGCTCAGCCCGAGCGCAGGCGCGCCCGGATGGCACTCAGGGGGTCCACGTCGAGATCGTCGCCGATGATCAGCTCGACGTTCCGGCGATGCGAGCTGATTTCACGTCGGAGGATCCGAAGCTGGTCGCCGGGGGCGCTGCCCACCAACACCGCGTCGGGCAGGATCGAGCGGTCGGCCAGGATCTTGAGTGCGAGCGCCACGCGTCCCAGCGGGAGCGTGATCTCGATCCCGCGCGGCGTGGAGTCGGCGGATACCGTGACGCCGAGCTCCCCCAGACGGTCATAGGCGCGTCGCACCCGCAGGGCGAGGTCAGCGACCTCTCCATGGGCGCGCCACAGCAGGGAGGCACGCTGACGGACGATCGCCATGCTCCCGACCGGCCGCCACTGGGCAGGCTGAAGCCCCCAGGCGGATAGGAAGAGATGCTCGTAGTCCGAGTCCATTCCCCCCAGGGCTTCCGGAGCGTTGTTCTTCCGGCGGCGGCTCATGGCTTGCCAGAAGCCTACTCACCCGCGCCGGGAGAGCGGTAGGACCGGACGGTACCGGTCGGCCCCGGTACGTCGGGTGCCAGATGCCACGAAGCCGGCCCCACGGGGCCGGCTTCGGAGGGTCGCTACGTGAGCGGCGCTACTTGATCTCGACGGACGCGCCCGCCTCGGCCAGCTTCTCCTTGGCGGCCTCGGCCTCCTCCTTGGTCACGCCCTCGCGGACGGCCTTGGGGGCGGCGTCGACCAGGTCCTTGGCCTCCTTGAGGCCGAGGCCCGTCAGCTCGCGGACCGCCTTGATCACCAGGATCTTGTTCGCGCCGACCTCGGTCAGGACGGCGTCGAAGGCGTCCTGCTCCTCGGCCGCGGCGGCACCGGCACCGGCGCCATCGCCTGCGGGGGCGCCGGCGGCGACGGCCACCGGGGCGGCGGCGGTCACGCCGTAGCGCTCCTCGAAGGCCTTCACGAGCTCACTGAGCTCGAGGACGGTCATCGTGTCGATCGCCTCGAGGATCTGATCCTTGTCCAGGGTCTTGGTCGCCATCGGTTTCGTTCTCCTGTTCGTCGGTCGGTCGGCCGGTTAGGCCGCTTCGTTCTGCTGCTTCTGGTCGGCCACGGCGTTCAGCACGCCGATGAGGTTGCGAATGTTCGCGGCCAGCACGCCGGCCATCCCGGTGAGCGGAGCCGCCATCCCGCCGGCGATCTTGCCGAGCAGGACGTCGCGGGAGGGAAGGGTGGCGAGCCGCGTCAGCTGGGCGGCGTCGATCGCCTGGTTGCCCAGCATGCCACCGCGCACGGTAACGACGCGGGAATACGGTCGGAGGGCATCGGCCAGCGCCTTCGCCATCGCCGCCTCGTCGCCGTCGATCGTGGCCAGCGCGGTCGGACCCTCGAGCATCGGCTTGAGCTCGGTGCGGTCGGCCTCGTCGGCGGCGATCTTCAGCAGGCGGTTCTTGGCGACGTGGAGCTGGACCCCGCTGTCGCGCAGCGTCCTCCGAACCGATTGCATCTCCGAGACCTTCAGGCCCCGGTAGTCGGCCACGGCCATGGCGGAGCTGGAGCGGAGCAGCTCCGCGAGCTCGGCAACGGCCTGGCGCTTCACATCGGTCGGCATCGGTTCTGTCTGGTCTCCTCCTGGGCATGACAAACGGCGGTCCCGTGCACGCATGACACGAGAACCGCCGTCGTGGCTGTTCATGTTCGTGCCTGCGTGTGCCGCGACGTCAGCTGCGTCGCAATTGGTCCGGGGCTCTCACCCGGATCGCATCACGGTCTTCGGCGATCTTTGGTTATCGGAGCGCATGGTATCCGATGCGGTCCCTGCTGTCGAAACGCACTCGCGCCGCCCCAGGTGCCAGGCCGGCTGGCACAACTGCGAGCGGCGCCCTATCCGGAGCGCCGCGGTGCTCCTCTTGCCAGCCGGGCTGGCGTCGCGGCGCCGGAGTTGTTCTCTGCTCGAACTCCGCGGACATTACGCCAGCTGGGCTGGCGCGCCGCCCGAGTGTCAGGCGCTGGCAGCCGCCAGGGCCGATGGGATGTCGATCCGCACGCCCGGTCCCATCGTCGGTGCCAGGGTGAGCGTCCGCATGTAGGTGCCCTTCGCGCCCGACGGCTTCGCCCGGTTGATGGCGTCGACGAGCGTCGCGACGTTCGCGGCGAGCTGCTCCGGCGTGAAGCTGGCGCGGCCCACCGGCACGTGCACGATGCCCGCGCGGTCGACCTTGAACTCGATGCGGCCGGACTTGATCTCGCCGACGGCCCGCTCGATGTCGAAGGTCACCGTGCCGGACTTCGGGTTCGGCATCAGGCCACGCGGGCCGAGCTTCTTCCCGAGGCGCCCGACGGTGCCCATCATGTCCGGCGTGGCGATCGCCACGTCGAACTCGAACCAGCCGTCGTCGATCTTCTTGACCAGGTCGTCACCGCCCACGTCGTCGGCGCCGGCGCGGAGGGCCTCCTGGGCCTTCTCGCCCTGGGCGAAGACGATCACGCGGCTCGTGCGGCCGGTGCCGTGCGGCAGGACGACGGTGCCACGGACCAGCTGGTCGGCGTGGCGGGGGTCAACCCCCAGGCGAAGGTGCGCCTCGACCGTGCCGTCGAACGTGCTGGTCGACAGCTTCGGCAGCAGCTCGGCCGCCTCGGCGATCTCGTAGCGACGGTCCTGCTCCACGAGCTTCGCCGCCTCGAGGTACTTCTTCCCGTGCTTCGCCATCAGGAGGCCACCTCGATGCCCATCGAGCGCGCGGTGCCCTCGATGATCTTCATCGCCTGCTCGACGGTGTTCGCGTTCAGGTCCTGCATCTTCATCTCGGCGATCTCGCGGACCTGCTGGCGCGAAACCTTGCCCACCTTGTCCCGGTTGGGGACGGCGGAGCCTGACTCGACGCCGGCGGCCTTCTTGAGCAGCGCGGCCGCGAGCGGCGCCTTCGTCACGAACGTGAACGAGCGGTCCTCGTAGACCGTGATCTCGGCCGGCACGACGTAGCCGCGCTGATCGGCGGTGCGCTCGTTGAAGGCCTTGATGAACTCCATGATGTTGATGCCGTGCTGGCCGAGCGCGGGCCCGACCGGCGGTGCGGCGGTCGCGGCGCCGGCGGGCGCCTGGACCTTCAGCATCGCGCGGATCTTCTTTGCCATCGGTTCTCCTTCGGAGGTTCAACCGGGACCGATGCGACTCGGTCCCTCCCTCTGCCTGGTGCGGCGGCCGCCGGACGGCGGCGCGCCATCAATTGATCGGTCCTACAGCTTCTCGATCTGCAGGAAGTCGAGCTCGACCGGGGTCTCGCGGCCGAAGATGCTGACGAGCACCTTGACCTTGTTCCGCTCCGGGTTGACCTCGTCGACGGTGCCGATGAACTCGGCGAACGGGCCGTCCTTGACGCGGACGCTCTGGCCCTTCTGGTACTGGACCTTGAACTTCGGCGTCTCGACCCCCATCTGCTTGAGGATCTTTTTGACCTCGTTCTCGTCGAGCGGCAGCGGACGGTTGCCCGAGCCGACGAAGGAGGTGACGCCCGGCGTGTTGCGCACGACGTACCAGGACTCGTCGCTCATCGCCATCTCGACCAGCACGTAGCCCGGAAACACCTTGCGGTTCACCGTCTGGCGCTGGCCATTCCGGATCTCGATCTCCTCCTCCATCGGGACGAGGACCTGGAAGATCTGGTCCTCCACACCCATCGACTCGATGCGGTGCTCGAGGTTCGCCTTCACCTTGTTCTCGTAGCCGGAATACGTGTGGATCACGTACCACTGCTTCTTCTCCCCCTCGGGAAGGTCGCCGGGACGCGGCGCCTCGCGGGAGAGCCGCGCGGCCTCCTGGGCCTCGTTCATCGGCTCGGTCTGGGGAGTCGTCTTGTCTGCCATCAGAGCACCTGATCGATGAGCGCGTTGAAGATGCTGTCGAGCACGAAGATGTAGATACCCACCGCGAACGAGACCGCCACGACCAGGAGGGTCAGGCGGATCACGGTCTCGCGAGTCGGCCAGGCGACCTTCTTCAGCTCGCTCCAGCTTTCGATGACATATCGGCGGAGGCCGGTCAACACGATGGCTTCGTACTTCCTGCTACAGCGTGGTGATTGGTGAGGCTGCGGGAGTGGCAGGGGCGACAGGACTCGAACCTGCAACCGCTGGTTTTGGAGACCAGTGCTCTACCAATTGAGCTACACCCCTCCGACGCAGCGTCTCCCTACTTCGTCTCCCGGTGCAGCTGATGCTGCCGGCAGCGCGGGCAGAACTTGTTCAGCTCGAGCCGCCCCGGGTCGTTCTTCTTGTTCTTCCGCGTGCTGTACGTGCGTTCCTTGCAGACGGTGCACGCCAGCGCGATCACGGGTCGATTCTCAGCCTTGGCCACGTGGTTCTCAATTCCTCGTCATGCTCCCCTGCCGGTCCGGCCGATGCCGGTCCAGCGGCCACGCTGAACTAGGGGCGGGTCACCGGGGGAAAGCTCCGCGATTCTACTCCAGCGTCCCGATCGACGTCAACGAGCCGCGTGCTCGGTTCGCGCCTTCCACCGTCGCTGGGTGCCGGTAGATCGGGCACGGGAGCGCATCACGGGATCTCACGCGCCTCTCTGCCCGATGTATCGGGCACTCGCGCGCATGACGGCTCGAATCGGACCGTAGCCGCGCCGTGGTGCCCGATCTGTCGGCCGCATCGCGCACGTCACGCCACTCGTGCGCCACTGTGCCCGATGTTTCGGCGCGACTGGGCGCGAGCCTAGCCCGCCGCCTCCTGCTCCTCGCGCCGATGCCGGAGCACCACCCGGGTGAAGGGCAGCCGAACGTCCCGGAAGACCTCGATGCTCACCAGGAAGCCGAGGAAGATGAGCACCACCCCCAGCAGCTCGCCGATGAAGAACGACCAGGTGATGCCGAAGCGATTGAGCCCGCTCGTCCAGCCGGGGATGAAGCCGCCCAGCGCGATGAGGATGGTCGCCGGTACGCGAGAGTTGAGCGTCCCGGCCCGGAACGCGCGCCAGGCGCCGGGCAGCGAGGCCACGAAGTTCACCACCACCGCCACGGCCCGGCCGACCGCGCCGATGACCGGCCAGCCGTTCGTCACGCGGACCACTCGCGCCTTCGGCATGAAGATGTAGGCGGAGTACACGGCGCCGAAGGTCAGCGCGAAGGCTCCGACGATGTTGAACGGCGGCGTGAGGATGCGAAGGTCGGACGGCATCGCGGTGCCGACCGGGATGCCGATGGCGTCGATCGAGTAGCCCGGGGCCGCCACCGGCACGGTGAACGACAGTACCGTGACCACCACCGAGGCAACGAGCAGGATGGCCGCGGTCACGTGGCCGATCCATCGGCGTCGGAAGCGGGTGATCAGCGCGATCAGCACGGCCGCCCCGAACGAGGCACCGACGACCATGACGATGGTCGCATCCGACGCGGGGACGCCCTCGCGGGCGTACTTCACCGAGGTGAGGTAGCTGAACAGGCCGGCAAGCGCGAAGGAGACGGCGACGAAGTAGCCGAAGCGGGTGCGGTTCAGCAGGTACACCGTCCCGAGCCCCAGGTAGGCGGCGACGCCGAAGGCGCCGATGAGGTACCAGGTTCGGTACAGCGGCTCGTTCCAGCCGAAGGCGGACCCGATGAACTCGGTGCCCGCACTGATGCCGTACCACAGCAGCCCGACGGTCCACACCAGCTGGTAGGACTGGCGCCGGCGCAGCCACTGGTCGGCGACCATGGCGGCGAACACGAATGACAGCGCCGAGCTGAGGAACGGAAGGATGATGTCGAGATCCACCGCGAAGAGCGCCTCCACTGCCGGCTGTCGGTCCGGACGCATCGATCGTGTGTGGAGCCCACGTCCGGGCTCGAACCGGAGACCTCTTCCTTACCAAGGAAGTGCTCTGCCTACTGAGCTACGTGGGCCTTGATCGGCGCGTCACCCGCCGCTCGCGGGCACCGGCAGTGTCTCAGGATCGACCGATCCTGGACAACCATCGGTCTTTATCGGTAAATCTCGGTCGCAGTCCGAGATTCGCCTGACCGGGGCGCTTCTTCGCTTGGAAAGTGATGGTGGGCAGGGAGGGAATCGAACCCCCACAGTCGAAAGACGGCTGATCTACAGTCAGCGGAGCTCACCACCTGCTCAACCTACCCACGGATCGTCGGCCCTCGCGTGGTGGATCGTGGACCGATGGCGGAGTATATCGGAACGCCGAATGCCGCTCAACCGACGGCGGCCGGGGTAGCGCCGATGGAGGAGGCAGCTCGCATTCGACGTTCCGTGTCGCTATGGCGCGGTTAAGCCTATTCGTCCACGCTGAAGCCGGCCCGCATCCCCAGCTGATAGTGGGCCTCCTGCTCGTCCTCCGACCAGATGTTGCAGAGGAGGACGTAGCTCCCCGGCTCGAGCTGGACCGTCAGGTCCTGGCTGTCGCCGACGGCAATGTCCTCGATCTCGTCGATGACCTCGATGCCGCCGCCCTCCTCGTCGACTACCCCGTTGTCATCGACGGGAAGGCTCGCCGCATCCAGGTCGGTCCTGAGGACGACGAACTCGTGAACGTCCTCGGGCCCATCGTTGGTGACCTCGAAGGTGACCTCGCCCGACGGTGCCGAGTTCTGGGCCGGCACGACCGCCCACTCCTGGAGGGTGACCCCGATGACCGTCCCCCCACCTCCATCGTCACCATCGGCGCCATTCGAGGCGCCATCAGAGGTGCATCCCACGATGATCAGGGACGTGATTGCCGCTGCCGCGAGCAGCCGGTGTGAGGTCGAGCGTCTCATCGGTCTCTCCTTTCCGAGCAAGCCAACTGGCATCCGATGAGGCTGTGCCACCAGATCGGGGCAGGCAAGGGCCGATTGGACCGCTCGGGTCCCGACCGGTCAAACGTTCGGCACGTGGGCACGTCGGAAGGAGGTCGTCGGGAGGTGGATGCGTGGAGCCGAGGGAGGGAGTCGAACCCACAACCTACTGTTTACAAAACAGTTGCTCTGCCATTGAGCTACCTCGGCACGCCGCCGTTCCAGTCTAGCCCGATGCGGTTCCCGCGCGCTGGCGGACGACCTCGAACAGGAGGAGCGCTCCGGCGGTCGCTGCATTGAGGCTCGCCACCCGCCCCGCCATCGGGAAGCTGACGAGCAGGTCGCAGCGCCGCTTCGTCGCACCCGAGAGCCCGCTCCCCTCGCTGCCGACGACGACCGCCAGGGGTCCGGACAGGTCGCTCTCCCAGGCCGATGCGGGAGCCTCCTGGTCGGCCGCGGCGAGGCGCAGCCCCGCCTGCTTGAGCTCGTGGATGGCCTCGCCGATGGTCGGCAGCCGCGCCAGCAGGACGTGCTCGCTCGCGCCGGCGCTCGCCTTGACGGCGGCCGGGCTCAGCGGAGCGGCGCCACGTTCCGGGAAGACGACGCCGTCGACGCCCGCCGCCTCTGCGGAGCGCAGCAGGGTGCCGAAGTTCGTCGGGTCCTGGAGGTGCTCGAGGACCAGGACGAACGGCGCGCGGCCCATCGAAGCCGCGCGCGCCAGGATCTCCTCGATGCCCGCATAGCGCCGCTCCTCGACCTCGAGCAGGACGCCCTGGTGGCCGTCGAAGCCGGCCAGGCGCGTGAGCTGGTCGGCCGGGACGCGATCGGCCGGCAGATGGAGGCGTCGCGCTGCATCGGTGATGGCTCGCAGCTCCGGCGAGGGCTTCGCGGACGCCGAGAGGAGCAGGCGGATCGCCGGACGGCCGGCGGCCAGCGCCTCGGTCACGGGGCGACGCCCGCCGATCCAGTCGCTCACCGGCTGCGCTCGACCGAGGCCACCGCCCAGGCCGCGATCCCGCCTCCGCCGCTGATCCCCAAACCGTCGCTGGTCGTTCCCTTGATCGAGACGGCGGCCGCATCGACGCCGATCAGCTCCGCGACCCGAGCGCGGATCTCGTCACGACGCGGCGCGATGACGGGACGCTCGACGGCGACCGCCAGATCGGCTCCGATCGGCCGCCATCCTGCGTCGGCGAGCGCGGCAACGGCCCGTCTCGCGAGGTCGGCCGAGTCCGCGCCGGCCCAGGCGTCCGCCCCGGGCGGGAAGAGCGCGCCGATGTCGCCCAGCCGGGCCGCGCCGAGCAGCGCATCGATGAGCGCGTGGAGCGCGGCATCCCCGTCCGAGTGGCCCTCGGGACCGCGTGGCTCGTCGGGGAAGGCGACGCCGCCGATGCGCATCGCGCGTCCGGCCACGAGGCGGTGCGCGTCGAAGCCGACGCCCCATCGGGCGCCCGGGGCCGCGCCTGCCGAGTCGCCGAATCCCCTGATCGGCATGGCGCGGGCCGCGAGCAC
>Ga0214468_1000118_pt1 | contig 23311 bp, 19 predicted proteins | sample RVTome_9_FD_187334 | JGI IMG/M metagenome (GOLD analysis project Ga0214468, IMG submission 187334) | Soil microbial communities from uranium-contaminated site in the Upper Colorado River Basin, Wyoming, United States - RVT155D38 HiSeq ...
CCCGGGGGTCGCGGTTTCTATCTGGAGCGCGATTCCGCGGCCCATGAACCCGGCGCCGACCATCGCGACGCGGATCGGCGTTCCCTCCGCGTCGCGGCGCTCGAGCTCGCGGTCGACGAGGATCATCCGGCCCAGTCCGGCCAGGACGCGTCCTTCTCGGACACGATCGCCCCCTCCGGCCGCGGCCATTCGATCCCGAAGCCCGGGTCGTCCCACCGGTAGCCGCGCTCCGCGCCGGGGGCGTAGAACTCGGACACGAGGTAGAAGGTCTCCGCGTCGTCCGTGAGCGTCTGGTAGCCGTGCGCGAACCCCTCCGGGACGTAGACGGCGAGTCCGTTCTCCGCCGAGAGCTCCACGCCGACCCAGCGCCCCCGCGTCGGCGAGCCGTCGCGGAGGTCGACGATCACGTCGTACACCGCGCCGCGCGTCGCGCGGATGACCTTGACCTCGGCATGCGGCGGCTCCTGCATGTGCATCCCGCGAACCGTCCCCCTCCGGCGGTTGAACGAGACGTTGGCCTGCACGAGCCGCGTCTCGAGCCCGTGCTCGGCGAGCTCGTCCGCGCACCACGCGCGGGCGAAGAAGCCGCGCTCGTCCTCGCGGCGCTCCAGATCGAGGACGTACGCCCCGGCGAGCTCGAGCTCGGTGAAGATCACGCCGGGACTCTACGCAGCGTGTCGTCCAGCTCGCCGCGGGCCCGAAGGGCGTCGATCCGGCGGAGCCGCACGTACCGGTCGCCCTCGAACTCGTCGAGCGTCAGGCCGGCCTCGCGGTAGGCGGCGGCGAGCTCCTCCGCTCCGGCGCGCGCCGTCCAGCGGAGCCTGAGATCGGGCAGCGCGCGGGCGAGCTTCGCGAACGAGACGCGGTAGCTCCGCGGATCGGGGTCGCCGGAGCCCGCGAACTCGATCTCGGCGTCGCCGACGACGTCGCGCGCGATCCCGGCGAGCTCGCGCACCTGGTAGTTCTCGTTCGAGCCGCCGACGTTGAACGCCTCCGCGTGCACGGCCTCGCGCGGCGCCTGGAGCAGCGCGGCGGTCGCGAGCGCGATGTCCTCCACGTGCACGAGCGGCCGCCAGGGCGTCCCGTCGCTCATGATCTTCACGCGACCGGTGGTGAGCGCCCACGCGACGAGGTTGTTCAGCACGATGTCGAGCCGCAGGCGCGGCGAGACCCCGTACGCGGTGGCGTTGCGCATGAAGACCGGCGAGAAGTCGTCGTCCGCGAGGCCGGCGAGCGCCTCCTCGGCGAGCACCTTCGACTCCGCGTAGGCGGTGAGGGGGCGGAGCGGCGCCTCCTCGTCCACGAGCTCGTCGGTGTCGGACGCGCCGTACATCGAGCACGACGAGGCGAACACGAAGCGCGACGCGCCCGCCTCCCGCGCCGCGCGCGCGAGCGAGACCGAGGCCTCGAAGTTGATCGCGCGCGTGAGCGCGGGCGAAAGCTCGCCGATCGGGTCGTTCGAGAGCGCCGCAAGGTGGACGACCGCCTCGAGGCCCTCCAATTCCGTGGCCGTCACGTCGCGCACGTCGCGCACGAGCGCGGGCCGCACGCCGTTTCCGCCCGCGCCGGGCAGGTCGCAGCCCTCGTAGAGGAGCGCGTCGAGCCCGACCACCTCGTGTCCCCCGTCTGCGAGCACGCGTCCGGTCACCGAGCCGAGATAGCCGTGGCTGCCTGTCAGGAGGATCCTCATCGCCGCACTCACTATGCGCGAAATCGCGCGAAAGGCGCTAGGCCCGCCGCAGGAAGAGCACGGCCGGGCCGCGGAACGGCGGCGCGAACCGCCGCACCGCCCCGCCGCGCACCGGCCTCCCGAGCTTCGAGCGTCCGACCGCCGGCCGGTACCACTCGACGCGGAAACGCCCGGTCGCCTTGCGCAGGTCGACCCGGAAGCGCCGCGGCTTCGGTTGGTAGACGAGGTACTGCCGGCGCCCGACGGTCAGCGCGTAGCCGGTGGACGAGACGTGCCCGCGCGGCCGCGACGCGGCGAGGTTGATGCGCTTCGACCAGCGGAGCGTCTGGCCGAGGGCCTCCCGGATCGGCGTCCGGACGGGGTCGTGTGCTTCCTCGTCGATCACGTCCATGTAGATCGGGTTCAGCCCGCGCGTGAGGCTCCGCCACGCGAACGACGCGTCGGCCTGCACCGCGTCCGACGGGCCGCAGATACCGCAGTGGTGGTCGGTGTCCGAGACGATCACCTTGCGCCCGTCGGCCGGCGGCGGGTCGGTCATGTACCGGTGGGCCCACGGCGAGACCCAGTCGGCCGGGCTTCGGAAGACGAGCTTGTTGTTCCCGCCGAGGTGCGGATACGTCATGCCGACCGGGCGCTTCTGGCCGGCCGGCTGGAGGCCCTTCACGAACCGGATCATGTGGTACTGCCACTGCGTGGACCATGAGCCCGCCTCGTTCGCGATCTCGTAGAGGACGTTCGGGAGGTCGTTCACGGTCTCCACGACCTTCTCGACGTATGCCTCCTGGATCGCGAGGATCGCGGCGTTCGCGGGCGCAAGGGTGACGATCTCCTTCCCGAGCTCGTCGCCGTCCACGTCGCCGTCGATCCCGTTCACGTTGTTGTCGCCGTGGAACGGGTGGAAGACCCAGCGCGAGGCCGGGTCGACGGAGTGGAGCCACCAGCCCTCGAAGAGCATCACGGAGACGTAGATCCCGCGCTCGTTCGCCGCCTCGATCCGCGCCCGGAGCCGGTCGAAGTACGCCTGGTCGAGCTGCGCGAGGTCGAACCTCGGCCCGCCGTCGTGCGCCGTTCCCGGGCCGGTGCGCGGCCACGGGTGGAAGGCGGTCGTCGTCGCGCGCGGATTCCCGAGGTCGTCGAAGCACATCGTCCACTTCGTGTGCTCCACGCGCCAGAGCCTGACGAAGTTGTGGTCGTGCTCCTCGAGCCAGTCGAGGTGCCGGTCCCAGTCGAACGCCGCCGGGGCGTCCCAGCAGAGGGAGGTCCAGTGGGGCGCGCCGAGGTTCCACCAGACGTGCGAGCCCGTCAGGTAGACGGCCTTGCCCGTTCCGTCCGTGAAGTAGCGCGGGTTCGCCTTGAGCACGCGGAGCGGGCCCTTGACCGCTGCCTCCGCCGCGGGCACGGCGAGGAACGCGGCGCAGAGGGCGCACACGAGGAGGGATCTGCCCTGGCGCATCCCGGCTCGCACCCTAGCGGGGTTCCCGGGCGGCGTCAGGAGGGTTCCCCGGCGCGGAGCCCGCGCAGCGCGCCGCGGGCCTCCGCGGCGGCGTCCCGCCGGCCGAGCGCGCGGAAGGCGACTGCACGTCCGGCGAGCCCGGCCGCCATGAGGCCGGTGGAGAGCCGCGCCGCCGCCGGCGAGAGGTTGCGCGCGAGCATGGCCGCCTCCGCCGCCGCGACCCGCTCGGCGCGCGCCGGATCCCGCTCGTTCCCGCCGCTCGACCCCGCGCCGACGTGGATGAACTCCGCGTCGTGCACGAAGCGCACGGCGCGCCCGAGCCGCCGGGCGCGCCAGCAGAGGTCGAGATCCTCCGCGTACATGTGCGCGCGCTGGTCGAAGCCGCCGAGCGCGTCGAACGTCTCGCGGCGGACGAGCAGCACGGCGCCGTTCGCGGCCTGGATCTCGCGCGACTCGGAATGGTCCCAGTGGGTGCTCCAGCTCGGCTGCAGGCGGTTCGGCAGGAGGCGGCTGAGCCCGGATGCCCGCACCGCGGCCACGCCGGGCGTGGTGAGCGGGACGACGCTCGGCTGCAGTGTCCCGTCCGGGTTCAGGATCCGCGGCACGACGATGGCCACGCGCGCGTCGTCGAGCGCCCCGAGCATCCGCTCGACGGTCCCGGGCCGGTGGAGGAAGGCGTCCGAGTTCACGAAGAGGTAGCTGGAACCGGGGAGCGTCCGCGCGCCGAGGTTGTTGGCCCGCGCGAAGCCGACGTTCTCCTCGAGCCGCACGAGCACCGCGCCGGCGAGCTCCTCGCCGAAGCGCGCGAACGAATCGTCGGCCGAGCCGTTGTCCACGACCACGATCCGCTCGAGCGGAACGTCGTCCTCGGCGAGCGCGCGGACGGAGCGAATCGTGTAGGCGGGCGTCTGCCAGTTGAGGACGACCGCGGTGATCACGGCCGTTCCCCGGCGAGCAGGCGGGCGGGTCCGTGCTCCGTGAGCTCGTCCGCCGCCGCATCGCCGAGGCGCGCCGCGACGAGACCGACCGCGTCGCCGAGGTGCGGGCTCCGCCGGCGCGTCCCGTGCGAGTCGCTCGCGAGGAGCGCGGCGCGGCCGGTGTCGACGAGCCGCCAGCCGGCCGCCGCTGCGTCGTCGCCGAAGCGGCCGATGAGGCTGGGGGCGACGACCTGCAGCACACCGCCGTCGTGGAGGATGCGGTCGGCGAGCCCGGCGCTCCGCTGAATCGCGCGGCACCGCTCCGGGTGGGCGAAGACGGGCGTGAGCGAGATCTCCTCCAGGCGAGCGAACACCGACTCGAAGAACGTCGCCGGCGTGTCCCGCAGCACCTCGACGAGCAGCCAGCGGCCGGCGATGGCGCGGGCACGGAGCTCCTGCAAGGGGGCCGAGACGGCGTGGCCCGGGCTCACCTCCGCCGCGAGGGCGATGGACAGCCCGAGCGCCTCGACCTCGGGCCGCAGGTCGCGCAGGGCCGCCTCGGCGTCCGCGTGGCTCGTGGGGAACTGGGAGGAGTAATGCGGCGTGCAGAGGACCCTGTCGATCCCGTCCCGGAGGAGGGCGCGTGCGAGGTCGAGCGAGTCCTCGGTCCTCTTCGGCCCGTCGTCGAGGCCGGGGAGGAGGTGGCAATGCGTGTCGATCACGCGCGCGCTCCGGGCCCGAGCGAGGCGAAGACCCGACAGAGCCCGCGCGCGGTCTCCTCCCAGGAGTAGCGCGCCACGGTCTCGGCGCCGCGGGTGCGCAGGTCGGCGCGCAGTGCATCGTCGCGGGCGATGCGCCGGATGGCCTCGGCCCACGCGGCCTCGTCCCCCACGGGCGCGAGAAGCGCCCCGGCGCCGGAGATCTCGCGGACCGCCGGGATGTCGCTCGCGAGCACCGGACAGCCGCGCGACATCGCCTCGAGCGGCGTGAAGCCGAAGCCCTCGTAGCGCGAGGGAAGGAGGAGCGCGGTGGCCGCACCGTACAGCGCGTCGAGTGTCGCGTCGGGCGCTCCCTCGAGGATCGTCACGCGGTCGCCGGCCGCGGAGAGGGCGGCGTCGAGCTCCGGGTAGGGATCGCGCGGGCGCCCCACGAGCACGAGCCGCTCCTCGACCCCGGCGCCGGCGTACGCGCGTACGAGCGTCGCCACGTCCTTCTTCGCCGTGAGGTCCCCCACGTAGAGGAGGAAGGGGCGCTCCGGCAGGCCGTCGGCGGGGGCCGCGCCCTCGGCCTCGACGAGCCCCGGCCCCGACCGGACGACCGAGATCCGATCCGCCGGCGTCCCGAAGTGCCGTCCCGCCTCGTCGCGCGCGAACTCCGAGACCGCCACGACACGCGCGGCCCGTCGGAGCGCCCACGGGTATACGCGCCGCTTGTACGCGTGACGAACCTTCTCGAAGCCGTGGACGATCGAGGCGTCGTGGATGGTCGTCGTGAAGCGCCGCCGTGGGCGCAGGAGCGGCCCGGTCAGGTCGAAGAAGTGCAGGAGGTCCGCCCGGCGCGAGGCGGCCGCGAGCTGCTCCCCGGCGAGCCGTGCGGGGCCCGACCGGACGTCGTGGAAAACCGATCCGGCGAGCTCGACGGCGAGCCGGCTCGGCGAGGCGACCTCCGCGCCGGCGGGCGTCGTCAGGAGCGAGAGGCGGAGCTCGGGGAACTCGTCCGCGACCGCGTCGAGCCCGCGCGTGAGCTGGACGGCGTAGCGCGGCACGCCGGAGCCGTGCGGTGCGGCCGCCACGAGGAGCCCGACGAGGCAGACGGTGGTCGGCGGCGCGTCAGGCACCCGTCGCGCCGGGGCGGGGAACGCCCGTGATGGGCCGCCGGCGGCTCCGCGCGCGGGCCTTCTTCCTCGCGGGCACGGCTCCGGCCGCCGGCTCCTCCTCGTCGGCCTCTCTCGCGGTCGCGAGCGCGAGCCCGATCAGGAGCATCCCGAGGTACGCCGTGGGGAAGGCCGTGAACGACTCCCGCGTGATCGCGTCGAGCGCGAGGGCGCCGACGAGCCCGAGCGCCACCCAGCCCTCCGGCCGCCCGCGCCGCGCCGCGCGGTGCCCGAGCAGCCCGAGCCGCCCGAGCAGGAGGAGCAGCCCCGCGAGCCCGACGATCCCGATGTCCGCGGCGGCGGCGAAGTAGCCGGAGTCGACGACGAGCGCCTGGCTGCCGGCGAGCGCCTCCTGCCGTGTCCTCGTCACCTGGAACTCGGCCCGGTTGGCAGCGGTGCCGACCTCGCCGACGCCGCGCCCGAGCGGCACGTCGGCCGCGTCCTCGAAGACCGCCTGCCAGGCCGAGGTGCGCCCGTTCAAGGTGAGGTAGAGCTCGGGCCCGCCCTGGACGACGCGCCGCTCGGTCGCCTCCTCCGAGAGGATGAAGGTCGTGGAGGCGACGAGGACGATCGCGAGCATGAAGACCGCGCTCACCATCCGCCCGTGGCGCGCGAGGAGCAGCGCGAGCAGCGCGACCGCGATCAGGGCGGCGCTCCGCACGAGCGAGAGCGTCAGCCCGACCGAGATCACGGCGACCGCGGCGTAGGTCAGCGGCCTGCGCGGCGCCCACATGAGAGCCGCCACGAGCCCGAAGACGAGCACGGCGGCGTACGCGAACGGCTCGTCGAGCGTCCCGAAGGAGCGCAGGACGCCGTTCATCGTGCGCACGTTCACGTTCCAGAGCCAGCCGAACTCGACGAGCCGACTGGGCCCGGCCAGCTGCTGGACGATCCCGACGAGCGCGACCGCGACCGCCGTTCCGATCATCGACGTGAGCGCCCACCGGAGCGTGCGCCGCGGGTGCTTGAGCGTCAGCCCGACGAGGAGCAGCGAGAGCGGCAGCGCGAAGAGCCGCACCCCGTGCCCCCAGCCCCACGTCCGCTCGAGCCCCGCCCCGATGTTCATGACGTAGAGGCCGAGCACGAACGCGCACAGCGCGACGATCCACAGGTCGCCGGGAATCCGCCGCCCGCCTCGCGCCGCCTGCACGACCGTTACGACCGCCGCCGCCACGGCCGCGACGGTGACAACGTCCTTGAGCGGCCCGATCCAGGGCACGTAGAGCGCCTTGGTCATCGGCAGGAAGCAGAAGATCGGGATCATCGTCGCGAGCGCGACGTGCGGCACCCCGACGAAGGCGATCACGACGAGCCCGAACACCGCGAGGCCGACGAGCAGCGTGACGGACAGCACCTCGCCGACGCGCGTCGACGCGGCAAGCGTCATGAACAGGATCAGGGCGCCAAGCCCGAAGTGCGCGAGGTCGCTCCGGAAGAAGCCGAGTCTCAGGACCGCGTTCACGCCCTGCGGCTCCTACCGGTAGTAGTAGTAGTCGTCCTCTTCGGGCGGCGCATCGGTGATGACGGCGCCGACGAGCTCCGTCTGCCACGTCTCGGCCTGGCGGTTCAGCGCGACCAGGCTGCGCCGCGTCACCTTCCCGTAGCGGACTACGCCGACCACGAGGTCGACGCTCCGCGAGAGCTCGGCCATCTCGACCGTCGCGAGCGCGGGCGGTGTGTCGAGGACGACAACGTCGGCGTCCTCGGCGAGCCGGTCGAGGAACGCGCTCACCTGGGCGGAGCGTGCGATCCGCGCGCCGCGCTCGTTTCCGCCTGCCGCGATCACCCGCAGCGAGCCCTTCCCGTCCGCGCGAAGCGTCTCCGCCTGGCCCCGGCCGTTCGAGGCAACCGCCTGTCCGCCTCCGCTTCCGTTCAGTGGGATCGCCCAGAGGGCCTGCTCGAGCTCCGCCGTCCCGTCCACGACCTGGACGACGCCGGGGGAGCCGGTGGGAATGCGGAACACGCGGCCGACGGACGGCTTGCGCAGGTCGAAGTCGACGAGGATCACGCGCTGGCCGCGCTGCGCCAGCGCGACTGCGAGGTTCGTCGCCGTCGTCGTCTTCCCCTCGCCGGCGATCGCGCTCGTGACCGCGATGATCGTCCGGTCCGCCTTCCCCCGGATCTGCATGATGTTCGCCGCGAGAAGGGCGTAGGTGTCGCCCCAGCGCGACTCGTGCCGCCCGACCGTGACCAGCTTCGTGCGCTTCGGAAGCGACTGGATCGACGCGAGCACCGGCCGGCCGAGCGCGTTCTCGACGTCGGCCTCGGAGCGAATCCGGGTGTTGAACGCCTCGCGGATGCCCGCGATGAGCAGGGCGATCACGAGGCCGAGAGCGCCGCCAAAGATCGCGTCCCGGATCGGCCGCGGGCTCGTCTTCTCCGCGACGACCGCGCGCTCGATCAGCGTCGCGCCGCCGGTGTTCAGCGTGTCGAGGACGCGGAGCCGGTTGAGCTGCTCCTGAAGCTCGGCCTGCTCGGGGCCGGAGGCTTCGTCCTCCGGCAGCGCGTCGAGCTGATCCTCGAGCAGCTCGATCGCCTGGCCCACCGCCTCGCCGGAGAGCTCCGCGCGCCACTCGACGTACTCGGCGGCGACGAGGTTCACGCACTCGACGGCGGCGGCCGACTCCGAGAGCGTGCACGTGAAGGTGAGGACGTCGGTGTCCGCGCCGCCACTCACCTCGGTCGCGTCCTGCAGCGTCCGGGCGCTGCCGATTTCGCCCTCGTCGGCGGCGCGCTCGTAGAGCTCCGGCGTGTTCGCGAGCTCGGTCGCCGTGTCGATCACGCGCTGCGGGTCGACGTACGGCACCTGGACGCCCGAGACGATCGGGCCGAGGTCGGCGGAGTGGACGACCCGGGCGGTCGCCTCATAGCGCGGTCCGTTCAGCTGGCGGATCGCGCTCACGGTCAGCGTGCCCAGGAGGATCAGGGCGAGCGTGAGCGGCAGCGATCGGCGGATCGCAGCCTTGAGGGCTTCGGCAGCGCTCGGCTTCATCGGATGGAGTATCGGCGCGCAGGGCGCGCGCCATGACCCCGGGCCGCAATCGGGTTCGTAGCGTCCTTCACGTCCTCTCACGATAGCCGTAGGAGTCGCCCGGCAACCCTCGATCCGCATTTCTCCCTCGTTCGAGGGGCGAACCCCGTAGGGGCCGACACCTCCGAAAAGGGGAGGCCGTTCCCTCCCCTCAGGGGTTCCTGCGCCTCGGCGGCGCGCCGATCCACGTGGCGGAAGCACGAAACGCCGCCATGGAGACCTCCCGCCGCCACCGGAACCGCCGTCCGAGCCTTCTTCGCAGTGCGCTTTTCCTCTGCGCGCTCGCTGGCGCCTCGCTCGCGTCCGCGCCCGGCGCCTTCGCCGCGGAGGAGGAGCCGGAGACCGCTGTCTTCCGGCCGGTCGCCGACACGTATGTGGACGCCGCGCGGCCCCGGGCCGCGCACGGCACGCGGATCAAGCTCCGCGCGTCGGCCGCGCGCAAGCGCACGTACCTCCGCTTCAACGTCCGCGGCTTCGAGACGATCGAGGGTGCCACGCTCTACGTCCGCGTGGCCCGGGGCCGGACGGGCGCGTTCGAGGTCCGCCGCGCGCGCGACCGGTACTGGAGGGAGCGCCGCATGACCTTCCGCAGCGCCCCGCGCGCCGACCGCTACGCCCCACGCGCCCGCGGCCACGCGCATCCGGGCTGGGTCGCTGTCGACGTGTCCGAGCTCGTCCGCGAGACCGGCGCCGTCAGCTTCGTCCTCTCTCCCCGCGCGCTCCGCAGCCCGCTCGCCTTCCGCAGCCGCGAGTCGAAGGCGCCCGCTCAGCTTCACGTGCGCGGGAAGAAGAAGACGCCGGGCCCGAGCGCCCCGGCGCCCCCCGCCGACTACACGAACCGCGTCGGCTTCTCCGGCTCGAACGTCTGGTACGACCAGGCGAAGCAGTTGAGCTACATGACGAAGCTCCGCTCGGGCGGTGTCACGTGGCTCCGCGAGGACTTCCACTGGGGCGCCTTCGAGCCGACGCAGGGCAACTGGAACTGGAGCTACGGCGACCGCCTCATGCGGAACGCCTCGCTCACCGGGCTGAACATCCTCGGGATCTTCGCGTACTCCTCGAGCTGGGGAGCGGACGGCCCGACGATCTACCACCCGCCGAAGGATCCCGCCGCGTATGCGAACTTCGCCCGCCGCGTGGTCGAGCGCTACGGACCGGGCGGCGCGTTCTGGCAGCTGAACCCGACGCTCGACCCGCGGCCGCTGACCGCCGTCGAGATCTGGAACGAGCCATGGCTCTGGCACTTCTGGCGCCCGAACCCGGATCCCGCCCGCTACGCGCGGCTCGTCCGCACGACGTCGGCCGCGATCAAGGCCGCGCAGCCGACGGTCAAGGTGCTCGCCTCCGCGGACATCTTCCAGATGCGCACCGACACGACGCAGTCGCGCGACTGGTTCCGGCTCGTCCTCGAGGCCGACCCGACGCTCTTCCGCGACCACGTTGACGTGCTCTCCGTCCACGTCTACTCGCAGAGCCGCAGCCCGCTCGACACGGTCACCGCCCGGCGCTGGCGGTTCGACCGCTTCCTCCTCACGCGCGACCTGGCCGCCGCCTACGACGCCGCCAAGCCGATCTGGATCACCGAGTTCGGCTGGACGACCGAGGCCGGCAACCCGGACGCGGTCAGCGAGGCGCTCCAGGCGCAGTACACGAAGCAGGCGCTCGACCTCGCGCTCGGGCAGTGGAGCTCGCTCGTCGAGAAGGCGTTCCTCTTCTACTGGGGCGAATCGAGCGACACGTACGTCGGCGGCTACAGCCCGCTCCGCCCGGACGGCACCGAAAGGCCGCTCTGGGGGACGGTCGCCTCGCTACTCGCCTCGTCGTAGCACCGGCAGGAGGTGCCGGAAGGCGACGTCGCGTGCCGTTCCGGGCAGGGCGAGGACGACCGCGAGATAGACGAGCGCCGACGCGGCCATCGCGATGAGCGCCGGGCCAGGCACGACAACGCCCGCGACGGCCATCGCCGCGGCGGCGGCCGCGACCACGGGCACGTAGCCGGTCCCGGGCGCGAGCCCGCGCCGTCTGGCCGCGAGGGAGAGCGGGACGAGGACGAGCATCTCAGTCACGACCGAGACGACCGCCGCCGCCCGGAAGCCGTACAGCGGGATGAAGACGAGGTTCAGCACGACGTTCGCCGCGAGCACGCTGCCCGTGGTCGCGAGCAGGAGCCGGTCGCGGCCGTGCGCCATGAGGATCCGGAAGAGGAGCCCGTTCACGAACGAGAAGAGGACGTAGGGGGCGAGCAGGCGCAGCGCGTCCGCGCCCTCGCGGAACTCCTCGCCCGCGGACGCGACGATGACCGGCTCGGCGAAGACGACCATCCCGACGGCGAGGGGCGCGGCCGCGGCGAGCATCAGGTCGAACGCGCGCTGCACGAGGACCGTGGCGCGAGGATCGCCCGTGGCCACGAAGCGGGTGAGAGGCGGGAAGACCGAGACCGGGATTGCGACGACTAGCAGCTCCGAGATCTCGATGAACTTGTAGGCGGCGCCGTAGAGCCCGACCTCGTGCGCGTCGCGGAGGAGCGCGAGAAGGACGGCGTCGATCCGGAAGTACGCCTGCGCGAGGGCGATCGAGAGCCCGAGGGCGAGCGATCCGGCGACGAGGCGGCGCCAGTACGCGGTGTCCACGATCGGCCGGAGGGAGACGAGCCGGCCGACGATCCCGACGTGCAGCGCGAGCACGATGACGGCGCCGGCGACCTGCGCCGCGACGACGCTCCGGAAGCCGAGCCCGGCCGCGAGCACGCCGAGCGTGAGCCCGAGCGTCAGCACCCGACCCACGAGCGTCGCCGCCACCGACAGGTGCATCTTGAGCTGCGCCTGGAGCACCGGCATGAGGCTCAGCGTCAGGAGCGTGCAGAGCGACCCGGCGGAGGAGATCACGATCGCCACCTTCGTCAGGTACGGAAGTGGAGAGACCAGCGCGATTCCGAGCGCCGCCGTGAGCGCGACGACGGCGACGAGCGCGCGCAGCGGCAGCGAGGCGCGGATCGCGTGCTCGGTCTGCTCCGGCGCGGCGGAGATCTGGCGCAGGAGCGCGGCCGAGAGCCCCGCCTCGGCGAGGACCGTCGGGATGAAGAGGAACGCCGTCGCCGCGGTCAGGTGGCCGTAGGCGTCCGGCCCGAGCCCGCGCGTGACCGCGACGAACGTGAGGAAGCCGACGAGCGCCGCGAGAAAGCTCCCGCCGGCCTGCGCGAGCGAGTTCGCCGCCAGGCGCAGGACGAGGCCCCGCGCGGGGGCGTCGTCGAACGAGCTCACAGGCGGCGGCCTAGGCGGGCTGGCGCAGCACGGCTGTCACCGTGCGGACGAGGATCTGGACGTCGAGCCACAGCGACCAGTTCTCGATGTAGTGGTTGTCCCATTCCACGCGGTCGGCGAGCGAGGTCTTGCCGCGCAGCCCGTTGACCTGCGCCCAGCCCGTGATCCCGGACTTCACGCGGTGGCGCTCAGCGTAACGGTAGATCCTTCCGTCGAACCGCCTCGCGTAGTGCGCGCGCTCCGGCCGCGGCCCGATGAGCGACATGTCGCCGTTCAGGACGTTCCAGAGCTGCGGCAGCTCGTCGACCGACGCGCGCCGCAGGTGCCGGCCGAGGCCCGTCTGGCGGTCCTCGGTCGCCGCAGGCGCGGGCGCCGTCTCCCCGCCGAGCTCGCGCGCCGCCCAGTCCGCGTCGGCCTCGCCGTTCTCCTCGGGCGCGCCGCGCATCGTGCGGAACTTGAGCATCCCGAACTCGCGCCCGTCGAGCCCGATCCGCGCCTGGCGGAAGAAGATCGGTCGTCCGGCCGTCGCCCAGACGGCGAGCGCGGTCACGGCGAGAACGGGCGAGACGAGGAGCAGCAGGCCGGCGGCCGCGACGCGGTCGAACGCGTACTTCGCCGCGAACTGCCAGCCGCGCGGGTTCGCCGGATGTGGGGTGATGAGCGGGAGCCCGCCGATGTGGTCGACGGTCAGCCGCTCCGGAACGCGCTCGAAGAGGCGCGGGACGAGCGAGACCTCGACGCCGAGCTCCTCGCAGCGGCGGGCGATCCTGAGCAGCACCTCGTGCGGCGCCGTGGAGAAGGTAACGATCACGTTCTCGACCCCGTGGTCGGCGACGATCCGGTCGAGATCCCAGCTCGCGCCGAGGACCGGGACGCTCTCGAGGCCCTCGCGCGGCTCCTTGTCCAGGAAGCCGACCGGGCGCAGCCCGAGCTCGGGTCGCTCGAGCAGCCGCTGCGCCAGCAGCCGCCCGACGCGACCCGCGCCCAGGATCAAGGTCGGGCGCGCCGTCTCCCCTCGCCGGCGCGCCCGTGCGTCCGCCCAGGCGAGCACTCCGCGCCCGGCGAGGACACACGCGGTCGCGAAGAGCCAGGGGCGGACGGCCTGCGTCGACGGGACGATCGCGTCGCTCGTCACGACCCGCGCGGTCGTGACGAACATCGCGGCGATCGCCGTCGCGCCGACAACCCGTCGTATCTCGGCGAAGAAGCTGGGCTGGAGGCCGGTGACGTACGCGCCCCGCGCGTAGAGCAGCGCGAGCGCGGCGAGCGGGAACCCGACGAGCCAGAGCGCGGGCGTCTCGGCGAAGCCGGCCGCGCGCCAGCCGCTCTCGGCGACCGCGACACCCAGGCCGAGCATCGTCGCGTCGAGCGCGAAGCGGACGAGCGCCCACTCGGTCCGCGCGCCTATGCGCCGCGAACGCTCCTCCAACGCGTCGGCGACGGACTGAGCCGTTCCGCCTCCGCCGACCGCGTACTCCGACGTAGGCTCGTCGGCCGACGTCGACCCCGTTACATCCCTCACCGCAGTCCTCCTCCGCAGCCTTCCCCCGGACCTCACGCCGCAGCGCTCCGGGCGAAGGGGTTCGTCCTCTACAACGTACCGGCCCCTTCCCGAGTTACTGCCGTGCAACACATCCTGGTTTTCCGCCGTGCGGCCCTGCGCAGAAGCTGGGGGTGTGGCAAGTGAGAAACGGAGCCGATACAGGACGCATGCGTTCCACTGTCACGACGAACCCGTCCGGTACCATGGGTCTTCCCGTACGACCGAAAGGACGTTGAGCGCTTGTTCGAACGCTTCACTGAACGCGCAAGACAGGTCGTCGTTCTCGCCCAGGACGAGGCGCGCGCCCTGAAGCACAACTACATCGGAACCGAGCACATCCTGCTCGGGCTCCTCCGCGAGGAGGAAGGCCTGGCCGCGCGCGTGCTCGAGAGCCTGGACATCACGGTCGAGGAGGTCCGAGCGCAGGTGGCCCGGATCGTCGGCCAGGGCGACGAGGTGACGACGGGCCAGATCCCGTTCACCCCGCGCGCGAAGAAGGTGCTCGAGCTGGCGCTTCGCGAGGCCCTGTCCCTCGGCCACAACTACATCGGCACCGAGCACATCCTGCTCGGCCTCGTCCGCGAGAACGAGGGAGTCGCCGCGCGCATCCTCCTCGACTTCGACGCGGACGCCGAGAAGATTCGTAACGAGATCATCAGGATGCTCTCCGGCCCGGGCCGCCGCTCGTCGGGCGGCGCCGCCTCGTCGGAGAAGTCGAAGAGCTCGAAGCTCCTCGACCAGTTCGGCCGGAACCTGACGAAGCTCGCCGCCGAGGGCAAGCTCGACCCGGTCGTCGGGCGCCAGAACGAGATCGAGCGGGTGATGCAGATCCTCTCGCGCCGGACGAAGAACAACCCGGTGCTGATCGGCGAGCCGGGCGTCGGCAAGACCGCCGTCGTCGAGGGCCTCGCCTCCCGCATCTCGACGGGCCAGGTGCCGGAGCTCCTGAAGAACAAGCAGATCTACACGCTCGACCTCGCCGCCCTCGTCGCCGGCTCGAAGTACCGCGGCGAGTTCGAGGAGCGGCTGAAGAAGGTCATGAAGGAGATCACGCAGCGGGGCGACATCGTCCTCTTCATCGACGAGCTCCACAACCTCGTCGGCGCGGGTGCGGCCGAGGGCGCGATCGACGCGGCCTCGATCCTCAAGCCGGCGCTCGCGCGCGGAGAGCTCCAGACGATCGGCGCGACGACGCTCGACGAGTACCGCAAGTACCTCGAGCGCGACGCGGCGCTCGAGCGGCGCTTCCAGCAGATCAAGGTGGACGAGCCGTCCGTGGACGACTCGGTGCAGATCCTCCGCGGCCTGCGCGACCGCTACGAGGCGCACCACCGCTGCACGATCACGGACGACGCGCTCCACGCCGCCGCCGTGCTCGCCGACCGCTACATCCAGGACCGCCACCTGCCGGACAAGGCGATCGACCTCATCGACGAGGCGGCGTCGCGGATGCGGATCAAGACGATGACCGCGCCGCCCCGCTACCGCGAGCTCGAGGAGGAGATCGAGAAGGTCCGGGAGGAGAAGGAGAAGGCGATCGAGGACCAGGAGTTCGAGAAGGCCGCGAACCTGCGCGACAAGGAGCGCAAGCTCACGCAGAAGCGCCGCGAGCTCGAGGAGAAGTGGCGCTCGTCCGAGGAGGTCGAGCAGCCCGAGATCGGCGAGGAGGAGATCGCCGACATCGTCTCCATGTGGACGGGCATCCCCGTCTTCAAGCTGACCGAGGCCGAGTCGCAGAAGCTCATCCGCATGGAGCAGGAGCTGCACAAGCGCGTCGTCGGCCAGGAGGAGGCGATCGTCGCCGTCTCGAAGTCGATCCGCCGCGCCCGCGCGGGGATCAAGGACCCGAAGCGGCCGACCGGCTCGTTCATCTTCCTCGGGCCGTCCGGCGTCGGGAAGACCGAGCTCGCGCGGACGCTCGCCGAGTTCCTCTTCGGCGACGAGGACGCGATGATCCAGGTCGACATGTCGGAGTACATGGAGAAGCACTCCGTGTCCCGGCTCGTCGGCTCGCCCCCGGGCTACATCGGCTACGACGAGGGCGGCCAGCTCACGGAGAGCGTCCGCCGGAAGCCGTACTCGGTCGTCCTCCTCGACGAGGTCGAGAAGGCGCACCCGGACGTCTTCAACATCCTCCTGCAGATCCTCGAGGACGGGAAGCTGACGGACGCGCAGGGGCGCAAGGTCGACTTCCGCAACACGATCGTGATCATGACCTCGAACATCGGCGCCGCGACGATCTCGAAGAACCAGTCGTTCGGCTTCGGAATGGGCGACGAGACGGGCCTCTCGTACGACGACATGAAGGCCCGGATCATGGGCGAGCTGAAGAAGGTCTTCCGGCCCGAGCTCCTGAACCGGATCGACGAGGTCATCGTCTTCCACAAGCTCACGAAGGACGAGATCAAGACGATCGTCGAGTTCATGCTCAAGCGCCTGCGCGAGCAGATGGGCCAGCACGAGGCGGTGATCGAGCTGACCGAGGACGCAAAGGAGCTCCTCGTGGAGAAGGGCTACGACCCGGCGATGGGCGCCCGGCCGCTGCGCCGCGCGATCCAGCGCCACATCGAGGACCCGCTCGCCGACTTCGTGCTCGGCCGGACGCTCAAGCCCGGAGCGACGATCGTGGTCGACCGCAAGGCGGGAACGGAGGACGTCGAGATCTCCGTCGTCGACGGCCTCGAGCCCGAGCGCGAGAAGGTCACGGTCCCGCCTGCCGAGCCCGAGGGCTCGGCGGACGACGACGCGCCGGCCGACGAGGAGTAACCGTTCGGAGGGCTCTGCTGAGTCCTCCTAGTCCTGCGCCTCCCGCGTGGGCGACGCGGGAGGCGTAGGGTCAAGGCCCGTGGCGCGGACGTTCGTCTCCATCTGCCTGCCGGCGTTGAACGGCGCGGATTACATCGCCGAGGCGATCGACTCGGCCCTCGCTCAGACGCACGAGACGTTCGAGCTCGTCGTCGTGGACAACAACTCGTCCGACGGGACGCGCGACGTCGTCGAGGGCTACGACGACGCGCGCATCCGGCTGATCGTGAACGACGGCACGGTCGGAGCGCCCGAGAACCACAACCTGGCCGTGCGCGCGGCGCGCGGACAGCTCGTCAAGTTCCTCCACCACGACGACCGGCTCGCGCCGACGTGCCTCGAACGGATGGTGCCGGTGTTCGAGGAGGGGGCCGCCGTCGGGCTCGCGTTTTCGCGGCGCGAGGTGCTCGTGGACCCGGCCGATGCGGATGCCGTCGCGTGGAAGGAGCGCTACGGGACGGTGCACGAGCCGCTCGGACCGCTCGAGCGCGTGAACAGCGGCCGCACCCTGCTCGGGCGATACCTGCCGGCGCTCGGCGGACCGCTCCTGCCGAACTTCGTCGGGGAGCCATCGTCCGTCATGGTGCGGATGAGCGCTCTCGACCGCGTCGGGCTGTTCACCGATCGCATGCGCCAGTCGTGGGACGTCGAGCTCTGGCTGCGGATCATGGCCTCGTTCGACGTGGGCTTCGTGGACGAGCCACTTGCGCTCTACCGCCACCACGCCGCGTCGCTCACGCAGGCGAACGCACGCGAGAACGATGACTGGCTCGACCTCGCCTGGCTCTACGAGGGGCTGCTCGCGTGCGAAGAGCTCGGCGGCGCACGGGCGCCCGTCCGCGCCCACCGCAGGCGGGAGACCATGCGCCTGGCCCGCCGCGCGGCAGGCCGTGTGGCCCGCCGGCGCGGGATCGGCGGCCTCGTCCGCTATGCGGGCCACCGCGCGGGCCGGGCGCTCGGTCGGCGCCCGGCCCTGCACGGCTGGGACGGCTAAGGCCTCGGCTCGCCCGAGGGGGTTGCGTCCGGCGGCGGTGGCGGCGTCGGAGCGGGAGGCTCCTCCGCGGGCATCGACGCGGGCTCGGGCGGCCCGGCCGGCGCCGTCGGGGTCGACGCGGCGGGCGGCGGCGTCGCGGGGGTTGCCGGAGCTGCTGGTGGCGCAGGGGCGGCCATCGGGTCGTCCGGCGTCGGAGCGCCGCCGCCGCCCCCAGCGCCGACCGTCGAGACCTCCGAGCGCAGCGTGTCGACGCCGCCGGCCGCCTGCACCTGCATCCACGCACCGACCGCGATCACCACCGCGAGCACGAGCCCGAGCCAGGCGCCCCAGGCGACCGCGTCGTCCGTGAGCACCTTGAGCACGGCGCAGAGCAGGATGAGCGCCGCGAGCGCCGCGCCGACGAGCGCGTCCGACACGGGCAGCTTGACCTCGTTCCCGACCAGGCGCAGGACGAGCCAGGCGAGGAGGGCGATCGTCAGGAGTCCGAGCAGGACGCCCCAGAACCCGTGCCAGGCCGTCCACGACTCGGAGATGCTCACCCCCAGGGCCTCGAACGAGACGCTCTGCCACGGGAGGAACGTGTCGACGAGCAGGAGCGCCGCGCCGGCGAGCATGAGCTGCGTCCCGCGGGAGAGCGCGTTGAACGTTTCCATGCGATCGTCCTTTCTCGGCTGTGCGCCGGGTTTCCGCGAACGATCCCCGACGCGGCGGACGGCGACGCGGCGTTTCGGCACGGAATCGGCACGCTCGAGCGCGGCTCGCCGTCGGGCGCGCGCCGTAGACTCGCTCGCGTGGCGAAAGCGGCGGCCGTCCAGTTCGCATGCTCCGAATGCGGTTACGCGACCGGGAAATGGCTCGGGCGCTGTCCCGCATGCGACGGCTGGGGAACGCTCGTCGAGGAGCGGGCCGCCGCGCCCTCCGGCCGCACGGGCTCGGCGGCGGCGCGCGGCAAGCCCGTCCTGCGGCTGGTCGAGGTGGAGGCCGCCGACGCGGAGCGGCTGTCGACCGGCGTTCCCGAGCTCGACCGGGTGCTCGGCGGCGGGCTCGTGCCCGCAAGCCTCGTCCTCGTCTCCGGCGACCCCGGGATCGGGAAGTCCACCCTGCTCCTCATGGCCCTGCGCGAGCTGAGCGCGGACCGCCAGGTCGTCCTCGTGACCGGGGAGGAGTCGACCGCCCAGGTGAAGCTCCGCGCCGATCGCCTGGGCGGCGCAGGCGACGTGGGCATCCTCGCGGAGACGAACCTCGACGAGGTCTGCGCGACGCTCGAGCGCGAGCGCCCCGAGGTGGCAGTGATCGACTCGGTGCAGACCCTCTACTCGCCGGAGCTCGGCTCCGCGCCGGGCTCGGTCGGCCAGGTGCGCGAGGCGGCGGCGCGGCTGCTCCGCCTGGCGAAGGAGGAGGGGATCGCGGTCTTCCTCGTCGGGCACGTGACGAAGGACGGGTCGGTCGCGGGGCCTCGCGTGCTCGAGCACCTTGTCGACTGCGTGCTCCAGTTCGAGGGCGATCGCTACCGCTCGCACCGCATCCTGCGCGCGGTGAAGAACCGCTTCGGCTCTACGAACGAGCTGGGGATCTTCGAGATGACCGGGCAGGGGCTCGTGGGAGTCGAGGATCCCTCGCTCCTCTTCGGCCGGCCCGAGGACGAGCAGCCGGGCTCGGCCGTCGCGTGCGCGCTCGAGGGGACGCGCCCGCTCGTGCTCGAGATCCAGGCGCTCGTCTCGAAGACCGATCTCGCGATGCCGCGCCGCGTGGCGACCGGGGTGGACCCGAAGCGGCTCTCGATGATCGTCGCCGTGCTCGGCCGCCACGCGGGGGTTCCGCTGGGGCAGGCGGACGTCTTCGTGAACGTCGCCGGCGGCGTGCGGATCGACGAGCCCGGCGCCGACCTCGCGGTCGCGCTCGCGATCGCCTCGGCCGCGCGTGGTGTGCCCGTCCGGCGCGGCGTGGCCTGCCTGGGCGAAATCGGCCTGACCGGCAGGCTGCGTCCGGTCGCGCAGCTCGAGCGCCGGCTTGCGGAGTGCGAGAAGCTTGGCCTGGTCGAGGCGATCGTGCCGGGTGGCGCCGGGTCGCATGGCAGAATGCGCACGAGCGCCGCGGACACCCTGCGTCGCGCGATCGAAACGGGGCTCGATGCGGGCGGACCCACGGAAGGATAGGACGCTCCTCACGGCGCTCGCCCAGGTGGCGCCGGGGACCGATCTGCGCTCCGGGATCGAGGACATCATCCGCTCGCAGCACGGGGCGCTGATCGTGATCGGCGACCCGAACGAGCTGTCCTTCCTCTTCTCCGGCGGGATGCGACTCGACCTCCCGCTACGGCCGCAACTCCTCTACGAGCTGGCGAAGATGGACGGTGCGATCATCGTGAACGCCGAGCTCACGAAGCTCGTGTACGCGAACGTCCAGCTCATGCCGGACCCGACCATCCCGTCCGCGGAGACGGGCACGCGCCACCGGACCGCCGAGCGCGTCGCCAAGCAGACAGGCACGCTCGTCGTCTCGATCTCCCAGCAGCGCGAGACGGTGACCCTCTTCGTCGGTGACCTCCGCTACCAGCTCGGCGAGATCTCCGACGTCCTGGCGCGCACGAACCAGGGGCTCGCGACCCTCGAGACGTACAAGTCGCGGCTCGACCAGGGGCTCACGCGGCTTTCGGCGCTCGAGTTCCAGAGCGCGGTCATGCTCGACGACGTCCTCGTCGTCCTCCAGCGGGCCGAGATGGCGATGCGGATGGTGCAGGAGATCGAGCGGAACCGAATCGAGCTCGGGGAGGAGGGCCGGCTGATCGAGATGCAGCTCGAGGAGCTCGTGGGCGACGTCCCGCGCGAGCGGGCGGCGGTCGTCTACGACTACGAGCTCTCGGGCGACCCGGCGGCGGCGGTGGCGGCGCTCGATGGGATCTCGGAGCTCCCGTACGCGCGGCTCTCCGATCTCGAGGAGATCGGCTCCCTGCTCGGCTACCCGCGTGACGCGAATCCGCTCGACTTCACCGTCGCGCCGCGCGGCTTCCGCGTGCTCTCCCACATCCCGCGCCTGTCGGAGTCGATCATCCGGCACGTCGTGCGCGACCTCGGCTCGCTCGAGGCGGTCATCCGGGCGAGCCAGCGGGAGCTCGAGGCCGTCGAGGGGGTGGGAGCCGTCCGCGCGCGCGAGATCCGGGAGGGCCTGCGCCGCCTGCAGGAACACAACCTCGTCGACCGGTACCTGCAGCTTTGAGCGGCCGGTCGGCACCGGGAAAAGCCCTGCTCAGAGCGGCCTCGCCGACTTTGTGACGACAAAATCCCTGGAATATTGGCTTTTTTCGCTCCAGATCGGTACAATTGCGCAGGTTGAAGAGGCGTGCCGGGTGCGCGGGCACCCGCTTTTCTAGAGGGAGGCAGCTTGTACAAAGTCGGCGATAAGGTCGTCTACCCCCACCACGGCGCAGGGGTCGTTGCGAAGAAGGAGAGCCGCACGATTCTGGGCCAGGAGCGGGAATACCTCACGATCAAGATCCTCCACAACGACATGACGGTGAACGTTCCTTCGGAGAACGCCGAGCGGGTCGGGCTCCGGAAGGTGATCGACGAGGAGATGGTCGAGCGCGTGCTCGAGGTCCTGCACGGCGACGGCACGAACATGCCGAAGAACTGGAACCGCCGCTTCAAGTACAACCGCGACAAGATGAAGACCGGCGACATCTTCGAGCTCGCCGAGGTCGTCCGGAACCTGTCGCTCCGCGACCAGGAGAAGGGCCTCTCGACGGGCGAGAAGCAGATGTTCGTCAAGGCGAAGAAGATCCTCGTCTCCGAGCTCATGTACGCGAAGACGATGGACGAGGACGAGACCGCGCTCTGGCTCGACGAGGTCCTCGGCGCTCCCGTGCGGGAGCCCGTAGCGACGAGCTGACGGCCGGGCCGGACGCAACAGGAGTCTGGGCGGTCCTCGTGGCCGCCGGCCGCGGCGATCGGCTGGGCGGCGCGAACCCCAAGGCGTTCGCGGGCCTCGGAGGACGGCCGCTTCTCGCCGAGAGCGTGGAGCGGCTCGACGCCTCCGACTGGATCGAGGCGATCGTGGTGGTCGCGCCCGAGGAGTGGGAGGAGCCGGTCATCCTTCTCTCGGAGGAGGTCGGCGCCGGGAAGGTGACGATGTCGGTCGCCGGCGGCGAGACGCGCGCGGATTCGGTTCGGCTCGGCCTGGCCGAGGTGCCCGAGGAGGCGGCGGTGGTGCTCGTGCACGACGCCGCGCGGCCGCTCCTGCCGGAGGCGGTGATCGAGCGCGTGATCCTCGGCCTCGAGCCCGGCTGGGACGGGGTCGTGCCGGTGCTACCCGTCCCGGACACGCTCAAGCGGGTGGACGGCGACCGCGTGGTGGAGACGGTCTCGCGTGACGGCCTCGTGGCCGTCCAGACGCCGCAAGCGTTCCCGGCGGCGACACTCCGCTCGGCGCTCGGCGGCGAGGTGGCGGGCGCGAGCGACTGCGCCGGGTACGTCGAGGCCGCCGGTGGCCGCGTACGCGCCGTGCCGGGCGACACACGCCTCCTGAAGATCACGGGCCCGGAGGACCTGGCGCTGGCCGAGACCCTCCTGGCCGCCGAGCGCCTGGTCGAAGGCTAGTCCCCGGCGGACGTGTCTGGGGGACAGGCCCCCGTCCGTGGCCGCGCCGGACGCGTCCTGCCCTGAAGCGCGCAGCGCTGGCGCGTTTGCGGTGCGCCGCGGCCGGGCGGCACTGATTCGCCGGATGTCCCCGCCGGACGCGTCCCGGGGACAGTCCCCATGGGTCCGCCGCCGACATGGCCCCGCGTCCGGCCGGAGTCGGGCATGATCGCGCCGTGACCGACCTCCGGGTGGGAATCGGCGTCGACGCACACGTGCTGGCGGACGGCGTGCCGCTCTTCCTGGGCGGCATCGAGCTGCCGGACGAGCGCGGGCTCGTCGGCCACTCCGACGGCGACGTGCTCACGCACGCGCTCGTGGACGCGCTGCTCGGCGCCGCCGGGCAGGGCGACATCGGCACGCTCTTCCCCTCGGGAGACCCCGAGTGGGAGGGAGCGTCGTCGCTGCGCTTCCTCGAACACGCGTATGCGGTCGTCCGCGAGGCCGGCTTCGAGCTTGTGAACGCCGACTGCGTGCTCGTCGGCGAGCGGCCGCACATCGCGCCGCTGCGGAGACGCATGGAGGCGCGCCTGGCCGAGACCCTGGGCGTCCCCGCCGACCGCGTCTCCGTCCGTGCGACGACGACGGACGGCCTCGGCTTCACCGGCCGCGGCGAAGGCCTCGCCGCCCACGCGGTCGCGCTGCTACAGCGCAAGTGACACGGTGCTAGTCGGGGAGGGCGACGCGGCCGCCCGCGACGCGCACGAGGCCTTCGCGGGCGAGGGACTCGACCGCCTCGGCGTCCTCGACCGCGGTCGCGCCCGCGGCGGCCGCCCGCAGCGCGCGGGCGCGCCGCTGACGGAACGACCCCTCGAGCGGGCCCTGGCGCCGCAACGGCTCGTAGCGGCGACCGCGCGACGGGCAGCGGTGCGCGAGCGGGCACGCGCCGCACCGCGGCACGCGCGCGAGACACACCGTCGCGCCGAGATCCATGAGCGCCTGCCCAGCCGCCGGCGAGAACGACGCGCCGGTCCGCTCGACGACACGCCGCACGTTCACGTCCGCGGGGAGCACCTCGCGCCCGAAGGCGAAGGCCGCCACCGCGTCCGCCGTGTAGCGACCGACGCCGGGCAGCGAGGTGAGGTCGTCCGGCCAGCCGTCCCGCGCGACG
>Ga0214468_1000121_pt1 | contig 22971 bp, 19 predicted proteins | sample RVTome_9_FD_187334 | JGI IMG/M metagenome (GOLD analysis project Ga0214468, IMG submission 187334) | Soil microbial communities from uranium-contaminated site in the Upper Colorado River Basin, Wyoming, United States - RVT155D38 HiSeq ...
CGACCCGTTCCATCGCCTCGGTGGCACGATCGCGACGCTCCTCTGCCGTGGCTCCGGCCAGCTCGAGCGGAAGCGCCACGTTGTCGAGCGTCGACCGCCACGGGACGAGCCGGGGCTGCTGAAAGGCGAGGCCGACCCGTCCGTCGCCGGCGGCGGGCGCGTTGCCACCGACCCGCACGTCGCCCGAGGCGGGCGCCAACAGACCGGCGACCAGCCGCAGCAGGGTGCTTTTGCCGCACCCATTCGGGCCGATGACCACCGTGAACGAGCCGGCCGGCACCTCGAGCGACAGCCCCGCGACGGCCGTGAGCTCATCGCGGGCCGCGCCGAAGCGCACGGTGACGTCGTCCAGGCGGACGTCGAGCGCGTCGGTCGTGCGGCGGGTGGCGTGGGTCACGGTGGCTCCCCGGGCTGGCGCCGTCGCCGTCGGGGCGTTCACCGGACGCCATCGCATGCGGCCGCCGATCACGAGCCACGCCGCATGGCGGGCTCGTCCGTACGGCGCGATCGGATCGCGTCGCGGTCGTCTTCTCCCTTCCGGACTGTGACCGTCGGCCCTGTCTGCCCCGGCGAGCGCCGAGGGTCAGGTCGGCCGCATCGGTGTCTCGACCAATGCGGTTCGCGGGCTGGCTCGCGATGCGAGCCGACCGCCGGTGGGGACTTTCACCCCGCCCCGAAGACGATGGCTGGTTCGATTGCGGCGATCGTCGCAGAGCGCCGCGCGGCGGTCAACCGGTGGCCCGGCGCTGTCGTTTCCCCCACCAGAACCGCGCCGCCAGCACGACGACCAGCGCGATGACCACCGCGTAGATCACGTACTCGTACGGCTTGATCGTCTCCTCGATCACCGGGTAGTTCTCACCGACCAGGAACCCTGCGTAGATGAGGCCGAGGTTCCACGGCACCGATCCGAGCGTGGTGAACAGCAGGAACCGCGGCAGCGGCATGCGGCTGATGCCGGCCGGGTAGCTGACGAAGGTGCGCACCAGCGGAACCATGCGTCCGAAGAAGACGGCCCAGCCACCCCACCGATCGAACCACCGATCCGCCCGGTCGAGATCATCGGCGCCGATGCCGACGTAGCGGCCGTATCGGTCGAGCAGCGGCCGTCCGCCCCAGGCACCGATGTAGTAACCGACGACCGCCCCGACCAGGCTTCCGGCCGTCGCCAGCCCGACCGCCAGCGGCAGGTTCCAGGGCAGCCCGGTGAGCGGCTCGAGCACCGAGGGATCGGCCGCCGATTGGCTGACCTTCCAGCCCGCCATGGGCAGGATGATCTCCGAGGGAATCGGGGCGACGATGGTCTCGAGCGCGACGGCGATGGCGACGCCAAGGTACCCGACGGCGTCGTACATCTGGAGCGTGAACGGGATGACCTCGCGGTCGATGAAGTCGAGCACGCCTCAGCTGTCGACGCGCTCGGGGGTCCTGCGTGGCACCGCCACCCGTCGCAGTCCCGTGGCCGCTCGGGCCGCCGCCTCGGCCGCCTCTCGCACCCGCTGCTTCTCGTCGACACGCAGGACGTGGATGGCGACCAGGATCGCGACCAGCGCCGCCCCGGCCATCCAACCGCCGAGTACGTCCATCGGATAGTGCGCGCCCAGGTAGATCCGCGTCGCGCTGATCGCCCCGATGAGGACGAGGGCGACCGCATACGCGATCTGGCCCTGGCGGACGTCGTGGGCGAGGCGGGCGACGCAGAACGCGGCGATGCCGTAGAGCGCCGTCGCGCGCAGGGCGTGCCCGGCCGGGAAGTCGGCGATGTCGTCGAGGCCGATGTCGTCGACGTTGAAGATCGCGCCGACCAGGTCGGGCAGGCTGATCGCCTCAGCCGAGACGAAGTACTTCAGCATCCACTCGATCGGGAAGCAGAGCGTTCCGAGCGCCAGCAGGGCGGCCAGGTCGCGTCGCCCGCGGGCAAGCGCCAGCAGCCCGAGCCCGGCGAAGGTGAGGGCCACGAACCAGCCACTGCCGAGGGCACTGGTGCCGATGATGAGCGTCTCGAGGGGCGGCAGGTTCACCTCCACCCAGCGGTGAACGGCCTCGACGACGTTGGTCATCAGCCACTCCTCCGGCGCCGTGTACACCGTGGTGCGCTTGAGCATCACGAGCCAGAAGAGGGCGGGCAGGGTCAGCACCGCGAGCAGGAAGGCGGCCGCCGGGCTGGGAACCGCGCCACCGAGGCGGAGTGCCGCGTCGTCCTCGACCACGAGGCGGCTCATGGGGTCCGGCAGCCGTCGCACGGTGCGTAGTATAGGGACCGATGCCGCCGCTTCTCCTCACCGGCCGCGACCTCACCATCGACCAGGTCGTCGAGGTCGCCCGTGGTCGCCGACCGGTCGCCCTCGCTGTCGAGGCCGCCGAGCGGATGCGCGCGTCACGCGCGGTCATCGATCGTCTCGTGGCCGACGGCACCACCGCGTACGGGGTGACGACCGGGTTCGGCGACCTCGCCGACGTGCGCATCGATCCGGCCCGCACGGGTGAGCTGCAGCGCAACCTCGTCCGCTCGCACGCCGCCGGCGTCGGCGAGCCGCTGCCCACCGATGTCGTGCGCGGCATGCTCCTGCTGCGAGCCAACGCGCTTGCCGTCGGGCTGTCCGGGGTACGGGTCGAAGTCGTCGACCTGCTCATCGGCATGCTCAACGCGGCCGTCCACCCGGTCATCCCGTCACGCGGCAGCCTCGGCGCCTCGGGGGACCTGGCACCACTCGCCCACCTGGCCCTGGTCGTCATCGGCGAGGGAGAAGCCACCGTCGACGGAGCGGGTCCGGGGCCTGGCGGGACGGCGCTCGCGCGCGCGCGCCTCGCACCGGTCGAGCTGGAGGCCAAGGAAGGGCTGGCCCTTCTGAACGGCACGCAGCTGATGAGTGCCATCGGCGCCCTCGCCCACCACGATGCGCTGCGACTGGCGATCACGGCCGACGTCATCGGCGCCATGAGCCTCGACGCGATGCTGGGCACCGGCGCCGCATTCGACGAGCGCCTGGTGGCCGCCCGGCCGCATCCCGGACAGGTCGTCGCGGCACGGCACCTCCGCGAGCTGCTGCGCGACAGCGAGATCTGGGCGTCGCACCGCGCCGACCGGGAGCATCGGGTCCAGGACGCCTACAGCCTGCGCTGCATGCCGCAGGTCCACGGGGCCGCCCGCGACGTGCTGGCCGAGCTCGAGCGGGTGCTGCGCGTCGAGCTGAATGCCGCCACCGACAACCCGCTCGTCTTCGACACCGGCGAGGTGATCTCCGGCGGCAACTTCCACGGTGAGCCGCTGGCGCTGGCGCTCGACTACGCAACCATGGCCGTCGCCGAGCTGGCCTCGATCAGCGAGCGACGCACTGCCCGGCTGGTGGATCCGCACCTGAACGGCGGCCTTCCGGCATTCCTGACGGAGCAGCCGGGCATGGAATCGGGGCTGATGATCGCGCACTACACCGCGGCCGCGCTGGTCAACGAGCTGCAGGGGCTCAGCCATCCCGCGTCGGTGGATACCATTCCCACCAGCGCCAATCAGGAGGACCACGTCAGCATGGGGGGTACCAGCGCGCTCCAGCTCGCCGCCGCGGTGGATCGAGCCGAGCACGTGCTTGCCATCGAGGCGCTGTGCGCTGCCCAGGCCCTGGACTTCCGCCTGCCGATGAAGCCGGGGGCGGGGGTGGCCACGGCCCACGCCGGTATCCGCGCTCGGCTGCAGCATCGGTCCGAGGACCAGCCGCCGTCGCCGGAGATCGCGACCATGCGCGCCCTGCTGCACGACGGCGATCTGCTCGCCAACCCGGCCACGGCGCGCGCCCACCGGGCCGATGCCTGACTTCGAGTTCGTCCTCGTCGACGAGGCGACGTTCGACGACATCCCGGCCCCCGCCCGCCCCGGGACGCGCTGCCAGACGTGCGACCACTGGGAGCGCATCGACGGGACCCGCGACGCACCGGAATCTGGCTCCACCGACGCCGGCGCGCGGGCGAGCCTGAAGCGATCGCGGCTGCTGGCCTCCCGCGACGTCGCCGGCTCGTACGGCATGCTCGCCTACCGGCCAGGAGCGGGCGAGCGCGTGGCCGTCGGATATGCGCAGTTCGGGCCGCTGAGCGCCTACCCGCGCGCGCAGTCGATCCGCGAGCGCTACCCCGACCTGCCGGAATCTCCGGCGCCATGGGTGGTGACCTGCCTCCAGGTGGTGCCCGACGTCGGCGATCCCCAGGCTCGCGACGCCGCCGGAGCGGCGCTGCTGGGGGCCGTCTGCGACGAGCTGGATCGGCGCGGCATCACGGCCGTCGAGGCCTACCCCGAGCCCGTCCGGAACCCCTGGCTTCCCTCGTCAGGCCCGGCGATCGTGTACCGACGAGCGGACTTCGACCAGGTCGCCGGCGACGAACGCTATCCGGTCTATCGGCGCGAGCTCACGGGCGAGACTGATGCCGACGCGTGGTCCGGCCTGCTGAAGTCCGCGGCACGCGACGAGGGCGACGATTGGCCCCTCCCGCTTCCGAAGCAGCCCGATGCCGACGACTTCTTCCGCCTCCCGCCGGAACGGCCCAAGCGCCCGAACCCGTTCGGCGACGACTGACGGTCCGGCGGCCGTATCATCCGCGCATGACGGCCGTCGAACCGAGGAGCGGTCCCCGCACCGTTCGGGCTCCCCGCGGCACCGAGCTCTCCTGCAAGGGCTGGCAGCAGGAGGCGGCGCTGCGGATGCTGATGAACAACCTCGACCCCGACGTGGCCGAGGACCCCGACCGGCTGGTGGTCTACGGCGGCACCGGCAAGGCCGCCCGCAGCTGGGAGGCCTTCGACGCCATCGTCGCCGAGCTGCGCCGGCTCGAGAACGACGAGACCCTGCTCGTCCAGTCGGGCAAGCCGGTCGGCGTGTTCCGCACCACCCCCGATGTTCCTCGCGTGCTGATCGCCAACGCCAACCTGGTGCCGCACTGGGCGACCTGGGAGCAGTTCCGCGAGCTGGAGCGCGCCGGGCTGACGATGTACGGCCAGATGACCGCCGGGTCGTGGATCTACATCGCCACCCAGGGCATCATCCAGGGCACCTACGAGACCTTCGCCGAGGCGGCCCGCCAGCACTTCGGGGGCAGCCTGGCCGGCACCGCCACCATCACCGCCGGGCTCGGTGGCATGGGCGGCGCCCAGCCGCTGGCGGTGACCATGAACGACGGCGCCGCGCTCGTCGTGGAGGTCGACGAGGCCCGTGCCCGTCGCCGGCTCGACGCCGGCTACGTCGACGAGCTGACCGACTCGCTCGACGAGGCGGTGCGCCTGGTGGACCGCTGGCGCGCGGAGCGCATCGGCCGCTCGGTGGCCCTGGTCGCCAACGCCGCCGATGTCCTGCCCGAGCTGGTACGCCGCGGCTGGCACCCCGAGCTCGTCACCGACCAGACGTCCGCCCACGACCCGTTGGCTGGCTATGTCCCCAACGGCCTGTCACTGGCCGATGCGCTGGCGCTGCGCACCAGCGATCCCGACGACTACGTCCGGCGCAGCAAGTCTTCCATGGCCGATCACGTGCGCGCGATGCTCGCCTTCGGTGCGTCCGGATCGGTCACCTTCGACTATGGCAACAACATCCGCGCGTTTGCCCAGGAGGCGGGCGTGGAGAACGCCTTCGACTTCCCCGGCTTCGTGCCGGCATTCATCCGCCCGCTGTTCTGCGAGGGCAAGGGCCCCTTCCGGGTTGCGGCGCTGTCCGGCGAGGTGGACGACATCGCGGTCATCGACCGGGCCCTCGCCGATCTGTTCCCGGATGACGCCGGCCTCCAGCGCTGGCTCCGACTGGCCGCCGAGAAGGTGCCGGTCCAGGGCCTGCCGGCCCGCATCTGCTGGCTCGGCTACGGCGACCGCGCGAAGGCCGGGCTGCGCATCAACGAGCTGGTGGCGTCCGGCGAGATCAGCGCACCGATCGTCATCGGCCGCGACCACCTCGACGCGGGCAGCGTCGCGAGCCCGAATCGCGAGACGGAGGCCATGCGCGACGGCTCCGATGCCATCGCCGACTGGCCGATCCTGAACGCCCTGGTCAACACTGCCGCCGGCGCCACCTGGGTCAGCTTCCACCACGGTGGCGGCGTCGGCATCGGCTACAGCCTGCACGCCGGCATGGTGGTGGTGGCCGACGGCACCCCCGAGGCCGCCGCTCGCCTGGAACGCGTGCTCACCAGCGACCCCGGCATGGGCGTCCTGCGCCACGCCGATGCGGGCTACGAACGTGCCCTCGAGATCGCCGACGAGCGCGGCCTGCGCATCCCGATGCGATGAACCTGCCCGACCTCGTCCTCGAGATCGAGTCGGTGGCGGACATGGACATCGCGCGCGCAGCCGCCATCGGGCGCGCCTACGACGCCGATCCGGAGCTACGCCCGCGGCGGGTCGGCGGTGACCCGGCCCGCACCAGGGTCGACGGCACGCTCGAGGAGCTCATCCTTCGCTCGGGGCTGCCGATCGACTGGCTGACCGTCCGCGTCAACACCCGGCAGGACTTCGAGGGAGGCGCAATCCAGCTCCGGGAGGGACGAGGCGGCTACATGGGCTGGCCCGGCGACGGCGGGGCGATGGAGTTCACGCTCATCCCGCACCAGGTCACCCACGACGTGCTCCGATCGTGGGCCGACGCCGAGCCTGACCGGCTGGGCCGGGTGGCCGATCTCTTCGTCCGCCTGTGCGACGCCATGGATGCCTGCTACGGCGCGGCGACCCTCCTGCCGCGCCAGCGCACGCTCCCGCCGATCGACATTGGCATCGGCCAGGTGGGATGGCTGAACTGCTTCGGACCCGCGTTCGTCGAACGCACGCCCGGGCTCCTCACGACGGGGTGTCCCACCACGCGGCTCGCGAACGGTGGGGTCGTCATCCGCATCGCCGACGCGCCCTGGAACATCGACGACGAGGCGCGGCGTCCCGTCGCAGACGTATTGGAACCCGGGGCGCTGATCACGGCCTGGGGCAACGCGTCGCCTCGCGGCGTCAGCGTCCCGAGCTACGAGGATCACATGGCGTTCTCACCGGGGACACAGGAAATGCCATGGGTGAAGGGCGAAGCGAAACGAGCCCGCGACGACGCCGAACGACGACGGGTCCGCCGCCACGCAGCTGCTCGAAAGCGGCGGCTTGCGGCGGCCGAGGGTGTCGCCCCGGACGTCGTCGAGCGGGATGCCGAGTGGTCCACTTCCTTCGACGTCGATGACTGGCGCTCGTTCGGCCGTCGCGTCATGCGCCGGCTCGGAGGCGACCTGGCCGGACGCATGGGCACCGCCCTCGTCGAAGAGATCGCCACGGCGGAGGTGCAATCCGAGGAGTCGGTCGCCGTCACGACGGACGTCGGCCCGGTCGAGGTTCGGTGGTTCATCGACGACACCGATACGGTGGACGTCTACTTCTTCGGTCCGCGGGCCATGCCGGCGCTCATCGATGCCGTGCATGCTCGCTGGAGCGATGACTGAACGGAGGACACGGTGGATGCGCTCGGGCTGCTGCTGAAGCTCTCACACGTCGTGCTGGCGATCCTCCTGGTGGGAGGAATCCTCGGACGCTGGATCCTCCTGAGCCGGGCGGAACGGACGGACGACGTGGAGCACGCGCACCTGCTGGCCGACGCCGCGGCGCCCTTCGAGCGCATCGCGCAGCTGTCCGGGCCCCTGCTGCTCGCCTTCGGGCTGGCGACCGCCTGGGCGCAGGACTATCCATGGCTCGGTCTCACCACCGGCTGGATGGCCGTCTCACTGCTGCTGGTCATCCCCATCCTGCTGATGATCCCGCTGGTGTTCATCCCGCGGGGCCGCATCTTCGAGTCGGCGATGGCGGAGGCCCGCGCCCAGGGCCGCGTGACCGATGACCTGCGGGCCGCCTGGGGCGATCCCGCGGTCGCATTCGCTCGGCGCTACGAAGGGGCAGCGATCGGGATCATCGTGGCACTCATGGTCCTGAAGCCGTTCTGATGCGACGCGCGCCGACCGATCCACTTCCCGGCGCGCCCGATCCGTGGGCGGCCTCGGAGATGCCCGCCTTCCGGTCCCGGCCGCCGTACCTGATGAGCGACATGATCGCGGCCGAGCCCGCGCTCGCCGAGCGCCTGGTGCGCCGCTTCGCGGCCGACGAGACGCTGGGAGTGCTCGCCGATGCGGTACGCGCGGCAGCAGCGGCGGGGAAACCGATCATGACGACCGGCTGCGGCACGTCGGAGCACGCTGCCATGGCGGTCGCCGCGCTGCTCGAGGAGGCCCTCGACGGGCCCGAGGTGCGAACGGTGCAGGCCCTCGAGAGCCTGCGGCGGCCGATGGCCGACGGCCTGCTCATCGCGGTTTCCCACGAGGGAGGAACACTGGCGACGAACGCGGCGCTCGAGGCCGCCCGCGCGGCGGGTGCCCGCACGGCCCTCGTCACGGTGAGTGCCGGCTCCCCGGGCGCGGCCCTCGCCGACCTGGTCGTGCGCACTGAGGAGATGGACCAGAGCTGGTGCCACACCGTCGGGTACCTCTCGCCGGTGGTTGCGGGCGTCATGCTCGGGCTGCGCGTCGCCGGCAGGCGGTCGGACGCTCCGGCCATCCGATCGGCGCTGGAGGCCAACGACGACCATCGCGGGCCTGCGTCACTGGCGGCAGGACTGACGGGCACGGATCGGATCGCGGTAGTGGGATCGGGCCCCGATTTCGTCACGGCGCGCGAGCTCGCTCTGAAGATCTCGGAGGGCGCGCGGCTGCCCGCCGCGGCCTACGACGTCGAGACGATCCTCCACGGTCACCTGGCGGCCGCAACCCGATGGACCGGCCTGGTGCTCATCGCGACCGACGAGGCGCTCCGGCCCGCCGCCATCGGGGAGCGGGCACGCAGCGTCCTGGCGGCAGCGGGGGCGATCCGCATGCCGGCCGCGGCGATCCTCGGCGAGCGGACCGCGGCGAGCATCCCGGACGAGGCCACACCGGCCGGCCGCATCGTGCTCGCGCGCTCGACGCGCGTCACGGCCGTCACGGCCGCTCTGCTCGGGCCGATGTTGCCGCTCCAGCTTCTCGCCGACCGGCTCGCCCGGGCTCGGGGCGTCAACCCCGACACCCTCGGCCGAGAAGACCCGGCGCAGGCAGCGGCCCACGGCTGAGCGACCGCTATCGGCGGAGGAAGCGCCCGATGTCGTCGAACGCTCGCTCCGACTGTCCCGAGAGGCGGCCGAGCAGGAGAAAGCCGTGCGGCTGGCGCGGATAGCGCCGAAGGTCGACATCGCACCCTGCGGCGAGCAACGCGTTGGCATACGCGATCCCCTCATCCCGAAGGGGATCGAGCTCGGCCACCACGATCATGGTCGGGGGAAGGCCGCGGAGGTTGCCCCGCAGTGGCGACACGCGAGGGTCGTCGATGTCCGCTGGTGAGTCGAGATAGTGCCGGTGGGACCAGTCCACGTCCGCCGGTGCGAGAATCGGTGGTCGCTCGGGCGAGGACCTCGACGGGTAGTGCCCGGCGGCGTCGCAGCCCGCGTAGATGAGGACCTGGCGATCGATCAGCGCCGGGTCGGTTGCGCGGGTCACCTGTGCCACCACCGCGGCGAGCGTTCCCCCGGCGCTCTCACCGGCGACGGCCATCGCGTCCCTGTCGATGCCCAGGGAAGCCGCATTGTCGGCCAACCAGTTGAAGGCCCCGAGCGCATCGTCGACGGCCGCCGGGAATCGATGCTCGGGAGCAAGCCGATATCCGACCGAGCAGACGACGCGGCGGGACATGTCTGCCAGGCGGCGGCATTCGATGTCGGCTTCGTCGATGCCACCTGTGACGAACCCGCCGCCGTGGAAGAAGACGAGCGCGCCGCGCGCTCGCGGCGGCCGGTAGATCCGGATGGGGATATCACGCGCCAGGCCCACGGCCTGGACATCTCGGACCTCCGCCATCACTGGGGGTCGACCGTGGAGTCGCTCTGCCCGCGATCCGACGGTCTGGGCCCGCAGCGCCGCGCGCGCCTCGGTGGGAGTCATCATGTGGAGCCGGCGGCCGCCGCCGGTCCGACGAAGCAGCCAGAGGGCGATGCGGAGCCGCCATTCAAGGTTCATGGCAGTACCGATGATCGATCCCCGCGCAAGAGCTCGAACAGGCGGACGTAGAACCGGAGGTTGTGGAGCGTCGCGAGGCGCTCCGCCGAGACGTCGCCAACCTTGAACAGGTGATGGAGATACGCGGCCGAGGAGCGCGTGCAGACCGGGCAGTCGCACCCCACCTCGATCGGCCCATGCTCGACGTGGAACGGCTGATCGTGGATCCGGACCGCCCGGTAGAAGTGGTCGCCGGGTGACGGCCGCCGCGTCGACCAGCCGTCGCGGAATGCGTACAGCCGCCCGTGCCGCGCGTCGCGGGTCGGCAGCGCACAGTCGAAGACGGAGTACCCGAGCGCGAAGGCGCTGACCACGTGATCCGGCCGGCCCACCCCCAGCGCGTGTTTCGGAGCATCGGCCGGCAGCGACTCGGCCACCCAGCGCATCGGCTCCGTCAGCAGCTCCCCTTCGGCGGTCAGCGGCCAGCCGCCGAAGCCGTAGCCATCGAAGCCGATGGCGGCGAGCTCCTCGGCACATCGGCGACGGAGCGCCTCGATTCCCCCGCCCTGGACGACCGTGAAGATGCGCGGACGCTCGGCGTCGCGGCGCTGGGCGACCTGGCGGTCGAACTCCTCGCGGCAGCGGCGTGCCCAGCGGACGGTGCGTTCGACCGACCGTTCCTGCTCGGCCTCCGGCGCATCGGCGTCGGTGCAGTCGTCGAGGCAGACCACGATGTCTGACCCGAGCTGGAACTGCAGGTTCACGATCCGCTCCGGCGTCAGGTTCCACTTCTCGCCGGTCTCCGGCTCGCGGAAGATCACCTCGTTGTCGCGGATCACGCCGCGGTTCGGGTCCTGGCGGATGAGGCTCCACACCTGGAACCCGCCGGAGTCGCTGAGAATCGGGCCGGACCAGTCCATGAACCGATGGATCCCGCCCGCCGCCTGGATGACCCGCGCTCCCGGCCGCCGCAGCAGGTGGAAGGCGTTGACCACGACACCCTCGATGCCGATGCCGCGCAGATCCTCGCTGGTGAGCCCGCGCACCCCGGCGCGGGTGGCATCGGGCAGGAAGGTGGGCACCGCCAGCGTCCCGCGTCGGGTGGCGAGCGGCTCAGCCATGCACCGGCTCCAGCTCGAGGACGAAGACGAGCTCCCCTGGGACCGACGCCTCCGCCACGCCGCGCACCCGGCCCGACTCCCCCACGAGGCGGTCCATGCGAGCGCGATACGTGCGCTCGTGACTGCCGCGGCCACCGAGCGATCGCGCGGCGAAGCTGACGACCGCGTGTCCGGCGCGCAGGCCGCGGAGCAGCCGAGCCGCGGCATCGGCATCCTGGCGGTCGAGGGTCGGGACGAGCTTGAGGAGGAGGGCGACATCCGCCGCCTCGCCAGGGACGTCGGCGACGAGATCGCGAGCCTCGGCGACGTGCGGCTGGCCGACCGACTGGAGGAAGCCGCATGCCACGCCCAGCGCCGCCGCGTCGACGTCGATGGCGTGGTACGCGGCCCCGTCGATCCCCATCCATGGCAGCGCCAGCGGGTTGAGCCCGCATCCCAGGTCCAGCAGGTGGCCCGGCCGGCCGGTGACCTCCCAGATGCCCGCGTAGAACGCGTCGAGGTGCGGCAGCCGCTCCCGCGTCGAGGCGTGCCCGCGCATCGCGGCCAGGCAGGCCTCGCGCAGCGCGGCCGGGTCGTCGGCGGGCCACCCGACCGACGGTGCGGCGCGCCCCGAGCGGAATGCCCCGACCGCCTGGTGCAGCCTGCGCTTCACCCGCTTCACCGCATCGTCCAGGTTGCGGGCCTTCGGCAGCTCCTCGGACGCCATGCGCGCGATGAGAGCCGGATCGACGGCACGGTACCGGGACGAGCGGCGGACGCGCTCGACGACCTCGGCGGTCATTGGTCCCGCAGCCGGAGCACGAGCGCGTAGGCCTCCCGCTTCGACAGCCGATGGCGTGCCATGAGCAGGTCCTGGACGGCGCGGGCCGGTGCGCCGCCATCGAGCAGGAGGCGTGCATCGGCCTCGGCGTCCGCGTCGGCGGCGACCCGCGCGCCGGCTCCGCCGATGACGATCGTGCACTCCCCGCGGACCGCATCCTCCGTTGCCAGCAGCCCCGCCAGCTCGGAGAGGGTGCCGCGCTGCCAGCGCTCGTGCGGCTTGGTCAGGTTGCGGGCCAGGCAGGCCGGTCGGTCGCCGAGCATCGTCGTGGCATCGCGCAGCGCATCGGCCAGTCGGTGGGGTGCCTCGAAGGCGATGAGGGTCGCCTCGTCGGCGGCGACGGACTCGAAGGCGGCACGTCGCGCGGCCGCCGTCCGCGGCAGGAAGCCCATGAACCGATGCGGATGCGGCGGCAGCCCGGATCCCACCAGGGCAGCGGTCGGTGCGGACGCCCCCGGCACCACGCTGACCTCGATCCCGGCGTCGATGACCGCGCTCACCAGGCGGAAACCCGGATCGCTCACCAGTGGCGTGCCTGCGTCGCTGACGAGCGCCACGTCGTCGCCGGCGCGCAGCCGCTCGATGAGCTCGCGAGTCCGGCTCTCCTCGTTGTGGTCGTGGTAGCTGACGGCGCGCGTCGCGATCCCGTGGTGCCGCGCCAGCGTCGCGAAGTGCCGGGTGTCCTCGGCCGCCACGACGGCGACGCGCTTCAGCGTCGCGAGCGCCCGCAGCGAGATGTCGTCCGGGTTTCCGATCGGCACGGCCACGACGAACAGCGCCCCGCTCATCGGTCCTCGCTCTTCTCCATCAGTCGGAGCGTACAGGACGGCCGAGCCACGGCCCTCCCCGGGCCGCTTCCGCGCGCTGGGCGCGCTACGATCTGCGGCGTGCCTGGCCTGATCGAATGCGTCCCGAACTTCAGCGAGGGTCGCCGCCCGGAGGTGGTCGACGAGATTGTCCGCGCGGTCGGCCAGATCGAGGGCGTGACCGTTCTCGATCACTCCCGTGACGAGACTCACAATCGGAGCGTGGTCACCTTCGCCGGCAGCGCGGCACCGGTGGTGAAGGCCGCAACGGCGGCGGTCGGCCGGGCACTGGAGCTCATCGACATGGCGCAGCACACCGGCGCGCACCCGCGCATCGGCGCCGTCGACGTCATCCCCTTCGTCCCGCTCGGGACGACACGGCTCGACGAGTGCGTGGACCTCGCCCGCCGGTTCGGCGAGCAGATCGCCCAGCGCTTCGAGCTCCCGGTCTACCTGTACGGCGAGGCGGCCCTGCGACCCGAGCGCCGCCGGTTGGCGCACGTGCGGCGCGGCCAGTACGAGGCGCTGCGCGACGAGATCGGCGTCAACCCGGACCGCGTCCCCGACTTCGGGCCGGCTCGCCTCCACCCCAGGGGCGGTGCGGTGGCGGTTGGCGCGCGGCGACCCCTGATCGCGTTCAACATCAACCTGCGGACCGATGACCTGGCGCTGGCCATCAAGATCGCGACGGCCATCCGCGAGTCGTCCGGCGGGCTCCCCGCCGTGCAGGCCATGGGGGTCCTGCTCGAGAACCCGGGCGAGGCGCCGATGGCCCAGGTCAGCACCAACCTCGTCGACTGGGAGCGCACCGGGATCGCGACCGTGGTGCGCGAGGTTCGGCGGCTGGCGCGCGAGGCCGGGACGGACATCGACCACTGCGAGCTCATCGGGCTGGCCCCGACCGGGGCGCTGCTCGAGGTGGCCGCCGACGCCCTCGGGCTGCGCGATTTCAGTGCGGACCAGGCGCTCGAGCTGCGCATAGCCCGCGACCGCTGATCGATCGCCGATCCATTCGGTGCGCGCACGCACCACCCAGCCGGACGCGCTGGCACGGCTCTTGCCTCCGGGGTTGGGCGGGGGAGCCCACACCCGACACCACAGGAACGAACCACTGGCATCATGAAGCCCACCACCGTCGCGGCCCACGCGACGAAGAACCGCCCGAACCGCATCCTGATCGTGCTCGCCGCCGCGTGGATGATCCTGTCGCTGGCCCTCGGCGGCGCCGTCACCGCGGAGAACCGCGAGTCGGCCGGCACGGACACCGTCACGAGCGTCAGCGCCACGCAGCCGTAGTTCTCGCCCACGGGGCACGGGCTGCCGCCACCGCGCAAGCGGCTAGACTCGACGGCCCATGAGCCTGCGAGATGACCTCGTCCACGCCATCGCGGCCGCGCGCGAGCGCGCCATCGCGTCCGGCGCCCTCGCCATCTCGCCCAATGCGGCGCTGCCCGCCATCGGCATCGAGCGACCCGCGAACCCGGACCACGGTGACTGGGCGAGCAACGTCGCCATGCAGCTTGCCCCGGCCGCCCGCATGGCCCCCATGCGCATCGCGCAGACGATCGCCGAGCACCTCGAGCGGCCCGACTCGATCGCTTCGGCCGAGGTCGCGCCGCCGGGGTTTCTGAACCTCCGCCTCGATCCCGCCTGGGTCGCCGCCCAGGTCGGCCCGATCCTCGATGCCGGGGTGGACTACGGGCGCCGGACCGCGGACTCGCCGCGGCGGATCAACGTCGAGTTCGTCAGCGCCAATCCGACCGGACCGCTGCACGTCGGAAACGCACGCGGGGCATTCGTCGGTGACGTCCTGTCGCGCGTCCTCGCCGCCGCGGGGCACGAGGTGGCGCGCGAGTACTATTTCAACGACTTCGGCGCCCAGGTCGTGAACCTCGGCCTCTCCGTCCTCGCCCGCCGTCGCGGCGTCGAGCTCCCGGAGGATGGCTACCGCGGTGCGTACGTCGACGACCTTGCCGCCGAGCTTCCGCCCGACGTCCTCTCCGCCGCCGACGCCGCGCCCGACGAGGCGGGGATGGTCGTCGGGAAGTGGGCATCGGAGCGCGTCCGCGCCGGGATCGAGGCGAGCCTCGAGCGGCTCGGCGTGCACTTCGACGTCTGGAAGGACGAGGGCTCGCTCCACGCCGAGGGCTGGGTCGAGCGCGCCGTGGAGCGCCTGCGCGCCGCCGGCCACGTGTACGAGGACGAGGGCGCAACCTGGTTCCGGTCGACCACCTTCGGGGATGACAAGGACCGGGTGATCCTTCGGTCCAACGGGCAGCCGACCTACTTCGCGAGCGATATCGGCTACGTGACCGAGAAATTCTCCCGAGGCTTCGACGAGCTCATCTACATCTGGGGCGCCGACCACCACGGCACCGTCGCCCGTGTCCGGAATGCGGCCGGGGCGATGGGCTACGACCGCGAGGCGGTCCGGATGCTGCTCATCGCGTGGGTGCGCTTCGTCCGTGACGGGGTCGAGATCCCGATGTCGAAGCGCTCGGGCGAGTTCATCACCCTCGACGAGGTCCTCAACGAGGTCGGCGTCGACGCAGCCCGCTGGTTCTTCAGCTCGCGGGCCTACACAACCGGCATCGACTTCGACCTCGAGCTGGCGAAGAAGCAGAGCAACGAGAACCCCGTGTACTACGTGCAGTACGCCCACGCGCGGGCGTGCTCCATCCTTCGCAACGCCGCCGATGCCGGTGCCCGGCCGGATCCGTCGCGGACCGGCGAGCTGCTCACGCACCCGTCGGAGCTGGGCCTCATTCGCCACCTGCTCGACTTCCCCGATGCGATCGCCACCGCCGCCGAACGTCGCGAGACGCACGAGGTCCCTCGCTACGCCTACGAGCTGGCCACGGCCTTCAGTGCCTTCTACCGGGACTGCAAGGTGCTCACCGAAGACGCGTCCCTGACCGCGGCACGCCTGGCCCTGGTCGACGCGACGCGCAGCGTCCTGGCCAACGCGCTCGAGCTGCTCGGCATCTCCGCGCCCGAATCGATGTGATCCGGGCGGTCACTCCGCCCCGTCTACAACCTGCCTGAGGAGGCCGTCGGTCGCGGCGTGGACCACGAGCATCTCGGTGTCGCCGATGGAACGCACGATCGTCGGGAAGGGAAGCGTCTCCGCCACGGCACCCCAGGCGTCGGCGAACTCCGTCGCGTCCTCCGGGGTGTCCCACGCGAGCCGCCATGCCAGCGCGAAGGCATCGTCGGGGCCGTATGCGACGGCGTAGCGATCACCGCCCCATCCGGCCGCCGCCGCGGTTGCGAGCTGCCGATCGATGCCGAAATGCTCGAGGAAGATGCCGATCGACGCCTCACCGACCGGCGACTCGTCGATGACCTCCCAGTCGCCGCCCAGGATGCTCGCCAGGTCGGGCGCCTCCACCGGGATCGGCGGCTCCCGCGCATCCCACGCCTCCAGGTGCATGACCTGCTCCGTGGACTCCGGCGGGTCCGCGTAGACCGCATCCACCTCGGCGAAGTCGGGATCCAGCGGGTCCGGGCCCGCCAGCGTTCCGATCCAGACCTGGCCGGTGGAGTACGGGAACTGCAGCTGGTTGACCATCCAGGACGGAATGCCGGTGGTGTCCGGCACCTCGATGCCGGTGCCGATCTCGAGCAGCTCCTCCTGGGTGAGGTGCTCGAAGGCCCACGCCAGCATCGTGACCGTGGCGTCACCCTCGGTCAGGGTCGTCATCGCCAGCTGCCGATCGTCGTCGTCCAGGCCTTCGGCGCTGAAGTGCTCAGGGGCGAAGGCCGCGTCCTGGAGAGCATGGGTGTACTCGTGGGCGTAGGTGAGCTTCGCCGCCGGGTCGAGCCCGGCATCGGTCACCACCACCATGCGGTCCTCGACGGTGTCGTAGAACCCGAGCACCTGGTCGCCGAGGAGTCGCAGCTGCAGCTCGGCGATGTCCTCGTCCGGGTCGAGCAGGCCGAAGGCGCGGAGCGTCCGGTTGTCCCGCTCCCGATCCTCGGGCGGGTACTGCTCGTCGAACAGGCGAACGAGCTCGTCGGCGAGCTCGGCGCGAGTGATCAGGTCCGGCGCGCCGATGTCGGCCGCGTCGAGGCCGCGGATCGCGATGACCTGCTCCTCGATCTCGACGATGGTGGCGAGGACGTCCTCGTCGACCGGATCACCCGACGGCGACGGGCCGGCCGATGGCGGCGCCGATTCGGTCGGCGTCGAGGTGCGGGACGGACTGGCCGTCGCGGCGACCGAGGGGTCCGGATCGAGGCCGGTGCGACCATCGGCCACCGCGAACGCCAGCAGGCCGGTGGCGACGATGACGAGGACGGCGACCGTGATGGCGACGGCGCGCTGTGGGGCAGACATCGGCGCATTCTCGCACGCGATCCATCGGCTGCCGAACGTTTGCGTTTCTTAAGGTGGGGCAAGCCCGGGGTTTAGACGGGCTGCCTAGCATCCGTGATGCGAGATGGAGATCCGTCAGGGTTTCTGCCTCCACCCTCCCTCCTTCGAGCCCCGGTGTCATTGGGCGGGCACCGGGGCTCGTGCTATCTACCGGATTCTGAGGTGCGGGTCGCGTCACATTCCGCGGACGCATCGGTGATCGATCCCAACTGCGCCCCAGGACGCGTATCTCCTTGCCGGGCAGCGCTCTATGCGTACCTGCCGCCCCCAGACCGGATACCGAACCGCACGGGCCTTCGGCAGCGATCCCGAGCAGCTACGCATCCCCTGGCGACAGGTACCACCGAAGCGGTCGACATCGGGCCTGCAGGCCGCCGCGACGCACCCACCCACACGCCCCCGCCCCGGACCGGCTACCATCGACGGACCGATGGAAATCACCTGGTACGGGCGCGCCTGCTTCCGGCTCAAGGGCAAGGACGCCACCGTCATCACCGATCCCTGTCCGCCGTCGACCGGCTTCGTCGCCGGCAAGCATGACGTCGATCTGCTGACGATCAGCCACGACCACCCCGACCACACCTACACGCGGTCGATCACCGCCGGGCTGACCCTCACCCGCCCCGGCGAGTACGAGTTCAGCGAGCTGCTGGTGACCGGCGTCAAGACGTTCCACGACGGTGCGGGTGGGACGGAGCGCGGCGAGAACATGGTCTTCGCCGTCGAGATCGACGGCGTCCACATCTGCCATCTCGGCGATCTCGGCCATCTGCTCACCGAGGAGCAGGTGAGCGAGCTCGGGCCCGTGGACGTGCTCCTCGTCCCGGTGGGCGGCGAGATGACCCTGACGCCGTCGGAGGCAGCCGAGGTCGTTTCGCAGATCGGCCCGAAGATCGTGATCCCGATGCACTACGCAGTCGACGGCGGATCGAAGGATCTCGGGAGCGCCGATAAGTTCCTCCACGAGATGGCGGCCGAGCCGATCCGTCAGCCGAAGGCCCAGGTCACCGTCAGCTCCCTGCCGGACGAGACGCAGGTCGTCGTCCTCGAGGCCCGCGGCCGCACGTCCTGACGCGCCGGAGCCGGCTCCGCCATAGCGGGCAGGTGCGCACAGGCAACGCTACCGGGACCTCAGTACTGCATCCAACCGCTCCCTCACGCTCGTCTCCGCCTCGCCGCGCCGCGGGGGTACTGGTGGTCTGGCAGTACTTATGCATACCCTGAAGACCTCACGCGGAGCTAACGGGTCGCGCGAGCTGCTCACCGCACCGTACGCCCAACCGCGCCACGCTGCCCGAGCGTCGTGGCCACGAGATACCAGGCAAGGGGGTCTATGCCATGGATTCAACGACCCGGTCGATGACCGCCACGACGGGACGCACCGTCCTCGCGATCGTCGCCATCCTGTCATTGCTGCTATCAGCGTTCGCCATTGCGCGACCGGTGATTGCCAGCCATGACGTTGCCGGCCCGGCGGTCACGCCGACGGTCCAACCCGGCAACCCGTCGTGTCCACCCGGAACGACGGAGATCAAGTTCGAGGGTGAGAACCTCGCCAGCGGGACGTCGCTGTCCGCCACGATCGACGGTCAGCTCGTCACCGTGACGATCACCAACGTGAACGTCGGCGGCGGCACCTTCGACTTCAGCGTCGACGGCGGACTGGCTCACGTCGTGATCGCCAAGGGCGGTCCGAACGCCAACGTCTACGACTACCGACCGCTCGGCGGCACGGCCCACGACGACGGCCTCGCCACGCCGACCAACCCGAACAACGACTCGCCCTACGGCCTGAGCCACATCAGCTTCTGCGTCCTCCCGGTCGTCGCCTCGATCGACGTGGAGAAGAGCGGACCGGCGCAGTCGAAGGTCGGCGACCCGGCCGATTACACCGTCACGATCACCAACGACGGTGAGACGGTCATCTACCTGGAGAGCATCGACGACAGCCTGCAGGGCGACCTGACCGATGCGGCCAACGTCGACAGCAGTGACTGCGGCGCCAGCCTTGCCATCGGTGCCTGGTGCACGATCACGTACACCTACATCGTCGCCGAGGACGATGTCGATCCCCTCGAGAACACCGTGACGGTGGTCGCCAACACGGCCGCCGACTTCACCGGCGTCGAGGTCAGCGACACCGACAGCATCTCGGTCGAGCTGTTCCAGCCCGACATCGAGGTCACCAAGACCGGTGACGTCAGCGAGGCGGCCGTCGGTGACGACGTGACCTACACGGTCACGATCGAGAACACGAGCTCGGCGGACAGCCCCGATCTCGAGTTCGACGTCATCAGCGACAGCCTGCAGGGCGACCTGACGGATGCCGCCAACGTCGACAGCAGCGACTGCGGCGCCACCCTGGCGGCCGGAGCCGTCTGCACCATCGTCTACACGCGCACGGTGCTCGAGACGGACGTCAGCCCGCTCGTCAACACGGTGAGCGTCGAAAGCCATCCGGTGGGCTTCCCGAACGACATCGATGACTCCGACGAGTTCTCGGTGGTCATCGAGGTGGAGGCCGAGGAAGGCTCGATCACCATCAACAAGGTGATCGACTGCGAGGAGTGCGAGACCCGCACCATCGGCTATTGGTTCAATGCCGCCGGCTCGCACGACGATGAGACCAATGCCCTCCTCGCCGAGCTGGCCGCTGCCGATGGTGGTGACCCGGCCCTGGTCGAGGTCGACATCGACGGCACGGTTCACACCTTCGCCACCGCCCAGGACGTGCGTGACTTCGTCACGGACGACCAGCAGGGTGGCGACGGCCAGCCGGGCCTGTCGCGCGACGGGCAGCTGCTGCGCCAGTACCTGGCGGTTCAGCTGAACGTGCTGCTCAATGGCGAGGAGTGCGACCTGGCGTCGCGCCTGTTCGGCGAGCAGACCGTCGCGGACATCCTTCTCGAGGCGGAGGCGGCGCTCGCCGCCGACGACGAGGCGGCCGAGGTGGCCGCGATCGAGAAGCTCACGGCGATCAACGAGTCGGATGATGCCGACGAGAACCCGCTGGCCTGCGAGGGGACCGAGGCGACGCCGGTCGACGGCTTCACCTTCGAGCTTTACACCGAGGCCGGCTATCTCGCCGGTGACGACGCGATCGACAGCGGGACCACCGCCGGCGGTGGAATGCTCACCTTCGCGCCGCTCCCGTTCGGCACGTACGTGATCGTCGAGGTCGGCAATGACCTCGAGCTCGACTGCGAGGTGGTCGAGGTCCTCTCCGGCGGGACGCTCAACCCCGATGGGTCCATCACCGTCACGATCGACGAGGCCACGGCCGACGTGACCCTGACGGTCGTCAACGAGTGCGAGGCGCCCGAGGAAGAGGAGCAGTTCGGCGAGGTCGAGATCATCAAGGAGGCGAACGATCCCGAGGAGTCCTTCTCCTTCAGCGCCACCTGGGATGCCGACGGCTTCATCCTGATCGACGGCGGTCTGGAGCCGAGCGGACTTCTCGAGGCCGGGAGCTCGGTGACCGTCACCGAGGCCCTGACGGCGGAGCAGATGCTCGCCGGCTGGAGCCTGGTCGACATCGACTGCGGTGACGCCGATGTCACCGTGGATGGCAGCTCGGTGACCATCACCGTGGTTGCCGACGCGACCATCACCTGCACCTTCACCAACGAGCTGGAGGACCAGCCGGAAGAGGGCGTCGTCGAGATCGACAAGCTCTTCTGCGTCACCAGCGGTGAGGCGGACACCGAGTTCTTCGTGTTCGATCCCACCGTCCCCGAGGACCTCGATACGCTCGGCGTCGCCGAGGAGCAGCCCGACGAGGGGTGCTGGACCGAGGACGTCACGTTCACCATCACCGGTGGTGACCTCGAGGAGCCGATGCACGTCACGACCGGCGACGACGGCATCCTGGAGGTGGAGCTGCCCGTCAGCGAGAACGCCTATCTCCTCACCGAGGACCTTTCCGGCGAGTCGGCCGAGTTCTGGGTGGAGGACGGCGCAGTGACCGTCATCCTCGTGGTCAACTGGATCCCCGAGGAGGCCGGCAACGGCACCGTCAAGGTGATCAAGCTGTTCTGCGAGACCGATGACGCGGCCGAGGCCGGCGTGGCATTCCAGGTCGAGGGCGAGGACATCGCCGTTCCCGTCCTCGAGGGGTGCACGGTCGGCGACGCCACGTTCGACTTCGGCGAGGACACCTTCAGCGTCGGTGCCGATGGCCTGGCCATCTTCACCGCCGAGGTCGGTGAGTACGACTTCGCCGAGATCGCACCCAATGCCGTGGTCTATGCCGGCACCGTGCCGGTCGTCGAGGGTGAGTTCACGACCGTGATCGTGTTCAACACCTTCGTCGAGGACGAGCAGGGTGGCGGCGGTGGCGTGACGCCGGGCCAGAGCCAGACCCCGCGCGAGGGGACGGCCGGTGGCAACCCGCTGCCGGACACCTCGACCGCGCCGGCTCCCGGCGGCTCGCTCCCCCCGATCCTCCTGGCATTGATGGCCATCGGCGCGCTCGCCGTCGGCGGCCAGCGGATGGCGGCGGAGGCCCGCAGCCGCCGCTGATCGGAGCGTCGAGAATCGACAGACGGCCACGGGGCCCCCGGATCCGTCCGGGGGCCTCGCTCCGTATCGGGTACTGGTACTTCGGTGCCGCGACGCACCACTTCCGGCTCCGAGTACTGGACCCAACCCCACCAGACCGCCACGGGTACGTCATTTGACGGGTACCGAAGTACTGGACCGTCCCCCTATACTCGGCCCCTGATCGCTCGTCCGCTGAGCGGGCGCGGCGCTCGGATCCCTAATTTTCCTGGGGGCTGGTCCGGCACATATCGCCGGAGAGAAACGGAGAATCTATCGTGAGTACCCTGACAGCCCGTTCGGCACCCCGAACGATCATCGGTCTGCTGGCAGCCCTCGGGCTCGTCGCGGCCCTCACCATGCCGGCGCTCGCCAGCCACGTCGAGCCCACGCCGGTCAACGAAGGCAACCCGACCTGCAGCGACTTCGACGCGAGCTGGAGCGAGCTCAAGGTCGACCCGCCGGGGAACGGCGAGTTCAGCGACGGGATCCTGACCGTCACCGTCTCGAACTACGCGAACAACGAGTTCGACTGGGAGTCGAACATCGGTGTCGACGCGGTGTTCGTGAAGGCCGGCAGCGACAAGCACAACCTGTACCTCTACGACCCGGAGGCCACCGAGGACGATGGCCTGACGGCCCAGGATGGACAGGGCAACGGCATCAGCCACATCTCGTTCTGCTACGACGAGGATGAGGCCGAGGAGTCCCAGGCCGAGGAGTCCCAGCCCGAGGAGTCCCAGCCCGAGGAGTCCCAGCCAGAGGAGTCCCAGCCAGAGGAGTCCCAGCCAGAGGAGTCCGAGGCCGAGGCCTCGCAGCCGGCCGAGAGCATCCGCGAGGATACCCAGGGCGGCAACCCGACCCCGACCGGTGGAACCCTTCCCGACACGGCGGTTGGCCAGTTCGGCCAGATCCCGGCGACGGTCCTGAGCCTGGTGCTCATGGGCGCGCTGGCCGCCACGGTCTACGTCCGCCTGGCCCGCCAGCGCTGACGCTCGACCCGACGACAGAGACCCCCGGAGCGATCCGGGGGTCTCTTCGTGTCCGCGGGAAATCGCAGGCAGGACCCTGGTACCAGGACCCGTGGTGCGCCATGTCACCGCATGTTGCGCACCGAACCGCACCAGACCCTCGGAAACCGGGCAAATCTGGTCAACCACTGGGGTACCAAAGTACTTGACCCGATCCTATACTCCCGACTCCTGCGGGGGGTCCGCAGGTGACTGACGGCACGAAATGCCGCCGCACCACCAGGGGGCGCCGCGAAGCGGCGAACGCATATCCCGGGGGCCAGCGAAG
>Ga0214468_1000122_pt1 | contig 22968 bp, 28 predicted proteins | sample RVTome_9_FD_187334 | JGI IMG/M metagenome (GOLD analysis project Ga0214468, IMG submission 187334) | Soil microbial communities from uranium-contaminated site in the Upper Colorado River Basin, Wyoming, United States - RVT155D38 HiSeq ...
TTAATCTGACATTCCACCTTTGGGGGGTGGTGTGACCGGTAGCACCATCAGGTGCTGGGTCCTGTCAGAGCGGGTTCGAGATCAGCTTGCCGTTAATCTGACATTCCACCTTTGGGGGGTGGTGTGACCGGTAGCACCATCAGGTGCTGGGTCCTGTCAGAGCGGGTTCGAGATCAGCTTGCCGTTAATCTGACATTCCACCTTTGGGGGGTGGTGTAACCGGTAGCACCATCAGGTGCTGGGTCCTGTCAGAGCGGGTTCGAGATCAGCTTGCCGTTAATCTGACATTCCACCTTTTGGGGGGTGGTGTAACCGGTAGCACGGCAGGTTTTGGTCCTGTAAGAGCGGGTTCGAGTCCTGCCCCCCCAGCATCACTCGAAGGAGAGGTGAGTCCTTGCCGCTTCATGTAGTCGTCCTCGCCGCAGGGCAGGGCAAGCGGATGATGTCCGAGCTGCCCAAGGTGGCCCACATGGCGGCGGGCCGGCCATTGATCGGGTGGGTCCTGGAGGCGGTACATCCACTTCAGCCGGTGAGCACGGTGGTGGTCGTGGGTCATGGAGCCGAACGGGTCAACCCCCATCTCCCCGATGGTGTGGTCGCAGCAGTGCAAGAGGAGCAACTGGGCACCGGTCATGCGACACGAATCGGGCTCGCCGCGTTGCGGGACATTGCCTCCGACGACACGATCATGGTGCTCTACGGGGACATGCCCCTCCTCGGCGCCGACCTGCTCCGAAGCCTCGCCGGACGTCCCGACGATGTGGCGGCGCGGATGGTCACGTCGGTGTTCGACGACCCGTCCGGTTACGGGAGGGTGATCAGGGATCACCTGGGACTGGTCGTCGCGGTGGTCGAGGAGCGTGATTGCGACGACTCTCAAAGGTCGATCAGGGAGGTGAACGCGGGAGCGTACGCCTTCAGGGGCAAAGACCTGTTCGATGCGCTCGGCGCCATCTCCAACCAGAATGCGCAGGGCGAGTACTACCTGACCGATGTGATCGGGATCCTCGCCGATCGAGGAGAGCGTTTGGAACCGGTCGAGGCGACACCCGAGGAGGTGGTCGGCATCAACTCCCAAGACCAGCTATCGGAAGCAAGCAGGCTGTTGCAGGCTCGCACCAATCGAGCCCTCATGGAGTCGGGAGTTTGGATGCTCGACCCGGCCCGGACCTACATCGACGACACGGTGACGGTGGAGCCGGGGGCACGCATCTATCCCGGGGTGCACCTGGAGGGGTCGACCACGGTGGCGGCCGGGGCCCGGGTCGGGCCGGATGTGTTCGCCGTGGATTCCGTCATCGGGCCCGGCTCGACCGTGTGGTACTCGGTGCTGCGCGGGGCGAGGGTCGGCGCGGACTGTGAGGTCGGCCCCTACGCTTCGCTGCGACCGGGCACGGTCTTGGAGAGAGAGGCCAAGGTGGGGACTTTCGTCGAGACCAAGAACACCACGCTCGGGGAGAAGGCCAAGGCGCCGCACCTCACCTACCTCGGCGACGCCACCGTCGGTGCCCGCTCCAACATCGGGGCCGGGTCGATCACCTGCAACTACGACGGCTACGAGAAGCACAGGACGGTGATCGGCGAGGACGTCTTCGTCGGCTCGGACACCATGCTGGTGGCACCCGTGACTCTCGGCGACCGCGCCGTCACCGGTGCCGGCTCGGTCATCACAGACAACGTGGCCGAGGGCAGTCTCGCCGTGGAGCGTAACGAGCAGCGAGAGATCCCCGGCTACTCTCAGAGGCGCGCCGAGAGACACGCTGCCAAGAAACCCGAGGACTGAGTTGGACATTGTCTCCCGCAATCGAATGATGCTCTTCACCGGGGGAGCGAATCTCCCGCTGGCCGAGGAGGTGGCGGAGACGTTGGGGGTCGCCTTGGGTGAGCTGGAGCGCTCCCGGTTCGCCAACGGCGAGATCTATGTCCGGCCTGCCGAGAGTGTCCGCGGCGCCGACTGCTACGTGATCCAGAGTCACTGCGACCCGATCAACGATCGCATCATGGAGCAGTTGATCACGATCGACGCCCTGAACCGCGCCTCGGCCCGCCGCATCACCGCGGTGATGCCGTTCTTCGGGTACTCGAGACAGGACAAGAAGGTGCGGCCGAGGGAGCCGATCACCGCAAGACTGGTCGGAGACCTGTTCATGACCGCCGGCGCAGACCGTCTGGTGTCGGTCGATCTTCACACCGGCCAGCTCCAGGGATTCATCCACAAGCCGTTCGACTCACTGACCGCCCTGCCCATCATCACCGAATACCTGTCGGAGCGGCTCGACGGGCCGACCACGGTTCTCTCGCCCGACGCGGGCGGGGTGAAGCGGGCGGAGCGTTACGCACGGTTCCTCGACGCCTCCGTCGCCTTCGTCTACAAGCGACGTGACCCGGCCCAACACAATGTCTCCGAGGCGCTGGAGATGGCCGGATCGGTATCCGGCCGGCATGTGGTCATCGTCGATGACATCATCGACACCGCCGGCACCGTCACCAACGCGGCCGAGATGGTGCGGCATCAGGGTGCGGCCAGCGTTCGCATTGCTGCCACCCACGGCGTTTTCTCCGAGCCTGCCCTCGACCTGCTCAAGAACGCGCCCGTCGAAGAGGTGATCGTGACCAACACGCTGCCTCTGACGCCGGAGGTCCTGGAGTTGGACAAGATCCAGGTCCTCTCCATTGCCCCGATTCTGGCCGAGACCCTGCAGGCGATTTTCATGGATTCCTCGGTGTCGGAGATCTTTCTGGGCGAGAACGCGTAGCAAGGCGACGACCGGACCGGTGTTTCCTACACTCCGCGGCCCGTGAGCGCTCGTCATCGCCAACCCGCCTCCCCGGCCCAGGCCAGGCTGCGCGCCCTGATCATCGCCTTGCTCGCCATCTTCATCATCGCCTTCTTCTTCTTGCGCGGCTCGGGGGAGGGGGCCGGTCCCGACGCAACGGTCCCACCGGTGGGGTCGGGCTCCACCACCGCCCCTTCGGACACGGCCAGCACCGTTCCCGGCTCGCTGACCACCGTCCCTGGGGCCACCTCGAGCACCGCCAGCAACCTGCCCGCCTTGCAGGGTGTGAGGCTGGAGACCCTTGCCCAGGACCTGAGGCAGCCCACCGTGCTCACCTCGCCGCCGGGCGACGACCGTCTCTTCGTGGTGGAGAGGGTGGGGGTGATCCGAATCCTCGACGCCAACCGTGAGCTGCTCGGCCCGGCCTTCATCGACCTGACCGACCGGGTTCTGGCCAACGGGATCGAGCAGGGCCTGCTCGGGCTCGCCTTCCATCCCGACTACGCCAACAACGGTCGGTTCTTCGTGTACTACACCGATCAAGGCGGTCGACGCCAGCTCTCCGAGTTCCAGGTGTCGGTGTCGGACCCGAATCTGGCCTCACCCGACACCGAGAGGGTCCTGGTCGAGTTGGAGCAGCCGCCCGACGCCACCGACATCCGTCATTACGCCGGCCAGCTCGCCTTCGGCCCCGACGGCTATCTGTGGATGGCCATGGGGGACGGAGCCGACTCCCGCGACCAGGGCCAGGATCCCAACACCATGTTCGGCGCCATCTCCCGGATCGACGTCGACGGTGGGGACCCCTATGGGATCCCGCCCGAAAACCCGTTCGTCGGCGGCGGCGGCGCCGGGGAAGTGTGGGCGTACGGCTTGAGGAACCCGTGGCGTTTCTCCATCGACTCCGGCGACGGCCTGATCTACATCGCCGACGTGGGTCACGCCGACCAGGAAGAGATCAACGTCCTGCCCATCGACGAGGGCGGGTTCAACCTCGGCTGGTCCGACGTGGAGGGAACTCGCTGCTTCCACGTCCAGGATTGCGATCTGGCCAATTACACCGCCCCGGTGATCACCTACTCCCACGAGGAGGGGTGTTCGGTCACCGGGGGCTACGTCTACCGGGGAACCGAGATCCCCGAGCTCGCCGGCACCTACTTCTACAGCGACTGGTGCTCGCAATGGATCAGATCGTTCAAGTACGCCGGCGGCCAGGTCACCGAAGAGCGAGATTGGTCTGCCGACCTGGGCCAGCTCGGGCAGATCAACACCTTCGGAGTGGACGCGTCAGGAGAGCTCTACCTGGCCACCCACAACGAGGGGATCGTCGCCAGGTTCGTCGCAGATCGTTAGCTAGCCACCGCCCAGGCTCGGGGCGGGCAGCGTGATCAACTCACCCGGGTAGATGAGATCGGGGTCTCCGGAGTGGAGAGAATCACGGTTGGCGTCGATGACCGTGAGCCAATAGGGGGCGACTTCGTCAGGGCCGGCGGACCGACCCAGACGTCGAGCCAGCTCGGCCTCGCTGATCTTCCAGAGATGGTCCCCGGGCTCGACGACAACCGTGCCCTCCCCTGGCGCCCCCTCGATTGCCACCGGCACGAACCCGTTCACGCCGGAGGAGGCGGCGCCGGCAACCGAGCCGACCAGCACGAGGGCGGTGGCCAGACCGAGACGTTGTCCCCATCCCATGCCCTCTTCATACGGCAACCGGAGAGGGGAGGGAAGGGGGTTACAGTGCCCGGACCTGACCAGGAGACGGAATGAGAGCCCGGATCGGAATCGTCGACACCAGCAAGGTCGTCGAGATCGACATCGACGACGTCGCGGCCTTTCGGGCCGAGGTGGAGCAAGGTGTGGCCGACGGTGGTGTCGTCTGGTTCACCGACATCAAGAGCCGGACCGTGGGCATCCCCAGCCGCGGCCTGGCCTTCGTCGAGATCGACACCGAGGGCGCGGGCCCGGCAGTGGGCTTCGCCCCCGGCGGTTGAGATCAGACGGCGCGGCGTCGGCGCTCGGCCAGCCAGCGCTTGCGGAGACGGCGACGGTCATCCTCGGCGTAGCCGCCCCAGACACCGGACTCCTGATTGGTCTCTAGGGCGTACTGAAGACAATCCTCTTGGACCGGGCAGATGGCGCAGATGGCGATGGCAGCCTCGATCTGGTCTATGGCGGGGCCGGTGGTGCCAACCGGGAAGAACAGAGTCGGCTCGGAGTCCCGGCAAGCTGCCAGTTCCCGCCAATCTGTGGTGATGGTGGTGAGCAAAACGCTTCCTTACTTTGTGATGTTTTTCACAAGCGTTCACACTGTGAAACATTGGGAACGATGGATTTTCCGGAGCGAACGATAATGTCCCTGCCCCGCTGTGTAAACGGATTTCTTCCCCGATGACCGGGCTCGAGGGGACGCCGATCGTGGTCGGCCACCGGGGCTGGCCCACCCGATTCCCCGACAACACCCTGGCCGGGTTCCTCGCCGCCGCGACTGTGGCCGACTCGGTGGAGACCGACATAAGACGCAGCGCCGACGGGAAGCTCGTCCTCTCCCACGACGCCGAGATATGCGATCTCGTGGTGGCCGACCACGACTGGTCGGTCCTGGCCGAGCTCGACGTGGGAGAGGGAAATCACCCTGCCTTGCTCGACGAGGCCGTCGCAGCCATTCCCGGGACCTCCTTCCAATTCGAGGTGAAGAACCTCCCACATCAGCCGGGTTTCGAGCCCGATCATCGGATCGCGTTGGAGACGGCGGAGCGATCGAGACCCGGGGACATCGTCACCTCGTTCAATTGGCTCACCCTGGCGACGGTGCGTCGCCTCTTCCCCGAGGTGGCCACCGGTGTCCTGGTCGCCGCCAACGGCGACATCGACGGGGCCATCGAGGAATGTCGGCAGATGGGGCACACGGCCCTGGTTCCGTCGATCCAATTGCCCGGCCCCGATCTGGCACGAGCACTCGATTCCGGTCTCCAGGTCTATCCCTGGTTGGTCGACGACCCATCGCTGGCCGGGGAGTTGGCCGACCTCGGGGTGTCGGGCATCATCACCGACGACCCGGCTACGGTCCGCTCGGCCCTGGAGAGACATCGATGAGCATCAGAGAAGAGCTCGCTGACGAGCTCAGGGACGCGATGAGGGCGAAGGACGCACGGAGACGCGACGTGATCCGCCAGGTCGAAACCGAGGTCGCCATCGCCCGGAGCCGGCCCGGCTTCGAGGGTGAGCTCGACGACGAGCTGTACCGACACGTGATCGGGGCATATGTCAAGAAGATGGAGAAGTCGCGGCAGGAGTATCTCGACATCGGGGACCGGGGGGCGGCCATGGCCGACAAGCTGGGCTATGAGGTGGAGTACCTGTCCCGCTGGCTCCCACGGAAGCTGGACGAGGAGGCCACACGCGCCCTGATCCGTGAGGCGATCGCCCAGCTCGGGGTGGCGGGAGAGGAGAAGGCGGCCGGGCGGGTCGTCGGACATCTGATGAAGAGCCGCGGTGAGGACCTCGACGGTGGCCTGGTCAACCGTCTCGCTCGGGAAGAGCTCACCGCGGGTTGAGCGTCCCCAACTTCGAGCCGATGCTGGCGACCCGCTGGAATGCGGCGTTCGACGACGTCAACTGGTGGTTCGAGGTGAAGTGGGATGGGTATCGAGCCGTCGTCGCCTCGAGCGGAGGGCGGATCAGGGCCCGCTCCCGACGGGGCCTCGACCTGACCGGCCCTTTTCCCGAGTTGTCGGGACTCCCCCTGCCCGACGGCGTGGCCGTCGACGGGGAGGTGGTGGCCTTCGACGATCGGGGCAGGCCCTCGTTCTCCAACCTGCAGAGGCGAACCGGCTTCGGAGGGAGGGGCACCGCTGCCGACGTGGGAGTCAACTTCGTCGCATTCGACCTGCTCTACCAGGGCGAGAGCATCATCGCCCGTCCCTATGAGGAGCGGGTGGAGCGACTGATGGCATTGGGCCTGCCTTCTCCGGTTGTCGTCCCCGAGCCCACGCCGGAGCATGGGTCCACCCTGTTTGAGCTGGCCCGGGCCCAGGGTCTGGAGGGGATCGTGGGCAAGAGGCTCGGATCCCCATACCTGCCCGGGAGACGGTCACCGGACTGGCGAAAGGTCGCTGTGACCCGCCGGTTGCGGGCAGTCGTGGGCGGTTATCTGCCCGGTGAGGGAGGCAGATCCTCGACCTTCGGCTCGATCCTGGTTGGCCTGAATGACGAGTCGGGTCTGCGTTGGATCGGGGCGGTCGGGTCGGGGTTCGACGACGCCACCCTTGCCGCGTTCATCGGCTATCTGCGCCAGATCGAGCGTCCCACCACCCCGTTCCACAACCAGGTGATCCTGCCCAAGCCGGTCAAGCCGGTCTGGGTCGAGCCCGGGATCGTCGTCGAGGTCGAGTACAAGGAGTGGACCCACGACTCCCATCTCCGCGCCCCGGTCTACAAGGGAATCGAGATTGCGGATCCGGAGACGGTCACCTGGGCGGAGGAAGGCCCGCTCTAGCCGGCCTTGGCCGTCGCCTTCTCTTTTTCCTTCGACTTGGTCGCCTCGACGGAGGCCTTGAGCGCATCGAGCAGATCGACCACCTTGGTCGGCTCCGGAGAGGTGGTGGCGATGATCTCCTCGCCTGCGACCTTCTTTGCGGCCAGCTCCTCGATCACCTCGCGGGTCTTGTCCACGTAGTCATCGGCGGCGAAGGGGCGAGTCAGATTGTCGATGAGGGAAGCGGCCATCTCCACCTCTTCCTTCCTGATCTCCACATCGGTCTCCAATTCCTCGAATTCGGCGGCGCGGAGCTCGTCGGGCCAGTACATCGTCTCCATGACGATCACGCCGTCCTTGGCTCGGAGCGTGGCCAGCTGCTGCTTCTCCCGGATGGACACCTTGGCGATGGCGACCCGTCCCTTGTCCTCGAGCGCCTCCCCGAGGATCTTGTAAGCCTTGACGCCGGTCTTCTCGGGGGCCAGGTAGTAGGAGGACTTGTAGTACATCGGGTCGATCTCGGACTCGTCGACGAATTGGACGACGTCGACCAGCTTGTTCCCCTCCGGATGGGCCGAGTCGAGCTCCTCGTCGGTGAACACGACGTAGCGGTCCTTCTCGAACTCGTAGCCCTTGACGATGTCGTCCCACTCGACTTCTTTGCCGTCGCTCTCGGCTACCCGCTTGTAGCGGATCGGGGAGTGGTCGGTCTTGCGCAACTGCTTGAACTTGGGCGTCTTGTTGTCGGTCGCGGTGTAGAGCCCGACCGGGATGGTGACCAGCCCGAAGTTGATGGCGCCTTTCCAGATGGCTCGTGGCATGGGGTCAATGGTACTTGTTAACCGGTACTCGGTACTGAGCACTGGCTACCGAGTACTGAGTACTGAGTACTGAGTACTGAGTACTGAGTACTGAGTACTGAGTACTGACTACTGGATAGCGCTCCCGGCAGGATTCGAACCTGCGCACCCGGCTCCGGAGGCCGGCGCTCTATCCCCTGAGCTACGGGAGCGGGCAGGGTCGAATGGTAAGCCCTCGAGGGGGCAACACCGCAACCCGCTGTACCCTTCCTCCGATGTCAGAGCGAGCGCCCGACAAGCAGCCGGACGAGGAGGACAGACACCTGACCTCCGGGCTGGGTATTGGTGTGGCCATCGGCGTCGGAGCCGGGGCCGCCATGTCCGCTGGCACCGGCGAGGCCTTCTGGATCGCGATCGGCCCGGCCATGGGGGTCGCCGTCGCGGCCGCATTGGGTTCGGCGAGAAGTGGCTGAGCCCGTTTCGCTCCCCACCCTCGGATCCCGGCCGACGCAGTCAGTGAGATACCGATCGACGAGAGGAGAGGCGGAGCCTCTCGACTTCCGTGGCGCGATGCTGACCGGGCTCGCCCCGGACGGGGGCCTGTACGTCCCCGAGGTGATCCCTTCGCTCCCGCGAGGCTGGGAGAAGTGGAGTTACCAACAGGCGGTCACGGTGGCGTTGACCCTCTTCGGGGCGGAGCGGGTGGGCCCCCTGGTCCTGGAGGCTGCCTCCCGGTTCAGGCATCCCGAGGTCGCCCCTCTGGTCCCGGTTGGGGATCGTCACGTGCTCGAGCTGTTTTGGGGCCCGACCCTGTCTTTCAAGGACCATGCACTTCAGATAGTGGCCCGAATGCTCGACCGGGAGGTGGGAGAGCAGAGGACGATCCTGGGCGCCACTTCAGGAGACACCGGCTCGGCGGCGATCGAGGCCTGCCGGGCGAGGCCCAACCTTCGCATCGTGGTCCTCTTCCCGGAGGGCAAGGTCTCCGAGTTCCAGCGGCGACAGATGACCACGGTCGACGACCCCAACGTGCTCGCCGTGGCGGTCGACGGCACCTTCGACGACTGCCAGGCGATGGTCAAGGAAGCCTTCGGGCGTCATTCTGGATTGCTCGCCTTCAACTCGATCAACTGGGCGCGCGTGGCGGCTCAGGTGGGCTACTACGTCTACCTCGCCGCGACGATGGGAGAGCCGTTCGACGTCGTCGTCCCCACCGGCAACTTCGGCAACGTGCTCTCCTGCTGGGTGGCGAAGCAGATGGGAGCCACCATCGAGGACATCACCATTGCCAACAACGCCAACAGGGGATTGGCCGATCTGGTCACCACGGGAGACATGCCGGCCTCCGAGGTGACCCCCACCCTGGCACCGGCCATGGACGTCATGGTGCCTTCCAACCTGGAGCGGTTCACCGGCGACCCGTCACGGGTGTTCCGGGCCGGGTTCGCCGACGACGAGGAGATCATCCGCACCATCGCCGAAGTGCATGACGCCCACGGCTATCTCCTCGATCCGCACACTGCCACGGCCTGGTCCGTCGGCGGCGCCATGGCAGGCTCCCGCCGCCAGGTGGTCGTGGCCACCGCGCACCCGGCCAAATTCGGGGAGGCTGTCGAGCGGGCCATCGGTCGCAGACCGGACCCGCCGCCCGGCTTCGAGGGCTTGGCCACGGCACCGGAGCACTTCGAGGTGATAGGGGCGGAGGCGTCGCAGCTCGACCGCCTCCTCAGTTGACCCCAACTGCTTTGCGCAACACCGTCGAGCGGCTACTATGAGCTTCGCCGACCACGCCAAGGGACGTTTCGGCCACCCTCCCACAGCCTCATCCGAGGCATGCCCCATTGCAGTGCGATGGTGCGTATCCCGGTCCGATCGAGTCCGCGACGAATCGCGAAGGATCCAATGACCACACGAGCTCAACTCCAGAGCAAGTCCATCGACGAACTGCGACAGATCGCCGATGCAGTAGGCATCGAGACCGATGGTCTCCAGAAATCGAAGCTGATCACCGCCCTCGTCGACGCAGGTCAGGTCGCCGAGGCATCACCCACCGAGGATGTCGACCTGCCCCAGGCGACTCCGAGGGTGGAGCGTGCCGCCCAGGACGGCGAGCCACAAGCCGACGCCGCTGAGACCGACGGTTCGCGTCCCGATGGCCGCCAGGGCGGGCGCGGCGACGGCGACGACCGTCAGGGCGCCTCGCGAAACCGCAACCGACGGCGTCGCGGCGGCGGGCGTGACGACGAGTTCATCCCCGAGGAGGATCTCGAGACCCGTGAAGGGCTGTTGGACATCCTCCCCGAGGGCTATGGGTTTCTCAGAGTCACCGGCTATCTGGCCGGTGACAAGGACGTCTACGTCTCGGCCAACCAGGTGCGCAAGTTCCGTCTCCGCAAGGGCGACATAGTCTCCGGGCCGATCCGGCCCCCACGCTCGAAGGAGAAGTTCCCCGCCGTCGTCCGCATCGACAAGGTGAACGGGATGACATCGGACGAGGCGATGAAACGGCCGAGATTCGAGTCACTCACCCCCCTGTTCCCCGACGAGAGGCTCCGGCTCGAGATCGACGGCAGGGCCAACGGCATCCTCACCCGGATCGTCGACCTCATCGCCCCGATCGGCAAAGGACAGCGCGGTCTGATCGTCTCGCCGCCCAAGGCGGGCAAGACCACGGTGCTCCAGGAGATGGCCCAGGCGATCACCACCAACAACCCGGAGTGCTACCTCATGGTGGTCCTGGTCGACGAGCGGCCCGAAGAGGTCACCGACATGCAGCGCTCGGTCAAAGGCGAAGTCATCTACTCCACCTTCGACCGTCCCGCCGAGGAGCACACCCAGGTGTCCGAGCTCGCGCTCGAGCGGGCCAAGCGGCTGGTGGAGATGGGCACCGATGTCGTCATCCTCCTCGACTCGATCACCCGGCTCGCCCGTGCCCACAACCTCGCCACCCCGGCCTCGGGGCGGATTCTCTCCGGTGGTGTGGACTCACAGGCGCTGTATCCGCCCAAGCGGTTCTTCGGCGCCGCCCGCAACATCGAGGAGGGCGGTTCGCTCACCATCCTCGGCACCGCCTTGGTGGAGACCGGGTCCAAGATGGACGAGGTCATCTTCGAGGAGTTCAAGGGCACCGGGAACATGGAGCTGCGTCTCGATCGCAAGCTGGCCGATAAGCGGATTTACCCGGCGATCGATATCGAGGCTTCGGGAACAAGGAAAGAAGAGCTGCTGTTCGACCAGACGGAGCTGACCCAGGTGTGGAAGCTGCGCCGGGTGCTGTTGGCGCTGGAGTCCGGTGCCGCACTGGAGCTGCTCATCGACCGCTTGAAGACCACGAAGTCCAATGCCGAGTTCCTCGCCGAAGTTGCGAAGAGCAGCGGCAACTAGATAGGAGCCCGAGGTGAAGACCGAAGTTCATCCCACCTACGCCGAGACAAACGTCACCTGTTCGTGCGGCAACACCTTCACGACCAGGAGCACCAAGCCCGGCGACATGCACATCGAGCTGTGCAATGAGTGCCATCCTTTCTTCACCGGCAAGCAGAAGCTCGTGGACAGCGGTGGGCGGGTCGAGCGCTTCCAGAGGCGTTACGGCAAGACCGCTTTCACCAAGGCCGGGGACCCGGTCGATTCGAGTGCGGAGGCGGAAGCCGCTGACGCAGAGTGAGCCGGCCGCGCCGCGGCTGAGCGGTTCGATCGACCCGGCCAAGACGGTCGGGGGCCAGGCAGTGATCGAGGGTGTGATGATGCGCGCCCCCGGCGCCTGGTCGGTAGCCGTGCGACAGCCGGACCAGACCATCGTCGCCCGTCGCGACGTCCTCGGTCGTCTTGCCGAGAGGAATCGGGCCGCCCGCATCCCCCTCGTGCGGGGCATCGTCGTGCTCTGGGAGTCGCTGAGCCTCGGCTTCCGCGCCCTTTCCTGGTCAGCAGAGAAGGCGGCTGGTGAGGAAGAGGAGCCGCTGACGCGAGCCCAGATCGGTTGGACCATGAGCCTCGCCTTCGTGCTCTTCGCCGGGATATTCATCCTCCTTCCCGCCCTGGCCGCCGGGGCGGTGTCGGGCGAGTCCGGGATCGTGTTCAACGTGATCGAAGGGGTCACCCGTCTCATCCTGTTCGTCGGGTACATCTGGGTGATTGGCCGCTCAGAGGAGATCGGCCGGGTGTTCGAGTATCACGGCGCCGAGCACATGTCCATCCATGCCTACGAGGCGGGAGAGCCTCTCAGCATCGAATCGGTGCGTCGCTATCCGCCCGAGCATCCCCGGTGCGGGACCAGCTTCCTGTTGATCGTCGTACTGGGCTCGATCATCCTCTTCACCTTCTTCGGCCGGCCCGGTTGGGCGTTCCTGGTCGCTTCCCGTCTCCTGGGCATCCCGGTCGTCGCAGGCTTCGCCTACGAGTTGTTGCGCTGGTCGGGGACACGGAGCTCGGGGCTTCTCGCCCGTGCCCTGGCCGCACCGGGTGTCTGGCTGCAGAAGCTGACCACCAGGGTGCCCGACGAGTCCCAGATCGAGGTGGCGATCTCGAGTCTGGTGGTCGCCCTGGACGACGAGATGGTGGACGACGTGATCGGGCGCGGGGGCGTGCCCGGGTCTGCCCTCGAGGTGCGTCGTGTCGTCTTCGGCATCACCTCTCCCTACGAGGAGGGCTGATGGACGAGTCCCTGGCGGCGAGGCTCGCCGAGATCGAGGCCGTGTTCGAGGAGACGGAGACGTCGCTGGGAGATCCCGAGACCCTGGCAGACTCGTCCCTTCTCGCCGAGTTGGGCAAGCGCCACTCCGATCTTCGTGACGTGGTGGCCGACATCCGGCGTCTCCGGCAGGCGCAAACGGACCTCGACGAGGCTCGGGCGATGGACGACGATCCTGACATGGTTGCGCTCGCCGGTGAGTTGACGGCGGAGATCGAGCAACTGGAGCGTCGGGTGACCTCGGCCTTGGTCCCGGCCGACCCGACCGACGAGAAGGACGTGATCGTCGAGATCCGGTCCGCCGCAGGCGGGGACGAGGCGGCGATCTGGGCCGGTGACCTGCTCCGCATGTACCACCGTTACGCCGACCGCAACGGGCTCGAGGTGGAGCCCATGGACAGCTCACCGTCCGAAGCCGGTGGCTACGACAAGGTGACGGTGGCGTTGAAGGGGAAAGGGGCCTATTCGAGGATGAAGTACGAGGCCGGTGTCCATCGGGTGCAACGGGTCCCCAAGACCGAGTCCCAAGGTCGGATCCACACCTCGACCGCCACGGTGGCCGTCCTCCCCGAAGCCGAGGAGGTGGAGGTCGAGATCGACCCCGCCGACGTCAAGATCGACGTGTATCGCTCGACCGGCCCCGGGGGCCAGTCGGTCAACACCACCGACTCCGCGGTCCGGCTCACCCATCTCCCCACCGGGACGGTGGTCACCTGTCAGGACGAGAAGAGCCAGCTCCAGAACAAGGAGAAGGCGATGCGCATCCTCCGCGCCCGTCTCTACCAGCACGAGCTGGAGCGCCGTCAATCGGAGGTGGCCGGTGCTCGTCGCTCCCAGGTCGGGTCCGGCCGGCGCTCGGAGAAGATCCGGACCTACAACTTCAAGGAGAACCGCGTGACCGATCATCGGATCGGGCTCACTCTGAAGCGATTGGATCAAGTTCTCGACGGCGACCTCGACGAATTCGTGACCGCCCTCACCACCGACGAACAGGCCACCCGTCTCGCCGACGGCGGGTGAGGGGGCCTGGACCCGAAACCTGAGGTTCCACGTAACGCATTTGCCACAAACCGCCTCGAGTTCACCGGTCCGCCCTCGATCTGGAATCCGGCGACGCCCGCGTCTCGGACTCGTCGCTCGAACTCGAGAGAGTTCGTAACGGATATGCCACGCAGAACCTCAGGTTCGGCGTGGCCTCACCTCTCGAGGCCCAGGTTTGCCACGCCCTTCCGCTCCATGTTGCCCCAGGCGCGGGTGCCCTTGCCGCCGATGAGGGCGCGGATCCGCCAGGCGACCGTGAGCTGGCGCATGCCGAAGTTCTCGATGAGGGCCATCACGATGAGTCGGGCAGTGTCGGTCCTGGAGTTGAAGTAGCCGTAGGACTCGTCGAGGAGAAGGGCGACCAGCGAGTTGAGCAGCCCGATCCCGAAGGCAAGGCCGAGGAGGACGAAGAGAGACGTGGTGTTCAGCGCCCCGAGCGCCAACGCGGTCGGGACCGTGATCCACCCCACCATTTCGATGATCGGCGCCAGGAACTCGAAGAGGAACATGGCGGCCCAGGTGATCATCCCCAGCTTCCCATACTTGGGGTTGAAGGTCATCGGCAGGAAGTCCTTCACCGACGTCATCAGCCCTCGGTGCCATCTGATCCGCTGTCGTCTCAGCACCCGCAGGGTTTCCGGGACCTCGGTCCAGATCACCGCCGACGGCTCGTAGACGATCCGATAGGGGATGTGGTTGTCGATGTGATAGCGGTGGAGACGCATGGTCAGGTCCATGTCCTCTCCCATATGCCCGATGGTGAAACCGCCGACGGCCACGACGGCCGACCGCTTCCAGACCCCGAACGCCCCGGAGATCAGTGGCAGCGCCTCCATCTGCGACCAGGCGGGGCGGCTGGCGAGGAAGGTGCGCAGATACTCCAGGACCTGCATCCGGGGCACCAGCTTCCTGGGCACCTCGGCCTTGATCAGATGGCCGAGTTGGACCCGGCTCCCGTTCAAGGGTCGGATGTTGCCCCCGACTGCGATGGTCCTCTCCCGATCCTCGACCACCCGGCGCATGGCACCGACCAGGCAGTTGGCGTCGAGAATGACGTCTGCGTCCGTGCAGAGGGCGTAGGGATAGCGCGCCGCGTTGATCCCGGCGTTGAGGGCATCGGCCCGCCCCCCGTTCTCCTTGTCGATGACGGTGATGTCCACCGATCCCCGTCCCCGATATATGCCCCTCACCGGCGCAGTGGGGATGTCGGGTCGATAGGGGACCCGGACCTGCTCCAGGTTGAACGCCTCCACCAGCTCTTTCAGGGTCTCGTCGCTGGATCCGTCGTTGGTGACGATGATCTCGAAGCGCGGGTAGCCGACGATCGACATGGATCGGACCGAGGCGACGATCCCCGCGGCCTCGTTGTAGGCGGGGATGACGATGGAGACGGGGGGCGAGGTGTAGCTGGAGAGCATCTCGGAGACCCGGCCGAACCGGTTGAGGTGATGGGTGCGTCGCATGACCGCCCCCGAGCGCAGCCCGAGACCGATCATGTACGCCTGCATGACGATGAAGTAGATCAGCGTGGTGTAGCCGGCCCAGGCGAGGATGTCGATGATCACACCAGCACTCGTTTCCCGGCGGTGACATGCTCGAGGAGCAGCAGGTCTTCCTCGGTGGCCTGTCCGGTCTCGTCTCGCTGACGGGCATTGGTCAGAGCGCCGATGTCGGCGAGAGCCTCGGCGGCTGCGTCCCGGGCGAAGGGGTCGGCAGACCTCATCGCATTCAGCAGCAGTTGTTCGCCGCCCGGCAAAGATCCCAGGGCGGCGGCCGAGTTGCGTCTCACCCACCAGTTCTCGTCCTCCAGCCTCCGGGCCAGGGCGCGGTTCACCGTGGGATCGCCGATGCTCCCCAGAGCGGTCGCCGCCTTCGCCCTGAGCCTCCAATCGGACGAGCGCAGGGCGTTGTCGAGAGGTGGGATGGCCATGGGCCCTCCCACGAACCCCAATGCCTCGATTGCGGCCAGCTGGACCTCAGGATCTGCGGCGACGCGGAGGACACCGGCCAGGGTGGGCCCGACCTCGCGATCGCCGATGGTTCCCAGGACCCGGATGGCCTCGATCACCCCGCGGTTCTCGTCGTGGCCGAGGTTGACCCGGATGTAGGCGGTCAGGGGCCAGGTCGCCGTGGCCCCGAACCCGATGAGAGTGTCGGCGAAGCGCACCCGCACCCACGGATCCTCGATGCCCAGCCGCTCCAGGATGGCGTCGATAGACGCCGTGTTCCGCATCCGGCCCAGACCTCGGGCGCATTGGATCCTGATCTCGGGCTCGCGGTCGGAGAGATGCTCGATGAGGACGGGGGCAGTCGACTCGTCACCTATCTCGGCCAGCGATACCGCCGCCCGAAGCCGTCTTCCCAACGGGAAGCCACTGCGAAGCTTGGCAACCTGTCTCTGCGCCACCCCCAAGCCGTCGACGAGCCCGGTGAGGGTCTCGGTCTCCGCGCCGGACACGACATTGCGCAGGTCTATGACCGCGTCGATGAATGCGTCGTCGTCGGCGGCTTCGGCCCCGATCCGGTCGGTGGACCCCTGTGAGGCCAGGTGACGGCTCAAGGTGGCCACATAGGCGGCGCGGCGCAGCTCGTGGCGCTCGGTGCGCCTGCGATGGAATGCCTTCAGCGTCACCAGCCCCAGGAGCAGGATGATGTCGACGACGAAGACGATCCCGACCGCCAAGAGCCCGATCGTGGTTGCGTTCATGAGATCTATCAGTTCTCATCGGTCGATGCGGGGGTCGGATTGAGGGGACCGGTCCTCAGTTGGTCAGGCGCTGGCGGACTCGGGCCAGCAATTCGGGGAGGCGAAAAGGCTTTCTGATGAAGTCCAAGGCACCCGACTCGAGACTGTCGACCACGGTGCGCTCGTCGTCGACCCCGGAGAGCATGATGGTCTGGATCTCGTGCCCTTCCTGCTGCCAGCGGTCGATTATCTCCAAGCCGAGCATTCCCGGCATCAACTGGTCGAGGATCACCAGGTCATATCGCCCGGATACGCCCATTTCGTACGCTTCGACACCGTTGCGGGCGGTCTCCACCTGGTAGCCCTCCAACTCCAGTGCGGTGACCAGCACGGTCGTGACCGTTTCCGAGTCGTCGGCGACGAGAACTCGCTTGGCCTCACTCATCGAATTCCTTGCATCCTCCAGGAGCATCCATGCCGGACCGATGATGGCAGACCGGCGACTCCCCGGTGGCTAGTTCCCGGTTGGGCCGGCAAAGGTGAAGTATCTTCTGACGGTTGGGGGTTTGCATCAGAGAGTTGGACGTGCCCATGGCCACGATTCCCGAACACGAGAGAGTCAGGCTGGAGGCTGCAGCCGGTCTCGGCGCATCTCTCGATGATCTGATCGCCCGCCGTCTCGGGGGCGAGCCATTGCAGTACATCGAGGGCACCGCTGCTTTCGGCCCCCTCGACATCGCCGTCGACGAACGGGTGCTGATTCCGAGACCGGAGACCGAAGGCTTGTTCGAGCTGGCGACCCGCATGGTGCGCAAGCCGGAGATCATCATCGACCTCTGCACCGGGTCTGGCGCCCTGGCGCTCGCCTTGAAGAGCCGGTTTCCCTCGGCCGCCGTTTTCGCCACCGACATCTCGGCGGATGCGATCGATGTCGCCACCGACAACCGGTATCGGACCGGGCTGCAGGTCTATCTGGCGGAAGGCGACCTCTTCGATCCTCTCCCCACCGCCATCCTCGGATCGGTCGATCTCATCGTGGCCAATCCCCCGTATGTGGCGGAAGTCGATTTCGACCGGCTCCCCGCCGACGTGCAGAGGGAGCCGAAGGTGGCCCTGGTGGCCGGGCCCACCGGTCTCGAGGTGATCCAGCGGATCGGCGCATCGGCGGCGTCCTGGCTTCGGCCCGGGGGCGTCGTTATCTGCGAGATCGGGGAGAGGCAGGGTGTTTCGGCGACCAGCTCTTTCGTCGACCTGCCCGCCATCGTCCGCCAGGACCTCGCCGGCCGCGACCGCTACATCGTCGCGGTCAAGCCGTGACCATCGAGGACGCCGCGGCAGCCATACGACGGGGTGAGGTGATCGGTCTCCCTACCGACACCGTCTACGGGATCGGCGCCGATCCGATGAGCGAGCAGGCGGTGGCTCGGCTGTTCGAGCTCAAGGGCCGGCCCGAGCACAGACCGGTCGGCCTGCTGGTCGCCTCCTTCGAGCAGGCCGAGGTCATCGGCGACATCAGCGGTGTCGCCGCCGACCTCGCTGCAGCGCACTGGCCCGGCGCCCTCACCCTGGTGGTGACACCGACGGTGATACTCGCCGACTGGGTTGGCGACGCTCAACGACAAACCGTGGGGCTGCGCGTCCCCGATCACCCCGTGGCCCTGGAGCTCCTGTCCGCGGTGGGGCCCCTGGCTGTGACTTCGGCCAACGTGAGCGGCGGTGACGAGTCGTTGAGCCACGAAGAGGCGAGGGCCCTCTTCGGAGACCGGGTGTCGGTGTACGTCGAAGGGCGGTCGCCCGGGGGCCAGTCCTCGACCGTGGTCAAAGTCACCGGAGGAGAAGTGGTCGTGCTGCGCCAAGGGCCGGTCGTTCTCTAGTTACCCTCCAACGCATGATCTCGATGGACCCCCTGGAGCAGGTCGACCCGGCGATAGCCGAACTGATCCGCAAGGACCTGGTACGGCAGAACACCCACATCCACCTCATCGCTTCGGAGAACTTCGCCTCTCCGGCCGTGATGGCGGCTTCCGGCTCGGTCTTCACCAACAAATACGCCGAGGGCTACCCGGGTCGGCGCTACTACGAGGGCTGTGCGGTCGTCGACGAGATGGAACAACTCGCCATCGACCGGGCCAAGCAGCTGTTCGGGGCCGAGCACGCCAACGTGCAGGCCCACTCAGGAGCCCAGGCCAACATGGGGGTGTATTTCTCGATCCTCGAGCCCGGCGACCGGGTGCTCGGGATGCGTCTCGATCAGGGAGGCCACCTCACCCACGGCTCGCCGGTCAACTTCTCGGGTCTCTATTACGACTTCCTCGCCTATGGGGTGGACCCCGAGACCGAGCTCATCGACATGGGCCAGGTGCGAGAACTGGCCCTGGAGCACAAGCCGAGGATCGTGCTAGCCGGCTACTCGGCCTACTCCCGGACTCTCGACTACGAGGGCTTCAGAGCGATCGCGGACGAGATCGGCGCAATCTTCATGGTCGACGCCGCTCATTTCATCGGCCTGGTCGCAGGCGGCTCCTACCCCTCACCAGTGCCTCACGCCGACATCGTGACCGGCACCACCCACAAGGCGCTGCGCGGACCCAGGGGCGGGCTCATCCTCAGCACGAGCGAGTACGCCAAGGACGTCGACAAGGCCATCTTCCCCAACGCCCAGGGAGGGCCGATCGAGTCCCAGATCGCGGCCAAGGCCGTCTCCTTCCAGGAGGCGATGCAGCCCGGGTTCCATGTCTACACCGAGCAGATCGTGGCCAACGCAAGGGCGATGGCGGCCGCCATCCAGGAGGCAGGAGTCCGGGTGGTGTCCGGCGGCACCGACAACCATCTCTTCCTGGTCGATCTGCGCTCTGTCGACGAAGACCTCGACGGGAAACAGGCGGCCCGCCTCCTCGACGAGGTCGGTATCACGCTCAACTTCAACACCATCCCCAACGATCCTCGCCCTCCATTCCGAGCCTCCGGGCTGAGGATCGGGACCCCGGCCATGACCACCCAGGGGATGAAGGAGGGCGAGGCGTCCGAGGTGGCAGGGCTCATCGCCCGTGCGTTGCACAACCGGGACCAGGATTCGGCGCTCGATGAGGTGAGGGGACGCGTCGCCGAGCTTGCATCGGCGTTCTCGCCCTACCCTGAGGACTTCTCCGGACATGTGTAGGTTCGCGATTTGGCCGGCTTCGGGTCGGCTCCTACCCTTTGTGAATAGATTCACAAGCTTGGGATCCAGTCACCAGACCAAGATGCGATGAAGTACGAGACACCCCACCAGCAGGTCGGCCGCGCCCTCCATGAAGGTTGGGGTCGATCCGGAGCCTTCGCCGGCTCCATCCTCTCCGGCGCGCTGCTCGGGTTCTTCGCCGACCGCTGGCTGGGGACCGAGCCCTGGCTCGCTGTCATCGGCAGCTTGATCGGCATCTATTCGGCGTTCGTCCAAGTGTGGAATTACACCAAGACGATGGGGGAGGCGGATCGTGAGTCTTGAGCACGGTCCTCCCGTCGAGGCCTATCTCGCCCGGGACACCGCGGCACGGGCGATCTATGTCGCTCCGCTCCTGGTCCTTGCCTTTGGGCTCCTCCGCGGCTGGGACGGGGCCTGGAGCGCCGCTCTCGGCGTGGTGGTGGTCCTGGCCAACTTCCTGCTCGCCGGCTTCATTCTCTCGATTTCGGCAAGGATCAGCCTCCAGGCTTATCATGCCGCCGCTCTGATCGGCTTCATCCTTCGTCTCGTGCTGTTCGTGGGCGCCGTCTATCTCATCGCCAGCGTGGTCGACGTGGACCGGGTGGCCTTCGGGGTTGCGGCGGTGATCGCCTACTTCGCACTCCTGACGTGGGAGGCGGTCTCGATCTCCAGGAATAGAGAAAGGGTGCTGAGTTGGCGCAGATGATCCTCGCCACCGAATGTGACGTCGCCAACGAGGTGATCTGCGCCCCGGCGAACGTCACCGAGTTGTTCGAGTTCCCCCCCATCTTCACCATCGGTGGGCTCGAGTTCAGTCGGACCCACATCCTGATGCTGCTCGCCGCCTTCGTCGCGGTGGCCATCCTCTACTTCGGCCTGCGCGGGCAGAGACTGGTCCCCACCAAGTTCGGCGCCGCGGTGGAGGGAATGGTCGGCTTTGTCAGGGACGGCATCGCCCGGGACGTGATCGGCCCCGAGGGGACCAGGTATGTGCCCTATCTGATGGCGATGTTCTTCTTCCTCCTGGTGGGAAACCTCTTCGAGATCACTCCGCTGATCAACTTCCCGATCACGTCGCGGATGGCGATACCCGTCTTTCTGGCCTTGGTCACCTACGTCATCTTCATGTTCGTCGGCTTTGCCAAGAACAACTTCCGCTATCTGATCGACACCGCCTGGCCCAAGACGGTCCCGATCGGCCTCAGGTGGCTGGTGGGGCTGATCGAGGTGTTCTCGATCTTCATCCTGAGGCCGATCACGCTGGCAGTCCGACTCTTCGCCAACATGGTGGCCGGGCACCTGATGCTGACCTTGCTCCTGACCTCGGGGGTGATCTTCATCGCCGCCATCCCCGAGATCGGGCTCAAAGGCTCCATCGGCGTCTTCTGGTTCGGCCTGGGCCTGTTCATGTTCCTGTTGGAGATCCTGATTGGCGTGCTCCAGGCGTACATCTTCACCTTGTTGACCGCGATCTACATCGAATCGTCTATCCACTTCGAGCACTAAGGAGAGAAACAGATGGAAGGCAACATCGAGAACCTGACCGGCGCCCTCTCGCTGATCGGCTATGGCTTGGGAGCCGTCGGGCCCGGCATCGGGATCGGCATCGTGGCCGGCAACGCCATCACTGCGATGGCCCGTCAGCCCGAGATGCAGGGAACCATCCGGACCACCATGTTCCTTGGCATCGCCCTCACCGAGGCGCTGGCCCTGATCGGGTTCGTCCTCTTCTTCATCGCCTCGGCTTGATAGGAGACCGGAATGCAGCTACTGACAGCCCTCGCCGTCCTGGCCACCGAGGAAGGGGGAGAGACGGGTGACGGTCTCAGCCTGATCGTGCCCCCCACATCGGAGCTGATCGCCGGGATCATCGCCTTCCTCATCGTCTTCTGGTTCGTGGGGCGTCGGGCAATGCCGATGATCAACCGGACTCTCGAGGCCCGTCAGCAGGCGATCACCGGGCAGCTCACCGAAGCGGAGGAGGCGAAACGGGAGGCCGAGAGCCTTCTTGCCGACTACCGGGCGCAGCTGGCCGAGGCCAAGGCCGAAGGCAACCGGATCATCGAGGAGGCCCGTGTCGCCGGGGAGCAGCTCAAGACCGACATCCTGGCCCGGGCCGAGGAGGAGGCCGCACAGATCCTGGCCAAGGCCCGCGAAGAGGCGCAGACCGAGAAGGGGCGTGCCCTGGCCGATGCCCGACGCGAGGTCGGGGAGATCTCGGTGGGCCTGGCGGAGAAGATCGTGGGCGGTTCCCTCGACGACAAGATCCAGAAGGACCTGATCGAGCGTTACCTGACCGAGTTGGAGTCCCTCTAGATGAGCGACCGGGTCTCGAGCTACGCCGACGCCATCCTCGCCCTCGCCCAGGCAGAGGGGGAACTCGAGCGCGTCGAGACCGAGTTCCTTGCCATCGCCCAGGCCCTGGACAAGTCCGAAGAGCTCCGATCGGCGCTCACCGACCCAGAGCTCCCGTTGGAGCGCAAGCGCGCCGTGATAGACGAGCTGATCGGGGGCCGGGCTTCGAACCTGAGCGTCGGGCTGGTTCAGTTCATCGTCGGTCTCGGCCGTGCCTCTGAACTTCCCTCCATCGCGTCTTCGTTCGTGGAGCGCGCCGTCGAATCGCGATCTCGTGCCATGGCCGAGGTTCGCAGCGCCGTCCCGCTCGACGACGCAACCGTGGAGCGGCTGGCTGCCGCCCTGGGCAAGGCCACCGGTCGACAGGTCGAGGTCAAGGTCATCGTCGACGAGTCGGTGATCGGGGGGATCGTGGCCCGGATCGGCGACGTGGTGATCGACGGATCGCTGGCCCACTCGATGGAAGAACTTCGTCATACCGTGCTGAGCCGCTAGGAGAGCAATGTCTGAATTGACCATCACAGCCGACCAGATAACCAAGTCCCTGCGTGAACAGCTCTCCGGCTGGGAGCCGGAGGTCGACAAGGAAACGGTTGGCTATGTCACCTCCATCGCCGACGGCGTGGCCCGGGTCGAGGGGCTGCCCAGCGTCATGGCATCCGAGCTGCTCGAGTTCCCCGGCGGCCTGGTCGGTGTTGCCCTCAACATCGACGAAGAGGACCTCGGTGTGGTCATCCTCGGCGAGGCGAGCCACATCCAGCAAGGAGACCCGGTCAAGCAGACCGGTACCGTCCTCTCGGTTCCCGTGGGCGATGCCCTCCTCGGCCGTGTCATCGACCCGCTGGGCAACCCGGTCGACGGGAAGGGGCCGATCGAGACCACAGAGCGCCGTCTGCTGGAGACCCAGGCGCCGTCGGTCGTGGAGAGACAGCCGGTGAGCGAGCCGCTACAGACCGGGATCAAGGCC
>Ga0214468_1000123_pt1 | contig 22902 bp, 16 predicted proteins | sample RVTome_9_FD_187334 | JGI IMG/M metagenome (GOLD analysis project Ga0214468, IMG submission 187334) | Soil microbial communities from uranium-contaminated site in the Upper Colorado River Basin, Wyoming, United States - RVT155D38 HiSeq ...
ACATCCGGAAAGCCCGTTATCGACATCACCGTGTCGCGGAAACGCTCGTACGACCTGCTCCCGGCATACGACTCGTCCCCCTTCATCATCCCCGCCCACTGACTGGTCGACATTGCGCCGGTCCCCGAGTCGGTGAGGAGGTCGATTATCACCTCGCGCGCCTTCAGCCCGAACAGATTGTGGTGGGCACGCTCAAGCGCGGCCAGGCGCTCATCCCGGGTGGGTAGATCGATCGGCTCCACCGAGTGGACGCGAAAGGGCTCGATGATGGTCCGGAACGAGTCCACGATCGGCGGCACGCCGGGCATCCTCAAGACAGGGGTGACCCGGCCAAGGCGTAATCGGCCGTGCCCCCCACCTCCACCGTCTGTTCCTGTCCCATAGTCCCCGGCTCGGCGAGCAGGAGGATGGCTGCCAGCGCCAGGCCGGTCTGATAAGTGCTGATCAGCCCCACGCCGCCACCGAGCAGGAGCACGATGCCGATGGCGGTGACACGGTCGCCGCTCGCCAGGGCCGACCAGACCGCGGTCACGATGCCGCCGAATGCCAGAGCGAATGCGATGCCGGGCAGCCAGCCGGGGACCCCCAGATTCCACAGGACCATGATCGAGAATGTCGAGGCCCCACCTGCAAAGGCCGCTGCGACCAACACCGCGGCGCCTGTGCCGGCTACCAATGCCGAGCCGGTCGGCGGTCGCCCCAGCAGGAGAGGAGCGGTTGCCCCTGCCAGCACCAGCAGGCTTTCGGCGGCCAGCACCAGCATGTCCACCTGGGCGCCGGTCAGCCCGCTCCCGGCGACCTGTCCCAGCGAGCTCCACCCTGCTGCGACAGATCCCAGAACGAACAGGCCAACCGGGATCGAGCCAAGGCCCCGCCACGCCGTCGAGGTGACCGCGACCAGGACGGCGAGGGTGAGCCATCCCGCCGTGCGTGAAGGCACACCCTCGAATCGGCCCACCGTGGCAATGAGGAGAAAAGCCAACGTCGCCACACCGGCGATGACTCGACGTGGCACCGCGCTCCGAACATGACGGAAGCCGAGGATGGCCAACGTGACCGTGACCGAGACCACCGCCAGGTAGTAGGCGAATCTGCCGGCCTCGGCGACAACGCGGATCGGAGCCTCGAGGTCGCCGATACCGGGGATGTGGATCAGGGTGCGGGTAGCCGTCCGGAGGAGGAACAGCTCGGCCAGCACCGATGCGACGAGCACCAAGAGGAGACCTTGGGGCAGGTGGGGTCTACTCCTCGGGCGCATCCGAGCTCCTCTTGCCCCGGCTCAGGAAGGCCCATCCCAGGGCGGAGCCGATCAATGCGACGACTACGAACCCGACGCCGATGGCGAGCAGAGGATTGGGTGGGGCGTAACCCGGCCAGTCCTGGGAGGCCGGCACCCCCCGTCGGGGCGGATCCTCGGGTGTGATCGTCAGCTGGCTGAAGGCCGAGACCGACTTGAGCCCGTCCCGCTCCTGCCGCGCCCCGTCCCACACCGCGAACGCGACGTCCACCGGCGTGCCTCCGTCGAAGAGCGGCTGGAGGTCGCCGGTGGGCTGGAAGGGCCGGGTGAAGACGACAGTCCACCGTCCGTCTTCGTACTCTCCATGACCCTGCAGTGAGCCGACTTCGGTGACCTCGAGCGTGCCGAAACCACCGGCGACCAGGTTCTGCACCGGCGACCGATCGACCTGGGAGAGCGGGTTGCCCGCCTGGCGCGCCGTGTAGTAGAGGTCGTCGGAGTAGGGGTACATGTCCACATAGCCGGTGTCGGGAGGGGTGGGGGCGTCGAGCTGCTGATCGCCCCGCCACTGCCAGATGTTCACCGCCTGGTCGGCCTGGCCCATGCAGATGAAAGGCACCTCACTGCCGGCCTCGGCCGGGAACTGGATGGCGGCGGCGTCGGTGAACGCCTCATATCGGTCCGACACGAGATCCGGAGTGGGATCGGACCATTCCAGCATCACATAGAGCTGGTCCTCCCAGTGAACAGCCCGAACTCCGATCCGCTCCACGGTGCCTCCTCCCATCGGCGGTGTCACCTGCTGGGCGGTGGTGGGCAGGAAAACGGGGAGGATCGACTGCCATTCCGGGGCGAACCCGTCCATCACCGGCTGGCTGTCCACCCGCCAGGCGCCGATGCTCTGGGTCTGAGCCATCGCCGGGTTGGCAGCCGTCACCCGAAGCAGGGCGGCAAAGAGGACCAGGACCAGGATCGGAGCCAGCCGCGACGCCCGGGACCTCATGGGCCCACCTCGGGGACGGCGACCGGGCATGGGCCGCAGAGACCGTCGTCGGGTGGCTCCTGGGGCAGCGGGCCTTCGACGACTTCAGCCGGCTGCACATCGAGGGCCTCCATGTCCGCCTCCACCCAGAGCGCGAGCATCTCCCCGAGCGCCGCGAGCCACGGGCTCCTGGTCACGGCGCCGGCCCGCCGACCGAAGGCCGGGGCCCAGCATCCGAGATGGTCCCTGAGGAAGGAGACGGCGCTCTCCCGGCAGCCCGACACGTTCTCCTCGGCCCCATCCCGGAGGGCGAGTGCCTCCTTCCTGGCCAGCACGGCCATGAACTCCAGCTCGACGGTGATGTGGTCGGGTCGCTCCCTCTCACTACCGCCCGCCCGAAGACCGTGGGCCCGATAGAAACCGGAGACATCGGCGATCAGCGCCGCCTGTTGAAAGATCCCATCTCCGCGGTAGCCCGTCTCGTATCCGGGCGCATCCTGAGATGCGATCGGAGGGAACAGGGCCATGTGGTGCTCGCGAGCCACGTCGAGATCGACGGGGACGCTCCCGGAAACCGAAGCGAAGACCTCTGCGAGGGGATCCGGGAGCAGGAGCGAGGCGACGGCGGGGACAAGTCTCGACCGGAGCACGACGAGCCGGGCATGGTCGGGGAAGGCGAGACCGGTCGAGAGCAATGAATAAACGGCGAGCCGGCCGGTGGCTTCGACCAGGTGGGTGCGGGTTTCGGTAGTGGTGGTCATATCGAGTTCACCTTCAACGGGCGCTCGTGGAGGGGCTCCTCCACCCGGATCCGAACGATCTCCCGGCCGTCGGCGTCGAATCCGACCGCGGTGTCATTGAAGATCTCGTAGGGCTCGCCTCCCACCAGGACCTCTCCGACCCGCTCACCTTCCTCCACGTCGAAGGAGAAGATGATCTGCTGCGAGGCACGGAACAATTGCAGTGCGGCGAGGAGACGCCGGGACGGCCTGGTGTAGCGTTCCAGCGCCCGGTCCACACCCGGGCCGAACATCTGCCGGAGGTAGTCGCGCGGGACCCAGCGGGGCGGGATGTAGTAGATGTTGGGCTGGGTGCCGAACTGGGGATAGAGGGGGAGCGCCACCTGCTCCTCGTGCACCATGAAGTAGAGGGGATGATCGGGGTCCTCGACCCAGGTCCCATCCGCCTCCACGTCGACCAGTCCCTGCATCCGGATCTTGCCGACACAGGCGGACATGCACCTAGCCTCCATCGGCTGGCCTTCGGTCAACGGGTCCGTGCCTTCGATCCGCGGATAGCACCCGATGCACTTCTCCGATGTCCCGGTGGTGGGGCGGTACATCGACTTCTTGTAGGGACAAGCCTCGACACACTTGCGGTAGCCGCGGCACCGCTCCTGGTCGATGAGGACGATTCCGTCCTCGGGGCGCTTGTATATCGCGTTCCGGGGGCAGGCGGCGAGACAGGCCGGATAGGTGCAGTGATTGCAGATCCGGGCCAGGTAGAAGAACCAGCCTTCGTGCTCGGGCAGGCTCGCCCCCTTCGCCGACCAGCCAGTCCCGTGATCCTCGAATCGGTTCGGCGCCTTCCACTCTTCGTCCTCGGGCAGGTAGCCCACGGCCCGCTCCTCGGGAGCGGCCGCCTCGAAGATGGTCTTCCCCTCGAAGCGGCCATACGGGGCGTCCTCCGACCGGTCCCCGGCGTCCCACACCTGGCCGCCGGGGTTTGCCTCCTCCAGCAGCTCCAGGGTCTTGACATCCCAGTGCCGGGGATACCCGCCGTAGGGCTTGGTCTCCACGTTGTTCCACCACATCAGCTCCTGGCCCGGTGAGAAGGTCCACGTCGAGCGGCATGCCATGGTGCAGGTCTGACAGGCGATGCAGCGGTTGATGTTGAACACGGCCGCGAATTGCCGCCTGGCCCCCCCGCCCTCGAACCGGTAGTCCATGTCCCGTCCCAATTGCCAGTTGTAGGCAGTGGTCATCTCGCCCCTCCGAACACGGCAGCGACCAGGTCGACGACGAACTGCTGGCCCCGACGGCGGTAGATGACGTGGGGAAGCCCGTACAGGGGCGAGGCGAAAAGGGCGAGTATCTCCCCGGCGGCGAACCCGGTGAGGGCGTACTCCTCGACGATGCAGCGGGCGGTATCCCGGTCGGTCTCCTCGGCGATGTCGACCGGGTAGCCGACTCCCACCAGCTCCATCGGATCGTCGGCTTCGAGACCCTTCACGTCGCTCTCCCGTTGATGGTCACGATCTGACCGCTGAGATACCTCTGCATGAACTTGTCCTCACCGCCCGGGCTCTGCCCGGTGGTGGCGCCCGACCACACCCCGGCGCCGGCAACCCCTCCCGACTCGGCTTTGGTCACCCTGACCAGGGTCTCCTTGGGAACGGTGTTGATGGCGTGGTTGTCGACGTCGAACCCGAAGACGAATCCCATGCCGGCCGCCCTCTTGTGGAACAGGCTGTCGGTCTGATGCATCGGCGGCGCCCAACCCCTGGTCAGGGATTGCTGGCTGCCGTGGCGGAAGCTGGCCTGATACCCGGTGTCGGCCAGAGCTCGGCCGTCGGCACGGCTCTTCTGGGCCGCCACCGTCCGGGGAGTCGCCATGTAGAAGGCGTGTTTGATCATGGTGACGCCCGGCGGGTAGGAGTGGTTGTAGCTGACCCGGGCCATGAGCCGTGCCGCCTCGTAGAAGGGGTCGTCAGTGGTGGCCCCCACGTAGGGCCGGTCGGCGGGGTTGGCGTCGATCCAGACCCAGTCCCCGTTCTCGAGACCGAGACTGCGGGCGTCGACGGGGCTCATGTGGAGTTGGGCATCGCCGACCCCCGGCATCCGCTTGTCGCTGCGTTGCGGATCGCCGAAGTTGGAGTTCCAGATCCAATGCCAGTCGGTCACCGCCCACGACGAGTGGACCGAGTGACGTGACTTCGGGGTGAGGCAGAGGAAGCGAAAGCCTTGCTCGAAGAGTGGGTTGACCGTTCGCCTCACCTCACTCCAGGGCATCATGATGTTGCGGACCTGCCGCCGGTCGGCATCGAGATCCTCGGGTGTGATCCCGTAATCCTTGGGTCGGATCCACGGACTGGTGGATACGATCACGTTGGGCAGGAATGGCGTTGCCTCCACTGCCTCGCGATGGACGATGAGGTTCTCCCCGTAGTCGATCGCCTCGGGGATGTCGCAATAGGCGTTCATCCGACCGGTGTCGGTGTAGAAGGGGAGACTGTCCCGGACCTGCTCCCAGAATGGGATCCGGGGATATGTTCGATACTGCATGAGCGCACCGCCGGCCTCCCCGTACCTGCCCGCCATGATGTCCTCGACCGTATAGCCCTCGGTGGTGAACGAGGCCCTGAGCACACGGTCCAGGTAGACCTCGGGGCGGCCCTCGTTGGCGAACTTGAAGCAGTCGGCGAACCGGTTCTCGCCGGTGAGCCCGGAGAGGGCTCGGGCGACGCCGGCAAATATGGCCACGTCGTCCCGACTGTCGTAGAGCGGCGCGATCCCACCCTTCCACAGCTGGAGGAAGGGGTTGGAACAGGAGCCACCCATCTCCAGGGTCTCGAACTCCAGCCAGCTGTTGGCGGGGAGGACGATGTCGGCGAACTCTGCCGACCCGGTCCATTCGATCTGCTGGTCGACGATCATGTCGACCTTGGGATTGGTGTGCTTGATCAGGTGATAGGCCCATTTGGCCTGGTTGATCAGGTTGGCGTTGTTGTACCAGAGCACCTTGGTCGGGGTGGGCAGGTGGCTGCGGCCGGTGAACAACTTCCTCCCCTCGGCCGGGGTGTCGACCACCAGCGGCTTGTCCCCATAGCCCCAATACGAGGTCTCCTCACCGTGGATGTAGTGATGGGTGTTCTCGAAGTCGTAGCTGTCGGCCTCGTCGAGCAAGGGCCGGAACGGGTCCTCGTTGACGTAGCCGCCCACTCCCGGGCCGAACCAGGGGGCGGCATGGAAGATGCCCCCCTTGTAGTTCCCGGCCCAGGTGCTGACCCCGGCGCCGGGGATCCCGATCTGCCCGGTGAGCATGGCCACCAGGTAGGTGGCCCGATTGTGCAGGGTGGCATGGAAGTAGTGGTTGACCCCCTCTCCGACGTGGATCGCCATCGGACGGATCGTGGCCACGTCGTCGAGGAGACGTTCGAGAAGGTCCGGTGGAGACCCGGTGATGTCGGCGACCGTGTCGAGGTCGTAGTCGCCGAGATGCTCCCGATAGAGGTTGAGGACGGTGGCGGCTTCGACCACGGTGCCGTCGGCCAGGGAGACGGTCCCCCGCCAGTCGACCTCGGGGTCGATGCCGAGCTCATCCATACGATCCCCGACATGCTCCCTGCTCACGGCGCGAAAGGCCCCGGATGTGTCCCGCAATACCCGATCGCCGATGATCTCATACTGGTCGGGGGTCATGCCGTGCAGGCTGAAGCTGGGACCGGCCGGGTCGAGTAGCGGCTCGTGCCCCGAGAACACCTCGTCGGCTCTCAGCCGGGCCAATGTGTCCAGCCGGACCAGGAGGGGGAGGTCGGTGAATCGTTTGGCGAACTCGACGTCGTAGAGATCCCGGTCGATCAGCTCCTTGGCCAGATAGAGGAAGATGGCGGTGTCGGAGAGACCTGCCCGTACCGGGATCCAGTAGTCCGACTTGGACGACTGCGGCCCGTACTCGGGGACGATGGAGACGATCTTCCCGCCGCGTTCCATGATCTCGTGGAACCAGTGGCTTTCCGGCATCTTGTTCTCTACCAGGTTCTTGCCCACCTGGATGAGGAGCCGGCTGTGGCGCAGGTCGTTGAAGTCGACCTCTGAAGTCTGCAGACCATGGACGAAGGGGAAGCCGGGCGCCTGATCGCCGCGCCAGGTGTATTCCGACCAGTCGCGGGCTCCGACCGCCTCCTCGGGACCGACCCCGCGGACTCCGGCGTCGAGGAGGGCGAGCATGTTGGCGAATCGGAACAACCCGAACTTCCCGGCCACTCCGTGCACCGGGAGCGAGGAGCCGAACTTCATGGTCCGCACGCCGGATTCCTCCCAGAACTCGAGCATCTCGGGCTCGTAGCCGTCCTCGTCGAGGAGACGACGTCTCCCCTCCTCACCCGAGTAGGTCTCGGCGATCGCGGCGAGACCTCTGGCGGTGTAGTCGTCGATCTCGTCCCAGGAGAGCCGGACGAGGGTGTCGTTGCCCCGGTCGTCGAACAGGTATCTGGTCCGCAGCCCGGGATTGTCGGAGAGCGAGGGGAAGCCGTCGTCGGCCCACTGCTTCCAACCCCTTCGCACCATCGGGGCCCGGAGCCGGTAGGGCCCGTAGACCCGACGATGGAGGGTGTAGCCCTTGAGGCATCCCCTCGGGTTCCAGTGCGCAGTCGACCGGTTGCCCTGGGGATCGCCGTAGTTGTCGCCGTCGTAGTTCTGCTCGAGTCGGAGCACAACGCCGTTCCGGGTGAAGGCACGGAGACGGCACATGTGGGTGTCGTTGGGGGCGCAGATCACGGTGAAGCTGTCGTCGTAGGCGTACTGATCGCGGTAGACGGCCTCCCAACCGCGGTTGGGGTAGGCAAGAAGGGGATTGTCGACCCCTGGGAAGGCCTCGAGGGCGATCAGATCGAGATCGAGGAGGCCGGTGAGGGCAGCGAGACCGGCCCCTCCGGCGATCTTGATGAAACTGCGTCGGGTCAACCCTCCCACGCCACCACCCCCGGCGAAGCTGTTGGGTAGGACGCAGGTGACCGCCGCCGGTCGGGCCTCGTGCCGCGTTGCTCACTTTGCATTGGTGGCGAATATTCCCGAGCCGGTGCCCTGATGACAGGGTCGAAAGTCCCTAAAAACCGTCGCCGACAGTTCTTATGGTCGTTCCTGTGAAAACATGAGCGCGCATCTCCTCGGCGTGCGCCGCGAGATGACCTACCGGGCGTTGGCCGATCCTTCCAGACGCCATCTCCTCCGTCTGCTCGACGACGCAGGCGAGGCATTGGATGTCGATGAGCTGTCGAATCTGATCGGGCTGCACCCCAACACGGTGCGGGCCCACCTCGAGTTGCTACGTCATGCCGGAATGGTGACCCGATCCGCCGAGCACAGATCCCGGCCGGGGAGGCCCAAGATGCTCTACCGGTCGACGCCGGGGGCAACCCGCTCCCCGGCGTCGGAGGGATACCAGTTCCTTGCCGAAGTCCTCGCTGGTTGCATGCAGGTCAATCTGCCCGACCCGTCGGCGGTGGCCGAGGACGCCGGCCGTGCCTGGGGCCGGTACATGATGGCCACGCCAGAGCCCTTCGCCCGCCATGAGACAGGCGCGATCGAGAAGATGATGACCGCCCTCGCCCAGTTCGGCTTCGCCCCCGAGAAGACGGAGGCCGGAGATCGGACCCTCCTCAGGCTGCACGACTGCCCGTTCCGTGAGGTGGCGCGCAATCGCAGCGAAGTGGTGTGCTCAATCCACCTCGGCATCCTCCGGGGCATGGCCGAGGAGCTTGGCGGCTCGGTCACGGTCGAGGGCCTCCAGCCCTTCGTGGAGCCGTCACTGTGCAACGCCGTCCTGTCGACACAGGGATGATCGTCGACATCCGTGGCCGGAGCCATGGGCCGCCCTGACTTCAGGGCGAAGGTGAGGATTCCGCCAGGTTCTGCAACTGACGGACCACCACCAGAAGGGGGGCGGCATCGTCGATGGCTCCCAGGTCCAGCGATCGGACCAGCTCGGCCACCCAGACCACCGAGTCCACCCGTCGAGCGAGGAACTGCTCGACCGCCTCATCGACCGTCAAATGCTCCGCTCCGGCCAGGACCTTCTCGGCGAGCAGCCGCCGGACCGCGAAGATGTCGTCTTCGACGGTCTCGCGGGCCCACCGCTGCCATGGATCCGTGAGCTTCAGGTCAGCCACCACCTGCTCGAGATCGTCGAGCTCGAGCACATGACCGAGGTGATGGAAGACAGCGGCCACCTCCGATGCCGGCCGACCGGTCGCCTCGGCCACCTCGATGATGTCCGGTGCGTGAACCAATTCGAGGGCCGCCACGCTCTCCCGAGCCACCTCGGCAGGCACACCCGCCGAGGTGAGCCGATGAACGCGATCGTCCCTCTCGAATCGCCATGGACCCGGGCCCCGCTCCTCTACTTCCTCCTCCAGCCGGCGATAGACGACGGCGGCGGGACCGTCCGGGAATCGGCTGGGGCCACGTTTGAGGTACCAGCGGGTGAAGGTGGCCACGAGACGATGGTTGACAGCCATCATCTCGTTCCAGACCTGGTGGTCGACCAACCCGAAGAGGTCCTCCACCGCCCTCCGTCGCTCTTTGCCCCCCACCAACTCGCGGGCGTTGCGATAGGCGGCCACCACCGCCGCCACCTCAGCCCCACTCCGTGCAACCAGGCGCGACACGAATGTCGGTCCCTGTGAATCGACCACGTCGTTGGCCACGATGGTTGCGATCAACTCGCGCCGCAGGGGGTGCTCCCAGACGAGGTGGCCGAATCGCTTCGAGATCTCCCCGGGGAAATACCGCGTGAGGTCTTCCAGCATGTAAGCCGAATCCGGGAAATGCGAGGCAAGTACGTCCTCGGCCACACTGCGTTTGGCATAGGCCAACAGGACGGCGAGCTCGGGCCGGGTGAGGCCGGTCCCGGCCCGTTCCCGCTCCGCCATCTCCTGGGTGGAGGGGAGCCATTCCAGCTCCCTGTCCAGGAGGCCCCTTGCCTCAAGGGAGACCATGAGCTGCTCGTAGGCGTCGATACCGTCCACCGCGGCCATTTCCTCGCGGGTGAGCAGCTGTGCCTGCTCCAGACTGTCGTAGAGGATGGCGTCCACGACGTTCCCGGCCTCCCCCGCCATGAGCTGGTGTCTCTCCTCCGGGCCGATCTCGCCTCGCTCCACGGCGAGGCGCAACAGGATCTTCAGATTGACTTCACGGTCCGAGCAGTTGACACCGGCCGAATTGTCGATGAAATCGGTGTTGATCTTCCCCCTCGCCCGGGCGTACTCGATCCGCCCTCTCTGGGTGAAGCCAAGGTTCCCCCCTTCCACCACCACCCGAGCGCGCAGCTCTGCACCGTCGATCCGCACCGGGTCGTTGACCCGGTCCCCAACCTGTTCGTCGCTTTCATCGCTGGCCTTGACGAAGGTGCCGATGCCACCGGTCCAGAGCAGATCGACAGGGGCCTTGAGGATGGCCCGAATCAGCTCTGCCGGTGTGGCCGCCTCGACCGTGGTGCCGAGGGCAGCGCGGGCCTTCTCGGAGAGCTTGATCTGCTTCGAGGCACGTGAGTAGACGCCACCTCCGTCCGAGATCAGATCCTTGTCGTAGTCGTCCCAGCTGGAGCTGGGCAGTTCGAACAGCCTCTTCCGCTCTCGAAACGAGGTGGTCGGGTCGGGATTGGGGTCCAGGAAGACATGACGATGATCGAAGGCGGCCACCAGCCTGATCGTCCGCGAGCCGAGCATGCCGTTGCCGAAGACGTCTCCCGACATGTCGCCGATCCCCACCACTGAGAATGTCTGCGAGTGGGGATCGATTCCCTCCTGGAGGAAGTGCCGCTCCAATGACTTCCATGCCCCCCGCGCGGTGATGCCCAGCCCCTTGTGGTCGAATCCGGTGGCTCCACCCGAGGCGAACGCATCATCGAGCCAGAAGTCGTACTCACGGGCGATCCGGTTGGCGACGTCGGAGAGACGTGCGGTTCCCTTGTCGGCCGCCACCACCAGGTAGGGGTCGGCGTCGTCGTGGATCCGGACATCCTGAGGGTGCACCACCTCTCCCCCGACCAGGTTGTCCGTGATGTCGAGCAGCCCACGGATGAACGTCTCATAGGCCGAACGCACCGCTTCGGCCATGTCCTCGGGATGGGAGGGAGGACGGCGCAAGACGAACCCGCCTTTGGCACCGGTGGGAACGATGATCGCGTTCTTGGTGACCTGCGCTTTCATCAACCCCAGCACCTCGGTGCGGTAATCCTCCCGCCGATCCGACCATCGAATCCCGCCCCGGGCCCGCGGGCCGGCCCGAAGGTGAACCCCCTCCACATCCGCGCCGATCACGAAGGCCTCGACCTCGGGCCGGGGCGACGGCATATTGGGCACTTCGGCGGAGCGCAGCTTGAAGGTGAGGCATTCCCGGTCGGCCCGGTAGGCGCTGGTGCGGACAGTGGCCTCGATCAGGCGGAGGAACCCGCGCAGGATCCGATCCTCGTCGAGCGAGGGGACCTCGTCGAGACGCTCGAGCACCTCATCCCGCAACTCGTCGTAGCCGACCCCTTCGGAAGCCGGATCGAAACGGAGCTCGAAGAGACGCATCAGGTCCGAGGTGATGTCGGAGTGAGCCACGAGGGTGTCGTTGACGTACCTGACGGTGAACGTCGGGCTGACCCTGCGCCAGTAGGTCTGGTAGGCGCGCAGGACCGCCACCTGACGATGGTCGAGCCCGGCGGACAGCACGAGTCGGTTCAGCGTATCGCTCTCCGCCTCTCCCTCCCACACCGCGACCAGGGTCCGTTCAACCCGTTCCCCGGCGATGTCGATGTCGATCAGGTCCCCGCTGGCGTCGAGCACACCGAAGTCGTGGATGAACAGGTCGTCGTCCCCGGCGAGCCTGGTAGGCACCTCCTCGATGACCGTCAGCCCCAGGGCCTCCAGGGCAGGGGTCAATTCGGACAATGCCCGCTTTCCTCCGAGCTCGTAGAGGGCGATCCGGGTCAGGACCTCTTCCCCCTCGGTGACGTTCTGCAGCCCGACCAGCGACGGTCGCCCGCCCCGGGTCAACTCGTCCAGCCGCTCGATGTCTCCCGCGGCCACATTCAGCTCGGTGGAGGCGGTGTAGTAGGTGGGGAGCCGAGGTGCCCATCGGGCTACCAGCTCCTCGGCTCGCCGTTGGCCGTGACTGCGAGCTAGAACCTCGGCCACCCGCTCTGCCCACGAACGGGCCAGGGTCATCACGTCGGCCTCGAGCTCGGCATAGGCCACGTCGGGGACTCGATCCTCGGAGACCCAGACGATGAAGTGAAGTCTGGCCACGTCGGTCCGGTCCAAGGCCAGGTGGTAGTCGACCGAGATGCCGTCGAACCGCTTCAGCAGTAGATCCTGGAGACGACGCCTCAGGTCCGCCGAGTATCTGTCCCGGGGCATCGAAACCATGACTCTCACCCCCCGATCGAGCAGCTCTCGCCGGACGAAGAGGCGAACCTGGGCGCGCTCCTGAAGGACGAGAAGACCCATCAACACCTTGTGGAGATCCGTGGTGGGCAGACCGAAGAGCTCGTCTTTGGGGAAACTCTCCATGAGGGCGACGATGGCCTTGTGGTCGTGCGACCCCTCTATCAGGTCCTCCCCCGATGTGATCTCGGCCAGCTTCCGACGGAGGAGGGGAATTCGCGTGATGCTCTCCATGTAGGCCTTGGAGGTGAACAGCCCCAGCAGCCGGGCCTCGCCCACCGTCTCTCCTTTGGGGCCGAGTATCCGGACGCCCACGTAGTCCATCCTCGATCGGCGGTGCACCGAGGACAGCTGGTTGGTCTTGGAGACGACCAGGAGGTCGCCTTGCTCGAAGCGGCTCCGCAGACCGGCGGGAAGAGAGGCCAGAGGCACCGGCTTGAAGGCTTTGGAGCGGGACGGATCGGAGAGAATGCCGAGACCGGAGTCGGCCACGACCTCCAGCGCCGGATCGCCTTCGACCTCGACTATCCGGTATTCCCTGTAGCCGAGGAAGACGAAGTTGTCCTCAGGCAGCCACTCGAGGAAGGCAATCGCCTCGTCCACATCGGCTTGCGGATACCGGCCCCTCCCGCCTCGGGCCAGGCTGACCATGCGCTTTGTCGCATCGACCATCGCGGCGAAGTCGCGCACTGCCAGCAACACGTCGCCGAGAACCGATTCGAGACGAGCCTCTAGAGCCGGATAATCGACCGGCACGATACGACGGTCGAGAACGTAGTGCTGCACTGACTCCCGGGCCGGTGCCCGGCCCGCCGGATCGACCGACAAGAGACGCCCCGACTCGTCCCTGGTCGCGCCGATGACCGGGTGCAGTACTCGCACCACGGCCAACCCGTAGGCCTGGAGCTCTGCGGTGACCGAGTCGACCAGGAACGGCCCGTCGTCGACGCATATCTCGACAACTGTCCCTGCCGCCTCGTATCCATCCGTGTCGAGGCTGGGGTTGAAGACTCGAACGTCGATGGCACCGGTCCGTTGTTCGATGAACCCGAAGAGGCCGGCCACCTCGTGGTACGCGGTCTCCGGCGACATGTCCACATCGCCTGGGACCCGGCGCAGATAGGCGCGTGCGAATGCGGCAAGCGGCTCGGAGAGATCGCCTATCCGCTCGAGGACGCTTTCGAGCAACTCGGATGGGCTCGAGGAAGGGCCCAGGTCCACCCGATCAAGCTAACACGATCGGCCAACAGTCCACCCTGAGGGCCGCCCTCGACCCGCCCGGATAGGCCCGCCGGCCTTCCTCTCGGGCCAGGACAGATGAGTCAGGCCGAGGCCGGGCCCCAATCGGCCGCGGCCCCAAGCAGCCCGGCCAGCTGCTCCACGGCCCCGGAATGGGTCAGGGCCAGCACTTCGTCGGCCGGCGCCAGCACGACCTCGGATGTGATCGGGATCAATTCCCCTTTGCGGATCACCGCCACGATGCGACACCCTGTCGGCCACTCCACCTGCCCGTAGCGACGGCCGACGACCGCCGAGGCCGGATCGATCTTCTCCTCGACAACGGCGTACTGGCCCTTGCGCAGCTTGAGCAGGGTCGTCATCTCCCCGAGCGACATCTCCTCGGCCACGAGGTGGGCGAGGAGATCTGCCTGGTTCAGCGCCACATCCACTCCCATGTCCTCCTCATACATCCAGGCGTTGACCGGGTCGACGATCCGGGCGATGACGCGGGGCACGGTGAACTCGAAACGGGCCAACGAGGACACCACCAGGTTGGTCTCGTCGGCGCCGGTCACCGCAGCCACCACGTCGCAACCTCGAATCCCGGCACGCTCCAAGACGGCCGCCTCGGTTCCCGAGCCGACGATCACCACCCCATGCTCGAAGCGCTTGGAAAGCTCACCGGCCTTTCCCTCGTCATTCTCGACCAGCACCACCTGGTGGCTTCCCTCGATGAGAAGCGAGGCGAGGTGGGATCCGATCTTTCCGCCCCCGATCACGATCACCGATGACATGGCCGGCCCCTCACTGCACACCGAGAAGCTGCTGCAGACGCGTCTCCGAGCCCTGGGTCACGGCAACGGCGACGACATCGCCACTCTCCAGAAGAGTGGCCCGATCCCCGAGGAAGGTACGGCCCGAGCGGGTCACCGAGATGACCCTGGCTTCGCCTGGCACCTCCAGCTCCCCTGCCCTTCTCCCGGCCAGGCTCGGGGCGATCGTCGCCTCCACGAGATTGACCCGACCCCCGATGGAGATGATCGGCGCCAGATCGCTCAGCGTGAGCAGCTGGGCGACCCGGGTGATCCCCCATTCCACCGGCGAGATGGTGAGCACGCCGAGCCGGCCGTACAGGTCTGCCTGACGCGGCTCGTACATCCGTGACACCACCCTGGGCACCCGGAACCGGCGGGAGGCCAGTCGGGACACCACGGCGTTGATCTCGTCACTCCCGGTGACCGCGGCCAATGCGTCTGCCTCGCCGATCCCGGCCTGCTCCAGGACATCACGATCGAGTGCGTTCCCCACCACTGTCAGACCGGCGAAACCCTTGGCGAGGCGGCCGACTGCCTTCGGCTCACGGTCGATGACGGTGACGTCGTGACGGTCGATCTGGAGATTGGCGGCGAGGCCCGATCCGACCCTGCCGCAACCGACCACGAGGACCTTCACGGTCGCGCCCTCTCTCTTCGCCGCAACAGGGCCTTCCTGAGCTCGTCGGCGAGCGGCAGCAACGGCACACCCAGCAGCAGCCACACCCAACCGACGGCCGGGAAGGGCGCGGTGCCGATCACATCCTGGGCCGCGGGCACGAAGACGATGAGGACGATCACGAGCACCTCGGAGAGTATCCCCCACCAGAGCAGTCGGTTGTTGGCGAGGCCCATCCGGAGCAACGACACTCTCACCGAGCGCTGGGCGAACAGGTTGCCGATCTGGGTGGCCACCACCGCGGCCAGCGCCATCGCCGTGGCCGACCGGTAGATCGGGCCATCGGAAGGGAGGTCGAGCCACCCCTGGACGCCGGCTAGTCGGTAGGCGCCGAAAAAGGCAGCCATGACGAACGCAGCCTGCAATGGCCCCAGCCACAGATAGGAGCGGGTCAGAAGCTGCCGGTCGATCAGGTGGGCATCGAGGGACCTGGGTGGCCGCTCCATGACATCGGGCTCAGGTTTCTCGGCACCGAGGGCGAGCGCCGGCGCCAGATCGGTTCCCAGATCGATGGCCAGTATGTGCATCACGTCGAGGGCGATCGGGATTCGCCCCCCGGAGAAGGCGAAGACGACGAAGGGGACTGCTTCGGGCGTGTTCGAGGTGAGGATGTAGGTGGTGAACTTCTTGATGTTGTCGTAGACGGCCCGACCCTCCTCCACCGCGGCCACGATGGAGGCGAAGTTGTCGTCGAGGAGGATGATGTCGGCGGCTTCCTTGGCCACGTCGGTACCGATCTGCCCCATCGCTACGCCAATATCCGCCCTCTTGAGGGCCGGGGCGTCGTTCACCCCATCTCCGGTGACCGCCACCACCTCTCCCTGGGCCTGGAGGGCCTCGACGACCCTCAGCTTGTGGACCGGCGCCGACCTGGCGAAGACCACATCGCCATCGAGGATTTCCGACAACTCGGCGTCGTCCAACTCTTCGAGGTCGCTCCCGTTGACCACCCGGATCGATTCGCTCTCGATCATCCGGATCCGCCGCCCGATCGCCTCGGCGGTGACCCCGTAGTCACCCGTGATCATGACGATGCGGATCCCGGCGCTGCGACATCGGCCGATGGCAGCCTCCACCTCGGGCCGTGGTGGGTCATGCATGGCGATGAGACCGAGGAACTCCAGCTCGGCCTCGACGTCGTCTTGGGGCGAGGGAGGCGCGGAGACCTGGCGCTGTGCAACACCGAGCACCCTCAGCCCCTCCTTCGCCGAGGTGTCGATGGCCTCGATCACGGCTCGCCGATCGCCCTCGGTGAGGGGTGCCGGCCCGTCATCGGTGTACCGGCTCACGCATCGGGTCAGCAGCTCGGCGGGAGCACCCTTTGTGAACACGACCAGTCCCTCCCCGAACCGGTTGATCGAGCTCATCCGCTTGCGGATGGAATCGAAGGGGATCTCAGACGATCGCGGATAACGCGCCGAGATGTCGTCGAGATCGATCCCGGCCTTGCAGGCAGCGGTGAGGATTGCGCCTTCGGTGGGATCCCCCACGATCGACCAGCGACCATCTGCCGAGCCGGTGAGACGAGCATTGGAGGCGAGGACAGCTCCTGTCAGCAATCGCAACAAGCCTTTGCCCGGGGGTGGGGTGACCTCCCCGACCGGCACATAACCCACACCATCGAACCGGTAGGTCCGGCCATCGACCGTGACCGAGCGCACCGTCATCTCGTTGGCGGTCAGTGTCCCGGTCTTGTCGGTGCAGATCACCGTGGTGCAGCCCAGGGTCTCCACCGAAGACAGCTTCTTCACCAAGGCGTTCCTGGCTGCCATCCGTTGTGTCCCCATGGCAAGCGAGAGGGTCACCGTGGGGAGGAGGCCCTCGGGCACGAAAGCGACGATCATCCCGAGTGCGAAGACGAAGCCCCGGGCCAGCGGCATGTCCGCCAGCAGGAGGGCGAGCAGGAAGAAGACCGTGCCCGCCATCACGGCGATGACACTGACAGTGATGCTGACACGGCGCAGTTCGACCTGGAGCGGGCTGGGAGCTTCCTCGAGGGATTGGGTCAGGTCGGCGATCCCTCCCAGCTCGGTGCGCGCTCCTGTGGCCGTCACCACCAGCTTCCCGCGACCCGCGGCCACCGTGGTCCCGGCATAGACGAGATTGGGCAACTCGAGACGATTTCCACTCGAATCCACTGGCTCCGATGCCTTGCGAACCAGCCGTGACTCACCGGTGAGGGTCGACTGGTCGACCCGGAGAGAGACATGCTCGACGAGACGCCCGTCCGCCGAGATCCGGTCTCCCTCTTCGATGACCACGACGTCTCCCGGGACGAGAGTCGTGGCGTCCACCTCGTCGAGGCGGCCGTCGCGCAGGACGGTGGCGGTGGTCGGGAGCAGCCGGAGCAGGGCCTCGGTCGCCTTCTCCGCTTTGTGCTCCTGCCAGAAGCTGAACAAGCCGTTGACCGCGTTCACCACCCAGATCGCCACTCCCAGCTCGGGCAAACCGGCGGCGAATGCCACTCCTCCCCCTACCCAGAGCAAGACCGCCATGAGATGGACGAAGTTGGAGGCGAACCGGTAGAGAAAGCGCGGCCGTCCCGCAGGGGTCACCGCATTCGGGCCGTGCTGGCCGAGCCGTCGCTCTGCCTCGATCTGGCTGAGCCCTGAAGCAGAGCTGGCGCAGTAGGTGTAGACGTCCTCGGCGCGGAGCCCTGCGAATTGTTCGAGTGGGGAGGCGGGGACGGTAGAGGTCATCGGTGGCCGATCGGCCCGCTCACGTTACGACCTACATCTACGACAAAGGCTCATTGGTGAAGTCATGACATTTGGCCCTGGTCGAGTCCTTCCGTCCGATCTGATAATCGAGGTTGAAGATGGGCCAGGATCGGGTCGCCCGGCCCTGTGACGAAATCCCGGCCCGGGAAGGGAGGTGAACCCGCATGGAGCTCAAGGTCTGGAGCCCGTTCTTCGACCTGGACAAGGAATGGCACCTGTTCGACTTTCCTCGCGTTGCGCGTGAGATCACGGGATTTGCCATCCGGCCGACCGTCGATCTGGTCAGAAAGGACGGGGAACTGATCGTTACCGTCGAACTGCCCGGGATCGACCCCGAAAACGTCGAAGTCTCCCTCGATGATGACATCCTCACCATCGCAGGCGAGAAGACCGACGAGAGGGAGATCTCAGAGGACGATCGCTACATGCACGAGAGGAGCTTCGGGAAGTTCCAGCGTCGCATCCCGCTACCCGACGGCGTCAGCGCCGACAAGGTGACCGCGGACTACGACAAGGGCGTGCTGACGGTGAGCGTCCCGCTCCCCGAGGACACGACGCCCGAACCTCGCCACATACCGGTTGAGGTGAAGGCCACTTCCTAATCGAGACGAGAGACGCGGCGAGGAGGTGAGCTGGGTGTGGGGTCGCCTCCCCGCCCGCTCTCGGTCACGATGAGGGGGGACGACCCCCCTCAAACCCCCCGCCCCAGGCCAGGTTCCCGCCACCGCTCTGAACCAGGGCCACTGGCAGCCCTGCCCAGACGACCCTCCTCAAACCCCCCGCCCGAGGCCAGAGGCCGCGGCCGCTCTGAACCGGGGCCGCTGACAGTCCTGCCCAGACGACTCTCATTGTGAGGGGGGACGACCCCCCTCAAACCCCCCGCCCAGGGCCAGGGGGCCGCGGCCGCTCTGAACCGGGGCCACTGGCAGCCCTGCCCAGACGACCCCCTAGAACTCCCCGTCCGGGGCTAGGGGGCCGCCACCGCTCTGAATCGGGGCCACTGGCGGTACTCGCCTAGGTCTTGCTGTGTCCCCTTTTCGGGCTGCTCTCGATGACGGCATCGCTACCCGGAAACACCAGCACCTCGTGGCCATCGTCCAACCAGCGAACCAGGAATGGAGGCTCTCCCTTCTTCCCATGGACTTCCAAGATCTCGGCATCTCTCTCGGCCTGCCCGACGTGGTGACTCTTGATCACCAAATGATCACCCGGCTTTGCCTTCACCGTCCACCTCCATCTCGTTTCCATCGAGCATGGGCGCGTCGACGCGCTCCCACCTAGGGGCGAAGGACCTGTTTGACCGGAGCATCCGTCACGACCCTGCCCCGGCCTGGCCCCCCTCATCGCCTCGAGTCTCGACCACGTTGTCGTCGGCGACCGGTGACCAGGGCGCGGCCAAGTGACCTTTGGCCCTGTCTTCGCGTCTCGCCGGGCTGTAACCACTGAGTAAGGACCCCTAGAGCCGAGGAAACGATGCCCCACCCCCGCATCCTCTTCGTTAGCACGTATCCACCGACACAGTGCGGGATAGCCACCTTCACCCGTTCGCTATTGCAGGCAATGGCCCAGGTGAGGGGGAGTGACCAAGGGCTGGGCGTCGCTCGGGTCCGGGGCGGCACCGACGACTCGACCTCGCTGGACCCTGAGCTCGTGGTCGAGGTCTCCAACCAATCACCCCTCTGGCCCGCACAGGTCGCCCGCGCCACGGTAGACTTCGACCTGGTCTGGGTCCAGCACGAGTTCGGGATCTTCGGACCGGGGCGGGGCGCCCGGCTGCTCGACCTGTGCGAGGCCCTGGAGAAGCCTGTCGTTTCCACACTTCACACGGTGTTGCTCGAGCCGACTCGGATGGAGAGGGAGATCATCGAGGGGCTCTCCTCCCGATCCCAGTTTGTGGTCGTCATGTCGCAGGCAGCCCGGGAGAGGCTGCTCAGCACGCATGAGGTCGATCCGGGGAAGGTCTCCGTCATCCAGCACGGCGCACACGTGTATCGGCGGATCGGGTGCCACGACAGGGACCGACACCTCACTGTGGCCACCTGGGGTCTGCTCGGGCCGGGCAAGGGAATCGAATGGGGAATCAGGGCCTTGACCCACCTCACCCACCTCCGGCCACTCCGATACCACATCCAAGGGGCTACCCACCCCAACGTGTTGGCCACCGAGGGTGAGGCCTACCGCCACTATCTGCAGGCTCTGGCGTCGGATTTGGGTGTGAGCGACATGTTGACCATGTCCGCGGCCTATCTGCCCTCCGACCGGCTGGCGGAGATGATGGAAGCCATCGATGTCGTCCTCCTCCCCTACGACTCCAGGCTCCAGGTCACCTCGGGCGTCCTGGTGGAGGCATTGGCGGCGGGTCTGCCCGTGGTCGCAACGGCGTTCCCACACGCCATCGAGTTGCTCTCGGAAGGTGCGGGACGAGTCGTTCCCCACCGGAACCCGAAGGCGATGGCGACGGCGCTGGAGAGCTTGCTCACCCGTCCGCGCGCGATGCGAGCAGCGGCGATGGCGGCACGCCGGATCGCTCCCGACCTGAGATGGTCGTCGGTGGCGCGACGGTACGAGCTGGCGGCCAATCAGGCCATCTCCGCCGCCTCCCACGCCGGCGTGGCGTGAGCGAGGCCAAGCAGCGAAAGGAGTAGATCGTGGATCGAAGGCATCCTCGCCACGGCCAGCTCTTCCGGCGCGAGTCCACCAATCCGATCCTGACCCCGGAGGACTGGCCCTACACCGTCAATGCCGTCTTCAACCCGGGCGCCACACTCGGCCCCGACGGGGAGACGATTCTGCTGGTTCGGGTCGAGGACCGCTCCGGCGTCTCCCATCTCACCGTCGCTCGCAGCTCGGACGGGGTCACCGGGTGGCACATCGAGGACCACCCACTGATAGCCCCGATGCGTGGCCGCTACGAAGACCGGTGGGGGGCGGAAGATCCGCGGATCACCAGGATGGGCGAGGAGTATTTCATCTCCTACACCGGCTTCTCCCCAAGCGGCCCTCTCGTCATACTCGCCCGCACCCCGGATTTCCGGTCCTACGCGCTCTGCTCGGTGGTCGCACCCCCCGAAGACAAGGATGCCGGTCTATTCGACAGACGCTTCGGAGGCCGCCACGCCCTTCTCCACCGACCCGTCTCCTCCGGGGTGCATGGCGAAGCCCCCAACATCTGGCTCTCTTTCAGCCCCGACCTGGTCCACTGGGGTGATCACCGGATCGTGATCGAGCCCAGGCGAACCGGCAGCTGGGACCGGGAGAAGGTCGGGCTGGGCCCTCCTCCTCTCGAGACAGCGTCGGGATGGCTGGTCCTGTTTCATGGGGTCAAGGCGACCGCGGCCGGCTCCTTGTACCGGGCCGGGCTCGCCCTCCTCGACCTCGAAGAGCCCAGCATCGTCTTGGGTCGAAGTGATGAGTGGGTGTTCGGCCCCGAAGCGCCCTACGAGCTCCAAGGAGACGTGCCCGGCGTGGTCTTCCCCACGGGATGGGTGGCGCAAGAAGACGGCCGGGTGCGTGTCTACTACGGGGCGGCAGATACGACGGTGGCCGTAGCCTTCGCCTGGATCGACGAGTTGGTCGACTTCGCCTACTCGCACTGTGTGTGTGGCACCTTCCATCCGGGACGACGCTGCCCTTTGGGCGGGGCAGACCCGGCCCGCGCCGCGGAGGAGAGGCCCGATGCGCTCGGCTTGCGCCAGATGGAAGGCCAGGGCACCTCTGCTTCCGGTGGACAGGACCCCGGTTGAGAGGCGAGCCACCGCCAACCACTGGCAGAATCGACGACATGGCCTACCGGGTGCTCTCACACACCGCCGACACCGGGATCGAGGCAACCGGCCATACACTGGCCGAGCTGATCGAGGTGCTCTCCCAGGGGATGTTCGAGCTGATGGCCCGATCCGACGTCTCTTCCGACCGGCGGTGGCTGACATTGAGGGTCGACGCCCCCACCATCGAGGATCTGGTCGTGGACATCCTGTCCGAGCTGCTCTTTCGATCCGAGACCGAAGATCTCCTCTTCTGCGAGTTCCGGGTGACCCTGGAACCGGGTGTGCCGGCGGCGACGGTGGAGGCGGTGGGAGTCCCCATCCACGAGGGCGAGCCGACCGGCCCGCCGATCAAAGCCGTGACCTACCACGACCTGGTCGTCGAGCAGCAGGAGAGCCAGTGGTATGGCCGGGTCTACTTCGATGTCTGACATTCGACCCTGGGTTGTTGTCCCGCAATCAGGCAGAGTGAGATCGTGGAGTACCGACGCATCTCAGAGATGACCTGGGAGATCCCCGCCACCGGCGGCATGGCCGTGCCCGGGATCATCTTCGCTTCGGAGGCGCTGATGGCGCTGGTCCGGGAAGAGCGGGCGGCTGAGCAGGTGTGCAACGTGGCATATCTCCCCGGGATCACGAAGGCGGCCTTTGCCATGCCCGACATTCATTGGGGGTACGGCTTCCCCATCGGCGGCGTGGCGGCCACCGACGTGGCCGCTGGAGGCGTCGTCTCCCCTGGCGGCGTCGGCTTCGACATCTGTTGTGGGGTGCGGCTACTCGCCTCCAACTTCACCGAGGACGACTTCGAAGCGCATCGTGAAGCGATCATGGGACAGCTCGACCGGCGGATTCCGCGCGGGATTGGCCGGGGATCGATCGCTCCGGCCGGTCTCGTCCCCGGGGTCCTCTCGCGAGGAGCCGCCGCCGCGTTGGAGGCCGGTTACGGCTGGCCCGGCGACCTGGAACGATGCGAGGAGCAAGGAGTTTCGGGCGGCGCCGACCCTTCCGCGGTGAGCGAGCATGCCGTCACCCGGGGGCGCGCCCAGCTGGGCTCGCTCGGAGCCGGGAACCACTTTCTCGAGATACAGGTGGTCGATCGGCTCGTCGATCCAGCGGCGGCCGGGCTCTTCGGCCTCGCCGAGGGGATGCTCGTAGTGATGTTGCATTGCGGCTCGCGCGGGCTGGGTCACCAGACCTGCACCGACCAGCTTCGGCTGATGGGGGCGGCGATGAGCCGACACCGGATATCCGTTCCCGACCGTCAGCTGGCATGTGTGCCGGTTGAGTCCGGCGAGGGCCGGGAGTATCTGGCTGCGATGGCCACCTCGGCCAACTTT
>Ga0214468_1000126_pt1 | contig 22528 bp, 16 predicted proteins | sample RVTome_9_FD_187334 | JGI IMG/M metagenome (GOLD analysis project Ga0214468, IMG submission 187334) | Soil microbial communities from uranium-contaminated site in the Upper Colorado River Basin, Wyoming, United States - RVT155D38 HiSeq ...
GTCACCAAGGACGGCGACCTCACCGAGGCGATGGTAGGCGACACCGTGACGTACACGGTGACGATCGAGAACACCGGCTCCGCCGACAGCCCGGACCTCGTCTTCGACCTGATCGACGACAGCCTCCAGGGCGATCTGACGAATCCGGCCAACGTTGACAGCAGTGACTGCGGCGCATCGATCGCCGCCGGCGACACGTGCACGATCGTGTACAGCCGCACGGTGCTCGACACCGATCCCGACCCGCTGGTCAACACCGCCACTGTCGAAAGCCATCCCGATGGCTTCACGAACGACATCGACGACTCCGACGACCACGAGGTCGACATCGTCGAGGATGTCGAGCAGCTTGGCTCGATCACCATCAACAAGGAGATCGCGTGCGACGAGTGCGAGACGCGCACTCCCGGATTCTGGTTCAACGCGGCCGGCTCGCATGACGACGAGACCAACGCGCTGATGGCCGAGCTCGCGGCAGCCGATGGCGGCGATTCCAACGTCATCGAGGTGAACATCGACGGTACCGTCCACGAGTTCGCGACCGCCGATGACGTGCGCACATTCGTCGAGGCCGATCGGTCGGGCAATGGTGATGGTGAGCCGGGGCTGTCGCGTGACGGCGCCGTGCTGCGCCACTACCTGTCGACCTGGCTGAACGTCGCTCTCAACGGCGAGGAGTGCGATCTCCTGTCGAGGCTGCTCGGTGACCAAACCGTCGAGGAGATCCTCGCCGAGGCCGCGGCCGCGTTGGAGGCCGATGACGAGGCCGCCGAGGTTGCGGCGCTCGAGAAGCTGACGGCCATCAACGAGTCCGACGACGCCGAGGAGAACCCGCTGACTTGCGGTGACTCCGAGGGCACGTCGGCCGACGGCTTCACGTTCGAGCTGTTCGCCGACGCCGACTTCCCGGATGGGAATCCCACCGCCACCGGCACGACCGGCGACGACGGCCCCGGGACCCTCATCTTCGAGGGCCTTCCGCTCGGAACGTACGTGTTCGTCGAGACGGGCAACGCCAGCGAGCAGGAGTGCGAGATCGTCTCCGTCGATGGTGGCGTCCTGAACGCGGACGGCACTGTGACCGTGGAGATCACCGGAGAGAACCTTGACGTCGTCCTCACCATCGTCAACGAGTGCGAGGGCGGCGAAGGCGAGGAGAACCCCGGCGACATCACGGTCATCAAGGAGACCGACGAGGAGACTGCCGCCGCGGAGTTCGCCTTCTCCGCGAGCTGGGACGCGGACGGATTCGTCCTCATGGACGGAGACGCCGAGTTCAGCGGCGACCTCGAGGCCGGTGAGTACACCGTCACCGAGGAGCTGACCGACGAGCAGATCGCCGCCGGGTGGTCACTCGCCAACATCGACTGTGGCGACGCTGACGTGACCCTCGTGGACTCGTCCGTGACGATCACGCTCGGCGAGGGCGACTCGGTCACCTGCACGTTCACGAACGAGCAGGAGGTCGCGGAGGAGGAGGAGGGCACCGTCGAGATCGACAAGCTCTTCTGCTTCACCGATGACGAGGCCGGAACCGAGTTCTTCGTCTTCGGACCGATCTTCCCCGAGCCGCTCGAGTCGCTCGGCGTGGCCGAGGAGGAGCAGCCCGACGAGGGGTGCTGGACCGAGGACGTCTCGTTCACCATCACCGGTGGTGACCTGGACGGGCCGATCAACGTGAGCACCGGCGACGACGGCAGCCTCGAGTTCAACCTGCCGGAGAGCGAGAACGCGTACGTCATCACCGAGGACGTGACCGGCGAGTCGGCCGAGTTCTTCGTGGACGACGGTGCGCTGACGGCCATCGTGGTCCTCAACCTCGTCGAGCAGGAAGAGGACACCGGCCTGCTCAAGGTCATCAAGCTGTTCTGTGAGGGCGACGCCGCCAGCGTCGAGTTCAGCGTCGAGGGCGGGGACATTCCCGTCCCGGCGATCAGCGGCTGCGAGGTCGGTGATGCCACCTTCGAGCTCGGTGACGAGACCTTCAGCATCGGCGCGGATGGCATTGCCCTCCTGGTCGTGGAGGTCGGTGAGTACAGCTTCGCCGAGGTCGCCCCGAACGAGGCCGAGTACGACGGGACGATCGTCGTCGAGGAAGGCGAGATCACGACCGTTATCGTGATCAACACCTTCGACGAGGGCGAAGAAGGTGGCGGCGGAGGTGGCGGCGGCACGACGCCGGGCCAGAACGTGACCCCACGCGAGGGGACGCAGGGTGGTAACCCGCTTCCGAACACCGCGACGTTGCCGAACCCGACCGGCTCCGTGCCGGCAGCGCTCCTGGCGATGCTGATGCTGTCCGGGCTGGGCGCCGCGGCCTACGCGGTCCGCGCGGAGGCGCATCGGCGCGGTTGAACCATCGGCCCCACACCGACCCGAAAGACGAGGCCCCCGGATCCGTCCGGGGGCCCCGTTTCGCCCTTCGTACTGGTACCCGTGGTGCCGACAGTCACCGCTTGATGAGCCCGGTACTGTCGCTAACCCCACCGGACTGCCATCGATACGTCAATTGACGGGTACCGAAGTACCAGGTGGGCACCGTATACTCAACTCCTGATTGACTGCTCGGCTGTCGAGCGCATTCATCCACTTCATGGGGGCTGGCCCGGCCACCCCGCCGGGATAACGGAGGAACTATCGTGAATCGACCGCAGGCCCGTTCCGGGCTTCGCACCATCATCGGCCTGGTCGCCGCGCTCGGCCTGGTCGGCGCGCTGGCCATGCCGGCATTCGCCACGCATGTCGAGCCCAAGGTCATCGAGGGCAACGAGAACAAGACGTGTGGCGAGCTTGGCGACTACGGCTACGAGTTCAAGGTCAACGAGGAGAGCCCGTCGGGCGAGTACACCGACCCCGACAGCGACTTCGTCGTGACCATCACCCCGGGTGCGGGAAACACGATGTCGTTCGACGCGAACCTCGCCGTCGACGCGGTGTTCATCAAGGGCGGCAACCAGGGCGGCAACCTGTACGAGTACGACCCGCCGGTGACATCCGACTCCGGCCTGCAGACCCCGGGCGCACAGGGCATCAGCCACGTGTCCTTCTGCTGGACCGACGCGCCGGGCGAGGAGCCGACCCCGACCCCGACGCCGACCGAGGAGCCGACCGAGGCCCCGACCGAGGAGCCGACCGAGGCCCCGACGGAGGAGCCGACCGAGGCCCCAACTGAGGAGCCGACCGAGGAGCCGACCGAGGCCCCCACGGCGACCGTCAACGAGGGTGAGCTCGGCGGGAACCCGACCGCGACGCCCGCTGGCGGCAGCCTTCCGGACACGGCCGTCGGACAGTTCGGCCAGGTCCCCGCGACCGTCCTGAGCCTGCTGCTCCTGGGCGCCCTCGCCGCCATGGTCTACGTCCGCCTGGCTCGCCAGCGCTGAACCGACGCGGCAATCACGAAGAGCCCCCGGACTCGTCCGGGGGCTCTTCAACGCTCTCGGCCCGGAGGTAGGAGGGTCGTACCAGGACCTCCGTTGCGGCCCGTCACCACCTCTTGCGCACTCTTCCGCACCTCACCCCCACGGAGCGCGCCAATCCGTCCAGGCGCCGGGTACCAAAGTACTGGCCCCGCCATCCATACTCGCGCTCCAGATCCCGGCAACGCGCCGATGAATAAGCCTTTCGGACTCATCCACAGTCACAGCGGTCGCCGTATGGCGACCCAGAAAGCCAGAGGGGCAACAGAGCCATGGATTCCCGAGTCTCGACCCGGACGCGCCTGAGCGTCCTGCCTGTATTCATCGCACTCATCTTCAACCTCATGGCACCGGTGCTCTCGGTCGCCGTGCCAGACGGAGCGCCGGAACCGCTCCAGCAGCGAGTCTCCGGGGCGGCCCCGGATCCCGAGCACGTGAGCTTCACGCTCGAGGGCTGTCGCAACCCATCAGTCGACCTCGAGGCCACGGGCTTCATTTGCGCCGATGGGGACTACACCACCGGCAACCTCGGCAAGACCTGGAACGAGCTCGACCTCGTGCCGCATCGGTTGACGGCGACGCTCGGCACCCAGGACGCCGCTACCACCACCTACACGATGGGCATTACCGCCGACCACATGGACGGCGGATTCCCCGGCTATGACGTGCTGACCGAGCCGGTCATCAACGTCGCGAAGTCGGATGCGAGCTGCCAGATCGTCGTCGGAGCGCAGACCGTCATCGCCCCGGGCGTGGGTGGCACCGACAGCTCCCTCGGCCGCCTGCTGACGATCACCCAGGATAAGGGCACGACCTGCGTGTTCGACTGGGTCGAGCGCCTTGCGCTCGGGTCTCACAACTTCCCGGGATCGTCCCTGCACAGCAACCGCACGAACCAGGTCTGGAGCACCCAGGGCATCGGCGCGGCCGATGTCTCGATCCCCGTCAAGGAGATCCTGCCCCAGGAGATCGCCAAGACCATGACGGCCGAACAGGGTCAGGCCTACGGCTGGGCGATCGACAAGTCGGCGGATCCGTCGTCGCTGGAGTTCGCGAACACCTGCCTGACCGGTGATGACGCCCGCAGCGCGGACGTCGCCATCACGATCACCTGGACGCGCTCAGGCCCGATGGCCGACGGCGACACCCTGATCACCACCAATATCTACGCCACGAACCCGGCGCATCGCTCGGTGCTCGTGCAGGTGACCGACAAGATCTACGCGGGGGCTGATCAGAGCACGCTGCTCGACACCGCCACCTCCGGGCAGGTGTCGGTGGCCGCTGGCGCGGAGGATGTGCTCGTCCTTACGCACCAGTTCGTCTACGACGGCAGCGCGACGAGCTTCAACGACGTCGCCACTGCCACGTACACCGACGAGGATCTCGGCATCGTGGTCCCCGGGAACACCACGGCCACCGCCTCCGCCACGACGGTGGCAGGGGACGGCCCGGTCAAGGATGCCTCCGTCCTCATCACCGACACCGAGTCGATCTCCGGTGAGGGCCTCAGCTTCTCGGTGGCCGCCCCGTCCATCGGCGCGTTCACCGGCGGCTATGTCGCTGGTGCCTCGACGACCGGACCGGTCGGCTGGGAGTACACCGCCACGAACAGCGGCTCGGTGACCTTCACGAAGACCGTCACGGTCGATGAGCCGCGCATCACGAGCGGCGCCCTGACGGACACCGCAACCATCACCGGCACGGATGGAACGATCGCCAGCGACAACGAGAGCGTTGCGATCACGACCGACGCGCTGGTCAGCCTCGAGATCAACAAGACGATCCCCGCCGGCTCACTGCGCAGTGGCGAGTCGGTCACGTTCAACTTCGACATCGCCGGCCCGGGTGGCTTCGACGGCGATGCCTCGATCACGTTCGACTTCGGAGACCCGCTCACCAAGTCGACCTCGTTGGCCGATCTTGCCCCGGGCGAGTACACCGTGAGCGAGCAGCCCCAGGCCAACTGGGCGGACCACCTTGCCCAGTCCGACACGATCACCCTGCCCGATTGTGATGGCAGCGTCTCGTTCAACAACTCGACGCTCGCCCCGGACCTGGGGATCACCAAGGAAGCGGATGCCGACTCGGTGAACGCCGGCGATGCGATCGGCTTCTCGATCGTCGTCGACAATGACGGCTCCGCGGGAACGGGCGTCGCCAAGGACGTCGAGCTCAACGATCCGCTGCCGGGCAGCCTGGCGCTGGGGATCGACTGGCAGCTCGACGCGGTCGTGTTCAACGGCACGCCGGTTGGGGACCCCGGCGCCTGGTGCGAGGTCACCGGCTCGGCGCCGACCCAGACGCTGGAGTGTGACTTCGGCGACCTGGATCCCGGCGACGAGTTCGAGGTGCAGGTGTCGAGCGACACCTCTGCCCCCGACGGTTGCCTGAACGCGACCCTGCCGAACACGGCGAAGGCGATCGCCTCGAACCATGACGAGGTCGAGGCCTCTGCCTCGATCACGGTCGAGTGCCCGGATCTCGAGATCTCCAAGTCGGCCGATGCCGAGACGGTGAGCGCGGGTGATGGCATCGGCTTCACCGTCACGGTCGCGAACAATGACGCTGCCGGGACCGGCACCGCCATCAACGTGACACTCGACGACCCGCTTCCGGGCAGCACGGCCCTCGGTGTCGATTGGAGTGTCGAGGCCGTGTGGCTGAACGGCGTCGAGGTGGGGAACCCGGGCGACTACTGTTCGATCACCGGCGACGCGCCGGGCCAGACCCTCGAGTGCGAGTTCGGCGACCTGGCGGCCGGCGAGAGCGCCGCGGTCCACGTCACGAGCGAGACCTCGGCCCCGGATGGCTGCCTGAATGCCGACCTGGTCAACGTAGCGTCCGCCGAGGCGGACAACCACGAGGCGATCACGGCGGACGCCACGATCACGGTGGAATGCCCTGATCTCGACGTCGAGAAGGTCGCGTCCGACGAGCTCATCAGCGTCGGTGAGGCCGTTGGGTTCACGATCACCGTCACCAACAGCGATGCCGCCGGTACCGGCACCGCTGCGAACGTGACCCTCAACGATCCGCTGCCGGGCAGCACGGCTCTCGGGATCGACTGGAGCCTCGAGAATGTCTGGCTGAACGGCGTCGCGGTCGACGATCCGAACGTCTACTGCGAGGTCACCGGCGACGCGCCGGCCCAGACCCTCGAGTGCGCCTTCGGTGACCTCGAGCCCGGTGACAGCGCAGCGGTCTTCGTTGCCAGCGGCACGTCGGCCGTGGAGGAGTGCGCGACCGCGAACCTCCAGAACACGGCGACGGCCGATGCCGACAACCACGGCGTGATCACGGCCGATACCTCGATCATCGTCGAGTGCCCCGGCCTGAACATCGTGAAGACGGCCGATGCCGACCTGATCGATGCCGGTGACGAGGCGAGCTTCACCATCACGGTCTGGAACGCCGGACCGGGTACCGCCTTCGACGTCGAGCTGCACGACACGCTGCCGGCCGGACTGACCTGGGACTTCGAGGTCCTGCAGGGCGATGCCGACTGCGGCATCGCGAGCAGCCTCGTCCTCGGTGGTGCCGAGGAGATGTCGATCGACTGTGAGCTCGGTGACCTCGCCGCCTCCGAGATGGAGGACGGCGTGATCATCCGGATCTTCGCGGACACCGATCGGTCCGACTGCGGTCCGATGGTGAACACGGCCTTCGCGGATGCCAGCAATGACGACGAGGTCTCGTCGACCGACGAGATCGACGTCCGCTGCACCGTGATCAGTCTCGACAAGGCGAACGACGCGGTCGGCTCGGTCCTGCCCGGCACGACGGTCACCTACACCCTGACGCTGACCGTCGATGACGGCCCGGCCGAGGGCGTGACGGTGGTCGACAGCCTGCCGGTCGGGCTCGAGAACCCGACGAGCATCAGCGACGGTGGTGTCGCCAGCGCTGATGGCTCGACGATCACCTGGGATCTCGGTGACCTCGCCGACGGCGAGTACACGCTGACCTACCAGGCGACCGTGGCCGATGACGTGGCCAACGGCGACGAGCTGGTCAATGCCGCCGCGGCAACCAGCACGAACTCGCAGTGCCCTGACATCGAGAACCTCGGACCCGAGTGCGAGGACAGCTCGACCGTCATCGTGCGGGTGCCGACCCTGGTCATCGACAAGGAGGCCGATGCCGATGTGATCACGATCAGTGGTGAGGCCGACGAGCTCGTCGCCGATCCGGAGATCGTGACCTGGACCTTGACCTACACGCTGGCCAACGGCCCGGTCACCAACGCGGTGATCACCGATGAGATCCCGACCGGGTTCGTCTTCCTGGACGCGTCCGACGGCGGACAGCTCGTCGACGGCGTGGTCACCTGGACGTTCGCGACCCTCACCGAGAGCGGCAGCGTCACGTTCCGCACGACGGTCGACCCGGAGACGATCTCCCGCGTCGCGCCGACGGTGAACGTGGCGGTGATCGACTCGGATGAGACCGAGCCCGATGAGGGCACGGACAGCGTCACCGTCACCGTCGAGGCTCCGCCGCTGGGCGGGAACCCGACGCCGAAGCCGGTCCTGCCGAACACGGCAGCCGCGATCGGCATCAACGGTACGCCGGTCACGGTTCCGGTCGAGCTGCTGGTCGCCTTCTTCATCGGTTCGCTCGGTGCGCTGGCGCTGGCGAACGTGAAGGCGAGGAACAGCCGCCGGTAGCGGCAAGCGGAGTGGGATCGGTCAGACCGATCGATCCCACTTCATTCATCCAGCCCCCCTGGCAGGGACGGGGTAGAGGTTCGCCTCTACCCCGTCTTCTGATTCCTGCCGGTCGATCGATGGCTCAGGGAGCCGGTTCGGATTCCTGGCTGGCCGCATCGGCCGGAGCGCGCGGACCCGGCGTCGGACGCGGGGTCGCGTCGGGGTCCGGCGTGGGCTGTGCCGGGAGCGGTGTCGGCTGGGGCCGCGGGGTTGGCACCGGCTTCGGCGTCGACGCCGGGACTGCGTCCTTCGTCGGCTTCGGCTCCTTCGTCGGCTTCGGGGTCGAATCGGCGGTTGGGTTGCCCGATCCGCCGCCGGCGTTCCCGTTGGTGCCGGCGTTCCCGTTGCTGCCGCCGCCGCCGGCGTTCCCGCCATTGCCGCCGGTCACGCCCTGACTCGGGTGTCCGTCGCTCGGCTGGCCGATGCCCGGCATCCCGTCGAGGACATCCTCGACGGCCGTCCGAGCCGAAGCCGGAAGGGTCTCGAGCAGCCCGTTGAGGACGACGATGTGCCGGTCGAGCTCACCGGTGTCGCTCTCGAGCGCATCGGCCAGGGCCAGGTACTCGGTCTCGATGGCGCCGGCCAGGCCGATCACCCGATCCCAGTCCCCGCGCTCGGCAAGCTCGTCGAGCTCTTGGATGCGCTCACCGAGCGCATACGTCGCGAGGTCGTCGTGGAGGTGCACGGGCAGGATTTGGACTCGCAGGTCCTCGACCTGCCGCTTCAACGGGTAGAGGAACTCACCCGGCAGGGCATCCTGGGATGCAGCCATCACGCCGGTGACGCTGAAGGCGAGCGTGAAGGTGGCATACAGGACCGCGCGCCCGAGCCGGCCCATCGACCTCGCGGCCGTCGGCGTATCCCCGATGCCCTCGCGGACGGCAACGTAGCGGTTGAGGACCTGTCCACGCAACCGGCGGCGGAACTGCGGGTCTGGCCGAAGCTCCGCGCGAATGGCAGCGAGATAGCGCTCGACGGCCTCGTCGGAGAAGATTGCCGGGGGCCGCAGCGAGTCGCGGAACAGGCTCATGCGCCCGCCTCCCGGGCGAGGTTCCGGCGCAGCGCCTCGATGGCGCGGAACGTGAGGCCGCGGACCGTGCCGGCCTGGCGCCCCATCACCCGCGCCGCCTCCTCGGCCGACAGGCCGGCGCCGTACCGAAGGGCAAGGGCCTCCTGCTGATCGGGCGTGAGCGCCCGAATGGCGGCGCGCAGCTCGCGGATCTCTTCGTCCCGGAGAGAGAGCGCCTCGACGATCATCCCGTCCGCCGGTTCGGCGATCGCGCCGAGCGGCTCCGTCGGCCGCAGCCGCCGCTGGTGGTCGATGACCGCGTTCCGCGCGATACGGAAGGCCCATGCCGCGAACGGCTTCCCGTTGTGGCGGTACCGCGGGAGGGCGGCGACGATGCGTTCGAAGACGAGCTGCGTGACGTCCTCCGCGTCCTCTCGGCGCCGGAGCCGCATCGCCACGTAGTGATAGATCGGGTCGACCAGCTCGTCGTACAGGCGTCCGACCGCTTCGGCGTCGCCGGCGGTGGCGGCCATGGCGAGCTCATCGACGGAGGCGTCGCGGGCCAGTGCCCCTTGCGCGCTGGCGGGGCCGAGCCTGGCACCATCGACAAGGGTCGGGCGCAGGGTTGCGGTCAATGGGCGGTCTCGCATCGGGCAGCAGGCTCGGGCACGTCGGTCTTCGTCGCAACCCTACCATCGGCCGCCCCGGCCGAACAGCCGGTGTGGTGCCTGGGAGCACCGGCGCGATGGGTCAGACGATCGCCAGCTCGCGCCCCACTCGCTCGAACACTTCGAGGCAGGTGTCGAGCTCCTGGCGGGTGTGCTCGGCGGTCACGATCGTCCGCACCCGGCTCGTCGCCTCCGGCACCGTCGGGAAGCCGATGCCCATGGCGAACACACCCTCCTCGAACAGCCGGTCGCTGAACCGGTGGGCGAGGGCCCCGGCACCCACGATGACCGGCGTGATCGGCGTCTCGCTGTGACCGGTGTCGAAACCGATGCGCGCCAGTCCGGCCTTGAAGTGCCGCGTGTTCTCCCACAGCCGCTCGATGAGCTCGGGCTCCGACTCGAGCACGTCGATCGCCGCCAGGCACGCCGCCGCCACGGCGGGCGGGTGTGAGGTCGAGAACAGGAACGGACGGGCCTTGTGCTCGAGCACGGTCCGCAGGCTCTGCGCTCCGGCGACGTATCCGCCCAGCACGCCGATCGCCTTCGACAGCGTCCCGACCTGGACGTGGACGCGACCGTGGAGGTCGAAATGATCGACGCTTCCCCGCCCGTTGCGGCCCAGAACGCCGGAGGCGTGCGCGTCGTCGACCATGACGAGCGCATCGGCCTCCTCGGCTGCCTCGACGATGCCGGGCAGGTTGGCGATGTCGCCATCCATGCTGAAGACGCCGTCGGTGATCACCAGGATGGTGCGGTCCGCATCGGCGGCGCGAATCTCTCGAAGGGTGCTGCGCAGGGCGTCGATGTCGCCGTGGGCGAAGATCTTGCGCTCGGCCTTGGTGAGCCGGATGCCGTCGATGATGCTGGCGTGATTGAGCGCGTCGCTGACGATGGTTGCGCCCTCGGGCGCCAGGATCGGGATCACCCCGGTGTTGGCCGTGAAGCCGGATTGGAAGGTGAGCACCGCCTCCGTGTGCTTGAAGGTCGCCAGCCTCGCCTCGAGCTCCTCGTGGAGGGACATCGTCCCCGCGATCGTCCGCACCGCCCCGCTGCCCGCCCCGAAGCGCTCGACCGCCTCGAGCGCCGCCGCCTTCAGCCTCGGGTGGGTGTTCAGACCGAGGTAGTTGTTGCTGCTGAGCGTGATCACCTCGCGCCCGTCGATGACGCATCGGCTCTTCTGCTCGCTCTCGACCACCCGCAGCCGCCGATACAGCCCCTTCGTCTTCAGCTCATCGATCTCGGCCTCCAGGAAGGCCAGCGGGTTGCGCGTGCGGGCACTTGTATCGGTCATGGTGCGAGTGTAGTCCGGCGCGCTCCGTGGCTGAGTCTCATCGCCGGAGCGTTGTCGGCCGGACGACGACAGCTTCGTCCTCAAAGCTCACGCGATGAGCGACATCTGCGCGGGTCCGATCCGAAGTCCCCGCGACTCTCAGCGACTGAGCGTTGGCCACACTGCTGCCCGATAGTGGTCAGCCCGCGAGAATTGGGCGCCGTTCCCGGTCGGCCGACCGCACGGACCACCGATGCCGCTCGTGCCACGAGAATTGGCCATGGTGCCTGGTCAGCGAACCGCGCAGGTTCCGGATAACGCTCGCGCCAGGAGAATTGGCAGGGCGCAGCGCCAGAACCTCGGCCGCGGGATCGGCGCAACTAGGCCGACCGTTGACGACGCACGCGCTCTCGACCGGCGATCCATGGCGGCCGCGACGCCTGCTCGCTGGAGACCCAGGTCAGGATCCGCCTATGACCGCCGGTAAGTGCGGCCGCGGTCAGCTGCCCCCGACGAAAGTCCTCGAAGAGGGCGGGATGCGCGCGGACGATTTCGTGGTTCGCCGACGTGGCCGCCACCGCGAGGACCGAGACGCGCCGTTGAACCTTCCAGCCCCGCTGATCCGCAAGCGCGCCGACGAGGCGCTCCTTGACGCCAAGACTCCCGAAGAGATCCTGGAGATCGAGCAGTTGCGTCTTGACCTCGACAAGGACGAGCGTGCCGGTGGCGGGATGGAACGCGAGGAGGTCGATCCGACCGCGTTCGCCCCACTCGCTGAAGCTCGCCTCCGTCTCGATTTCGAACCCCATGTCCCGCAGCCACAGAGCCACCGCCTCGCCGAGCGCCGCATGCTCCTCATCGGCCAGGCGAACGAGCCCACCTGCACGCCCGAGCAGGCGGACATCCAGCCGGAGGCTGAACACCGCGGCGTGCCTCTCCAAGGCGGATAGCGAGCCGATCCTCCCATTCTCGTGGCGACCGATGGCGGCACGCGAGATCCGTGCCTTCGCAGCGACGTCGCCCTGACGCCATCCACGACGGACACGTAGCATTCGCAGCACGCGGCCGATGAGGACGAAGTTCATGGCCGCCATCATTCCGGCGGCCGCTTACCGCTGCCGTATCCACCGCTTACCGCGCAGCCTCGTGGCGTGCCAATTCTCGCTAGCTGAGCTGTATCGGCGCCCGATGGCGGTCACGGCTCCATGTGGCTCACGGCGTGAGCGGTATCGGCCTCGGCGACCGCAATCCGGCACGATCTCTCACCGGGTGAGCGATATCCGCGCTGCACCACGCCACCACCCGGATTGCGCTCACGTCGCGAGAGGTATCCCGGAAGCGACCGCGGAGGGCTACGGGAGCAGCACGACCTTGCCGGCGTGCCGGGAGCCGATGAGGTCGAATGCCTGCTCCCATTCCTCCAGCGCCAGCCGGTGGGTGATGATCGGCGTCACGTCCAGTCCACCGCGGAGCAGCGACTGTGTCCGCTCCCAGGTGTCGTAGATCCGACGCCCGAAGATCCCGTGAAGTCGGATCCCCTTCATGATGACCAGCTCGGACAGGTCGACCTTCGGCGGCTCCCCGAAGATGCCGAGCAGGCTGATGCTCCCGCCGCGGGTGACGAGCCGCAGCGCCTGGTCGAGCGCCGACGGAGCGCCGCTCATCTCGAGCACCACCTCCACGCCGTCACCGCCCGTTGCTTCTCCGATGCGCTCCTCGGTGTCAGCCGCGACGGCATCGAGCACCAGGCCGGCTCCCATCGTCCGGGCCAGCTCGAGCCGATACGGCTCGGTGTCCGTGGCGATCACGACAGATGCGCCGGCCGCCTTCGCGATCCCGACGGCGCACAGGCCGATCGGCCCGCAGCCGGTCACGAGCACGGACCGACCCTCGATCGGCTCCGCGAAGGCGGCGTGGACCGCGTTGCCCATCGGCTCCTGGAGCGCGACGACCGCCGGGTCGAGGCCGTTCGACTCGATCGCGTTCGCCTCGGGAATCACGACGTAGTCGGCGAACCCGCCATCGACGTGCACCCCGATGACCCGGAGGTTGCGGCAGAGGTGCATGTCGCCCCGACGGCACTGCGCGCACGTCCAATCGAACACATGCGATTCGACGCCGACCAAATCGCCCTCCTTTACCCGGGTGACGCCTGCGCCCGTGCCGATGACCGTCCCGGCCAGCTCGTGGCCGAGAATGCGTGGTGGCACCAGGTTCTCGGCGGCCCACTCGTCCCAGCTGAAGAGGTGATGATCCGTCCCACAGATGCTGGCTGCCTCCACCCGCAGCAGGACCTGGCCCTTACCGGGGTCGGGGGCTTGCCGCTCGACCAGCTCGAGCCCGGGCTCAGCGCGGACCTTCGCAAGTGCACGCATCGACGGTGTCGTTGTCACCGCGACCCCGCGCCGAGGCTCGCGACTCCCGCCGCCATCGCGTGGTCATCGGTACGACCCGGCTGATCGACGACCGGGTTATCGATGGCGCCGATTCCCTCTATCTCGCAGCGCATGACGTCGCCGTCGGCGAGGTACCGGGGCGGTGCCTGGTAGTGGCCGACTCCGGCCGGCGTGCCGGTGGCGATGACGTCCCCCGGCTCGAGGGTGATCGTCCGCGACGCGAAGGCGACGATGGTCGCCACGTCGAACACCATCTCGGCGGTGGAAGAGTCCTGCCAGGTCTCGCCGTTCACGAACGAGCGGAGGCGGAGGGCTTGCGGGTCCGGCACCTCGTCGGCAGTGGCCACGGCCGGTCCCATCGGGGCGAAGCCATCGGAGCCCTTGGCCCGCAGCCACTGCCGATCCTCGCGCTGGAGGTCCCGCATGGTGACGTCGTTGAGCACGGTGTAACCGAAGATGACCGATGCGGCCTCCTCCCGCCCGATGCGCGACGCCCGACGGCCGACGACGACGGCGAGCTCGCACTCGAGGTCGAGCTTCTCGGTGGCCACCGGCCGCGTCACCGGCGCGCCGGGATCGGCCACGGCGTTGGCGAACTTGCTGAACAGCATCGGGTAGGCGGGCGGCTCGATCGACTGCTCGCGACAGTGATCGTGGTAGTTCAGCCCCACGCAGATGATCTTGCCGGGCCGGGTGATCGGCGCCCGCACCTCGACGGTCGCCCGGTCGACCGCCTCGCCGGTCGCATCGGCCACGCGCTCCACCAGGTCGGGCCGGGCGAGGAGCGCACCGACGTCGGCGACGTCGAGCGCATCGGTCAGGTCGACGATCCCGTCAGCGCCGCGCCGCCCGAGCCGGGTCGAGCCGTCGCGCGCGTAGGTGAGCAGGTGCATCGCGGCCGAGTATGCCCGACCCGCATCAGTCCTCGCATCGTAGAAGCCAAATCGGCCACAATGAGCCTATAGGCATGAAACGAGCACTGATCACCGGGATTACCGGACAGGACGGGTCGTACTTGGCGGAGCTGCTGCTCGCCAAGGGGTACGAGGTTCACGGACTCGTTCGACGTTCGAGCACCTTCAGCACCGAACGCATCGAGCACCTGTACCGCGATCCTCACGAGGAGGGCGTGCGCCTCTTCCTCCACTACTCCGACCTGTCCGATTCCTCCTCATTGGTCACCACGCTCAACCGCGTGCGTCCGGACGAGGTGTACAACCTGGGCGCGCAGAGCCACGTCGGCGTCAGCTTCGAAATGCCGGAGTTCACGGCCGATACGGTGGCCATGGGGACCTTGCGGCTCCTCGAGACGCTTCGCCACTGTGACTTTCCGGTTCGGTTCTACCAGGCGGGAAGCAGTGAAATGTACGGCGATGTGGTCGAGAGTCCGCAGACCGAGGCGACCCGATTCCGACCGAGGAGTCCGTACGCCATCGCCAAGGTGTTCGCGCACTCGATGACCGCCGAATATCGCGATGCCTACGGTCTGTTTGCGACAAATGGCATCCTCTTCAATCACGAGTCTCCACGACGAGGTGGCACATTCGTCACCCGCAAGGTGACGCGCGGGATCGCCGCGATCGTCGGAGGGCAGGCCGACAAGATCTATCTCGGCAACCTGGAGGCTCGTAGGGATTGGGGATATGCCCCCGAGTACGTCGAGGCGATGTGGCTCATGCTCCAGCATGGTGAGCCCGATGACTTCGTCATCGCGACCGGTGAGATGCACAGCGTCCGCGAGCTCTGCGAGACCGCCTTCGGCCTGGTCGGAATGGACTGGCAGGCACACATCGAGATCGACTCACGCTACCTGCGTCCCACCGAGGTGGATGAGCTGTGCGGCGACGCGTCCAAGGCGGTCCGGACTCTCGGGTGGCGTCCCAAGACCACGTTCCATGAATTGGTTCGCATCATGCTCGCATCAGACTTGGAGGCAGCCGGGTTGCGTCCAGCCGAGCTGATGGTGAAGCCCGGCGCCGACGAATCCCGCTCATGAGCGGGTGGAGTCGAGGACGGGTCATGGTGACAGGGGGCGGAGGGTTCCTGGGCAAGGCTGTGGTGGCACGACTCGAAGAGGCCGGCGCGACTGACATCTTCGTGCCCCGCAGCTCGGACTATGACCTGCGGACGGTTGACGGCATCAACGCGGCTCTCAGTGAAGGTCGACCGGACACCGTCATCCATCTTGCGGCCGTGGTCGGTGGCATCGGCGCGAACCGCGAGAACCCAGGGCGCTTCTTCTACGACAACGCGATCATGGGGATCCAACTGATCGAGCGGGCGCGCCTGGCGGGCGTCTCCAAGTTCGTGACGATCGGCACCGTCTGCTCCTACCCGAAGTTCGCGCCGCTCCCATTCAGCGAGGACGAGCTCTGGGACGGGTATCCGGAAGAGACGAATGCCCCATACGGGCTCGCAAAGAAGATGCTCCTGGTCCAGTCACAGGCATATCGGGAACAGTACGGGTTCAACGCCACCTACCTCATCCCGGTCAACCTGTACGGCCCGGGCGACAACTTCGACCCACGAACGTCGCACGTGATTCCCGCCCTCATCCGCAAGTGCGTGGAGGCGCGCGAAGCCGGTGCGGACCACATCGAGGTCTGGGGCACGGGGTCGGCGTCGAGAGAGTTCATCTACGTCGACGACGCCGCTGAGGGCATCGTCCTCGGGGCGGAGCGCTATGACGGAGCTGATCCGGTGAACCTCGGGACTGGCCAGGAGATCACGATCCGCGACCTGGTACGGACCATCGTCGAGCACACGGGGTTCGGTGGGGACGTGCGTTGGGACGCATCAAAGCCGGACGGTCAGCCACGTCGGTCTCTCGATACGACCCGAGCCAGGGAGCGGTTTGGTTTCAGCGCCCGTACGTCCTTCGACGCCGGATTGCTGGAGACCGTCCGTTGGTACAGCAGTAATCGAGCGGCGCTCCCTTCCGAAGCGTGACTTCGGCCGGCTACCGCGCGCGGTTCGAGTCCCCTACGAGCGTCCCCGGAGCCTGGCATACAGCCGGCCACCGAGAACCTTTCGCAGTATCCGGCCCACGAAAGGCTTCGCCTCGTGGCGAACGCGGACGATCCGCATCCGCCAGGATCGGTCGAGCCACTGCAGGTAGTCGAGGATCTCCATGGCAGTAACGGGGTTCGACATCGGAGCTTCCCGACCTCCCGCCTTGAAGACTGACCGAACCTCTTCGTCACCCCGCACCATCTCAAAGCCAGCGCGAGCCATCGTTGCGACCAAGGTGGCAAGGGTGAAGTGATAGGTATGCGCCAGGGTGAGGTATCGATCGAACCGATACCCGTACTCGGGCTTGCGGTGGATGGTCATCACGCCCGGCACCTCGACGTAATAGAGCGTGTCTCGATGCCCGAGCTCCGCGACACCGGTCAGTGCTTCGACCGGATCGGGAAAGTGTTCCGCGACATGGCTCATGATCACCACGTCGAACGGCGCGGACGCTCGCAATGCCTCTGGGCCGCCGAGTCGAACATCCGATCCGGCTTCCCTGCCGACTGCCACGAAAGCTTCGGCATACTCACATCCGGCCACCGTCACGGCTCGGCCGGTTGCCGCGGCCTGGAATTCGCGGAGCACGTTCCCGGTCCCGCACCCGATCTCGGCAACCATCAGCTCACCATCGGGCAGCAAGTCGTGTAGATACGAGTGGATCGCTTCGCCCTGGCCGATCCGAAACAGCACGCTGGAGGGATCCGGCTCGGCGATGCCTTGATGAAGCCCGTGATAGATCTCGTTGTAGAACGAGGGAAGATCCTTTGCGGCGAGCCGAGGATCGGTTCGGCACAAACCGCACGAACGGCAGAGCACGGTGCCGACCGGAATGCCGAAGCGGTCGTGTGTGGCCAGCTGGACCGAGGATGTCGACCCGCACAGACAGCGGCCCGCCCGCTCATACTCGTAGACGCCGGTCGAGAGCTTGCCGAGCAGAGCCTCCCGGAATCTATGCTGAACGGGAGAGAGCCGCATCGGAGTGCGGTTGCTGGTCGTCATGGAGTAAGAAGCGCATGCCGAGACCCGCATCGCTGGTGCGGACGGACGTTCACCACGAGCAACAGCGTGCGGGATCGCTGGGCGCGCTCGTAACCGTTGCTGCCAATGGGGATGGAACCGCACCGCGCACTCATCTCCTCGCATGGTACCCGTCATGGGGTGATCGGAGGTCGCGCGTGAAACGTGGCTCGCAGCCGTCTGTGCCGGCTAAGCGGGAGTGAGCGGCTTCACCCGTAGCCTGCGAGGGAGCGGAACCTATGCCGCCGCCGTACTCGCTCAGCGCGGGATCGGCTTCCTGTTGCTTCCGCTGTACACGCGGGTGCTGACGGTCGAGGAGTACGGTCAGTTGGCCGTCGTGCTTACCATCAGCGCCGGTGTGTCGACCCTCCTGTCATTCGGCCTGGAGACTGCCGTCTTCCGGACCTACATCCTCCTGCACGACTCGCCGGAAAAGCGATCCAGATTCGTCAACAGCGTCGGGCTACTCGCGATATTCGGCCCCGCGTCGCTCGCAGCAGTCGCCATCCTTGTCTTCAGCGAGCTGTTCGCCACATGGCTCGGCGTCCCACATTTGGCGATCGTGATTGGCATCAGCACCGCTGCGGTGAGCGTCTCGGCGACCGTCCTTCCGTTCGCCGTTCTCCGCGCGCAGGAGCGTCTGCGAGCGTACCTCGGTCTGACCGGCATCCAGGTTCTCATGACCACGACGCTCACCCTGACGTTCGTCGTCGTGCTCGGATGGGGCGTCGTCGGTTGGCTTCTCGGCACCCTGATCGCGATCACCGTGACCTTCGGCGCTGGATTGGTGATGCTGGGCCACCGGTGGACGCTGACCGTCGAGCGCAGCCACCTGATCACCACGCTTGCATTCGGCCTCCCGCTCCTCCCCCATGCCGCCGCTCACTGGGGCCTCTCGCTGTCAGATCGGATCGTGCTTGGCGCGTTCGTCACTCCCGGAGAGGTCGGGCTGTACCAGCTCGCCTACCAGTTCGCGATACCGGTCAGCACGCTGGGAATCGCCATGACTCGGGGGACGGCGCCTTTGTACGCGCACGCCGCACGCTCCACCACGGAGCGCGAGGAGCTGGGGGGTGTGATCGTGCATCACGTCATGGTCATCGCGGTGCTCGGAATGACAGTGTCGATCCTGGGGCCGATCATCATCGAGCTGCTGATGCCGCCCGCGTATGCCGGCGCCGGTGCCTTCGTGCCATGGCTCGCCCTCGGAACCGTGCTGCTCGGGCTCTACTTCGTGCCGATGAACATCATCTCGATCCTCGCCGGGAATACCCGCTGGGTGTGGATCGCGACGGTTGCTGCCGCCACCGTGAACATCACCCTCAACCTGTTGACCGTGCCGCGATTCGGCGCATCGGCCACCGCCGTGAACTTCGCCGTGGGCTATGCCGTCCTCCTGGTCGGGGTCCTGCTATTCATGCGCGGTACAGGAGAGCGCGTTGCCCTAGACTGGCGGCGCATGGGGCTGGGCCTCGCGATCATTGCCTCGGTAGCCGTCTTTGGCATGCTCGTCACGCGCGACATGCCACCGTGGCCGGGGCTGGTGGTAGGTGGGGCGGTCGCGGTTGCCGGTCCCGCCCTCCTCCTGGCTTCCGGCGTCTGGCGCGGGCCAGGCGGGACCACGGTAGATCCAGTTGACACGGAGCGAGCGTGAACACCACATCGATCGTGATCCGCTGCTACAACGAGGAGCAACACATCGGTCGACTGTTGACCGGCCTCCTCAGACAGAGCAAGAAACCGGATCAGATCGTGGTGGTCGACTCCGGCTCGACCGACGCCACCCTCTCGATTGCCTCCCGCTTCCCGGTGGAGATTCACACGATCGAGCCGGAGGAGTTCTCATTCGGGCGATCGCTCAACATCGGATGTCGAGCCGCGACCGGTGAGCTGATCGCGATCGTCAGCGCGCACGTGTTCCCTCTCTATGACAATTGGCTCGCGGAGCTGACGGCGCCGTTCGCGCATGATGACATGGCCCTGACGTACGGGCGCCAGGAGGGGGACCAACGTACGAAGTACTCGGAACGACAGATCATGGCCCGATGGTTTCCGTCCCAGTCGGAGCTCCGCCAATCGCATCCATTTGCGAACAATGCGAACGCGGCGATCCGCCGCTCGGTCTGGAATGACCAGCCGTACGACGAGGAGTTGACCGGCCTGGAGGATCTCGACTGGGCGCAGCGCGCCATGAGTCGCGGGTACGCGATTTCGTACGTCGCGAGCGCGCCAGTCGTCCACGCCCACGACGAGAGCTGGGGCCAGCTTGTCAATCGCTACCGTCGCGAGGCAATTGCCCATCGCCGGATCTACCACGAGCAGGGGATGAGCGTCGTCGCCGCGGTGCGGCTGGCGATCGCGAATATGGCATCGGACTACTGGCACGCCGCCCGCGACGGCGTCCTGACCTCGAATCTGGCGTCCATCCCTGCCTTCCGCACTGCCCAGTTCTGGGGCACCTACCAGGGCTTCAGGCGGACGGGCGCGGCGCCGGCGGCGCTACGTGAGCGCTTCTACTATCCCCACGGCATACGCCGTCCCCAGCGGCCGACCACGAACCCGGGTGGACGACCGATCGACTATGACAACCCCCACGTTGATTGACATCAGCGTACGTCTCGAGGCCGGGATGCCCTCCTGGCCTGGTAGCGTCGGCTTCCGCATGTCTCGATCTCAGTCCATGGATCGCGACTCCGTGAACGTCAGCCGCATCGACATGGACGTCCATGCTGGCACGCACGTCGAGGCCCCCCTCCACTTCATCGCCGGCGGGCACCCGCTGGATGAGTTTCCACTGTCCGTCTTCAGCGGCCTGGCCCAGGTGGTCCAGTTCCCGGACGCCGCTGCGATCTCGGCCGCGGACCTTGAGGACGCGGGTGTGGGCGACGGCACCGAGCGGCTGCTGCTCAGAACGAAGAACTCCAACGGCTGGCAACGACAGCCGTTCCGGACCAATTACGTCGCGTTGCTTCCCGATGCCGCGGCGTGGATCGCGGAGCATCGCATCCGCCTCGTCGGTATCGATTACCTCTCCGTCCAGCGCCATGGCGACGATCCGGAGACGCATCGGATCCTGATGCGTGCAGGCATCGCCATCCTCGAAGGTCTCGACTTGAGCCGCGCGAGCCCGGGCACGTATCGGCTGCACGCCTTCCCGCTTAACTTTGCCCATTCCGAGGCGTCGCCGGTCAGAGCAGTCCTCGAGACGCTCCCGTGACCGCAAGCGTCGTCGCCCTGGTCCCGATGCGCCACGACAGCGAACGCGTCCCCGGAAAGAACTACCGGCCATTCGATGGGCGGCCCCTCTATCACCATGTCGTGAGCAGCCTGCTCGCATGTCCATCCATCACGACCGTGGTGATCGACACCGACAGCGATGTGATCGCCGCTGACGCGGCCGTCGCCTTTCCGCAGGTCCGGGTGATCGATCGGCCGGGCCATCTGACCGATGGCCGCATCCCAATGAATGACGTGCTGCTGAACGACGTGAGCCAGGTGGCCGGCGACTACTACCTTCAGACACACAGCACAAACCCGCTGCTCATGCCGGAAACGATCGAGGCCGCGATCACCACATTCCTCCGGGCCGTGCCTCGCCACGACTCCCTCTTCTCGGTCACCCGGCTGCACAAGCGGTTCTGGACGGAGGATGGTCGGCCGATGAACCACGATCCGTCTCAGCTCCTCCGCACCCAGGATCTGCCGCCAGTGCTCGAGGAGAACTCGTGCCTGTATCTTTTTTCACGCGCGGGCCTCGAGAAGCACGGCAGCCGCATCGGCGAGCGACCACTGCCCTTCGCGATTCCCTCGGAGGAAGCGTGGGACATCGACGAGGAGGTGGACTTCCTGGTGACCGAGTTCCTGTACCAGCATCGAGCGAGGAGATCGTGACTCGGCGCATCCTTATCACCTGCCCGCAGATGCAGCGCTACGCTGCCGACTACTCGGCGCTATTCGCCGAACATGGACTGCAGGCCGATCTGCCCCCGGTCATCCAACAGCTCGACGAAGCTGAGCTCTTGACGATCATCGATCAATACGAGGGCGTCATCGCTGGTGATGACGAGTTCACCGAGCGCGTCATCGCTCAGGCCACGCAGCTGCGGGCCATCTCGAAGTGGGGGGTTGGAATCGACAATATCGACCAGGATGCTGCTCGAGCACACGGGATCCGGGTGACAAATACCCCTGGCACGTTCGCAGACGAGGTCGCCGACGTGGCGGTCGGATACCTCGTCCTGCTGGCTCGGCAGCTCCATCACATCGACGCCGGCGTCCGATCCGGCCAGTGGCCGAAGATCGAGGGCACCTCGCTTGCCGGCAAGGCGTTGACGATCGTCGGTCTGGGGTCGATCGGGACTGCGCTTGCTCGACGCGCCCAGGCGATGGGAATGGACGTGACGGGCTTCGAGATCGAGGACGCGCGACGCGACGCCGCCCACGCCATGGGGATCGAGCTGCTGGACCTGGATTCGGCCCTTCGAAGCGCCGACTTCGTGTCGCTGAACTGCCCACTGACGACGGAGAACCGACACATGCTCGGCGCCACGCAGTTCAGCGAGATGCGCCGAGGTGTGTTCCTGGTGAACACGGCTCGAGGCCCGCTGATCGACGAGGCCGCCCTCATCCGAGCGCTCGAGACGGGTCAGGTGGCCGGGGCGGCCCTCGATGTGTTCGAGGACGAGCCGCTTCCGATGAGCAGCCAACTTCGGAAGTTCGACAACATGATCTTCGGCGCTCACAACAGCTCGAACACGGCGGAGGCCGCACGCCGAGTCAACGACCTCGCGGTTCAGAACCTCCTCGACTCACTGGCGCGCGACTCCGCATGACGAGAGTCGCACTCGTGACCGGCGCGGCCGGCGGCTTGGGGCAAGCGACCGTCGCTGCCTTCCGAGAGGGAGGCTGGCAGGTGGTAGGCATCGATCGGGTCGAGAGCGCCGCCATCGAGTACGGGGACGTCTACCTCAGTGCCAACGTGGCCGATGCGGCCGCGGTGGAGTCAGCCTTCGCACAGGTCGCAAG
>Ga0214468_1000127_pt1 | contig 22527 bp, 24 predicted proteins | sample RVTome_9_FD_187334 | JGI IMG/M metagenome (GOLD analysis project Ga0214468, IMG submission 187334) | Soil microbial communities from uranium-contaminated site in the Upper Colorado River Basin, Wyoming, United States - RVT155D38 HiSeq ...
TACAAGCGCTGCTTGCCCGCCTGGCGGACGTACACCAGCCCAACCTCACGGAGGACACGGAGGTGTTTGGAAGTTGCTGGCTGTGGCAGCCCTAATGACGAGGCCAGCTCACCAACCGGAAGCTCACTCTCTTTGAGCAACATGAGCAGGTGACGCCGGCGGGGCTCGGCGATCGCATTGAAGGCATCGGCTGTGGTCGGGGCACGAGCCATGGAGGGACGATCATATGCCCATATGGGAATATATCAAATCTCGAAGCGGCCAAGAGCCTGGTCGATCCACTCGAGGTAGGGCCGGCTCGCCGCGGCCATCTCGATCATCACCACCGGAGGCACCTGATATGAATGCATCTCGATCACCTCCGACTCGATCACCGCGAACCGATCGGTCCTGGTCTTGACGATGAGGAGCCATTCGCTGTCCTCGACGACAACGCCCTGCCAGGTGTAGATGCTCTCGATAGGCAGGATCTGGACGCCGGCGGCGAGACGCGCCTCGACCAGACGTCGTGCGATTCGGCGGGCTTCGTCCACCTCACCACATGTGACCAGGACCAACCCGTGTTCGCTCATCGCCAGCCGGCGATGCTAGGGATCCCTAACCGATCCGGTAGGGCTGAACGATGTTCGTTCGCCAGGTGCTCGGGTCGGGCTCGACGTCGGCATCGGAGTGGTAGACCTCCCAAGCAGGGCCTTCCGCCTCACCGCCTTGCGCCTTGATCCACGCCTCGATTGCGTCATAGGCCGGCTTCATCTCGGCATAGGGACCGATGTATGTCACGACCGCCACGTCACCTTCGGGAAGGGCGGAGGAGACGACATCGCCGACTCCCTCGACGGGCCGGTCGACGGGGAAACCTGCCTCGATCTCGAATTCACTGGAGTCCGCGTCGAGCGGCCGATAGCGGGCAAAGGGTGGCCCGGCGAAGTCGAGGCCGGACCAGCCGATGTGCTCGGCGACTTCCGTGTAGGCCTTGCCCAGGAACAACGGGATCTCGGTTGCGGTGACCTTCCCGCGCAAGACGAGGGTGGGTTGCTCGGTCCGATGCTCGGAAACGACCTGGTACATGCGCACCTCCTTCAGGCTCAATCGTCCGCGTCTCGTCCTTGGTCGGGTAGGGCACAAGGGCACATCCTCGATGTGGTGCGTACCGTCCTGGTGGTGGGACTTGTCAGCGAGCTCGGCTACTCGCCTCCGAAGCCGACAGTGGTGCAGCGCTGGATCATCGGCTTGGCTTCCACCCGAGTCATGTCCGCCTTCAACCGAAAGATGCTGCCGCGAGCCGACCGTCTCGTGGTTCGTCTCACCAGAGGGAAGGCGACCGCAACTTCGCTGATCAGTGGTCTCCCCACGCTATGGCTGACGACAATTGGAGCCCGATCAGGGAGGGAACGAAGCGTCCCTCTTCTCGGATTTCCCCGGGGCGACGAGATCGCCGTGATCGGGACCGGCTTCGGTCAGCGATCCACGCCCGGGTGGGTGCACAACCTCGAGGCGAGAGGAGAGGCTGTGATGTCACATCTCGGCGTCGAGATCGAGGTGCACGCCCGGCTTGCGCTGACGGCCGAAGCAGAGCTGATCTGGGAGCAGGCACGCCGCGTCTACCCCGGTTACGCCAACTATGCGACGTGGGCGCAGCACCGGACCATCCGGGTTTTCGTGCTCGAGAAAGCCGTGAGCGGTGGCCGCGATTGATTCGGAGCAGGCGCGGGTAGGGTCATAGTGACGGCTGTACCTGAGACGAGGTGAATCCAAGTGGCCGATAAGACCAAGCTGATGGTTTGGATCGATCAAGACTTGTGCACCGGTGACGGCATCTGTGAGGAGATCACCCCGGATGTCTTCGTCGGGCGCGACGATGGCCTCTGGGTGGTGAAAGAGGAGTCGAAGCACTTCGGGCGGACCGTTGTGTTCGACGGCGAAGACGCCCCCGATGGGGCTCGCGGTGTCGCTCGTGTCCCCGACGCCCTCATCGAAGACACCATCGAGTCAGCGGAGGAGTGCCCTGGGGAGTGCATCATGATCGAGCCCTACAACGAGGACGTGGTTCATGCCTGAGCTTGCAGGGGACGTGACATTGCGCCCCATCGAACGGGTCGTGGTCAGACTGCACGGTGAGGGTCTTAACCCGGCCGACATCGGAAAGAAGATTCGGAAGAAGCCGGGGACGGTCCACCGGATCTTGGAGATGGTGGAGCTGAAGCAGGACGTGCCGGGAAACGCAAGCGCCAACGATCAGCCGCTGCGCCCGGTGGAGCGTGTCGTCCTCAGGCTGCGCGGTGAAGGGGAGACCTACGGTCAGATCGGCAATCGTCTGGCACGAAGCGGACGTCGGGTCCAGCTGATCGAGCAACTGGCCGAGTTCAAGCTCGGCGGGTAGCCGGCCCGATCCCGGTACGGTCACGATGTGAGCGATCTGCCGTCGCGGGTGACCATCACCGAGTCGAGCTCGCGCGACGGTCTGCAGAGCCTCGGGGCCTTTCTGCCCACATCTGCCAAATCCGGGTTGATCAACGATCTGGCCAAGACCGGTGTTCGCTCATTCGACGCGGTGTCCTTCGTCAGCCCGAAGGCCGTCCCGCAGATGGCCGACGGGGCCGAGGTGATCTCCGCCGTCGAGCGAGTGGAGGCGATGACGTTGTTCGGCCTCGTTCCCAACCTCCGAGGGCTGGAGGCAGCCGTGGCCGCCGGAGTCGACGGCATTGGAGTGCTCACTGCCGCCTCGGATACGTTCAACGAGCGGAACATCAATGCCACCGTTGACGAGTCGATGCACCGGATTCGTAGCATCCTGCTCGAGGTTCCCGAGCACCTGGTGATCCGCGGCTATGTGTCCACCGCCACTCATTGCCCTTTCGAGGGCGAGCAGGATCCGGACTGGGTTGCTCACCTGGCCGAGACTTTGGCGGAGTGGGGTGTTCACGCCGTGTTCCTCGGGGAGACCATCGGCAAAGCGACTCCGGCTCACGTCGATCGTCTGCTCGACGACGTCCTCGATCGCGTCCCGCTCGAGATGGTCGGCGTCCACTTCCACGACACCTACGGGCAGGGTGTTGCCAACACCATGGCCGCCCTACGCCGCGGGGTCGCCATGATGGACGCCTCGGCGGGAGGGCTCGGTGGTTGCCCCTACGCGCCCGGAGCCAGTGGCAACGTCGCCACCGAAGACGTTCTCTACCTACTGGACGGTCTCGGGGTCGAACATGGGGTCGACGTCGTCGCCCTTGCCGGGGTAGCCCAACGATTCTGCGCCGACCACAATCTGACCTACAACAGTGCCGCCGGCAGGGCACTGCTGGCGTCCAGGGACAGGGAATGACGACCACGAAGTCGATCTACCTCAGCGACGACCTGATGGCGATCCGGGCCCAGGTCCGAGAGTATGTGGAACGGGAGATCGTGCCCAGGGCCGAGGCATGGGAGAGAGAGGGGGTGCCCCGGGAGGTGCTCGACGACATGGGGAGGCTGGGGTTCTTCGGGCTGCGAGTCCCCGAGGAGCACGGGGGGCTTGGTCTCGGGGCGCTGGCCTCGGTTGCCTTCGCCGAGGAGTTGGGCAGGTCGACCTACGGAGGGTTCACCATCACCGTGCTGGTGCACACCGATCTAGCTATGCCTTATCTCACCCACTTCGGAAGCGAGGAGCAAAAGGTCAAGTGGTTGCCGGCGATGGCGAGTGGCGAGATACTGACCGCCATCGGGGTCACCGAGCCCGACGCCGGTTCCGATGTGGCCGCGATGAGGACCACCGCTCGAAAAGATGCTGGCGGCTACATCCTCAACGGAACCAAGATGTTCATCACCAACGGAGGCATCGCCGACCTGGTCTTCATCGCGGCCAGGACCGATGCCACCGCCAAAGGCTCGCGCGGGATTTCCATCTTCGCGGTCGAAAGGGACACCCCGGGGTTCAAGGCAAGCCGGGCGCTGAAGAAGATGGGCTGGCACTCATCGGACACCGCCGAACTCGTCCTCGAGGACCTCTGGATACCGGAGGGAAACCTGATCGGCGAGGAGAACCGCGGCTTCTATTACATCATGTCCAATTTCCAGAACGAGCGCCTGGCCATCATGGGGCAGGCTCTGGGGGAGGCGCAGCGAGCACTCGAGCTCACCATCGAACATGTCAAGCACCGCGTCGCGTTCGGCGGCCCCCTGTGGCAGAAGCAGGCGATCAGGCAACGTCTCGCCTCCCGTCAGGCCGAGATCGATGCGGGTAGGGAGCTGACCTATCACGCCGCCTGGCTCAGTGACCAGGGAGAGGACGCGGTGCGCCAGGTTTCCGAGGTGAAGGTCTACGTAGGGGAGATGGTGAATCGCGTGCTCTACGACTGTGTGCAGTTCCACGGTGGCATGGGCTTCATCGCAGAGACGGCGGTGGAGAGGATGTACCGGGACGTGAGGATCGCCTCGATCGGCGGCGGCGCCACCGAGGTCATGCTCGACGAGATAGCCAAGCGGCTATGAGCGATAGGCCACAGGCCATAGGCCGGATGCGCCTCTGGGCCAAGGCCTAGGGCCTGTTGCCCAAGGCCTCATCCGCCTCGGCGATCTCGTGACTCTCGAGGGGATGCCAGGACAGCTCCAACGCCATCCAGAGTGTCTTGGAGAGCGGGTAGAAGACAACGGGGAGGATCGTCATGGTGGCGACGGTGAGCGCACCGAGCAGCACCCATGGCACCTCGGGCCAGGTCAAGGCCATCCCACCCACGAATACGAGGAGAAAAGCGCCGAAGACCACGGTCGTGTTGATGATCAACGCCCCGACCCAATACCCGGGCTCGCGTTCGAAGCGGAGCCCGCATCGGGAGCAGCGGTCGAGGAGGCGGAAAAAGGAGGCGAACGCCCTCCCGCCGCATCGGGGACAGCGGCGTCTCATCGCCCGCCCGACCTTGTTCACGATAGAGTTGCTCGGGTCCCGGCTCACCATGCCGAGGCTATCGTCAGCCGGGTGATCGAAGACCAGGTGGCTCATCTTCGCCACGAGTATGAGGCGATGGGGCTGGTGGAGAGGGACATGGCCCCCGACCCCCTGGCTCAGTTCCGTGTCTGGTTCGATGGCGTGCTCGAGGCCGGGCTCGACGAGCCAAATGCCTTCGTCCTCGCCACCGCAGACGACAATGCGAGACCCTCGGCCCGGGCGGTCCTGATGAAGGCGATCGACGAGAGTGGGCTCGTCTTCTACACCAATCTGGCCAGTCGAAAGAGCTGGGACCTACGGGTCAATCCTTGGGCGGCGGCCACCTTCGTCTGGGCGCCTCTGCATCGGCAGATCAGATTCGAGGGACGAGTTGCGTTGGTCTCCGACAGCGACGCCGATCGTTACTTCGAGACGAGACCGAGAGGCGCCCAGATCGCAGCCCATGCATCGATGCAGAGCCAACTGGTCGAGTCGCGCCAGGATCTGGACCATGCCTACAAGGAGCTGGACGCAAAGTTTCGCGGCGTCAAGGTGCCGCGGCCGAGGGCGTGGGGAGGGTGGAGGCTCACCCCCGACAGCGTCGAGTTCTGGCAGGGACAGCCGAACAGGTTTCACGACCGGGTGCGCTATGTGCGGGAGGGTGAGAGCTGGCGGATGGAGAGACTGGCTCCGTGAGACTCCATGTGGTCGGCTCATCGGGGACCTTCCCGGCACCGGGGCGACCCGCCTCGGGATATGTGATCGAGCAATCGGGGACAAGGGTCTGGTGTGATGCCGGGCCGGGGACCTTCGTCAATCTTCCAATGGACTCCTACATGATCGACGCCGTCGTGGTCTCACATCAGCATCCTGACCACTGCTCGGACCTCTTCACCGCGTTCCACGCGTGGACCTACTGCCCCGAACCAAGGGCAACGGTGCCCCTCTATGCGCCGCAAGCGGTCTGGGACCGGGTCTCGGGTTTCCTCGATGGCGGTCAGAGATCACGTCTCAGGGAGACCTTCGACTTCAGACCGGTGTGGACCGGGGACAAGGTAGAGATCGGTGAGCTTTCGATTTCCTTCACCGAGATGGACCATTCGGTGCCCACGGTGGGATCGAGGTGGGAGACGGAGGGCCGCTCTCTCTTCTACACCGGTGACACCGGCCCCCACGGTAACTGGCGGGAGATGGCCAAAGGAGTCGACCTGATGCTGAGCGAGTCCGCCTACCAGGAGCGAGGCGAGGATGACTACCCGCACCATCTCACCTCCGCGGAGGCCGGCCGCATCGCCCGCGAGGTCGCGGCCCGGAGATTGGTGCTGACCCACATCCCTCCATATCTCGACGTGAGCAGATCGGTCAGCGAGGCGGAGTCGGCATTCGACAGGCCAGTGTCGGTGGCGGTGCCCGGGGCGAGCTTCGATGTCTGATCGCCCCTACGACCAGCTCCGTGACGTCAAGTTGGAGATCCCGTACACCACGTCGACGCCGGGATCTGTGCTCATTTCCATGGGCAGGACCAGGGTCTTGTGCACCGCGTCGGTTCAGAGCGAAGTGCCACGTTGGATGCGGGACACGGGGAAAGGATGGATCACTGCCGAGTATGCGATGCTGCCCGGCTCGTCAGGGGAGAGGATCCGGCGAGATCACGTATCTGGGGGCCGAGCCAAGGAGATCTCCCGGCTGATCGGGCGCTCGCTTCGGGTCGTGGTAGATCTCAAGGCGATGGGAGAGGCGATGGCCGTCGTCGACTGCGATGTGATCGAAGCCGACGGGGGGACGAGGACGGCGGCGATAACGGGCGGATGGATCGCGCTCCACTATGCGTTCGAGGACGCGGTGGAGAGGGGACAGCTGGCTTCTTCGCCGATCATCGATGAGGTTGCGGCTGTGTCGGTGGGGATCGTCGACGGGAAAGCGATGCTCGACCTCGACTATGCCAAGGACGTGGAGGCCGAAGTCGACATGAACGTGGTCATGAGCGGCCGTGGTCTCCTGATCGAAGTACAAGGGACGGCAGAGCGTGCTCCCTTCACCCGAGCCGAGCTCGACCAGCTCCTCGATCTCGCCGCGTCTGGCATCGCCGAGCTGCATGATCTCCAACGCCGAGCGGTGGCCGAGTGATCCCGCGTCTCGTCGTCGCCTCCAAGAACCAGGACAAGGTCGGGGAGATCGAAGCGGTGTTGGGCGGAGTGGGCCTGGTCGGGGAGGTCGTCCAGGGCCTCGACTGGCCCGATGTCGACGAGACCGGTTCCACTTTGGAGGAGAATGCGCTGCTCAAGGCGAGGGCGGTGATGGAGGCGGTGGGTCTTCCCGCCGTAGCCGATGACACCGGTCTGGAGGTGGCCGCTTTGGACGGGCGGCCCGGAGTGGAGACGGCGCGCTACGCCGGGCGGGATGCGAGCTACAGCGACAATGTGCGGCGTCTCCTCGGGGAGATGGAGGGGGTGGCGGACAGGAAGGCCAGGTTCCGGACAGTCGTCGCCTTGGTCATGCCCGACGGAGCCGAACTGGTGGCCGAGGGAGCCCTGGACGGCGTCATCGCCGCAGAGCCGAGGGGGAGTGGCGGCTTCGGCTACGACCCGGTCTTCGAGGTGGAGGGCAGGACTCTCTCCGAGATGGGGGTCGAGACGAAGAACATGTTGTCTCATCGCGCCAAGGCGCTACAGACCTTGGCTGGGATGCTCGGATTGGGTGAGGAATGACCTCGCTGCCCCGAGTGGTCGTCATCGGGGCGGGCTTCGCCGGGCTCAACGCAGCCAAAGCGTTGCGGCGCGTACCGGTGGAGATCACCATCGTCGACCGACGCAACTTCCATCTCTTCCAGCCACTGCTCTATCAGGTGGCCGCGGCCGCATTGAATCCCAGTGATATCGCCTATCCGATTCGGTCGGTGTTCCGCCGGCAGAGGAATGTCACCGCTGTGTTGCTCGCGGAGGTGGCCGGCGTCCATGTCGACGAGAAGGTGGTGACTCTCGACGACGGGTCGGAGGTTCGGTACGACTACTTGGTCGTGGCCACCGGGGCCACCCACTCGTATTTCGGTCACGACGAGTGGGCGGAACGGGCGCCGGGTCTCAAGACGCTCGAAGACGCCTTGACGATGCGACAGCGGGTGCTGGCAGCATTCGAGAGGGCGGAGAGGGACCCGGATCACGCGGAGAGGTTGCTCACCTTTGTCGTGATCGGGGGCGGGCCAACAGGTGTGGAGCTGGCCGGTGCCCTGGTCGAGATCGCGGTCCACTCTTTGGGGGACGAATTCGATGCCATCGACCCGGCCCGAGCCAGGGTCATCCTGGTCGAAGGCGCATCTCAAGTCCTTCCCGTCTATCCCGAGGACCTGTCGGAGAGTGCGCGCCGCCAGCTGGAGACGCTCGGCGTGGAGGTGGTGACCGGCACCCTGGTCAGCGAGATAGACGATGACGGGGTCACCCTGAGCAACGGTCGCCGCATCGACGCCGGGACCGTGCTCTGGGCAGCCGGCGTGCAGGCATCGCCGCTCGGGGCACAACTAGGGGTCGAGACCGATCGGAGTGGGCGGGTGCTCGTCGAGCCCGACCTCTCCGTGCCCGGTCATCCCGACGTGTTCGTCACCGGGGACCTGGCCTTGGTTCCCTCCGTTCCCGGTGTGGCCCCGGCTGCAATGCAGATGGGTCGACACGCCGGGCGGATGGTCGCAGCCGACCTGACTGGAGGAGAGCGAACCGACTTCCGTTACCGGAACAAGGGCTCGTTGGCAACCATTGGGCGGGCCCGAGCGGTTGCCGATTTCGGTCGTGTGCGATTTGGCGGGTTTCTCGCCTGGGTGTCGTGGCTTGGTATCCATATCTTCTATCTGATCGGGTTCCGCAACCGGCTCTTCGTCCTGGTCTCCTGGGCATGGAGTTACATCACTTTCAGACGAGGGGCGAGGATCATCACCGGCGTTCCCAGGCTGCCGGGGCCGAAGGAGCACTGAGAGCGCGAATCGGCCGACCTGACCCGTGGTGTGCCGAGTAGGTTCCCGCGTGGTGGGGGCCGGGGAGCAGGACGCGCAAGGGAGGACACTGTGACGGCAGTCGACTACGTCACCCGCATTCTCGTGATCATCGGGGCCCTCAATTGGGGGCTGGTGGCGGTCGCCGAGTTCGATCTCGTCGCCGAGCTGTTCGGGCTCGGATTCGGGGAGACCAACACCGCGACACGGGTGATATACGGTCTGGTCGGCTTGGCCGGTCTGTGGGAGCTCGTTCGTCTGTTCACGGTCCGAACGACCACAACCAGCTGAACGTATCGAAATAGCCAGAGCGGGAGGGGTTCTTCCTGGCCCTTGATTCCGTGCGCGCCGCGGTGACCGCGGCTCGGATGGTTCCGTCGTCTGCGCGGGTGGGCTGGGGTGGAAAGGCTGTTCCCGTTTGGTGGTAGCACCTGGTGACCGTTTGCCAACTCCGGTTCAGATGGTGGCATGGTCAGCTTGGGTGGGGCGGGGGGTTCACGGGGGTCGTCCCCCCTTTCTCGTAACCGTGCGGGTGAGAGGATTTGAACCTCCACGGGCTTTCGCCCACAGGGACCTAAACCCTGCGCGTCTGCCAAGTTTCGCCACACCCGCGTATGGAAGAACATTGTCTCATGGGAAAGCCCCCGGCTGTGTCCGAGGGCTGGGTGGGCCGCCCGGGACTCGAACCCGGAACCTTGAGCTTAAGAGGCTCCTGCTACTGCCAATTGAGCTAGCGGCCCGACCTGATTCTACTGACCGTAGCGCTCATTGATGAAGTCGATCCAGGTGATGGTTGTGAGGAAGGCGTCGGTGCTTCGTCGCATGGTCACACGGCATACCCCGGTCGCGAGATGGTTCTTGCGGTGACCCGTGCCGTCCGGTTTGATGAATGTCTTCGTGAAGTCTGTCAGGGCGATGCCCAACTCGGTCGACCAGAAATGCCTAGCTTCGGACTCGTCGTTGTCGAAGTGAAGATTCAATGCCGCGGCAAAGTTCGCATTTGGATCATGAAAGCGCCGCGCCCATCCCATGAAGAGTCGGAGAGCGCTTGGTTCTGAATGCGCCATCTCCAGTCGCCTGCTAGTCTTGCTTCCTTCTCCCCAGTACAAGGCCACTCCCATCGCCCAAAATGGGTCGTCCTGAAGATGTGTGGCCTCGAGGCTGGCCTGAGCCCTGATCATCTCGATCTCGCGATGACGTCTGCGTTGTGTGTTCCGTGGTATGCCGGGGATTGGCGGGCGTCTGACTTTTAAGGCCGCAACCTGCTCCTCGGTCAGCTTCACCTCGCGGCACCAGGTCGCCAGGGTCGACTTCTTGACCGGGATCAGGTCCATGATCTCTCCGTAGGACAGTCCGAGTCGTCGCAGGTCCCTGCCCAACTCGGATCGCTCCCACCGGGAAAGCGAGTCCCAGGAGTCGATCCGCTCCTGAAATGCGGCCCCCACCGACATGGTTCCAATATAGGAATGGGGTGGGACACAAACTGGCGGGGAAGTAGCCTGATCGGATCACGGGCTGTGGCGCAGCTTGGTAGCGCGCGTGCTTTGGGAGCACGAGGTCGTCGGTTCGAGTCCGACCAGCCCGACCGAGGCTTTACAATGCCTTGTCCCGCGGGTGTAGCTCAATGGTAGAGCTCCAGCCTTCCAAGCTGGCGGTGAGGGTTCGATTCCCTTCACCCGCTCGAATGGGTGGCCCTCTTGGCACAGACCTGGCCCTTTGCCCCTGTAGCTCAATGGGATAGAGCAGCGGACTTCTAATCCGCAGGTTGGGGGTTCGAGTCCTCCCGGGGGCGCAGAGGAAGACCCATTCGAGACATGGTGGCCGTAGCTCAGTCCGGTTAGAGCACCTGGTTGTGGTCCAGGAAGTCGCGGGTTCGAATCCCGTCGGTCACCCCGCGAGTGGCCGCTCATATGAGCGGCCACGTAGTCAGTGATCGGTAATCGGTGATCTGACTACTGGCTACCGACTACCGATAACCAGGAAAAGAGAATGCCAACCACCGTCACCGAGACCGGGCCCTTCGAGCGTCTGGTCACCTTCCAGCTCACCGACGACCAGATCGCCGCAGGAAAAGCGGCCACGGCCCGCAAACTCTCCCACGACATCAAGCTCAAGGGCTTCCGACCCGGCAAGGCTCCGCTCCCTGTCGTGGAAGCGGCAGTAGGGCCGGCACGGCTTCGCAGCGAGGTGATCGACGACCTCGTCCCTCCGGCGCTGTCCGACATCCTCAACGATGAGGAGCTCAGACCGGCGGTCACACCTCAACTCGAGTCGATGAACGATGTCGAAGGTGGGGTCGAAGTGGGGGTCCGGGTCACGCTGTGGCCCACAGTCGATCTGCCCAACTACAAGGACCGGGACGTCGAGGTGACCTCACCAGTGGTCACACAGGAAGAGTTGGAGGTCCAACTGGAGAGGATGCTCGAGCAGTTCGGCATCGTGGAGGAGGCGAATCGACCGGCCGGCCTCGGCGACTTCGTCTCTATCGACGTCAAGGCGACCAGCGACGGTGAGCCGGTCGAGGGTGCCAATGCAGCCGATCTCCTCTATGAAGTGGGATCCGGTCTCCTCGTCGAAGGGGTCGACGAGCGGCTGGAAGGCGTCGAGCCGGGCTCGGTCCTGACTTTCGACGCACCTTTGCCCGAGGGTTTTGGTGACAAGGCTGGGGAGGAGGTCAGCTTCGAGATCGTCGTGAACGAGGTCAAGGAGCGGATCCTCCCTGAGCTCGACGACGAGTGGGTCGACGAGAACACCGAATTCGAGACGGTCGAGCAGTTGCGGGCCGAGCTGAAGGAGCGTCTCGGCGAGGCCAAGGTTCAGGCGGTCTCCCGTGAGTTCGCCGAGAGGGCACTGAGCACCCTGGTCGACCAGGTGGAGATCGAGCTGCCCGACGCCTTGGTCCGATCCGAGATGGACGACCAGCTCCATCGCTTCGTCCATCGTCTCGAGGACAACGAGCTCACCCTCGACGACTACTTCCAGGCGTCGGGCATCGACCAACAACAGTTCCTCGACGACCTCCGCCAGCAGGCCGACCTGTCACTCCGAAACCAGCTGGTGCTCGAAGCCGTGGCCAAACACGCCGGGATCGAGGTCACTCCCGAAGACGTCTCGTCGGTGATCCAGGCTGCCGCGGCACAGTCCGGTGATCCGGTCGCCTATCTCAACGCCTTCCGACAAGGCGGCCGGGAATTGGCACTGGCCGGTGATATTCTCAGAAACAGGGCGTTGGACGCCATCCTCTCGGCAGCAAATCCGGTCGATGAAGACGGCAACGCGGTCGATTTGAAACTAAACGTGACAGAGGTCGAGGCCGAGATCGTCGAAGGCGAGCCGGTCGGGGACATCCCGACAGGTGAAATCGTCGACGCAGTGGCGGAGGAAGAAGAATGACCACCGAGAACCAGTTCCAGAACTATGTGATCCCCACCGTCTTCGAGCAGACCAGTCGGGGCGAGCGGTATTTCGACATCTACAGCCGTCTGCTCAAGGATCGCATCATCTTCCTGGGCACACCTATCGACGACACCATCGCCAACCTGATCATGGCCCAGCTCCTCCATCTCGAGTCGGAGGACCCGGACAAGGACATCTTCCTCTACATCAACTCTCCTGGTGGCTCGATCACCTCCTTGTTCGCCATCTACGACACGATGCAATACATCAAGCCCGACGTGAACACCGTCTGCATGGGCATGGCCGCATCCGCGGCGGCGGTGATCCTGGCCGGCGGCGCCGAAGGGAAGCGCTACGCCCTGCCCCACGCCAGGGTGATGCTGCACCAGCCGCATGGTGGTGCACAGGGCCAGGCCTCCGACATCGAGATCCAGGCCAAGCTGATCGTGCAGATGCGAGAGCAGCTCAACGAGATCCTCGCCGAGCACACCGGGCAGGAATACGACAAGATCGCCCTCGACACCGAACGCGACTACTGGATGCTCGCCGACGCGGCCAAGGAATACGGGGTCATCGACGGAATTCTCACGCGTCGAGAGCTTGCGGCGGTAGCCTCCAAGTAACGGAGGAGGTCCAGAACTAGATGGCACGACTCGGTGACGGCGGGGAGTTGCTCAAATGCAGCTTCTGCGGCAAGTCTCAAAAGCAGGTCAAGAAGCTGATCGCAGGCCCCGGCGTCTACATCTGTGACGAGTGCATCGACCTCTGCAACGAGATCATCGAAGAGGAGTTCTCGGTCACCGAGGAGATCACTTTCACCGAGCTTCCGAAGCCGGTGGAGATCAACTCCTATCTCGACGATTACGTCGTCGGCCAGGAAGACGCCAAGAAGAAGCTCTCCGTGGCGGTCTACAACCACTACAAGCGGATCAGGGGCGGCGAGGTCCAGCGTGACGTCGAGCTGCAGAAGTCGAACATCCTCCTGATCGGGCCCACGGGGTCGGGCAAGACCCTCCTCGCCCAGACCCTGGCCCGGCAACTGAATGTTCCTTTCGCCATTGCCGACGCCACCAGCCTCACCGAAGCCGGCTACGTCGGTGAGGATGTGGAGAACATCCTCCTCAAACTGCTCCAGGCAGCCGACTACGACGTCAACCGCGCCCAACAGGGGATCATCTACATCGACGAGATCGACAAGGTTTCACGGAAGGCGGAAAACCCGTCGATCACTCGGGACGTCTCGGGCGAGGGCGTGCAGCAGGCCCTGCTCAAGATCCTGGAAGGCACGGTCGCATCGGTCCCGCCCCAGGGCGGGCGCAAGCACCCCCATCAAGAGTTCATCCAGCTCGACACCACCAACATCCTGTTCATCTGTGCCGGGGCCTTCGGCGGTCTCGAGGACATCATCGCCAATCGGGTCGGGCGGCGCGGCGTCGGCTTCGGCGCCGAGGTCCGAGGCAAGGCCGACGGACGACCCTCGGAGCTGCTCAACCAGGTCATGCCCGAAGACCTCATGAAGTACGGGCTCATCCCAGAGTTCATCGGGAGACTCCCGGTCATGGCAACGGTCGAGGATCTCGACCTGGAGTCCCTGGTCAGGATCCTCACCGAGCCGAAGAACGCGTTGACCCGTCAATATGCGCGTATGTTCGAGATGGACGACGTCGAGCTCGTGTTCACCCCGGACTCCCTCGACGCCATAGCCGTCCAGGCCATCAAACGCGGGACCGGGGCGCGGGGCCTACGTGCCATCCTCGAAGAAGTGCTCCTCAACACGATGTACGACCTCCCATCCCGCACCGATGTGGAGAGAGTCGTCATCGATCGTGACGTGGTGGCGGAAAAGGTCAACCCCACCCTGGTACCTGCCCGCGAGGAGAGCGGCCCCGCCGAGAAGTCGGCCTGAGGGCGGCACCCCATGCACGCCAAGGACTAGACCGTCGCTCACCACTCGAGGAATCCGCGAAAACCCCGGTTTGGGGAAGCCTCTCGGGGGTATGATTTACAAAACCGCCTGACGGCGGTCAACAAGGGGAACAGGGAGGCTTTGACCCCGCAACCGCAAGGCGGTCACCTTGGTCGCGGGGTAGCCAGTGGTGAGACCGGCCTGTCCCAACCTGGCAAAAGGATGGGGAAACTATGAAGAGCCTGAAGGCGACCTGGGTCGTCGCGGGTCGGGGTGGAGGGCAGCCCGAGCTCTCGGGTACGAGTTTCGATGCGCGGCTCTTCGCGATCGCGGCAGTCATCTTGGTGACGATGCTCATCATCATCGGTCCGGCTCGGCCCGCGGCCGCGGTGGCGATCGACGACTTCAGCATCGTTATTCCGATCGATGATCTGGAGTTGGAGGACGAGGGTTCGATCACGGTCCTGGCCACCCAGCCGGTAGGGGAGGAGTTCGTCGGTCAGACTTGCACTGTCACTTCGATAGCGGAGAATCAGGAGTCGGTTCATCCCGGAAACAACCTCACCGTCTCCTCGGGAAGTTCCGTAGTCGTCCTCGAGGATGTGGAGAGTGGAGCGAACGTCATCGTGACCGCCGACGGCGAACTCGTCCTCGGTACCCAGATCGTGGTGTCGCTGGTCATGGGACCAGATGAGGTCTTCTCCGCCGGGCTAGAAGTGCACGTCAACTGTTCCGCGGTCGAGGCGACCACCACAACCACGGTGCCGACCACCACCACCACCGTCGGGGCGACCACCACGACGGGCGGGCAGGTCGGGTCGACGACACTTCCGTCTGAGGAGCCCACCTCCACTGTCGAGGACACCGTGCAAGGGACGGTGGTGACCACTACGACGGTCGATGACGAGGTCGAGGACCTGGTGGTGCTCCCATTCACCGGCCCCCACGATGGGGCGTTGCTTTTCGTTGTCGGAAGTGCATTGGCACTGACCGGGATCCTGCTTGTCGGACTGAGGCGGGAAGACATCGAGTAACGCCATAAGACCTGAGTGACGGGCGTTGACGGGGCCTCCACAGCGGCGGCCCCGTCAACGCGACAGTCGGCGAGACCCCTCCGAAATGAGGACTTTCGGCGCCGATTGTGGGCACATGAGCATCTTGCTCCCTCAACGCCCTCGCCTGACCATGTGGTTGATGACCACCGGGGGTGGTCTCCTAGACGGAGATCCCTGGTGATCAAAGAGGGAACTGGGAGGCGACGAGCCCCGACCCATAGCAGCGGTCACTCGCGGTCGGGTGGAGCCAATAGTGAGACCGGCCTTTCCCGGAAAGGTTGGAGTCATGTTGGCACACCGACAGAGAGTGATGAGGGGGGTCGGCGCGATCATGATCTTGGTGGCGCTGATAGTTGGGCTGCTGCCATTGATGTCCGGCGCCGATGGCGACGACAGTCCTGCTGAGTGCGAGCTGGCATACAAGCTCGAGGTGGCCGAGGGGTCACCAGCAGCGCGTCAGGCCACGGTGAAAGCCCCCGAGGGCTACGTCATAGATGCCATCTGCATCAAGAGTGGCGAAGAGGCCTTCGGTGATCTCAAGCATTCGGCCCTGATAACCGCCGACGGTGTCTACAGCGGTTTCACCGTCGTCGGTCTCGGCACAGAGAGGGTGACGGTCACGGCTGGTGCTGGGATCAAGGACATCAGCCATGTGGACTACAGCAAGGTGAAGGAGGCGCCGAAGGAGTCTCGGGTCCGATTCGAAAAGGTCTGGGTGGGTGAGATCGACGAGATCGCCGACTTCGAGGTGATGGTCACTGTCACCTACACGTTGGATGGTGTGGAGTATCAGACGACCTTCGCCGAGAAGTCGGAGTGGATCACGGTGCCTGCCGGCAAGACACTGACCTACGAGAGTGAGTCTGTCGACCTCGGCGAAGGCGTGAACTCCTGTGACTTCAAGAAGGAGGGCATCTCCTACCACTCCTTCACGGCACCGTACAAATACAGCAAGGACAAGTCGATCACCATCACCAACAAGGTGTGGTGTGACGAGCCTGAGCCCGAGCCGATCTTCCTCAGTTTGGAGAAGGTGTGGACCGGAGCAGAGTTCGACGAAACGGATCTGGTGGTCACCCTTCTCATGGACGGGGAGGTGGGTCCAGTCGAGGTCGAGGATGGACAGTCGGTCGTGATCACGGAGAACGTCACCGGGCTTCCTGAGACGTGCACCTATAGGTCGGACATCGTTTCCCCATACGTCGTGGATTCGGAGGACGCTGACGACGGCGTGATCACAGTCAGGGTGACCAACCACGTCACTTGCGTCGTACCGGAAGACAAGAAGGACGAGGTATTGCCGGTTGTGGTGACAACCTCTACGGCGCCGACGACGACGATTCCGACCAAAGTGCTTCCCATCGAGGTGACCACCACCATCGAGTCCGAAGTGGTCGGCTCGGTTGTTGCGGAGACCCTTCCCTTTACAGGGTCGAACGATCTGGGATGGCTCCTGATCGCGGCCGAGGCCGTGGCCCTGGGATCGGTGCTCGTCATCGGTTCGAGGAGAGAGGAGAGCGAGCTCTGAATCCCCAGCAGGGATGAGGGGAGTCCCGGGCGACCGGGACTCCCCTCACCATTGCGCGCTCAGGTGAGGCCTCGTAGCCGATTCCGAGCTAGGTCGATCGACCCGTTGACAACCGCAGGACCCGATTCAGTATGTGGGTGCTGCTCACCAGGTGGGGGCAGCACGTAGGGGAATGTGGGAGGCTTGGAAGCCAGACCTGCAAAACGGTCACCTGGGTCTGGTGGAGCTAGTGGTGAGACCGGCCTGTCCCGATATATGAGGGGATAGGAATTTCATGAGGGAGACGACCACGGTCGTCCGGGGCGAGGGACCCGTAGCGCGCCTTTGGCGCGTTTTGTGCATTGGGGGCAGAGCATGAGCTTTGCCGCAAATACCCATCGTCGAGGGTTCGGACGTTTCCTGACGATCTTCTCCGCTTTCGCGGTGCTCGCGTCATTGATGGTGGTGTTCGCTCCTACGGCGCTCGCGCATCATCCCGAGATATCCGTCCAGAAGACATGTGTCGACAACAAGCCGTACATCCACTTCGATGCGATCAGTTGGAAGACCGATGGCAGTTCCGGCTCGGGTAATTCCGAGATTCGTATCGAGGTCCGACTCGTCGGAGGAGGCACTTGGACCCCGGTGGAAAGCGGAGCATTCAATGGCGGCAACGGCTACCGATTCAGCGGTCAATTCGATGCGTCTGCCTACTGGGGCAGTTCCATCGAAGTCAAGGCCCTCGCCGTCGGAACGTGGGACAACGGCGTCCGCGGCGGTGATTATCGGATCACCGGAGCTGTCCTCGTCGATCAAGACTGCACCGACGATATCGCTGTGACGCCACATCCGCAGGTTTGTGAAGCAGTGGGAGGGTCGGCTCTGGGAGGCGTCTCGTTCGACGTTGCACCGGCGTCGGGTGCCATGGTGCAGGTGTACGCCAACTCGGATCACACGGGCGCGGTCGGCGGCGCCCTGGGGGACGACCAGAAGCTCGACCTCGCTCCTGGCATCTACCACTGGAAGGCCACAGCCGCCCAGGGGTATGAACTGAGCGGGAAGAAAAAGGGTCAGTTCACCATCGACCCTTGTCAGGCTGCGGTGGTGGTCGCTGCGGGCAACTGTGCCGTCGACTCGTCGGGGAATCCGACAGGATCAGTGTCGGTCATTATCGACCCGACTTCTGGTGCCACGGTGCAGGTGAGTGGTCCAGGTGGCCCTTACGACTTCTCCGGGAGTGGTGGATCAGAGGAGCTGGCGCCTGGCACCTACATCTGGGTGGCGACGTCGAGCACCGGGTTCGAGCTCACCGGGAAGACTGATGGTGAGCTCACCATCGATCCTTGTGACGCTTCGGTGGTGGTCGCGAGTGGGCAGTGTGAGATCGTCGACGGCCCGCAAGGCTCGGTGACCGTGGCTATCGACGTCGACTCGGGCGCGGTCGTGACCGTGTACGACGAGGATCTCGAGGTAGTGGCCCAATTCAGCGGAGTGGGCGGCTCCAAGTCGCTCGCCCCAGGCGCTTACACGTGGAAAGCCACGCCTGGCGCTGGATTCGACTTGCCCAAGGGTGAGGTCACCTCTGGTGAGTTCACCATCGATCCATGTGTCGGGGTCGTCACGGTGTCACACGGGAACTGCCAGGTGAACACGGCAACGGCGTTCGGATCGGTGACTACGGTCATCGACCCCGCGTCAGCAGCCACGGTGTCGGTCCTGGACGATTCCTCGAAGCTGGTTGCCAGCTTCACAGGAGCGGGCGGCACCGAGACACTGCCGGCGGGTGCCTACACCTGGGCCGCTGAAGCCTCGGACGGATTCACCCTGGAAATCGCTGCCGGGAGCTTCACAGTGATCCCGTGCCCGGATGAAGTCCTCGGCAACGTGATCGAGGTTGATGACCCGCCCGAGGACGAGGTCGAGGATTTGGTGGTCTTGCCGTTCACCGGTGTTGACCCCTCGGTCCTGGTCTTGGCTTCGGTCATCCTGCTCGGGTCAGGGATGTATCTGCTCCGCACCGCGACCAGGCGGGAAGAGGTCTGACCGCACGGCGAGCAGCATTGTCAGGTGGGAAAGCCCCGGGATTAATCTCCCGGGGCTCTTCTCATGGATTACCTCGAAGCACTCGCGTATCTCGACCGGCACATCGCCCTGGGGGTGAAGCCGGGTCTCGAACGAATTCAAGGGCTCCTCGACGACATGGGCCGACCCGACGAGGGCTATCCGGTCATCCACATCGCCGGGACCAACGGCAAGACATCGACGTCCCGGTTCGCCACTCTCCTCCTCGTAGCCCACGGTCTCAACACAGGGACCTACACCTCACCACATCTGCAGAAGGTCGAAGAGCGCCTCTCGATCAACGCGGAGTTCGCCAGTGAAGAGGAATTCGCCCTTGCCGTTTCCGACGTCGCCGCGTTCGCCGATCTCCGAGAGCGGGCCGGCGAGGAGGCCAACACCTACTTCGAGCTCATCACCGCGGCTGCCTTCGCCCTGTTCGCCGACAAAGCGGTCAATGCCGGAGTGCTCGAGGTCGGGTTGGGCGGGCGTCTCGACGCGACGAACGTCGTAGATGCCGAGGTGTGCGTGCTCACGAGCATCGGCATCGAGCACACCGAGTACCTGGGCGAGGACATCGCCACCATCGCCGGGGAGAAGCTGGCCATCGCCGGGCTGAACTCGATCCTGGTCACCGGACCGCTTCCCGACGCGGCTCTCGACGTCGCCGAGAGCCGTGCCCGGGACCTCGGCATCCATCACCGGCATTACGGGAAGGACTTCTCGGTCCTGGACGCCGAACGCGGGGTTGGCGGCTGGCTCACCACCATCGCCGGGGCCGAGGAGACCTACGAGGACCTCTTTCTTCCCCTGCACGGTCGCTATCAGCTCGTCAACCTGGCCAACGCGGTTGCCGCGACCGAAGCTCTGGTGGGCCGCAAGCTCGACGAGGAGGCGGTTCGGGGCGCGGTTTCCATCGCCACCGCGCCGGGGCGGATGGAGGCAGTTGGCACCAAGCCCCTGATCATGCTGGACGGTGCGCACAATGCCGACGGAGTGGCGGTGCTCGCGGATTCGCTGACCGAAGAGTACCCGACCACGAGATGGCATCTCGTCCTCGGGGTCATGGGGGACAAGAACGTCGAGGCGATGATGACCAGCCTCTCCCCCCTGGTCGAAGGTGTTGTCACCACTGCGCCCAAGTCGGAGAGGTCGGTGCCACCGCTCGAACTGGCCGAGAGGATCCGTGACCTGGTCGACACCCCGGTCTTGATCGCCGAGGATGTGGAGCTCGCCCTCGATATGGCACGGGCCGAGGCGGGGCCGGATGGAGCCGTGCTCGTCGCCGGCTCCCTGTACCTGGTCGGGGAGGCACGCCAGCTCTTGGTGTGAGGGAGGGGGCCCGCGTCCCATTACCCTCGCGGCGGACATGGCTATCGAGAACACGTTCATCATGATCAAGCCGGACGGCGTGGATCGGCGGTTGGTGGGAGAGGTGATCGCCCGTCTGGAGAGGAAGGGCCTCACACTGGGGAAGATTCGGATGCTCCAGATCGACGAGGCGCTGGCGCGGCGACATTACGAGGAGCACGTCGACAAACCTTTCTTCCCCGAGCTGCTCGAGTTCATCACCTCGGGGCCGGTGGTGGCCATGGAATGGTCCGGCGAGTCGGCGATATCGGTGGGCCGTGGGCTGATGGGCGCCACCGATCCCAAGCAGGCAGCCGCTGGGACGATAAGGGGCGACTTCGGGCTCCAGGTCACCCAGAACATCGTTCACGGGTCCGACGGACCGGAGAGTGCGGCGAGGGAGCTTCAAATCTACTTCGGATGAGGCGGGGTGCGCGTCTCGATTAGCGCTTGCCCGAGGCTCGGATAGGGTGAAACCAGCTATGGCACAACATCGGGCCGACACCTACACTCCCCGGGTCATCGCGGGAGTCGACATCAGCCATGGCTGAAAACCTTCTTTCATTCGCCGGTCAGGACATGGCCATCGATCTGGGAACAGCAAACACCCTGGTCTACGTGCGCGGCGGGGGCATAGTCCTGAACGAGCCGTCGGTGGTGGCGATCAACTCGCAAAACGGCCGGGCTCTGGCCGTGGGTATGGAGGCGAAACGGATGATCGGGCGGACCCCGGCCCACATCACCGCCATCCGGCCCCTCCGTGACGGGGTGATCGCCGACTTCGACGTCACCGAGAAGATGCTTCGCTACTTCATCCAGAAGGTGCACAGAAGGAAGTGGGCCCGTCCTCGAATCGTGGTCTGCGTTCCGTCGGGGATCACTCCCGTGGAGAGGCGAGCGGTCGAAGAGGCTGCCTACCACGCCGGGGCCCGTCGCGCCTACACCATCGAAGAGCCGATGGCTGCCGCGATCGGCTCGGGGCTGCCCATCGGCGAGCCCGCCGGGTCCATGGTCGTCGACATCGGCGGAGGCACCACCGAGGTTGCGGTCATCTCGCTTGGCGGCATCGTGGTCTCCCGATCCATCCGCGTCGGGGGGGACGAGCTCGACACCGCCATCATCGACTGGGTGAAGAAGGAGTACAACGTCCTCGTCGGGGAGCGCACCGCCGAACAGCTCAAGCTGGCGGTGGGCTCGGCCTGGCCCTATGCCGACGAGCCGTCGGCCGAGGTCCGGGGACGCGACTTGGTCACCGGTCTCCCCAAGACCATCCTGCTCTCCAGCCCGGAGATCAGGGAGGCGATCGAGGAGCCGACTCAGGCCATCGTCGACGCGGTCAAATACACCCTCGACAAGACGCCGCCGGAGTTGGCGGCCGACATCGTCGAGCGGGGAATCGTGATCACCGGGGGAGGTGCTCTTCTGGTGGGACTGGATCATCGCCTGGCTCATGAGACGGGGATGCCCATCGTGACGGCGGCCAAGCCGCTGCAATCGGTGGTGCTCGGCTCGGGGAAATGTCTGGAGGAGTTCGACACGTTGCAGAACGTGCTCGTGTCGTCGTCCCGGCCATGACCGCCCCGGCCCGTCTTGAGCCATGCTGACCTCGAAACGATCCGACCGAGCCCTACCCACCTTCATCAGCCTCCTCGTGGTCGGCGTCCTCCTGATGACGTTCGATGTGCGCCTCGAGGGTGGCGGGGTGGTCGGCGTGCTCCGAAGCGGGACCCAGGCCATAGCCGCCCCTCTGCAACGACTTGCCTCCTACGTGGTGACTCCGGTGGCCAACGCCCTCGACAGCCTCTCAAATGTCGCCTCCCTCCGCGAGCAGAACGCAGAGCTCTCCGCACAGCTCGCCGAGTCCGTGGCGCAGCTGGTAGCCGTCCAGGACCAGCTGGCCAAGCTGGATCTCCTGGAGCAGATCTACGATCTCAAGACGGACGAAGAAGCGCTGGGCAGGACCATTGCCAACGTGATCGGCGCGGTCGATGCAGCGCTCATCATCGACAAGGGCACCCGGGACGGTGTTCTCGCCGGCCAGCCCGTGATCGACACCAACGGATACGTGGTGGGCACGGTGAAGAGCGCCAGTTCGGGAAGCGCTTCGATCCTCCCCATAGTCGCCTCCCGTTCCGGGCTCACCGTCCTCATCGGCTCGCAGACCGGCACACTCGTCTCTCGGGCTTTCTCGTCGGACCTAGGGCTGGAGATGGACTTCGACGCCTTCGATGCACGGGAGCCGGTGCTGGCCGGCGACCGGGTGCTGACATCCGCCGCGAGCACCGACTACCCGGCCGGTCTTCCGGTGGGTGAAGTTCTCGCCGACTCCTCGCCCGAGTCCACTTCGCTGACCACGACGGTGCGCCCGTTCGTCGATCC
>Ga0214468_1000128_pt1 | contig 22516 bp, 19 predicted proteins | sample RVTome_9_FD_187334 | JGI IMG/M metagenome (GOLD analysis project Ga0214468, IMG submission 187334) | Soil microbial communities from uranium-contaminated site in the Upper Colorado River Basin, Wyoming, United States - RVT155D38 HiSeq ...
ACGAACCGGCTCGAGAAGCTCCTGCTGGAGATCCCACCCTTGCGGAACACGGCGGCCAAGCTGAGACGGCGGGTCGACGAGCTCGTGGCCGACGCGCTCACCGAGACCCAGATCCCGAACCCCCACAAGATCATGAACAGCTACCCGCACGAGCTCTCGGGTGGGATGAAACAGCGGGTGCTCATCGCCCAGGCCCTTGCCTGCAACCCCGACCTGCTCATCGCCGACGAGCCCACCACGGCACTGGACGTGACCATTCAGGCGAAGATCCTCGAGCTGATCGCAGAGTTGCAGGCGCGTCTCCAAACCTCCGTCCTCTATATCAGCCACGACCTCTCGCTGGTCAAGGAGATCTGCGATCGAGTGGCCGTGATGTACGCGGGGCGGATCATCGAGACCGGGACAACCGAGGAGATCTTCAGCGATCCCAAGCACCCGTACACGAGAGGCCTCATGGCCGCGGTCCCTTCCGCAACCCATCGACGTGGCCAGCTCGCAGCCATAGAGGGGACCGTGCCCGAGCTGATCGACCCACCGCCGTCGTGTCGCTTCAGCACGCGATGCAAATACGCGGTCGACCTGTGCCACAGCACCGACCCCAGGCTGATCATGGTGGGCGCGGAGCACTCAGTTGCCTGTTTCGCCTACGAGGAGGAGGACGGCGACGTCGTCCTCCCCACACTGGAGAGGTGGGTCCCGTGACGTCGTCCGGCTCACAGCCGGAGACACAGGAAAGGGAACCGTCCAACCGGGCAGTCATCTCCCTCCGCGGGGTCGAGAAGTACTTCCCGATCAAAGAAGGCACTCTGCAGCGGATGGTGGGTCATGTGCGAGCAGTGGACGGAGTCTCCTTCGAAGTCCGTCCCGGTGAGACCATGGGCCTCGTCGGGGAGTCTGGATGCGGCAAGACGACGCTCGGCCGCTGCATCAGTGGTCTCGTGGCGCCGACCAGAGGGAAGGTCTACTTCAGGCTGTCGGATGTGGACGCCGCCAGGCTCGACGTCATCGATTCGATACCCGAGGCCGAACGGACCGCTGAGCAACGCAAGGAGGTAGAGCGGATCGACGCGAACCACCGCATCGACGGGCTCTCGGGGAAGGCATGGCGGATCTACCGGCGCAATTGCCAGGTCGTCTTCCAGGACTCCTTCAGCTCTCTCAACCCGAGACAGCTGGTCAAGGACGCGGTGGGACGACCACTCCGGGTCCACAACGAGGCATCCGGCCAGGAGCTCACCGAACGTGTCGTGTCACTGCTGGAAAGTGTCGGTCTCGGCCGCCAGCACCTCTACCGGTATCCGCATCAGTTCTCCGGGGGCCAGAGGCAGCGGATCTCGATTGCGCGGGCCCTCGCCCTCGACCCCGAATTCATCGTCCTCGATGAGCCGACGAGCGCCCTCGACGTCTCGGTGCAGGCTCAGATCCTCAACTTGCTTCACGAGCTGCAGAGAGAACGGGGCCTCACCTACCTCTTCATCAGCCACGACTTGGGCGTTGTGAGGCTCATGAGCGATCGCATCGCGGTCATGTACCTGGGCAAAGTCGCCGAGTACGGCACCGCCGAGGAGCTCTTCGGCGACCCCCGCCACCCCTACACCGAGGCCCTTCTCGCCGCGAATCCCGACATCCGCTCGGAGAAGTCCGAGATGAGAGGTCTCCAGGGAACGGTGCCGGACCCCGCCAACCCGCCGGAAGGCTGCCGGTTCCACACCCGATGCCCGGTGGCCACCCCGGCCTGTGGGTGGGAGGTCGACGACGCAGTCGCATGGCTCCAGACCCACGAAACGCTGCTGGATGCTCTCACCGATGTGGAGCGCAGATCGAATTTCGACGCGACGTTGGAGTTCTTCGACGAGGCGGCGGCTTCGGCGGTGGGGAGCGCTATCCGGAACGGTGACGTCCCGCCCGCCATGAAGGCCGCTCTCGAGAGGATGTCCACCGAGGGCAAGAAGGTGCACATCAGCCTCGTCCCGGTGGAACCTGTCGAGTTGGAAGACATCGGCGGCGGTCATCTCACGGCCTGCATACTCCACACCACCCAACCAGGCCGCGGGATCAACTCTGGTCAGCCGAAGGCGGACAGCACGAGGCGCACAGAGGCAAACCCGAGCAGGGCGAGCACCACGAATTCGAACGCCCTCTGATTCAGCCGCCTGCCAATTCGGATGCCGATGGCGGTCATCACGGTCACGGGCACGATGGCCCAAATCGCCTGCTCGGTGCGCTCAGGTGTGAACGATCCGAGAATGAGGAGAGTCACCAGCTGGATCGACCCGAAGACCTGGAAGGTGAGGCTCATCATGTGCACGAAGGAGGAGCGGCCCAATCGTATGGCGTGCAGATAGGTGGCGATGAGCGGCCCGGCGGTCCCTGTGGCGCCCAACAGCCCACCTCCGACCAGGCCCATTGGGGCAGCCATGCGGCGAGCGGTCTCCCTCTCCAGTGCGAAATGAGGGTCGGCCAGATATCGCCAGATGTAGCCGATGATCACTATCGCGATCACCACCGAGAGGATCCGATCGTCCAACTCGGTGAGCAGCCAGGTGCCGGCGATGGTCGCCGTGGTGCCGACCACCAGGAACGGGATCATCACGAAGCCGGTGCCGCGGGCTCCCCTCCGATGCTCCCAGAGCAACCAGCCGTTCGAAACCAGGTTGCCAACGGACAGCACCACGACTGCGTGCTCGACACCGGCGATACTTGCGATGAAGGGCACCGCCAGGAGCGGACCGCCCATCCCGGCCACACCCTTGACCAGGTAGGCGACCGCGATCACCAGGATGACGAGAGCGGTTTCAGTCGTCATTGGCGATCAGGTGCCTGGCCCGCATCTCGACCGAGGTCACCCTTCTCTCGCTCCGCGATGAGCGACCAGCGGATCGCTGCCGGTGCGCAGCCGACGGGCTTACTCCGGCGCCCTGGCGAGGTCGGGAGGGTTGAGCCCGACCGCTCGCAGGAGCCCGAGCTCGTCCCCGAAGTACCAGGCCTCTGCGATGACTCCGTCCTCGACGCGCCATAGACCGACCTCGATCACGTCGATGTGGCGGCCGGTGGCCGGGATTCCGTAGAGCGAGCCGGTATGGGTCCCGACCACGCGGAAGATGCCCCACACCTTGTCGTCCTTGGCCGTCAGCTCGAGAAGGATGTTCTGCCGGTCCTGCATGGAATCGTCATCCATGCCTCCCGATCCACGATGTTCCCAGAGATCTCCGATGTGGGTGAAGCCGGCCCGGTGACGTTTGAAGCCGGGAGCCAGGAATGGGGCACGCTCCGAGACCTTCGCCACTCGATACGCGGCCACCACGGCCAGGGCCTCTGCCTCCTGAGCGGTGCAGGTGCACTCGTCCGAGCCGAAAATCGAGATGTGGGGATGCTCCACCAACGCCACGATCACAGCTCCACGATGGGTCGGACCGCTTCACGAGACTCGAGGGCAGCCAGGGCTTCGCCGACAGACTCCAGCGGATAGACGTGGGTCACCAGCGGGGCCAGGTCGACCTTCCCGGAGCGCATGAGAGCGATCATGGCCGGATACGCATTGGGGCTGGATCGGATCCCCATCAGGTCGATCTCGTCCAGGGTGAGACGGTCCACGTCGATCTCGGACGGCTTGCCACCGGTGAGGCCCAGCAAGGCGATCCTCCCCCCGCGACGAACGGCGCCGATAGCCTGCGCCGGGACCTCCGGGTTACCAGTGCAGTCGAAGACGTAGTCCACCCCCCTCCCTTCGGTGAGACGGCGGACTCCGAGAACCGGGTCCTCCATCTCGTAGTCGACGACGTCGTCACAGCCCATCTTGCTCGCCAGATCCAGCCTGCTTCCCCTCCCGACCATGATCAGTTGCGCGGCACCGGAGGCTGAAGCCACCGCCGCCGCGAGAAGCCCGAGGAGGCCCGGACCGAAGATGGCGACGCTCGACCCGGGTAGGAACTCGACCCGCCGCAGGGCATGCACCGTGAGCGACCCCTGATTGACCAGCGCTCCCTCCAGCGAGCTGACCGAGTCGGGCAGCTTGTGGAGCATTTGGGCCGGTCTGACCGCGAACTCGGCCAGTGCCCCCGGAGCGGTGTGCCCGTAGAGCCGGTATCCCGGAGTCCCGGCCTTCTCACATAGGTTGTAGCGGCCCTGACGGCACATGGGACAGCGACCACAGCCGACGTGGTTCTCCGCCACCACCTTGTCCCCGGGTCGCAAGGCCTGATCTTCGAGACCCTCGCCGAGGGCGACCACCTCACCCGACCACTCATGGCCCATCACGAAGGGCAGCGACGGGGGCCAGCCGCGCTGCTCGAAAGCTCCGTGGACCATCTTGAGGTCGGTGCCACATAGCCCGCATGCCCGCACGCGCAGCAGGATTTCACCCGGTCCCGGCTCGGGGATCTCGACGTCCTCCACCGAGAGCTCGTCCCATCCCTTCAACACGGCGGCTCGCATCGTGGTCACGACGACTCTCCGATTCCGGGATCCCGCTCTGAAAGGTCCTTCCACACGTCTTCCACAGAGCTGACGATGTGCTCGGCCACCTTGTCGATGATCTCCCTGGAACGCTCCTCGGTGACCGAACCCGGGTTTCCATACCACCCTGTGGGTGCCACCTCTCGGAAGTCCCGCATGATGGGGAACACGTCGCGACGCCTGAAGAGGGCATGTCCATCGGCGCTCACATCGACCGAGTCACCGTCGACCATCCCGTCGAGCCTCACCAGCTCGGGATCGTGGGCGAGAATCGCCGCCGTCTCCATCGACCCCGCATGGGTGAACTCCATCTCATCGGGAAAAAGGGCATTGGTGACCACGTGCGACTCGACGACGATCACGCGCAAGGGGAGTTCGAGCTGTGCCTGGTCGGCGCCCAATCGGATCGCCGTCGAGTTGCCCTCGTGCCAATTGACGACGATCACCCTCTCCACACCGGCGAGGGCAAGACCCTGGCAGACCTCGACCATGAGCCTGGCCAAGGTGTCGGAGCTGATGCTCAACGACCCCGGCCAGGGAAGGTGATAGGAAGCCACCCCCACCGGGGAGAGCGGTACCACCGGGGCTTCGAGACGCTCACCGACACGTAGGGCGATGGTCAGGGCGGCCAGGGCATCTGTACCCAGAGGGAGATGCCCCCCGTGCTGCTCGATGCTTCCCGTCACCAGCACGGCCGTTCCCCTCCCCAGCGCCGCTTGCGCCTCGGGTTGGGTCATATTGGCGAGAAGCATGGACTCGCGGCTCAGTCTTCCTCTCCGATCGGGTCGGTCTGATCCTCTGCACAAACGGTTGCTCAGTGAGAGTAACCCGTGTGGTCTCGGCTGTCAGGTGCGGACCGGCGCCGTCGATCCCCTGATCATCAACGCCGGTGCGGCGAGTTGGGTCTCGGCCGGTCTTCCCGGATCCGCGATGGTGGCGAGCAGGAGCCTCGCCACCATGGCCCCGAGCTCGTATTGGGAGATGCGGATGGTGGTGAGGGGTGGCGAGAAACGGTCGCTGTATGGCATGTCGTTGAAGCCCACTACGGAGATCTCATCCGGGCACGTTCGCCCGCTGTCCCGGATCGCGTCGATGGCACCAAGGGCTAAACGGTCGTTGGCCGCCAACACGGCCGTGGTGTCTGGCAGCTCGTCGAGGAGGTCCCTGGTCACCCGATGGCCCTCATCCTCGATTTGACGATGGGCGAAACCGTGAGCCCCGGTCAACCCGGCAGTCCTCAGCGTCTCTTCGAAGGCCGCGAGCCTGTTCACTGTGGAAGACACGTCCTCCGGCCCCCCGACGTGCACGATGTTCCGATGGCCGAGAGAGAGTAAATGGTTCACCGCCAGTCGAGTCCCGGCATAATCGTCGGGGAGAACGGCACTGATCCCGGGGCTCGCAGACGCGCGATTGAAGAGGACGACCGGTATCCCCTCGTCGATCAGCTGGGCGAGGACAGCGTCTTCCTCCCTCGCCACCCCGTACATCAGACCTTCGGCCTGAACTCCAAGCATCGCCGAGACCTGGGAGGCGGCGTGCTCGGGATCGTCGTCCGTGCTGGCGAGCAACAACGAGTAGCCATCCGCGTAGAGGACGTCGCCCGCGCCGCGGGTGATCCCAGCCTGATACAGGTTGGCCACGTCGGGGACCACCATCCCCACGACGAGGGTCCGGCCGGTGCGCAATGCGCGGGCGATCGTGTTTCGCCGATAGCCGAGTCTTCGCGCCACGTCCCGGATTCGCTCTTCTGTGTCCTGGGTGATCCGGCCTGCGGCAGCTTGATCGCTGAGAACTCTAGAGACCGTCGACACGTGAACTCCCGCTTCCCGGGCAACATCGCGCAGGGTGGGCGGCTTGCTCGGCCCCGTCCCGACATTCCCTCCTGCCGTGCTCATCGGACCGAGCGTACCCCTGGATCCCGGGCCGGCCCCGGCTCACACACCTATTCCTCGGCCCTACCCGTCTCCGGGAGGAACCGCCACGAGAGGAGGGCTGCAGCCGTGAGAACTCCAGCCACGAACAGGAATGCCACCGATCGGCCCCCACGTTCGAACAGAGCCGTGACGATCAGAGGCCCTGCGATCAGACCGAGATCGCCGACGAAGCGGAACCGACCCAACTGGGTTCCGACCCGAGTGGGGTCGGTGATGTCCCCCACAATCGTCGCCGCGACCGACACGGCGAAGCTGGCCAAGGACATCACAACGATGGCGGCCAGCCAAATGACGACGCTGGGGTCGAGGGCGAGCAACGCCACACCGAACCCCTGGACCAGCAAGCCCGGGACCAGCGCCGCCTTTCGCGAGAGACGGTCCGAAAGGCGCCCCCCAACGATCGTCCCCACGAATCGTGCCAGCCCTCCTGCGCCGAGAGCGAGCCCGATGGCCGCCGCGCCCAGGCCCAGCTCATCGGCGCCGATGATCGGCACCAGGGTCTGCGGCACCGAGCCGAGGGTCAGGAAGACCGCAAAAGAGACCGACTGGAGGACCAACAGCTGGCCCAGGGAAGGGCCCCGCCCGTGATGCCGGGGGGCTTGCAGGGTCTCCCCGGATGTATGCGAGGACGGTCGGCGCGAGCGCGACATCACGAGCACCAGCGCCATCAGACTCGCCGCTCCCGTCCCAAAGAACATGGTGGCGCGCCAGCCGATTGCCGAGGAGACCAGGCCGGCCACCGCGGGTCCCACTGCCTGACCACCGAGCAGGGCAGCGGAGAAGACAGCCATCGAGATACCCCGATGGCTGGCACCGGCCACATTGGAGAAGAAGGTCATGCCGGTGGCGTTGGTGGTGGCCGAGGACATCCCGAGCAGGAACGCAGCGAAGTACACCGCGAGGGCGACGCCCGAGGAGCCGAGGACGAGACTTCCGATGGCGACCCCTCCTGCGGAGAGGGCGAAGAGCTTGCGGGCGCTCACCCTGTCTGCGTAATGGCCGCCGGGAAGGTCGGCTGCGAGCCGGCCCGTAGCGAACACAGTGGTCATGACACCCAGTTGGAACGTGGACATCGATAGCTCGCGCCCGAACTCGGGCAACAGGGCGACGCGGAAGAAGGCAACGGCGGTGAGAGTGAAGACGGCCGTGGAGACGAGGCTCGGTTCCCGCCAGCCGGTGGTGACGCGCAAGCGTCGCAGATAGTCTCGCATGGACGGAGAGGGATGCTACAAACGATTGTGCAGAGCTCAGGAGGAAGAGGAGAGAACGATGCACCCCGAGGACACGTCAGGATTCCGACTCGTCGGTCACTCCGATCTCAACGGCTTCGGGGATGGAATGCAGGTCATGCCTCACGGCGACGTCCTCTATGTCGGTCATTTCGGACCGAGCGGGAAGGGCACGTCGATCCTCGACATCTCGAGCCCGGCGACTCCTCGAGTCATTCGACAATGGGAAGCGCCCGCCGGGTCGCACACGCACAAGGTGCAGGTGGCCGACGGGCTGTTGATGGTCAACCACGAGCTGTTTCGGAGCGCGGGACCGGCACCGGTTGGCATGGCCATTCACAGCCTGGATGACCCGTTCGATCCCGAGCGCGTCGGCTTCTTCGACACCGGTGGGCGCGGGGTGCACCGGATCATCTACGAAGGCGGCGACCTCGCCTACATCTCGGCGACACCCGACGGCTACACAGGTCGAATCTGGCTCATCGTCGACGTGTCCGATCCAGCGAATCCAACCGAGATCGGGCGCTGGTGGTGGCCGGGGATGTGGGAGTCGGGTGGCGAGACCCTCGAGACACCCGAAGACGAGGCGTGGCTCGTCCACCACGCGCTGGTGCACGACGACCGTGCCTATCTGGGTTTTTGGGACGGGGGGATGGTGGTGCTCGACGTATCCGACCCGACCAGCCCCACGACGATCTCACGTCTCGGCTGGGACGAGGGGGGTCACACCCACACCTGCCTCCCCTTGCCCGACCGCAACCTGGTAGTCGTGACCGACGAGGCGATCTCGGATGGATGCGACGGGGACCGGCACATGATCAGAGTCGTGGACGTCTCCGACGAGACAGCGCCTGTCGTGCGCTCGATCTGCCCGGTCCCCCGAGGCGACTTCTGTGATCGGGGCCTGCGCTTCGGTTCACACTGCCTGCACGAGAACCGACCCAACAGCTACCAAAGCCAAGAGCTCGTGTTCGCAACCTATTTCAACGCCGGTCTGCGGGTCTACGACGTCGCCGACCCCGACGATCCGGTCGAGGTTGCCCACTGGATCCCCGAGTGCCCACCGAACCAGGCTGCCGCCCAGATCAATGACGTTTTCGTCGCCGAAGATCTGACCGTATATGCGACCGACAGGGTCCACGGTGGTGTCTACATCCTCGAGCCCGACCTTGAGCTATCCGCTCACATGAAGCGGGCCGCATCGTGAGAGGCGGCATCATGTGGCAACGCCGGGGGATCGAGCCCTCCTGCGAGAGCTCGAATAGAAGGTGACGGCTGCCAGGGCCGTCACGGCGGCGTTGAGCCCGAACGCAGCGCCGTAACCGCCGACATCGGCGATCCAGCCCAGGAGTGGCGGTCCCACCAGAAGACCGATGTCCCCGGCGGTGCGGAACATGCCCAGTGACAAGCCTCTCATCTGCTCCGGCGCCTGGTCCGCGGCGAAGGCGGCCGGTGCCGGGCCCGAGATGGCGGTCGACAATGCCAGGATGCCGGCTCCGACGAGGAACCAAGACACGTCGCCGGCCACGGCGATGACGCACAGGGCGGCGGCGACGCCCAGGAGACTCGGCGTGATCGTCCTGATGCGGCCGCGTCGATCCGAGATCGTTGCCGCGAACGGCAACAAGCTCAGGTTGACCACTGCCATCACGGTCAACACCAATCCCATCTCTCCCAGGCTGAGGCCGAAGACGCTCACTCCCTTGAGTGGCATCAGGGTGTTGTTCGAGCTCGACCGGGTGAAGAAGACCGAGAAATTGACGAGGGCGACGGCCATGAATGCCCGCGAGCCGATGACCTCGCGCCAGCCGGGCCTCTCTGTCTTCCCACCATGCTCCCTGGCTTCGGTTATCACCTGCGGTCGAGTCTCCTCGATCCGAAGTGCGCTGTACACCGACGCCAGCAAACCTGCTCCTGCGATGACGAAGAAAGGCGCCCTGATCCCGAACTGATCGGCGATCAGGCCACCGAGACCGGGGCCGATAGCCTGACCGAACAAGAGCGCTCCCTGATTCGTCCCGATCAGGCGGCCGCGGTTGGCAGGGGTCGAGATGTCCGTGATGTAGACCAGGGCGCCGGTCATGTACATCGCCGATCCGGCGCCCGACACGAACCGCCAGATCGTCAGGCTCACGATGCCTCCTGCCATCCCCGCACCCACCATGCTCACCGCCAGGAGCAGAGGCCCACCGACGAGCAGGAACCTTCGCCCTCGGCGGTCGGCGAATGAGCCCAGCGGGATATTGAGGAGAAGCCGGGCGAGCCCGAAGGCTGCGACCGTGGACCCGACGACGGCCAGGCTCACTCCGAATCGACGGGCGAAGACAGGCAGAATGGGCCCCGCCATCCCCTGTCCGGTCATGACGAGGGCGGTGGAAATCGAGACTGCGAACACCCGCTCGTGAGGTCGGAGTCTGTCGAGCCAGGCGCCGACGCCTCTACGCGTCATACGTCGAAGGTCAACGGCGACCTAGGAAAACGAAGGGCGGGAATGACATATCCGCCCGGCGATGGATACGATCGGCCTCGCCGCAAACGATTGACGTGTAACTGGCTGCCACCAGGTGACTCCACCGGAATAACGATTGTGCAAACTTCACCTACCGATGCCTTCAACCCGGAATTGAAGTCGATCACGTGCTTCGAATGTGGCAGGGCCCACGAGGTGGGCCGGCTCCACACCACCTGCCGTGGCTGCGGTCTACCGCTGAGGGTCGACATCAGGCTGGAACCCGGTACCGCCCCGGATGCGGTCATCGATCCTTCGATCCACTCACTGTGGCGATACTCGGCCGTGTTGCCGGTGAAGCTCGAAGCCTCGGTGTCGCTCAGCGAGGGGTGGACGCCACTGGTCCGGGCCGACGACGGGACATGGGTGAAGGACGAGGCACGCAACCCCACGGGTTCGTTCAAGGCCCGAGGGATGTCGATGGCGGTGTCCGCGGCACTTGCGATGGGCGTCAAGCGCATGGTCGCCCCATCGGCCGGCAACGCTGCCGGAGCCCTCGCCGCATATGGCGCCGCGGCCGGCGTCGAAGTCCTGGTGGCCATGCCAGAAGACACCCCGCGGCAGTTCGTCGAGGAAAGCCGTCACTATGGGGCACGCGTCGAACTCGTCCCGGGGACCATCGCCGATGCCGGGAGATGGCTCGCCGAGAACCGGTCACCGGAGGACTTCGACCTATCCACACTCAAGGAGCCATTCCGCGTGGAAGGGAAGAAGACCATGGGATACGAGCTCTGGGAGCAATTCGACGGCGATCTGCCCGGCGTGATCGTCTACCCAACCGGCGGTGGAACCGGGCTGGTGGGGATGTGGAAGGCGTTCGACGAGATGCAAGCCATGGGATGGATCGGCGCCGAGCGGCCCCGTCTGGTCTCGGTGCAGTCGGACGGGTGTGCTCCGGTGGTCAGAGGGTTCGAGACACAGAGCCGTTTCACCGAGCCGTGGGCGGAGGCGACTACGAGCGCCTACGGCCTGCGTGTCCCCAATCCGATCGCGGGGTTTCTCTGCTTGAGGGCGCTACGGGAAACGAACGGGACCGCGGTTGCGGTCCCGGAATCCGAGATCGACAAGGCCGCAGCAGCCATGTCGGCTGCGACCGGGGTGGATGCGTGCCCGGAGGCCGGGGCGGCCTGGGCCGCGATCGGGATCCTCAGAGAACGGGGTTGGCTGACACCCTCTACCCGCACCCTCGTGTTCAACACCGGCACCGGTCTCAAGTATCGCTGAGGGGGTGGTCAGCGCCCTTCGGTCCTCGGGTCGAGAACGTCGCGCAGACCGTCGCCGACCAGGTTGAACGACAGTGCCCACAGGAAAACCATCAGACCGGGGAACGTTGACGTCCACCACCGCCCCGCGATGATGTCGGCCTGGCCCTCACTGACCAGCGTCCCCCACTCTGCCTGACCGGCGACCGCAAGTCCGATGAACGCGAGGGTGGCCCCGAGGAGGACGGCGTGGCCCATATCGAGCGTGGCCTGCACCGCCACCGGGGTGAACGAGTTGGGGAGGATGTCGCGGCGGATGATCCCGAACTTCGAGTCACCTATGGCCCTGGCGGCATCGACGTAGTCCTCCTCTCGAACCTGGAGGATCTGACTTCGGATGATGCGGGCATACCGGGCCCACATGATCACAGCCAGCGCCACCACGATGTTGGCGAACGACGGGCCTAGGACGGCGGCGATCGCCAATGGGAAGACCAGGGTCGGGATGGAGAGGAAGACGTCGACCACCCTCATCAAGATTGCATCGACCTTCCCCCCGACGATCCCGGCAGTGCTGCCGACGACGAGACCGATGAATGCGGCGCCCGCCACTACGTAGATGGAGAGTTGGAGGGAGAGACGGGCGCCCCACACGATGCCGTACAGGACATCGCCGCCGAGACGGGTGGTGCCCAAGGGATGTCCCTCGGTCCCCGGTGGAACAGCCACGGCACTCAGGTCCCGCGGCATCTGAAATGCTCCTCGGGGGTTCTCGGGGACGATGAGCGGGGCGAAGATCGCCATCATCAGGAGCAGGACGATCACGATCGCGCCGAAGGCAGTGCTCCCCCGGCTGAACACCTCCTTGGTGGTCCCCCAGAGCCTCCGGGTCTTTACCCGCAGCGGCCCCTCGCTGGCCAACACCGGGGCCCTCTCCGCGCGCACAGCGTGGAACCACACCGCTAGTGGTCCGTCCCGTGAACAGTGTGGAACCACACGGCTAGTGGTCCGTCCCGTGAACAGTGTGCGCGTGTCTCCGAGTCATCGGCGTCATCGGGCAAGGAGAAGCGCGCAGTCGCAGCCGGGGAGCTGCGGCGAGCACTTCGACGCAGCCAGGGGCGTCGAAGGCCGGAGAGACGCCACAATTGTTTGGGGGACGGGCCACTATGCCTTCCTCAGGACGACACGTCGGTCGAGATATCCGTACAGGACGTCCACGGCCATGTTGAGCGACACGAAGAGGATGCTGGTGAAGATGACGAAGGCGAGCGTGGTGCCCTGATCGCCACTGAGCACCGAGTCTGCCATCCAGTTGCCCAGACCAGGCCAGCCGAAGATGGTCTCGACCACCACTGTGCCCTCGAACATGATCCCGATCGAGAGCCCGATCACGGTGATCGTCGGGATGAAGGCGTTCCTGCGGGCATGACGACGGACCACGAGATTCTCCGGCAGGCCTCGAGCTCGGGCTGCGTCGACATAGTCCTTACCCATCTCCTCGAGCAGCGAGGAGCGCATCATCCTCGTGACGATGCCGACAGCGGCGTAGCCGAGGGTCAGGGCGGGGAGGACCAGGTGCCAGAGTGCGTCCCTGAGTGCGTTGAGGTTCCCGGCGAGAATGGCGTCGATCGTGTAGAAGTTGGTCGGATGCGGAATGCTGGCCCAGATGTTCGCGTCGGATCTGCCGTGGGGGAACCAGCCCAGGTATGACCAGAACACGATGAGCAGAACTATGCCGAGCCAGAAGGCAGGCATGCTGGCCCCACCGACGGCGACGATTCCCGCGATCTGGTCTCCCATGCGATTACGACGGCGCGCGGCAAAGGTGCCTAGCCCGATACCGAGGGTCACCGCCCAGAGGGCAGCGAACATTCCCAATTCGAACGATGCCGGGATCCTCTGCCTGAACACGTCGACCACTGGCGCCGCGGCAACGGCCGACCAGCCAAGCTCGCCGCGCACCACGCCACCCAGCCAGGCCAGGTACTGCATCGGAAGTGGCTCGTCGAGGTTGAACCGCTCCTCCAGCGCAGCGATCTCTTCAACGGTCATCCCCGGCTCGAGATAGGGACCGATGGGAGTGCCTCCGATGCGGGTGAGCGCGAAGACCAGGATGCTCACCATGAGAATGACAAAAGGGAGCCCCAGCAACCGTCGGCCGATGTACCTATGCAAAGTTCACGTTTCCCTCAGCCCAGTGTACGCGGGATGGACTTCGGCGAACCGAGACCGGCACGAGCCGCCGGAAGGGCATGGTGCCCCCCCGGCGGAGTCGCTCACTTGTCGTAGATGGCCCAGTACTGCGAGGGCCGCGGCCACATTGGGTTCTCGATGTGACCCGTCACCCATTCACCTCGCGCCGAAGGCGCGCCCTCGTTGGCCGGCATGATCCACATGGCCTCTTCGTAGAGGACGTTCTGGATCTCGGAGAGGATCTCGAGACGGGCGTCCTCGTCGAGCTCGGTGCGGGCCGACCGGATCAGGGCGTCGATCGCCTCGGCATCGGAGTAACCGTCCACGAAGCTGTTGACCGCGCCATACCGACCCTCGGACAGCGCGCTGTCGAACAGATAGGCGTCAGGGGTGCTGTATTGCGAGCTGGTGTACGACCACATCGCGACGGGCAACGGATCCGTGACGAGGATCTCGTCGAACTGCGCCTCCGGCACTGCGTTCACGTTGACATGGAAGTTGGGGTTCAGGGCCTCGATGCTGTCCTTGAGGGTCAAGGCCGCCCCGGTGAACCCCTCGTGCGTCTGGTCGCTGGCGATGGTGATCGTGAAGCCATCCTCCCAGTAACCGGCCTCGGTGAACAGCTGTTCCGCCATCTCCGGGTCGGTGGGATAGATCGGGGCATCGGCGTCGTACCCGTACATCTCGACCGGAAGGATGAAGCTGCCCCGACCACCGAGACCGCCCAGGATCCCGTCGATGTAGCCCTGGTAGTTGAAGGCATAGTTGAACGCCTGTCTCACCCGAACGTCCTGGAAGAAGTCGAGCGGGATGGTGTCGCCGGCGGGGAGCGCCCCTTCGGCGATGTTCATGTTCATGCCTATCTGGAGGACCTGGAGGTCCAGGATGCTGGTGTCGACCACTGCGTGCTCGATGGGCTCGATCGAAGGCACATCGGTTGGGCTTATGTCGACGATGTCGTATTCCCTGGCCTGGAGCCCGGTCGCCGGCGAGTCGACGATCAACTCCCAACGCACCGGCAGATGCGCCGGCTCGCCCCAGTAGTCCGGGTTGATGTCGAAGCTCATGCGGTCGCCGCGCTCCCAGGATGCCAGTGTGTAGGGGCCGGTGCCCACCATGTTCTGGGCCATGTGCTCGTTGGGCTGGCCGGCCGCCACGCCACCATTGGCCTCCACGGCGTCCATGCTCACCACGCTCGCAGCCGGGTGAGCAGCGAGAAAGGCGAGGAACGATGCATCGACGGCGCCCAGAGTCACCTCGAACGTGTGATCGTCCACAACCCTGGTCTCGGCCACGTTCTCGAAGAGCTGAGCCTGACCTTCGGGCAGGTTCATCTCGACCACGCGGTCCCAGGAGTACTTGACATCCTCAGCGGTGAGATCGGTCCCGTCCGAAAAGACGACGTCCTCACGGAGAGGGAAGGTGTAGGTGAGGCCATCTGCGGAGATCAACCCGTTGTCGAGGCTGGGGACCTCGGTGGACAGGGACGGGATCACCGCTCCATCTTCCGCGGCAATGGCCGTCAGCCGGTCGTAGACGTTCAGGATCACGTCCATGCCGACATCGTTCCCGTTCACCGCCGCGGGATCGAGATTGAAGACGTCGTCGTTGACGGTGACCACGAGCACATCGGGGTTGGGGACATCACCGCTCGCCCCTCCACTGGTGGAATCCGTAACCGAGGTGCCATCGGTGGTGTCGTCGGTGCTCTCGTTACCGCAAGCCGCGACGACCAGCGAGAGGGTGGCGCACAGGGCCAGAATCCTCCACGCAATGGATCTTCGTCCCATGGAAAGTTCCTCCTCGATCTCTCCGCACGAAGGGGCTGGATCGCCCAGCCCAATCGTTTGCACGCTAACCAGGGGCGAAGCTGACTGTCAACCGATTCCGGGCTGCCCCTCGCAGGTCCCGGGCTCAAATCTCCGGTGCTACCGGCTTGATCGAGCTCAGATCGTCGACGACCTTACCCACATCGGCCGCGGCGGCGAGTCGGAGGATTCGAGCCGCCACCACCAGGTCCTGGGCGCCGGTGCCGACCGATTTGAAGAGCGTCATCTCCTCCCTCTTCGTCCTGCCCGGCGTCATCCCGCTGACGACATCGACCAGGTCCTCGGCCCTTTCCGGCTCGAAGCCGTGGTTCGACACCGCCAGATATGCGTCGCCGGCCTCATCCAACACCAGGTCGGCCGAGTCGCAGACCACCCTGTCGAACAAGGCGAAGACCTGCGGGTCGACCTCGACACGGTCCCTGCTCGCCGGCCCCACCGAATTCACGTGGATGCCGGCGCGGACGTGCTCGGAAAGGAGCACAGGGGAACTCGACTTGGTGGCGAGCGTGACCATCTCGGCATCCTCCAGCGCAGCCTCCATCGTCGGCGACTCGACGAGGCGGCCCGAGATGAACTGTGACATCTCATCCACGAACGCCCGTCGGTTCTCCGGCGTCCTCGCGAAGACACGGACCTCGGCTGCGGGGCGAACCAGCTCGAGGGCGCGCAGTTGGCCGCGCGCAATGGGCCCCGTGCCCACGATCGCAGCCACCTCCACGTCCCTGGGGGCGAGAAACTCGGTGGCGACTGCGGACACCGCACCTGTGCGAAGGTTGGTGATCTCCTGCGCGTCGACGATGCCCATCAGCTCTCCGGTGCCCATCCCATGGACGTAGATCGTGTATCTCATCCCCACCCCATTGGTCCGGTGAAGGACCTTGAAGCCCAGCAGGTCCTCGCTGGCGATGAACCCGGGGAGACAACGAAGCCATCCATTGGGATGTGCCAGATCGATGCGACCGAAGCCGACCCCCTCCCGCCCCATCGGCGACGAGAACAACCCGCGAATGGCGTCGAGAACCATCTCGTCGTCGATCAGCTCGTCGACAGCAGCTGCGTCGAGGATCCTCACGACTCAGGCTGGATTGCGGCCGACGTAGAACTCTGCGAACGACTCGCCCGCGGGCGCGATGGCAGCCTTTCGGACACCGTCCGCGGAGGTTCGCATCTGACTGTCGGATAGTTTCATCGCCGGCTGGCGTATCGGCCCGCCGTTGTATCCATTGAGCCACGCCTGGAACTTCCACAGGTACCGGTGCACGAGGTTGGCTCCACCCGAGCTCATGGTCGCCGAGCGAGCCTGTCGCGCCGGCTGTATTCGCCAGTATTCGTCCATGGCCTCCTCCCTCTTCCCGGCTTGGAGCATTTCGAGGAGTCGCGGGACGTACGACCCGTAGTACTCATAGTTGCTCGTCCCCATCCATTGCATGCCGAACATGTCGACCCACATCGGGGCTGTGAACTCCATCGGGTCGGACAAGAGCACGTTGGCGTCCTGCAGACGCCGGAATGTCTCATAGGTGTTCGTCGTCTGTTGCCGGCCGACCTCGTATTTGACTGCAACGATCGTGTCGACCTCGGTCAAACGGTCGAGAACATCCGCGGGGAATCCTCGCACGTCCAGGCGACGCAGATTGGAGTGCTCGACCACGAAGAGGACGACGGCGAGATCGGTTGCCCTGCAGATGTCGACCGTGTACTCCTCGACCTGCTGTGCAGACGTCGGGTAAAAGCTGTTCGGGTGACCGAGCAGCATCCCGTCGACGCCGATCACGCGGGCGTCGTTGGCCATGTCGATGATGTCCTGGGCCGTATCGAACACTCCCTGCAGCAAGAACCGGTGTCGGCCGGCCGCCTCATCGACGGCGATCTCCATGAAGGTGCGCATCTCGTCCCCCGTGGTGCCCGCCTCTGACACGAGAAGCGCGCCCCAGAAGCCGAGCTCGATGTTGCGGCGAACATCGTGACGGATCGCAGCCTCGTTGAGCGATCTGAGGTCCGAGGTGTACGACGGGATGATGACGTTGCATGCCCCGTGGAAGGTCTCCCGGGCCCACGCCTTGGCCTCGGGCCTGGTGTATTGCGGCGGTCTCGACATGAAATGGTGACTCTATCCGCACAAACCTTTGCGCGGTCCAGAGCAGACCCTGGCTAACGTCCCGGGCCCCAGCGACTTCCGAGGACTGATTGGATCCCAGCCCCTACCCGAGCTTCAGCCACGAAGAGGTGCAGAGGCGACACGATCTGGCGCGCGTCTTCATCGACGAGAAGGGGCTCGAAGCTCTGGTGATCTTCGGCTGGTCCGCCCAGAACCGGGCCGCTCAGGCAGACGTCTACTACCTGTCCGGGTACATGGGGATGCGTGACAACTATGTCGTGTTCCCCCGCGACGGCGAGCCGACCTTGTACGCCCAGAGCTACAACCATGTGCCCAATGCAGCCGAGGTCTCATTCCTCGACGACGTGCGCTGGGGCGGCGTCGACAGCGGACAGACCGTTGGGGAGGAACTCCTGGGACGCCGGCTGGGGAGGGTGGGAGTGGTCGGCTGGATGCCCTATCAGCATTACGAATCGATGCGCCGAGCCACCGGCGAAAGCTCCCGGTTCGAGGACGTCACCTCCGGTTTCCGCAAGATACGACTGAAGAAGAGCGATGAGGAGCTGGAGTGGCTGGGCCGGGGATCCGCCTTTACCGACGCCGCCCTCGGCGGGCTCAAGGATGCGCTGAGACCGGGGATCAGGGAGTCCCGGCTCGCCGAGCCCATCGAGCGGGCGTATCTCGCCGATGGCGGATTGACCGGTTTCTACTATCTGGCCTCCACTCCGATGAGCAAACCCACCCGGAGTGTGCCGGCCCAGGTCCTCTCGGAGCGGGAGATCGCCGAGGGCGACGTGGTCTCATGCGAGATCAGCATCTCGTACGCCGGGTACGCCGGTCAGGGTCTGCGTACCTTCACCGTTGCTGCAGATCCCACCCCCGCGGTCGCGGAGATGCACGACGTCGCCCTCGAGGTCTTCCACCGGGTCGCGGCGGCGATCCGCCCTGGCGCCGGCATCGAAGAGCTCTGGGAGGCCTCGGATCCGATCGCGGCCCACGGCTTCACCATCCGGGATGGTCTGGTCCACGGCTTTGGCATCGGTCTGCTCCCTCCGTCGATCCGCACCCGGGAGACCACCCACGGTGTCGACGACGACTGGGTCTTCGAAACGGGCCAGACCATCGTGATCCAGCCCAACGTGATCTCGAAGGATGAGACGGTGGGAGTGCAGGTGGGAGAGCTCTGTGTGGTCACCGACGCCGGGGCACGCTCGCTTCACTCCTTTCCCTTGGAGCTGATCAGGGCCGGGTAGGCGACACTCGGGTCGCCGACCCGCCGGCTCCGCACAAACGTGTGTGCTGCTAGCGTCGGCGGGGAGCGGGGTACCGACACGAAGCGGCGTGGAACCGCCGCCGAGCGTGAGAGGAGACACCGAGTATGACGTCGTTGAGCCCGGCCAAGCAGACCGCGTTCGAGAAGGTCGGAGGGCTGTGGATCGCGATACCCACACCCTTCACGGCGACCGGGGAGATCGACGAGGGGACGCTGCGCAAGGCGGTCGACTACTACATCGAGGGCCTCGAGGTGGACGGTATATTCTGCGGCGGGGTGATGGGCGAGTTCTGGTCGATGACCGTCGAGGAGCGGGCCCGTGTCCATGAGCTCGTCGTCGGCGCCGCTGCCGGGCGGGTGCCGATCATGGCCCACATCGGCCATCACGTCTATGCCGAGGCGGCCCATCTCAGCCGTCACGCCGAGCAGATCGGCGCCGACTTCGTCATCGCCATCAACCCGTACTTCCCGATCAAGCCGACCGAGGACATCGTGCGTGACTGGTACCGGCGTCTCACCTCCGAGTCTTCGGTGCCCTTCTTCCTCTTCAACACCTCCTACTCCGGTTACGCCCTGAGCCCGCGCCTCATCGCCGAGCTCAGCGAGCTCGACACCGTGTGCGGGATCAAGAACCCCAAAGGGAAGAAGCATCTCCTCGAAGTGAGGGATCTGGTTGGCGACCGGATCGTGGTCTGCGACGCCAACGAGGGCGATTGGCTCGGTCTGCACCTCGAACACGGTTTCCCGGCGCTGATGTCCACGCCCGCGCTGGCCATGTATCAGACCCCGGACCACCGCCCCATTCTCGACTACACCCGCATGGCCGACGCAGGAGACATCGAGGGGGCGTGGGCATTGCAGAGGACCCTGGTGCGAGAGCGGGATGCCTTCGAGCGATGGATGCGAGACCAATGGCTGGCAAGTGGTGAGGGTGCGATCCCGATTGCGGAGCTGAAGGCGTGGCTCGGGCTGATCGGTTTGCCCCAGGGCCCGGTCCGTCCTCCACTGATCCCGCTCAGCGACGAACGTATGGAGACCCTGCGCGCCGACCTGGACGCTATCGGCATCCTCGACCCGCTCGCTTCGTGATCGATTAGACGGCCGACCAACGAGTGGATTGCCAAGGAGGTACGCGATGACACCCGGTGACGTCGATTTCAAGGAAGCCGCGGGCAAGCTGCACACGGAGGTCTTCGGGCGTGTCGCCAACACCCCCTGGTATGCCGACGCCGTCTATGAGCGATTCTCCGATGCCGAGTACAAGCGTCGCTGGGAGGCCACCCAGGAGAAGATGAAACGTCTCGGGCTCGACGTCCTGATCGCATGCGGCGGTCCGAATCACTGGAGCTGGGGCGGGGGCATGCGCTGGCTGAGCAGTCATTGGGAGTGGCATGCGATGTCGGCATATGTCGTCGTGCCTCCCGAGGGCGAGCCGGTGCTCATCTGTGGCCCGGGCGGGGCCCATCGCGAGGCGGTCCGGCGCGCCACACCGCTCGCCGACGTCAGACACTCCCGCTGGGGGCACTCGGGGGAGGTCATCGTCGAACTGGTGAAAGAGTGGGGGCTCGCCGACTCCACCATCGGGATCTCCCACGTGGACCCGGTGTACGGGCATCACCTCCCGGTCGACGAGTGGGAGCGACTCCGCGACGGGCTTCCCGGGGCCACGTTGGAGCGGGTCGGTGACTTCTTCCACGAGCTGGTGCATGTCAAGAGCCCCGAGGAGATCGAGTGTGTCCGCAAAGCCGGGCAGCTGATGGATCAGGCGGTACACGCGATGATCGCCGCGGCGCGCCCCGGGGTGACCGAGTACCAGCTGGCGGCAGCCGCCACTCACGCCGTGATGGACGGTGGAGGGCAGATGGACTTCAACATCATCGGATCGACCCCGATGGACCACCCGGCGATGGTGTTCGGCAACCCGTGGCCGTCGGGTCGCCGGCTCGAGAAGGGCGACATCATCATCAACGAGCTGGCCTGCGGTTACAACGGGTACTCGGTTCAGCTGGGCACACCCATCTGCATTGGCGAGCCCCCCTCGTGGGTACGGGATTTCTTCGACGACGTTGTCTTGCCCGGATACGACCTCATGGCCGAGCAGCTGGTGGGGGGCAACACCTGGGACGACGTCATGAAGGCAAGCGTCTTCTTCCGCGAAAAGGGCTACGACTCACGTCCCCTGTTTCTCCACTGCATCGACTTCGTCAGCCACCCCCCACACGTGATGTGGGACCACGTCGTCGCCGAGGAAAACGAGGCCGACCTCGAGGCCGGGACCGTGGCGATGCTCGAGCCGACGATCATCACCCCTGACGGTCTACTCGGCATCTTCTTCGGGCGCACCTACGTGCTCACCGATGGCGGGAAGGAGCAGGTGACGAGGTTCCCCCACGAGCTCATCGTCATCTGATCGTGTCGAGACCCGCCCGCTCCGTGGGTCGGGTCACTCGCCGCTGATCAGTCCCCGAGCTTCTCCGCCAGCCAGCGGAAGCTGCCCGGCGCCCAGTGGTCGAAGTACTTGAAGGCGCAGTGGCCGGCGTCGGAGTAGACGCGGGCCTCCTTCCCGGTCACCGGGCCGGTCTCGAGCATGAAGTAGATGTTGCCGATCGGGTTGAGATGATCGACTTTGCCGTTGATCATCAACACGGGCATGGTGATGTTCTCGACGATCCCCTGCTCGGAGAGTGCCCAACGGGGGAACTCCGCCAGCTCTTCTTCGACGGAAGTGGACGGAAAAGAGGGAGGGTCGTCGGGTGCCCCGAACCGCCAGGTGGCGCGTTCGTTGCGGACACGGACGAACTCCTCCAACTCGGCATCACCCATGACATAGCCGAAGGGATGCCCGGCATTTGCCACCACTGCCTTCAGCTTGTCAGGGGCCGTGCCGGCCAGCTGCATCACCGAGTATCCGCCCCGGCTGATCCCGAAGGCGCCGATCCGCCCTCCGTCGATCTCGGGCCGGCCGGCCATGTAGTCGACAGCTGCCTCCCAGGCGCCGACCGACTCCGGAGCCCAGGGGAAGGGGTTCTCACCGGTGCCCGGGCCATCCATGACCAGGGCCGCCATCCCGTTGTCGATGCACAGGTCCTGAGCCCACCCCCGGTCCTCCTTGAACACATCGGCCCCGCACATGATGAGGACCGCAGGCACCGGAGAGTCTGCACGAGGGGCACGGAAATGGGCCCGGATCGTCTTCCCGTCGTGGTCGAACTCGACGACTTCGACCGGGGGGTCGAGATGTGCGCACGCCTTGCGATAGGCGCGGGCACAGTCGTCGCTGATCCGCCGCTTGACGTCCGACACCTCACCGGGGAAGCGACCGATCGCGTAGTACGTCTTCGCCTGGAGATAGGCGCCTCTCGATCCTTCGTGATCTCCGCTCTCCTCGAGCCGGTCCCCCTCCTCCTCGTGACGACGACCGACCTCTCCCCAGACCGGAACCCATTTGTCCTGGGTGGTCCCTTCGAGACGGGCCACCGTCGTCTCGAGCTCGGCGATGTCGTCGATCATGGAGAACCAGCGGCGATAGAACCCACCGTGGACGACGACGAAGGGATCTTCGTTGGGGGCGAAGCCAAGGGCCGGGGTCATCGGAGTCTCCTGATCGGGTCGCCCCTACCCTAGGCGCGAAATCGATTGCCCAACTCTGCAGAGAGGGGTGCTTCACACGCGCCCTTGCTCGTGGGCCGAGACACTCATGTGACCGTGCCGCCCAGCCTCCCCGCCATCCAGTCGTTCACCCACGGCTCGTATCTGTACCCCAGGTTGCTGACGCCGTGAGTGGCCTCGTCGAC
>Ga0214468_1000130_pt1 | contig 22483 bp, 15 predicted proteins | sample RVTome_9_FD_187334 | JGI IMG/M metagenome (GOLD analysis project Ga0214468, IMG submission 187334) | Soil microbial communities from uranium-contaminated site in the Upper Colorado River Basin, Wyoming, United States - RVT155D38 HiSeq ...
AACCACCAACCCGCTCCGCCAACACCCGCGTAATCGCCGCCGTCAACGTCGTCTTCCCATGATCAATATGACCCATCGTCCCCACATTCACATGCGGCTTCGTACGCTCAAACTTCGCCTTCGCCATTTCCTCTTGGCTCCTCTATCTCTTCCTGCTCGTCGTTCTCTCTAGATCCTCAGGACTGCCCGCGCCGACTGGCCACGATCTCTTCTGCAATCGAGTCGGGGACGTCCTGATATGAGTGAAACTGCATCGAATAAGTGGCACGGCCTTGCGTCTTGGAACGAAGGTCGGTGGCGTAGCCGAACATCTCCGACATCGGCACCTGAGCCCGGATCACCTGGCTGTTGCCACGTTGGGTCATCCCTTCGACCTTGCCCCGGCGGCTGTTGAGGTCGCCGATGACGTCACCCATGTAGTCCTCGGGTGTGGTCACCTCGACCTCCATCACCGGCTCGAGCAGCTTGACCCCGGCCTTGCGGGCGGCCTCTTGGAGGGCCATCGACCCGGCGATCTTGAACGCCATCTCCGAGGAGTCGACCTCGTGGTACGAGCCGTCGATGAGGGTGGCCCGCACGTCGACCAGCGGGTAGCCGGCGACGATGCCCTGGTCGAGCGCTTCCTCGATCCCGTCGTCGACCGAGGGGATGTACTCACGTGGCACCTTCCCACCCTTGATCAGATCGACGAATTCGTAGCCGCCCCCGGGCCCGGTGGGCTCGAGGTTGATGACGACATGGGCGTACTGGCCCTTGCCGCCGGTCTGCTTGACATGCCGGTAGACGACCTTCTCGATCGCCCTTCGGATCGTCTCCCGATAGGCCACCTGGGGCTTGCCGACCGTGGCATCGACCTTGAACTCGCGGAGAAGACGGTCGACGAGGATCTCCAGATGGAGCTCGCCCATCCCCGAGATGATGGTCTGGCCGGTTTCGTCATCGGTGCGGACCAGGAAGGTCGGGTCCTCTTCGGAGAGACGATGCAGCGACTCGGAGAGCTTCTCCTCGTCGGACTTGGTCTTGGGCTCGATGGCGACGGAGATCACCGGGGCTGGGAACTCCATCGACTCGAGCTGGACGGGCTGGCTCACGTCGGAGAGCGTGTCGCCGGTGGTGGTGTTCTTGAACCCGATGCCGGCCACGATGTCGCCGGTGAAAACGTCGTCGATGTCCTCGCGGGCGTTGGCGTGCATGCGCAGAATCCGTCCCAGCCGCTCCTTCTGCCCGGTCGTGGTGTTGAGCACTGTTCCGCCCTTGGGGGCGTGGCCCGAGTAGACCCGGAAATAGGTCAGTTTCCCGACATGGGGGTCGGACATGATCTTGAAGGCGAGGGCGGCGAACGGCTCGCTGTCCTCGGGGCTCCGCTCCACCACGACTTCCTCGTCACCGGGACGGAAGCCCGAGATGGCGGGAAGATCGGCCGGGCTGGGCAGATATGCGACCACGGCGTCCAACAGGAGCTGCACGCCCTTGTTCTTGAAGGCCGAGCCGCAGAAGACAGGTGTGAAGTCGCGGGCGATGGTGCCGACGCGGACCCCCTCTTGGATCTCTTTGGTGGTCAGGTTGCCGGTCTCCAGATATACGTCGAGCAACTGCTCGGAGGTCTCGGCTACGGCCTCGAGCAACTTCTCGCGGTATTCGGCGGCGCGGTCGGCGAGGTCGGCCGGGATGTCGGTGGTATCCCAGATCTTGCCGTCGTCACCCTTCCATATGTGTGCCTTCATCTCGACCAGATCGATGACGCCGGTGAAGTCGGCCTCGGTGCCGATGGGGAGTTGCATGACCAGGGGCCGGGCGCCGAGGCGGTCGACGATCGACTGGACGTCGAAGTAGAAGTCGGCGCCGGTGCGGTCGAGCTTGTTTATGAAACAGATGCGAGGGACGCCATAGCGATCGGCCTGGCGCCACACGGTCTCGGACTGGGGCTCGACCCCGGCCACCCCGTCGAACACGGCGATGGCCCCGTCGAGAACCCGGAGTGCGCGCTCCACCTCGACGGTGAAGTCGACGTGGCCGGGGGTGTCGATGATGTTGATCCAGTGTTCGTGCCAGACACAGGTGGTAGCGGCAGAGGTGATGGTGATCCCCCGCTCCTGTTCCTGCTCCATCCAGTCCATGGTGGCCGCGCCCTCGTGGACCTCACCGATCTTGTAGTTGCGGCCGGTGTAATAGAGGATGCGCTCGGTGAGGGTGGTCTTGCCCGCGTCGATATGAGCCATGATCCCGATGTTTCGGGTACGGCTCACCGGCACCTGGCGCAGATGTGAGATGGCAGCGTTTCCGTTGCTCATTGTCTTTCTATTACTCCGACTCGCTATGAGGTTGTGAACGTCCCACGTCCTGCGGTTCGGGCCCGTTTCGGTGGGCGGGCCCGCCTGCTGGAACGTTCGGGGTCTGTCTTGTTTCCTGTAACTCCGTTGGGACCGTGTGGCTACCAGCGGTAGTGGGCGAAGGCCTTGTTGGACTCCGCCATCTTGTGAACGTCTTCCTTGCGTTTTATCGCCGCCCCGGTGTAGTTGGAGGCGTCGAGGATCTCATTGGCCAGACGCATCACCATGGTCGGCTCCCGACGCTGTCTGGCGAAGTTCACCAGCCAGCGAATGGCGAGGCTCTCCTGACGGCGCATGGGGACCTCCACCGGCACCTGATAGGAGCTTCCGCCCACACGCCGGGACCGCACCTCGACCTGGGGCTTGATGTTGTCGACCGCTCGCTTGAGGATCACGCTCGGATCCTGACTGGTCCGCTGCTCGACGACTTCCATGGCCCCGTAGACGATCTCCCGGGCCGTGTTCTTCTTCCCCTTCCACAAGACCTTGTTGATGACCTTGCTGACGAGGACGCTCCGGAATACCGGGTCGGGCTCGACCTTGCGCTTCTGTGCCGGTGCCCTGCGCATCAGGAGTCCTTCTTCGATCCGTAACGACTGCGGGCCTGTCTGCGATCGTTGACCCCGGAAGCGTCGAGGGTGCCCCGGATCACCTTGTAGCGGACCCCGGGGAGGTCGCGGACCCTGCCCCCGCGCACCAGGACGATGCTGTGCTCCTGGAGGTTGTGGCCTTCGCCGGGGATGTAGGCGGTGACCTCGATCTGAGAGGAGAGACGGACCCGGGCCACCTTGCGCAGGGCCGAGTTCGGCTTCTTCGGGGTGACCGTGTAGACGCGGGTACACACGCCGCGCCGTTGCGGGGCGCCGCCGAGTGCGGCCGTCTTGGCCTTCTTCTTCTTTGGCTTCCTGCCCTCGCGGACAAGTTGCTCGATCGTCGGCATGATGCTCCTAAGGCGGGAGACGGTGCCGGGCGCAGCCCAAGCACCGATCCTGCAGTGAAACCTTGCGTACCGGACACGGAAGTCCCCGGCCATCCGGTCGCGCTCGATCAACGAGCGGCCCCGGACGAAGCACAGATTCTACGTTGCTTCTCCGCTTAGGGCCAAATTGGAGCTTGGTACCGGGTACTTGGTACTTGGTACTTGGACTACGGGTCGATGGTGGTGGTCGTCGGCTCGGTGGTCGTCGGGGTGGTTGTCGTGGTTTCTGCTGTCGTCGTCGTGGTCGTTGTCGTAGTCGCAGTTGTGGGCGGGGGAGTGGTCGGGGAGGTGGTCGGGGAGGTTCCCGGCCCGCCAGGGGTGGTTCCCCGCTGTGCCCAGAGCTGTCGTGGGCGGGCCCGGGATCGTGGTGATGGGTGGGGCGGGAGTGCCTGGGTTGGTGGTGGGGGCGACGCACCGCTCCCGGGGGCCCGCCGGCGTGGCGGCTCGTTGCCGGTGGGGCCTGCGGTTGTGGTCGATCCCGCGGGAAGTGTCGTGACGGTGGTGGCCGGCGTCGACCCGGTTGCCGACACGGTGGTCGCGATCAAGACCTCGGCGGCGACCTCGGCTTGCGTCCCTGGCTCACACGACCGCGGTTCTTTCGATTCTTTATGCAGGGCGTCACGCATACGTGACGCCCTGCATTAGGAACGCGGTCCCTACTCCTCTTCGTCGCCCCCGCCCTCGCCGAGGCTGCCGCCGAGGGAGGCGAGCCATTCGGCCGGGTCCTCGGGGAGGCTTTCGTCCTCGCCGGGTGCGGAGAGACCGCCCTCGAGGAAGCCGAGGGAGGCGACGGTGGTGGCACCGGGCATCGCCGGCTGGAGGGCCTGGTACTGCTGGGCACCGGTCCCCGCCGGGATCAGCTTGCCGATGATCACGTTCTCCTTGAGCCCCCGCATGAAGTCGGAGCGACCCTGGATCGCAGCGTCGGTGAGCACCCGCGTCGTCTCCTGGAAGGAGGCCGCCGACAGCCAAGAGTCCGTGGCCAACGAGGCCTTGGTTATCCCCATCAGCTCGGGTCGGCCCTCAGCCGGCCGTTTCCCTGCCGTGACCAGCTCCCGGTTGGCATCGCGGAAGTGCTGGTCGTCGATCAGGGCCGCGGGCAGGAAATCGGAGTCGCTGGGCGATACCACCCTCACCCGGCGCAGCATCTGACGCACGATCATCTCGATGTGCTTGTCGTGGATCTCAACGCCCTGGGAGCGATAGACCTCCTGCACCTGGTCGACCAGGTACTGCTGGGTGGCCCGGACTCCACGGATGTCGAGCACCTCCTTGGGATCGAGCGGGCCCTCGGTGAGCTGGGTGCCGGCTTCGATCTCGGACCCGTTGGACACGCGCATCTTGGCGTAACGGGAGATCGGGTACACCGCCTCCTCGTCACCCGCGTCGAGCACGATGCGTCGACCGTCCCCGTCTTCGACCAGGTTGACCACTCCTCTGGCATCGGAGAGGACGGCCTTGCCCTTGGGGGTACGGGCCTCGAACAGCTCGACTACCCGAGGCAAGCCGTGGGTGATGTCCTCACCGGCAACACCACCGGTGTGGAAGGTGCGCATGGTCAGCTGTGTGCCCGGCTCGCCGATCGACTGGGCGGCCATGATCCCGACCGCCTCGCCCGTCTCGACCAACCGGCCGGTGGCCAGCGACAGCCCGTAGCAGGCCTGGCAAACACCACCACGGGTGTCACAGGTCAGCGGTGAGCGGACCCGGACCGACTCGATGTCGGCCTTCTCGATGGCGTGCAGCTCCTTGGTCCCGAGGATGGTCCCCGCCCTGAGCTTCTCATCGTCGACGGTGGCCACCAGGCTGCGCCCCTCCTTCAGATCATCGGCCAGGGCCCGCCCGTAGATGCGGGAGCGCAGGTTGCGAATCTTGGCTCCCCGCTCGTCGACGACCGAGATCACGATCCCCTTGTCGGTCTCGCAATCGCTTTCGAGGATGATCATCTCCTGGGAGACATCGACCAGACGACGGGTGAGATACCCGGAGTCGGCGGTACGAAGGGCGGTGTCGGCCAGACCCTTTCGGGCGCCGTGAGTCGAGATGAAGTACTCGAGGACCGACAGGCCCTCCCTGAAGTTGGCGATGATAGGACGGGGGATGATGTCACCCTTGGGGTTGGCCACCAGCCCTCGCATACCTGCGATCTGACGCACCTGCATCATGTTTCCACGGGCGCCGGACCCGACCATCATGTCGAGGGCGTTGAACTTCTCCTGCTTGAGACCGCCCTTCATCGCCTCGGTCACCCGCTCGGTGGCCTCGGTCCAGATCTCGATCAGCTCCTGACGCCGCTCCTCGTCGGTGACTACACCCTTCTGGAACAGACCCTGCACCTTGTCCGCCCGATCCTCGTACTCCTCGAGGATCTTGGCCTTGTCCGCAGGGGTGCGCACGTCGTCGAGGGCGATGGTGAGCCCTGCCTTGGTGGCGTATCTGAACCCGAGATCCTTGATCCCGTCCAGGGTCTCGGCAACGGCCGAGCGCGGATAGAGCTCGATCACGGTCTCGATCAGCCGGCGGATGTCCGCCTTGATGACGACCGAGTCGACGAAGGGGAACCCTTCGGGCATCACCTGATTGATGAAGAGACGTCCCAGCGTGGTCTCGGAGAGATCAGTTGGGCTGAGCGGCTCCTCGGTGAGCAAGGTGCCCAGGGTCGGTTTGAGGTCGGCGTGGACCTCGGGGTCACCGGCCAGGTCGCCGAGCCGGATCTTGATCGGGGCGTGCAGCGACAGCTCACCGATCTCGTGAGCCATCAAAGCCTCGTCGAAGTCGACGAAATGACGACCGGCACCCTTGGCCTCGTCGACCCGCTCGGAGAGGTAGTAGATGCCGATGACCATGTCCTGGGACGGTGTCACGATGGGGCGGCCCGATGCCGGGGACAGCACGTTGTTCGAGCTGAGCATCAGGATGCGCGCCTCGGCCTGGGCCTCTGCGGACAAGGGCAGGTGGACCGCCATCTGGTCGCCGTCGAAGTCGGCGTTGAACGCCTCGCAGACCAGGGGATGGATCTGGATCGCCTTGCCCTCGACCAAAACCGGCTCGAAGGCCTGGATGCCGAGACGGTGCAGGGTGGGGGCTCGGTTGAGCAGGACCGGGTGCTCCTGGATCACGTCCGAGAGAACGTCCCACACCTGGGGGCGCTGTCTCTCCACCATGCGCTTGGCCGCTTTTATGTTTTGGGCCAGGTCGAGATCGACCAGCCGCTTCATCACGAACGGCTTGAACAGCTCGAGGGCCATGATCTTGGGCAGCCCGCACTGGTGAAGCTTGAGCTGGGGACCGACCACGATGACCGAGCGCCCCGAATAGTCGACCCGCTTGCCGAGCAGGTTCTGGCGGAACCTGCCCTGCTTGCCCTTGAGCATGTCCGAGAGCGATTTGAGGGCGCGGTTGCCAGGGCCGGTCACGGCCCGGCCGCGACGGCCGTTGTCGAACAGGGCGTCGACCGCCTCCTGGAGCATGCGCTTCTCGTTGTTGACGATGATCTCGGGGGCGCCGAGGTCCAACAGCCTCTTCAGCCGGTTGTTCCGGTTGATCACCCGGCGATAGAGGTCATTGAGGTCGGAGGTGGCAAAGCGGCCACCGTCGAGCTGGACCATGGGACGAAGGTCGGGCGGGATGACCGGGACCGTCTCCAGGATCATGTCCTCGGGGCGGTTCTCCCCCTCCCAGAACGGCTTGACCACTTTCATCCGCTGAGTGGCGCGCTGGCGCTTCTGGGCCGAGCTGGCATCGAGGTTCTCCTCGAGCTGGGCCATCTCCGCGTCCAGGTCGAGATGTGAGAGGAGCGCCTTGACCGCCTCTGCTCCCATGCCTCCCTCGAAGTAATCGGCGTAGCGGAAGTAGATCTCCCGCCACAGCTGCTCCGACTCGACCAGGTCCTTGGGCTTGAACTTGCGGAAGGTGTCGTAGGCGTCCTCGATCAGCTCGACCTCACGGTCGGACCGCTCCTGGCGATCCTTGATCTCCCGCTCCACTTCCTTCTTGCGAGCGTTGATCTCCTGGCTCTTGGCCCCGCCCTCCTCCATCCGCTCCAGCTCGTCTTCGAGCGCCTCGAGACGGATCTGATGCCACTCGGAGAACTCGGATCGGACCACCTCGATCTCGTCGCGCATCGCCGCCTCGAGCTCTGGCAGGTCCTTTTGACGCTTCTCGTCGTCTACGGAGGTGATGATGTAGCTGGCGAAGTAGATGACTTTCTCCAGCTCCTTGGGCGACATGTCGAGCAGGTACCCGAGCCGGCTGGGGACACCCTTGAAGAACCAGATGTGGGTGACCGGCGCGGCGAGCTCGATATGGCCCATCCGCTCACGGCGAACCTTGGACCGGGTGACCTCGACACCGCAGCGCTCGCAGATGATCCCCTTGTAGCGGATCCTCTTGTACTTGCCGCAGTAGCACTCCCAGTCCCGCTGCGGGCCGAAGATGCGCTCGTCGAACAGCCCCTCCTTCTCCGGGCGAAGGGTGCGGTAGTTGATCGTCTCCGGCTTCTTCACCTCGCCATAGGACCATGCCCGGATCTGATCGCTGGAGGCGAGGCCGATCTTCAGTTCATCGAATAGCTGCTGTGCCAACGTCACTCACTCCGTTCGTGGTACTTGGTACTGAGTACTTGGTATTTGGACATCAGTCGCTGTCGGGGCGCTCGGGGCGGCTGAGGTCGATGCCGAGGGTCTCCACCGAGCGGTAGGTCTCCTCTTCGAGCTCTCTGAGCTCGACTTCCTCACCGGCGGAGAGCATCTCGACGTTGAGGCAGAGGCTCTGCATCTCCTTGACCAGAACCCGGAACGACTCGGGGATGCCCGGCTCGGGGATGTTGTCCCCCTTGACGATGGCTTCATAGACCTTGACCCGTCCCTGCACGTCGTCCGACTTGATGGTCAACAGCTCCTGAAGGGCGTAGGCGGCGCCATAGGCCTCGAGCGCCCAGACCTCCATCTCACCGAAGCGCTGACCGCCGAACTGCGCCTTGCCCCCGAGCGGCTGCTGGGTAATCATGCTGTAGGGGCCGGTGGAGCGGGCGTGAATCTTCTCGTCGACCAGGTGGACCAGCTTCAACATGTAGATGTAGCCCACCGTGACCGGGCTGTCGAAGGGCTCTCCAGTGCGACCGTCGATGAGAATCGCCTTGCCGTCGTCGCCGACCAGTCGATCCCCGTCCCGATTGGGCAGGGCGCTCTGGATCACCGCCATGATCTCGTCCTCGCGGGCTCCGTCGAAGACCGGTGTCGCCACCTTGGTCCATGGGGCGGCGCCGCCGACCGCCGGGCTGGTGCCCTCGAAGGGCTCCCATCCCTGGGCGGCGGCCCAGCCGAGATGGGTCTCCAGCACCTGACCCAGGTTCATCCTGGATGGCACGCCGAGCGGGGAGAGGATGATGTCGACCGGGGTCCCGTCGGCGAGGAACGGCATCTCCTCTTCGGGGAGGACCTTGGAGATGACACCTTTGTTGCCGTGACGCCCGGCCAGCTTGTCTCCCTCGGAGATCTTGCGCTGCTGAGCGACGTAGATCCGGACCAACTCGTTCACCCCGGGCGGGAGGTCGTATCCCTCGGCCCGCTTGAACACCTTGACGGCGATCACCTTGCCCGTCTCGCCATGGGGCACCTTGAGTGAGGTGTCACGCACTTCGCGCGCCTTCTCACCGAAGATGGCCCGGAGGAGACGCTCCTCCGGGGTGAGCTCGGTCTCGCCTTTGGGGGTCACCTTGCCCACCAGGTAGTCGCCGGGGCCGACTTCGGCCCCGACCCGGATGATCCCCTCGTCGTCGAGGTTGGCCAGGACCTCCTCGGGAACATTGGGGATGTCGCGGGTGATCTCCTCGGCTCCGAGCTTGGTGTCGCGAGCGTCGATCTCGTGCTCTTCGATGTGGATCGAGGTGAGGACGTCGTCCTTGACCAGACGCTCGGAGATGATGATTGCGTCCTCGAAGTTGTGGCCCTGCCAGGGCATGAACGCGACCAGCAGGTTGCGACCCAAAGCCAGCTCACCGGTCTCGGTCGAGGGCCCATCGGCGAGCACGTCGCCCACCTTGACCTTGTCCCCCTCCCGTACCAGCGGCTTGTGGTTCATGCAGGTGCCCTGGTTGGAGCGGCGGAACTTGTCGAGGACGAAGGTGTGCTTCTTGTTGGTCTCCTTCTCCTTGACCACGATCTCCTCGCCGGTCACCTCCACCACCTCGCCCACCACGGGCGAGATGATCATGTCGCCGGAGTCCTGGGCGGCTCGCTGCTCGACACCGGTGCCGACCAGCGGGGCGTCGGCGGTGAGCAACGGCACTGCCTGGCGCTGCATATTCGAGCCCATCAGGGCACGGTTGGCGTCGTCGTGCTCGAGGAAGGGGATCAGTGAGGTCGAGACCGAGACGATCTGCTTCGGCGAGACGTCCATGTAGTCGACTTCCTTAGGCGGCACGAACTCGACCTCGCCACCGGCGCGACGGACCAGCACCCGGGGGTTCTGGAAGGCGCCGTCCTCCTTGAGGGGGGCGTTGGCCTGGGCGATCACGAAGCGCTCCTCCTCGATGGCGGTCAGATATTCCACCTTGGAGGTGACCTTGCCCTTCTCCACCTTGCGATAAGGGGTCTCGATGAAGCCGAACTCGTTGACCCGGGCATATGAGGCCAGGGAGCCGATCAGACCGATGTTCGGCCCCTCCGGCGTCTCGATGGGGCACATGCGCCCGTAGTGCGAGGGGTGGACGTCGCGAACCTCGAAGCCGGCCCGCTCTCGGGAGAGCCCGCCCGGGCCGAGGGCGGAGAGACGTCGCCGGTGGGTGAGCCCGGCCAGCGGGTTGGGCTGGTCCATGAATTGGGATAGCTGGGAGGTGCCGAAGAACTCCTTGATCGCCGCCGTGACCGGCCTGATGTTGATCAGGCTCTGCGGTGTGATGGCGTCGGGGTCCTGGGTGGTCATCCGTTCCCGGACCACCCGCTCGAGTCGGGTGAGGCCGACCCGAACCTGGTTCTGCACCAGCTCCCCCACGGTGCGGATGCGACGGTTCCCGAAGTGGTCGATGTCGTCGGTGTTGACATTCACCTCGGTCCCGACGTGGGTGACCATCGTCGACTCGCCGGCGTGCAATGCGACCAGGTACTTGATGGCGTCGACGATGTCCTCATCACGGAGCAGCTGCAGCCCTTCGGCCCGGTAGTCGGCGGGAGTGTCGACGCGATACTTCTGGCTGATCTTGTAGCGCCCGACCCGGGTCAGGTCATATCGCTTCGGGTTGCGGAACAGGGTCTGGATCAGGCCACGGGCCGACTCGACCGTGGTCGGCTCGCCGGGACGGAGCTTACGGTACAGGTCGAGCAGCGCCTCTTCCTTGGTGTGGGCGGTGTCCTTCTCGATCGTGTTCTTGATCGACTCGGAATGTCCGAATATCTCCAGGATCTCCTCGTCGGTCTCGGCGATGCCGAGCGCCTTGAGGAAGGCCGAGATGTACTGCCGGCGCTTGCGGTCGACCCTGACCCCGATGGTGTCCTTCTTGTCGGTGTCGAACTCGAGCCAGGCGCCGCGGCCGGGAATGATCTTGCCCGAGTAGATCTCCTTGTCCGAGGTCTTGTCCGGGGTGACGTCGAAGTAGATGCCCGGCGAGCGCACCAATTGGGAGACGATGACCCGCTCGGTGCCGTTGATGATGAAGACGCCCTTCTCGGTCATGATGGGGAAGTCGCCCAGGAAGACCTGCTGCTCCTTGATCTCACCGGTCTGCCGGTTCATGAACCGGGCGGTGACGAAGAGAGGCATGGCGTAGTTGGCGTCGCGCTCCTTGGCCTCCTCCAAAGTCATCTGCGGCTCACCGAAGCGATGATCGGTGAGCTCGAGGGCCAGTGAGCCGGTGAAGTCCTCGATGGGGCTGATCTCTTCGAAGATCTCGCGGAAACCCTCGTCGAGGAACCACTGGAAGGATTCGTGTTGTACGGCTAGGAGGTCGGGGAGGGGCAGGACTTCTGGGATTTTTCCAAACGAAAAGCGCTCAGCAACGCGCGAAACCAAGGGGGGCCTCCTGAGGAATGCGGATCAGATCTAAGTAACGCAGACAAGGCATGCTAACAGACGCGTCAGCATGCCTCCAATTGAAACTTCCAGTTTGTCAAGACAGGTCGCCCGGCGATCTGTCCCGGACCCGAAGGTCGTTGCCAGCATACAGCGGAGGCGTGAAGAGCGTCAAGGGTCTGGCGGCCTACCGGCCGCCAGACGCTACGAGCGACGAGCGACGAGCTACGAACCTGAGCCTTCTGGCTCGTTGCCCGTTGCCCGTTGCCCGTTGCTCGTTGCTTAAGAAACCGAGATCCGCTGCAGACGCTCGGCGTCCAAGACACGGATATGTCGATAGCCGGTCTCCACCGCTCTTTGCTCGCGGAGACGGCCCAGAGCCTCGTTGACCGATTGCCGGCTCACCCCGAGGAGGGTCGCGATCGTGGTCTGGGAGAGGTGGACGTCTCCCCGGGCATCGGCCTCCTCACCGAGGAGGTCGGCCACCTGGCCCAGGACCGTCTTGTGCATGAGACGGATCACCCGGCGTTGCATCCCCTCGAGTTGCCTGAGACCTGCCACCAGCCAGCGAAGACAGATCGCCGGGTTACGGGCCAGCTCACCCAACAGCTGGTCGCGGGCGAAGCGGAACACCCTGACCCGGGTCAATGCCTGAGTCGAGGAGATGTAGGGGGTCCCCCCGAACATGGAGATGTCGCCCAGGACCGAGCCCGCGCCGACGTGGGCAACCACCCGTCTCACACTCCCGTCGCCGCGGTAGACCTCGACCAACCCGGTCTCGACCAGGTAGACGGCGGCGGCCTCTTCGCCTTCCCGGAAGAGGTGGGCCCCGGGGTACTTCGACACGAGCTCGGCCACGCCGACCAACGACTCGAAGTCCTGGGCGTTGAGAGGCGAGTAGTCGGCGCGGCCGAAGGACCGGGCCAGCCATGCCATGTGCTGCTGATCGGCTTGGTCCACCACCGGCTCGGCGACCTGGGGCGAGACCCCGTTGTTACCCATGTCCAGGTCATGAAGCCATGGGCCGTACCATGTCAGGGGATTTGGCCAAGCATGCCGCCCCGCTCTCCGTGTTCACCTGGGCATTCCTCGCCCTCGGCCTCGTCCTGTTCGCGCTCGCCGTGCTGGGTTGGTCCAACCACGTCTCGAGCGAGGGGAGGCACGTGGCGCAGAATGTCAGCTACGCCGGCGTGCCACTGGAGGGGGCAGTTCCGAGCCGGGTCGAGTCTGAGGTCGCCGACCGCTCATCCGAGGTCCTGACCCGCGAGATCACCATCGACTTCGGGCAGGGAGAGCTCACCGTGGAGTTGGGAGCCGCCGGCTTCTCCTACGACCGCGAAGCCACGGTCGACGAGATCCTCGCCGCCCGACACCAGGGCTCGGTCTGGAGGCAGCTCTCGTCTTGGGCGCTGGGAGGTCTGGACACGCACGAGGTCGAGGAGCGGTGGGCATTCGACCCGGACCGATCCCGGGTCGCCCTGGACAATCATCCCGGGCTCACTCCGATCGAGGTGGTCGAGCCTCGCATCGAGCCGGACGGCAGGGGACGGCTCACCCTGATCGAAGGCGTGATCGGGACCGAAGCCGATATCGACCAGATAGTCGAGCGACTGGCCGCCATCGACCTCACCGACCCACCAACACATCTGGAGATCGACGTTGAAGCCATCCACCCGACCGTGTCGGACGAACAGGCTCAGGAGACGGCCGACCGCCTCAACGACCTGACCGCGGACGGAGTCGAGATCTCTGTGAACGGAAAGCGAGCGGTCGTCACCGCCGGCTCCCTGCAGGCCCATCTCGTCGTCGACGTTTTCGACGGCGAGATCGGAGTGCATTTCGACGGTGAGGGGCTGCAGGCCACTCTGGAGAACACGATCGTCGGCCCGGTCGGGCCCTTCGTCGAGCCCACCTTCGAAATCGAGGACGAAGTCGTGACCGTGCTCACCACAGGCGAGCCACCCCCGGTCTGTTGCGCGCCGGGTGTCGGTGAATGGCTGGGCGGGAGGATCCTGGACGGCGCCACCGGGCCGTTCGGGCTGCAGTCACACCCCGCCGACGACCCCGACCTCGTCGCCTGGTCGGACGGGAGTCTCATCGTGGACAAGGTCGGTGAGTTCACCACTCCCCACGCCTGCTGCGAGACCAGGGTGCGCAACATCCAGCGAATGGCCGATCTCGTCCGAGGCGTGTACCTGGTGCCGGGCGAGCGGCTGTCGCTCAACGAGTTCGTAGGTCCCCGCACCGTCGAGAACGGCTTCTTCGCCGCCGGGGCGATCAGACAGGGCCACCTGATCCAGGAAGTCGGGGGCGGGGTATCCCAGTTCGCCACCACCATCTTCAACGCGGCCTACTTCGCCGGGATGGACTTCGAGGAGTACCGGAGCCACACCATCTACTTCTCCCGTTACCCGTACGGGCGGGAGGCGACGATCTCCAACCCGGCCCCGGACCTGGTGATGACCAACATCACTGAATACCCGATCCTGGTCTGGACCTCGTACACCGACGACTCGATCACGGTGAGCATGTACTCGACCGCCCACATCCTGGTCGAGGAGATCGATCAGCGCACCTCCCGCCGTGGGGCCTGCACCCACGTCGAAACCGATCGGCAGCGCACCTACCCCGACGGGCGGGTGGTGGTCGACACCTTTCTCGCCGACTACCGGCCGGCCGAGGGCATCGACTGCAATGGCAATCCGATCCCCCGGCCCCCCGGTTGAGCAGACCGCCTCGTTGACCCCCCGGCCCGTCCCGCTACGACCCGATCACCGGGTCGTCGCCAAACCCCAATACGTTCATGAGGACAAAGACGAGGGCGAAGATGACGACCGCAGCGATCAGCCCCACCAGCCACGGTGGCCATCGCCGTCTCTCGTCACTCATGGTGTCATTGTGCCCGAACCAGGCCCGGGACGCGTCAGGGCCCCGGTCCGTCGACCGGGGCCCCTGCTTTCACGAGCGGCCTGTGCCGTCTCAGCCGGTCAGGGCCTCGTGGACGGTGCCGATCTCGATCTTGCGCGGCTTGGCGGTTTCCGCGACCGGGATGGAGATGGTGAGGACTCCATGGTCGTACCCGGCCTCGACCCGGTCGGCGTCGAGCCCTTCGCCGAGGAAGAACTGCCGGGAGAACGACCCGGTGGGTCGCTCATTGAGCAACACCTGGATGTCGTCCTCACGCTGCCAGTCGCGCGAAGCGCTTACCGTCAGGGTGTTCTTCTCCACCGTGAGGTCGATCGAATCGGGATCCACTCCGGGAAGATCGAGATGCAGCCAGAAACGATCGTCCTTGCGGTAGGCGTCAACCGGCATGAGGTTGAAGCGACTGCCGCCCGACCCCAACACCTGACGGGTGAAACGATCGAAGTCTGCGAACGGATCGGTACGCATCAACATTGCGTATACCTCCTGTCGAGTTCGATTACCACAGCGAATGATACCCACCAAATCTGCTAAGTCAAGCAGCAGATTCGCTGCTGGCCCGTCTGTGTGGCGCAAGGCTGGGGTCGGGTAGCGATGCGGCTTTCTTCCAGGTGGCCCCCGATATCGAGGACGCTCAAGAATCCCGTCGGTCGGCCGATTGACAAGGGGTGAGGACACCTACCTGGCAGTCTGGGGACCGGAAAGGCCCGGGGATCAAGCGCAGATTCATAGGCACCGTTTGCCTAGCCGTCACCTGGTCGATGGTCGCCGTTGCCGGCCTGGGCCTGGGATGGGTACTTCTCGGCGCGGCTCTCATCGGGATCCTGGGGACGATCGGCGTCGAGCCGCCCCGGTTGCGCCGGGCCCCCGTGGCCGATCCCAACTTCATCTAGACGATCCGCACCAACCGTCGCCGCGGCTCCCCCTACGATGCTCGGGTGAGCCAGGAGCCCTCTGACTTCCAGCGCTTCCTCGGGCCCGACCACCGAAAGCTCCCCCGCCCCCGAGGTATGGCGCTCGTTGTCGTCTTCATCGCCCTTGGTGTCGCCGTCGGCCTGTTTGGCCTTTGGCCCGGAGAGCAGCCGCTCCTGGATCGGTCCTTCTTCGGATTCACAGACGAGGTGATTCCCGCCGAGGTCGAGTCGGTGGACCGGGGCCCCTGCAGCTACGCCGTCGAATTCGATTGTGTCTCGGTTGTCTTCGCCTTCGACACCGAGGTCATGGTCGGCACGTTTCTCCAGGAGTTCGCCGAGGAGGCCGGTGCACCCGACTTCGTGGCCGGGGATTCGGTGTACCTGTCCGTGGTCTACGGTGAGGACGGGACCGAATCACTCAACTATCACGACCGGAACCGGGGGCCGCTCCTCATCGTGGTGGCCGCGGGTTTCGGGTTGGCCGTTGTCGCCCTCGGCCGGCTCCGCGGGCTGGCGGCGCTGGTCGGTCTCGCCATCAGCGTCTTCGTCCTGATCCGGTTCATCATCCCCTCCATCATCGCCGGGCAGGATGCCGTGCTGGTGGCTGTGGTCGGCGGAGGGGCAATCGCCCTCGTCTCCCTCTATCTCGCCCACGGCTACACCCCGCTCACCCACGTCGCCGCGGTGGGCGCATTCGCCGCCCTCGCCCTGACCACCGGGCTGTCCTGGCTGGTCGTCGGGGCCGCCGAGCTCAGCGGGCTGGCCAGCGAGGAGTCCTTCTACCTGCTTTCGATACCCGACTTCGACCTGACCGGGTTGGTGCTGGCCGGGATCGTCCTCGGGGCGATAGGCGCGTTGGACGATGTCACGGTCACCCAGGCGTCGGCTGTCTGGGAGGTGGGCAAGGCCAACCCTGAGATGAGCCAGAGAGCCCTGTTCGAATCCGGGCTGCGCATCGGACGTGACCACATCGCGTCCACGGTCAACACCCTGCTGCTCGCCTACGCCGGCGCAGCGATGCCGCTTCTGATCCTGTTCAGCCTCTCCGACCTCCCCCTCGGAGTGGTGGCGAGCTCGGAGGTGGTGGCGGTCGAGATCGTTCGGACCCTGGTCGGCTCGATCGGGCTGGTGGCAGCGGTCCCCATCACGACCTGGCTGGCGGCGGCCCAGCGAGTCAGGAACACCCGGTGAAGAAGCGATCACAAGAACCGAAGATGGTCATCGGCTGGCGGGAGTGGGTCCAGCTGCCCGACCTCGGCGTCTCAGAGATGAAGGCAAAGGTCGACACCGGCGCGGACAACTCGTCGCTGCACGCCTTCAATCTCGAACGATTCGAGCGGGACGGTGTGGAGTACGTTCGCTTCGAGATCCATCCCAAGCAGAGATCGAGGAAACCCACCATCCATTGCGAGGCGCCGTTGGCCATGGAGAAGAAAGTGAAGAACCCGGGCGGGCGCACCGAGTTGAGACCGGTGATTCGGACGGGGATCATCGTGGCCGGTGAGCACTTGGAGGCCTTGATCAACCTGACCAGCCGCGACGAGATGGGCTTTCGCATGCTCCTCGGTAGGCGGGCAGTGAGGAGCAGGTTCGTGATCGACCCGGGTCGCAGCTACGTCGGGCCCCGCCCCAGCCGGGAGGACCAGCAATGAAGATTGCCATACTCTCGCGCAGCGCCGGCCTCTACTCGACCCAGCGTCTGAAGGAGGCGGCGATCGAGCGCGGGCACGAGGTCGCCATCGTCGACTATCTGCGCTGCTACATGGAGATCTCGGCGAGAAACCCGAAGGTGCTGTTCCGGGGCGACGAGGTGAGGCCCGACGCAGTCATCCCGCGCATAGGCGCCACCTACACCTTCTACGGGGCGGCGGTTGTCCTCCAGTTCGAGATGGCCGGTGTTTTCACCTTGAACGACTCCCAGGCGATCAGCAGATCACGTGACAAGCTGCGATCGCTTCAGCTCCTCTCCAGGGCAGGGGTCGGGCTGCCAACCACCAGCTTCGCCCACTCGACCCAGGACATCAACGGTCTGCTCGAGGTGGTTGGGGGGACCCCCATCGTCGTCAAGCTGCTCGAGGGCACCCAAGGGCTGGGCGTCGTCCTGGCCGAGACCCGCAAGGCGGCCGAGTCGGTGATCTCGGCCTTCCGCCAACTCGACGCCAACATCCTCGTGCAGGAGTACATCAAGGAGGCGCGCGGTGCGGACATCCGGGCCTTCGTCGTAGGCGGGAAGGTGGTGGCCGCGATGAAACGGCAGGCCGCCCCCGGCGAGTTCAGGTCCAATCTCCATCGTGGGGGAGCGGCCGAAGCGATCAAGCTCACCCCGGGCGAGCGGGCAACGGCGGTGCGAGCCGCCAAGGCAATGGGGCTCAATGTGGCCGGCGTCGACATGCTCCAGTCGGACAGCGGTCCGATGGTGCTCGAGGTCAACTCCTCCCCCGGGCTGGAGGGGATAGAGGTGGCGAGCGGTGTGGACATCGCCGACGCCATCGTCGAGTTCATCGAGGACAACGCCGACGAGCCCGGCAGCCGTGGCCGTGGTTGACACCAGGAACGACCCGATAACCATCGGCAAGGTGACCGTCCCCCCGGGACGAAAAGTGCGCATCGAGCTCCCCTTTGCCCATCTCCCCTCCGGCACCGAGGCCGCACTTCCCATTGCGGTCATCAACGGTCGGACCTCGGGTCCCAATGTCTGGGTCTCGGGCGGGATCCATGGAGACGAGATCAACGGGGTCGAGGTGGTCCGCAAGGTGATGAGGGCGCTCGATGCGAAGAGCCTGCGTGGGGCCGTGATCGCGGTGCCCATCGTCAACCCGCTCGGGTTCCTGATGCGGTCGCGCTATGTGCCGGACCGGCGCGACTTGAACCGGGTCTTCCCCGGGTCGCCACGCGGGTCGACCGCGTCGCGGCTCGCCCACCTGTTCATGACCGAGGTGGTCTCGCATTGCTCGGTGGGCATCGACTGCCACACGGCCTCCAACCACCGGACCAACCTCCCGCAACTGCGCGCCGACATCGACGATCCGGAGACACTCCGTCTGGCCAAGGCATTCGGGGCCCCGTTCATCATCAAGTCCCGTCTGCGTGACGGCTCATTGCGGCAGGCAGCCACCGAACGGGGCATCAAAACGCTGCTCTACGAGGGTGGCCAGGCAGACCGTTTCGACGAGGAGGCGGTCGAATTCGGCTTCGCCGGGGTGATGCGGACGCTGCGATCGATGCGGATGATCGAAGGCAGGTTCCCAAAGGCCGCGAGCCCGAAGCTGGTGCGGCGGACCCAGTGGGTCAGGGCGCGGCGGGGCGGTCTGGTCGAGATATCACCGAGGCTGGGGGATGTGGTCGAGGAGGGCGAGGTTGTGGCCAGCATCTCGGACGCCTTCGGGGTGAGGCCGACCCGGGTCAAGACCCCCGCCTCGGGTTGGGTGATCGCCCGCACGCTCAACCCCTTGGTCAACCCGGGGGACCCACTGCTCCAGGTGGCGGCGGAGAGAGGTCCCGACGTCGACGAGCCGGCAGAACGACGTGGCTAGGAAAGTCGGGTCAGGACAGGCAGCCGGCGTCGGGGCTCAGGAGGCCCTTTCGATCTCTTCGATCCAGCGGCGACGGATCGCCCGGCGCTCATGCGGTGTGTGCCCACCCCAGACACCCTCGCCCTGATTGGTCTCGATGGCCCAGGTGAGGCACTCCGATGCCACCGGGCAGGTGGAACAGATCGCCTTGGCCTGGGCGATCCCGACCAGATCCTCGGGATCGGGGAAGAAAGACACCTCGTCGACGAGGTCGAGACATGCCGCTTCCTCCCGCCAGGTCGAGAACTTCACGTCGATTGCCACTGGGCTAACCATCTTCGAACACCGGTAAACGCATCATCAAGCCGTTTCGTTCCCATACGGGCCGGTTGTCAAACACCCGGCGCCTCCTACCACTTGACCGCGGTGGGCCCGATGCCGAGGTCAGGTCAATCGAAGAGGTAGGGCTCGGGGACGGCGCCGGGGCCGAGTCGCCCCAGTTCGGCACGTGCCACCGAGCGCCGATGCACCTCGTCGGGACCGTCGGCAATCTGGAGCCAGCGTCCCATGGAGTAGAAGCGGGCCAGGGGGAAGTCCTCGGTGAGACCGGCCGCGCCGAACAACTGGATGGCACGATCGGCGATCTCGGTGAGCAAGGCGGGAGCGACGACCTTGATCGCCGCAATCTCGGTCCGAGCCGCCTTCACCCCGACCTCGTCGATCATCCAGGCGGTCTTCAGCACGAGGAGACGAGCCTGCTCGATGCGAATCCGGGCATCGGCGATCCACTCCCTGATCACGCCTTGCTCCGACAATGGCCGCCCGAATGCGGTCCGCGCCTGGGATCGCTGCACCATCAGGTCGAGGCACCGCTCGGCCGCACCGATTGCTCTCATGCAGTGGTGGATCCGGCCAGGTCCCAGCCTGGCCTGGGCGATGGCGAAACCGCCGCCCTGTTCACCGAGCAGGTTCGAGGCCGGAATGACCACGTCGTCGAAGCGAATCTGGGGATGCCCTCCTCGATCCTGGTAGCCGAAGACAGTCGGCTCCCTCTCCACGACGACACCGGGGGTGTCCATCGGTACGAGAACCATGGATTGGCGCCGATGTGGCTCGGCCTCGGGATCTGTCACTCCCATGACGATCGAGACCTTGCACCGCTTTGATGCGGCGCCCGAGCTGAACCACTTCCTGCCAGAGATCCGGTACTCGTCACCCTCACGTCTGATCCTGGTCCTGATGTTGGTGGCGTCGGAGCTCGCCACGTCGGGCTCGGTCATGGAGAAACAGGAGCGGATCTCCCCGTCGAGCAGCGGGGCCAGCCACCTCTCTTTCTGCTCCGGCGTGCCGAACAGGTGGAGGATCTCCATGTTGCCCGTGTCCGGGGCCGAGCAGTTGAGCGCCTCGGGTGCGATCTCGGGGCTGCGCCCGGTCAACTCGGCGAGAGGGGCGTATTCGAGGACGCTGAGGCCGGCGCCGATCTCGGCATCGGGTAAGAACAGGTTCCAGAGCCCACGCCCACGGGCCTTGGCCTTCATCTCCTCAATGACCGCCGGATGGTGATGGGGGCTCCCGGAGTCGGCCATCTGCCGCTCGAACACCGGCTCGGCCGGATACACGAACTCCTCCATGAAGTCGAGCAGCTCACCCCTGAGCTCTTCGGTGCGTGCGCTGTAGGCGAAGTCCATCGTCCCCGGAAGCTAGTGGTCCGGCTCGGATCGGGTCTCGGTCTCGGTTGCGATTTCGTCCACAGGCTCGGCTCCCTGTTCCTCCTCGGCCGGGGCATCGAAGCTCATCTGCGGGAGAGGTGTCGGGGGGCGACGGGGTCTCCCCCGGGTCAGCTCGCCCATCACCAGCCAGCCGGCGAGAATCACGAGGAAGATCCGCTGGTACCACAACGCGGCGGCCAGCGCCCCGGCGGCGGTGAGGAGGAAAACGCCGTTGGCGATCCTCTCCCCGTACTTCGGGGCCACCTTCTCGAGCAGGGAGGTGAGGAGATGGCCTCCGTCCAAGGGCCGAATGGGAGCCCAATTCAACAGCCCCCAGAACACGTTGACCACGATGAGCCTGGACAGGACGTAGCCGCCCACACCGTCGTAGGGCCCGGTGTACCGGTCGAACAGCCAGACCATGCCACCAAAGAGGACGCCGACCCCGGACCCGGCCGCGGCCACCAGTGCGCGTCTTCCAGGACCGAGCTCCCCGTCGTCGGTGGACCAGCTGGTCAGCCCGCCGATGGCGTTCAGCTCGATCTCGACCTCGGCGCCGTAGGCGCGGGCGGTCAGGGCATGGCCCAGCTCGTGGATGAGGATGGAGAAGAAGACGATGCCGACCCAGGCGAAGAGAAGGGCGAGTCGGCCGCTGGATAAACCGAGAAGACCGGCGATCAGGAGAAATGAAGGGTGGACCGTCACCGGTATCCCGAAGAGTCGGAACGAGAGCATCGGCACCATGATGGCCGATGCCGGGAGCTGCAGGTGACACGGGGCGTTACGCTCGCCTCATGAACGACGATCTTCGGGCCACCGTGGCCGCAGACAGGGCCCGTCTCTCCCAACTCCTCGGCGACCTGGTCCGGCTCCCCTCCGTGAGCGCAGCGGGCTACGACCAGGCTCCCGTCCGCCAGGCGGCAGCGACCATCGTCGGAATGCTCGACGAAGCCGGCTACCAAAATGCTCAACTCCTCGACGTCGGAGGCGGAAACCCGGCGGTTTTCGCCGAGATCCCGGGACCGGAAGGGACTCCCACACTTCTCCTCTATGCCCATTACGACGTCCAGCCCCCCGGCCCGTCCGCCGAGTGGGAGACCGACCCCTTCGAGCCGGTGGAACGGGACGGACGTCTCTACGGCCGCGGCTCGGCCGACGACAAGGGCGGCATGGTCATGCATCTCGGCGCGGTGGCGGCGCACGGGGGCAAGCCACCGGTGGGTGTCCAGCTCTTCTTCGAAGGTGAGGAGGAAGCAGGATCGCAGAGTCTGGAGGCGATCCTGGAGAAGTACTCCCATCTGCTCCACCCCGACGTGATCGTGATCGGGGACGGGGGCAACTGGGAGGTCGGGGTGCCTGCCTTCCTCTCCTCGTTGCGCGGGATCGTCGGCGTCTCCTTCGAGCTCCGCACCCTGGAGGCGGCCGTCCATTCCGGCCAGTACGGGGGTCTGTTCCCCGATGCCCTCACCGCCATGGTCCGGCTTCTGGCCACCCTCCATGACGAACAGGGGAACGTCGCCATCCCCGGGCTCGTCAGCGGCGAGGTCGACGGGCTCGAGATGCCCGAGGATGTGGCGCGCCGACAGACTCGGGTGGTTGACGGGATCGAGCAGATCGGCACCGGGTCAATCGCGTCGAAGATGTGGGCCCGGCCGGCGATTTCGATCCTCGCCCTCGACGCCCCACCGGTGTCAGAGGCGATCAACCAGTTGGTCCCGGTCGCCCGGGCAAAGGTCAGCATGCGGATAGCTCCCGGGCAGGACACCGGAGCCGCCCTGGAGGCGCTGAAACGGCATCTGGTGCAGAACGCCCCATGGGGCACCAAAGTCGACATCTTCCACGAGGAGCAGGGCGACGCCTCGACCCTGGACACGAGCACCTACGCCGTGGAGGCATGGTCGAAGGCGTTCACCGAGGCTTTCGGCACCGAGCCCGTCCTGATGGGAGCAGGTGGCTCGATCCCGTTCATCGCCACTTTCAAGGAGCTCTATCCCGACGCCCCGATACTGGTGATCGGGACCAGTGACCCGACCAGCTGGTATCACGCCCCCAACGAGAGTCAGGACCTCGGCGATCTGGAGAGGGCCGTCCTGGCCGAAGCAATAGC
>Ga0214468_1000131_pt1 | contig 22346 bp, 12 predicted proteins | sample RVTome_9_FD_187334 | JGI IMG/M metagenome (GOLD analysis project Ga0214468, IMG submission 187334) | Soil microbial communities from uranium-contaminated site in the Upper Colorado River Basin, Wyoming, United States - RVT155D38 HiSeq ...
ACTGGACGATCTCGGTGACCGTGCCGGCGCCGACGGTGCGGCCGCCCTCGCGGATGGCGAAGCGCACGCCCTTCTCCATCGCGATCGGCGCGATCAGCTCGACGTCGAGGTTGACATTGTCGCCCGGCATCACCATCTCCGTGCCCTCCGGCAGGCTGGAGACCCCGGTCACGTCCGTCGTCCGGAAGTAGAACTGCGGCCGGTAGCCGTTGAAAAACGGCGTGTGCCGCCCGCCCTCGTCCTTGGTCAGGATGTAGACCTCGCCCTTGAACTTCGTGTGCGGCGTGATCGACCCCGGCTTGGCCAAGACCTGCCCGCGCTCGACCTCGTCCTTCTTCGTCCCGCGCAGCAGGATCCCGACGTTGTCGCCCGCCTGCCCCTGGTCGAGCAGCTTGCGGAACATCTCCACCCCGGTCACCACCGTCTTCGACGTGTCCCGGATGCCGACGATCTCCACCTCGTCGCCCACCTTGACGATCCCCCGCTCGATCCGCCCGGTCACCACCGTGCCGCGGCCCGAGATCGAGAAGATGTCCTCGATCGGCATCAGGAACTCCTTGTCGACGTCGCGCTCCGGCTGCGGGATGTAGCTGTCGCACGCCGCCATCAGCTCCATGATCTTCTGCCCCCACTCGCTCTCCGGCTCCCCCGAGTCCAGAGCCTTCAGCGCCGACCCCCGCACGATCGGGATGTCGTCGCCCGGGAAGTCGTACTGGGCGAGCAGCTCCCGCAGCTCGAGCTCGACGAGGTCCAGCAGCTCCTCGTCGTCGACCATGTCGCACTTGTTGAGGAACACCACCATCGACGGCACCCCCACCTGACGCGCCAGGAGGATGTGCTCGCGCGTCTGCGGCATCGGACCGTCCGCCGCCGAGACCACCAGGATCGCACCGTCCATCTGCGCCGCGCCCGTGATCATGTTCTTCACGTAGTCCGCGTGACCCGGACAGTCCACGTGCGCGTAGTGACGGTTCTCCGTCTGGTACTCCACGTGCGCCGTCGCGATCGTGATCCCCCGCTCGCGCTCCTCCGGCGCCTTGTCGATCGAGTCGAACGCCACGAAGTCCGCCAGACCCTGCGACGCCAACACCCGCGTGATCGCCGCCGTCAACGTCGTCTTGCCGTGGTCGACGTGACCGATCGTCCCGATGTTCACGTGCGGCTTCGTACGCTCGAACTTTTCCTTGGCCATGACGGCTCGAGTGCCTCCTGAAGTCGGTCCACGGCGCCGCGACGTCGGCGGAGCGGTGGGTGGAATCTACGGCGGTGTCGCCTCGAACGGTGGAGCCCACGACCGGATTTGAACCGGTGACCCCTTCCTTACCAAGGAAGTGCTCTACCCCTGAGCCACGTGGGCTGAACGGTCGCGCTGAAGGCCCGTCGCAAAGACAGTCCTACGGTGACCAGGTCGCCCTGGCCCCGCAGACGGCCAAACCTGGGAAGCATAGCGCGTCTTGCCGCGCCTGTAAAGCTCCAGGCTCTGCGCGCGCCGGAACGCCGGGAGCCCTGGGCCCGCCGCGCCGCCACGGCGGGTGGGTCGGAGATCTTGCCACAGGACGGCGGCGAAGTCCAGGGCGTGATCGCCGGATGTGTGGGAGACGGATGTGTGTGGCCGCCGGCGAGCCCGGCTATCGTCTCGCGTAAGGAAACTTTGTAGTAAGAGCCGGCGCAGCTCATACCTCTCGCGCCAGGACGTCGACCGCGCCACGGGCTCGGGGCATTCCGACACCCGCGCGCGAAGAGGCTCACCGTCGCTGCAACCGCCGCCTCGGCACCCCCGCCACCCCCGCCTCCTCCCGCTTCCGCCGCACATGCGTGGAGACGTGGTCGCCGTAGCGCTCGACGAAGGGCTCGAGGTGGTCGGTGCCGCGGATCGTGCCGCGGCAGCCGGCGGCGCCGCAGGCGCAGTCGAACGGCTTCATCGGCTCGGTGCAGAAGGTGGCGTAGTCGAGGGTGATCTGGTCGCCGGGGGCGAGGTCGCGGCGGGCGACGACGTCGAGGCCGTCGAGCCACGCCGAAGGGTCGCAGGAGTGGTCGATCGGCGTCCAGTCCTCGGGGTCGGGGCTCCAGATCCCCCACACCTCGTCGGAGATCGGCCAGGCGAAGCGCTCGAACCACTCGCGCTCGCGGGGGCTCCAGCTCTCCTCGACGTGGCGGCGGGTGACCAGGCTCTGCGGACGTCCCTCGAGGTCCTGGATCGGCTTGCCGGCCGCGATCGGCCGCGCGGCGTAGGTCGCGTAGTTGCCCTCCCGATCGGCGCGCACGACGTAGCTCTTCCGCTTGCGCTCGCGGCGGGCGAGCGCGGCGCGGACGAGGAGCTCGGCGAAGGCGCGGTGGCCGCCGGGCGCCTGGCGGAGGATGGTGTCGGCGGTGCTCGGGTCGGTCGGCGGGTAGAAGACCGCGGCGGAGGGGTTGATCTCGAGCATCCACGGGCGGCCGTCGGCGTCGACGCGGACGTCGCAACGGCCCCAGCCGGTGCCGCGGAGGTCGAGGAACAGCTTCGCCGCCTCGTCCTGGACGCGGGCCGAGAGCGCGGGGTCGGCGACCGGCACGCAGTCCATCTGCTCGAACTCGATCCACTTGACCGCGAAGTGCTTGAAGGTCTCGCCGGGCGGGAAGACGATCTCGACCGGCGGCCAGGTCACCGGGCTCGACGGGTCGTCGGCGCTCTCCGCCACGAGCACGCTCACCTCGCGCCCCTCGATGAACTCCTCGACGAGGGCGCCGGCGAACATCCCGAGGAAGCGGTCGACCTCGGCGCGCAGGCCCTCGGCCGTGGTGACCCGGGAGTCGCGCGTCATGCCGATCGAGCTGTAGCTCGACGGGTGCTTGACGATCATCGGGAAGCGCAGGGTGTCGAGCGCGCGCTCGAGGTCGCCGGGACCCTCGATCGCCACCGCCGGCGGCGTCGCGATGTCCCAGGCGTGGCAGACCCGTTTCATCGCCTCCCGCGACGGCTCGTAGAACTCGGGCGTCGGCCCGACGTAGGCGACGCCGAGCCGCTCGAGCGCCTGGGCGACCTCGATCCCCGGCCGGTCCTCGTCCCAGGCGCCGTCGCACAGGTTGAAAAACAGGTCGTAGCCCTGCCGCGCGAGGTGGAGCACGTCGCGCACCGCGGTCGCCCGCGTCAGGTTGACCAGATCGCAGTCGTGGCCGGCCAGGTAGGGCGACGGGTCGGTGACCGTGTCGACCTCCTTGAGAGGCGACGCCGACCCCTCGTACGCGTCGCTGAGGATGCAGATCTTCACGGCTTCCCTCCCCCACTTGCCGAGATCGTGCCGAGGTCGCGCAAGCGTAGCGCGGGACGGAGGGAGAGAGAAGAGTCCATGCGAAGCACCGGGGCGGCGAGACCCGGCCCAAGTCGCGCGAGCGCAGCGCGGGTCGGGATGCAGGGAAAGGCACCGCCGCGCCGGCCGGATGACGCTCGGGAAGGCCGCGCGGTAATCTCCCGCGGTGCCCGAGGTCGTGAGGGAGAGCGCCCGGCGCGGCGAGCCGCGGCCGGAAGGCGGCGAGGACCGCCTGGTCGTCCTCGCCGATCCCGCCATCGGCTTCGCTCCGCCGCTCGCCGCCGCCGCCCTCGCCACAGTCCGGACGGTCCCCGGGCTCCGGGCGGTGGCGCTCGTCGACGCCGCGGCCTCGGCTCCGCCGCGCCTCGCCGGTGCCGCCCTCCGCGTCGCCCGGGCCGTGGCCTCTCGGGCCTTTCCACCGCCCGGCGGCCGCTGTCCGCGGTGGCGCCGGACCTCGCTCCGGTCGCTCGCCCGGCGCCACCGCGTGCCGCTGATCGTGCCGCCCGGCCGGGACGTCGACGACGCGGGCCTGCGGCATCGCCTGGCGGCGCTCGGCGCGAACCTGGCCCTGTCGGTCGGCTGCCGGCAGGTCTTCGGCCCGGCGCTCCTCGCCAGCTTCGACGTCGCCGTCAACTTCCACGACGGGCTGCTGCCCGACTACCGCGGCCTCGCCGCCACCTCCTGGTCGGTCTACCGCGGCGAGGCGCACAGCGGCTTCGCCTTCCACCACATGGTGGCGGAGCTCGACGCCGGGCCGGTACTCCTCGCCGGCGCGCTGCCGTCCGGCGAGGGAGCCGACCCGCTGGACCTCCTCCGCCGCAAGGCCGACCTCGCGGCCCGCCGCATCGGCGAGGTCCTCGCGGCGATGCGCCGGCGCGATCCCGGCACGCCGCAGCCGCCGGGCGGCGTCTACTTCGGCCGGGCCGACCGGCTACGGATCTGCGAGGTCGGCGACCCGGGCGCGCTCGACTGGACGGAGCTGCGGCGCCGTCTCGCCGCCTTCGGCGCCGTCCTCCTGGACCTCGGCGGTCGCCGCTGGGAGGTCACCGCGCTCGAGACGGTGGACGGCGCGGCCGGGCCGGCCGGCGGGAACGAGCTCGTCTTCCGCACCCGCGACGGCGTCCTCGCCCGACCGGTCCGCTTCCGCCACCTCCCCCGTGGGCTGTACGTGATCGCGGAGCGGCTCCGGCCCGTCCTCGGAGGCGCCTGGTGACATCGCGCCGCCGCCGGCTGCTGCCGCCCGTCATGCCCCCGCAGGAGCGGACCCCCGCCCACCTCGCCTACTGGGCGGCGAAGCACGCCCTGCTGCCCGCGGTCCGCCTCTACCGCCGGCTGCTGCCCCACACGCTGGTCGTCGCGGTGACCGGCAGCTCGGGCAAGACGACGACGAAGGACCTGCTCGCGGCGGTTCTCGGCACCGCGGGGCCGGTGACCGCCGGCTACAAGACGCGCAACCGGGCCAAGGGGATCATCCGGGTCTTCGCCGAGACCCGGCCGCACCACTGGGCGACCGTGCACGAGGCCGCGGCCTGGGGGCCGGACACGATGGAGGAGGTCCTGTGGCCGCTCGAGCCGGACGTCGGCGTGGTCACCTCCGTCGGCCTGGAGCACCTGAAGACCTTCCGCACGGTCGAGGCGGTCGCCGAGGAGAAGGCGAAGCTGGTGCGGGCGCTGCCGGCCGACGGGCTCGCGGTGCTCAATGCGGACGACCCGGCGGTGCGGGCGATGGCGGCGGCGAGCCGGGCGCGGGTGGTGCTCGTCGGCCGGGCGGAGGACGCGGACCTGCGGGCGGTCGGCGTCCGCGCCCGCTGGCCGGAGCCGCTGCGCTTCACCGCCGTCCGCGGCGGCGAGCGGTTCGAGATCGAAACCCGCCTGTTCGGCGAGCACTGGCTGCCCTCGGTGCTCGCCGCTCTGGCCGTCGGGCTCGAGCTCGGCGTCGACCGCGACGCGGCGGTCGCCGCGATCGCCGCCGCACCCCCCGAGCGGCACCGGCTCTCCGAGGCCCGCTTCCCCGACGGGGTCACCTTCCTCGAAGACGACTGGAAGGCGCCCGGCTGGAGCCTCGAGGCTGCGTTCGACGTCCTGCGCACCGCGCGGGCGCGCCGGCGGGTCCTGGTGCTCGGCCAGATCTCGGACGACTCGCGGAAGCCGCGCCGGCTGCTGCTCGACGTCCTCGCCCAGGCCGCCCACGCCGCCGACCTGGTGATCGTCGTCGGCCGCTTGGGGCGCTACGTCGGGTCGCGGAGAGCCCGCGCCGCGGCGGGGTCCGTGCCGGTCCACGGCTTTCCGACGGCGCGGGGGGCGCACGAGTTCCTCGCCGGGACCCTGCGCGACGGCGACCTCGTGCTCGTCAAGGCCTCCGCCTACCAGGAGCACCTCGAGCGGCTGGTCCTCGCCCGGGGCGAGGGGGTCGCGTGCTGGCGCACGGACTGCGGGATCCGCCGCTTCTGCTACGAGTGCCGGTACCGCTGGCGTCCGGCGGCGGACGGCGGGGCTGCGGGGTGACGCTGGAGACCGAGGCCCGACCGCCACGGCGCCTCCTCGGCGCGGGCCGGCGGATCGCGGCGGCGACCTTCGTCGCCGCGCTGGTCGTCCGGCTCCTCGCCGTCCTCTTGCTGCCCGGGGCGCTCCCCGAGCGCAACGACAAGACCGGGCGCTACGACCCGATCGCGGCGAGCCTGCTGGCCGGCGAGGGCTTCGCGCTGGACGGCGAGCCGACCGCCCTCGCGCCGCCGGCCTACCCGTTGCTGCTCGCCGCCGTCTACGTGCTGACCGGCGGTCCCTCCGACCTCGCACCCAGGCTCGTCCTCGCCGGGATCGACGCGACGTCCGCGGCGCTCGTCGCCTGGCTGGCGTTCCGTCTGTTCGGCGGGCGCGCGGCCCTCGTCGCCGGGGTCGCGGCGGCGCTCCTGCCGTACACCGTCTACCAGGTGCTGATGGCCGGCTCGGACACCCTGTTCCTCGCCCTCCACGCCGGCTTTCTGGTCGCGGTGACCGCGGCCTGGACCCGCGGCCGGCTGCGCACCTGGGCCGCGGCCGGGGCGGTCCTCGGCGCCGCCACCCTGTGCCGGGCGGTGCCGCTGCTGCTGCCGGTCGGGATCGCCGCGCTGGTCCTCGTCGCGGACCGCGCGCCGGCGCGGCGGCGGATCGCGCGGGCGGGCGTCTTCCTCGTCGTCTTCGCCGCGACGCTGGCCCCCTGGACGGTGCGCAACTGGCTGGTCTTCGATCGCCTGGTTCCGATCCAGGCGCTCGGCGGAGTCCACCTGCTGATGGCGACCGGCCGGGGGGCGCCGACGGTGGACGAGCCCGCCGCCCCGAGACCGGACGAGAGCGTGCTCGAGCGCGACCGGCGTCACTACCGCCTGGCCCTGGAGCGGATCGCGGACGATCCCCGACGGTTCCTCCGCCGGGCCGGCCGGCGGCAGGTCGAGATGTGGTCGCGCACCCACTCGGACCGCTACGAGGCTCCGCTGCTCGCCGCGAACCTGCTGCTGCTCGCCCTGGCCGCGGCCGGGCTCGCCCTCGCCGACCGGCGGTGGCGGCTGCTGCCGCTCCTCGCGGTCGTGCTCTACTACGTCGCGCTTCACACCGTGCTGATCGCGATCTTCCGCTACCTCCTGCCCGTCGTCCCCGTGCTCCTGGTCCTCGCCGCCGTGCCGCCGGCCGCCGCGATCGAGCGGATCGGGTGCGGCCGGCGCGGGCCGGCCCCGCCCCCCGCCGCGTGACGCCGCGTGCCGCTCCCCGGCCCGGCGCGGGCGCCTCGGGCTCGCTCCGCGTCCTCGCCGGCGAGGCGCTCGCCTTCCCCACCGGCATCCTCGCCGCGGCGCTGATCACCCGCGGCATGGGGGCCTCGGGCTACGGGCTGTTCACCCTCGCGCTCGGGGTCGTCCTCTGGCTCGAGCTCAGCCTGTGGGCCTTCTTCGGGCGGTCGACGAACCGGCTGGTCAGCACCGCAGAGGATCCGGCGGCCGTCGCCGCGACCGCGGTCCGCCTCTACCTCGCGGCCGGGATCGCCGTGATGCTCGGCTTGTGGCTGGCCGCGGGCCCGGTCGCCCGGCTCCTCGGCGAGCCGCGCCTCGCGGTCCTGCTGCGGATCGCGGCCCTCGACGTGCCCCTGACCGCGCTCTCGACGACCTGCCGCGAGACGCTCGTCGCCCTCGGCCGCTGGCCCCAGCGCGCGCGCGCCGCCGCCGGCCGCTGGTTGACGCGGCTCGCCCTGATCGCGCTGGCGGTCGCCGCCGGCCTCGGCGTCGAGGCGGCGCTCGCCGCCTGCGTCGGGGCGACCGCGGTCGAGGCGTTCCTCGCCCGCACCGGCCTCGGCCTGCTGCGCCGCCGCGAACGGGCGCCGCTCCGGCCGCTGCTGGCATACTCGCTGCCGCTCTTCGTCTACGGGGTGGGGATCGCGCTCTACGCCCGGCTCGACCTCTACGTCGTCAAGGCGCTCGGAGCGGCCGTCGCCGAGGCGGGGATCTACGCCGCCGCCGCGAACGGCGCCTGGGCGTTCCAGTTCGCCGGCGTGGTCCTCACCCCGCTGCTGCTGTCCGACCTCAGCCGGCGCCGCGCCGCCGGCCTCGACGCCGAGGCGCGGCGAGCCACCGCCGGCGCCCTGCGGCTCGTCCTCCTCTCCGCCCCGTTCGCCGCGCTCGCGGCGGTCGAGGCCCCCGGCCTGCTGCGCCTGGTCTACGGCGCCGGGTTCGCCGCCGGAGCACCCGTCTTCCGGCTGCTCCTCGTCGCCGCCTTCGGTCATCTCGTCCTCGGCGTGGCGATCACCACCGTCGTCGCAGCCGGTCACCCGCGCCGCGCGGCGCCGCTCGGCGTCGCCGCGCCCGTGGTGGCGATCGCCGCCCATCTCCTCGTCGTGCCCCGCTGGGGGATGGTCGGGGCGGCGGCGGTCACCGCGGCGGTCGCCGCCGCCGCGGCGCTGGCGGCGCTGGCGGTCACCGCGCCATCCGCCCGTGGCTATCCCGGCCCCGCGAGCCTCGTCCGCACCGTCTTCGTCGGCGGGCTCGCCGCCTGGGCGGCCACGGCCTGGCCCGCCGAGGGACCGTGGCTCCTCGTCGAGCTGCCGGCGCTGTCGCTGGTCGCCGCGGCGCTGCTGGTCCTGTCCGGCGAGCTCCACGGCGACGAGCTGGCGCGCATCGCCTCGGCGCTCGCCCCGTCCCGCGCCCGCTCGCTCGCCGGCGAGGCCGCCGCGTGGGACCGGGTCGCGTACCGCGTCGAGCGCCGCGGCCATTACCTCGACCGCTTCCTCGCCCGCCTCAAGCGGCGCGAGCACCTCGAGCTGCTCCGCCGCTGGGGGCTGCGGCGAGGCAGCGGCCGCCTGCTCAAGACCGACCTCTTCGAGGAGGCGATGGGTGCCGACGCGCTGCTGCCCGCCCTCGCCGGCGGCGGCTGGCGGGCGGTCGGGATCGACGGCTCGCCGGCGGTCGTCGCCCGGGCGCGCCGGCGCGACCCCGAGGCGGTGGCCCACGTCGTCGCCGACGTCCGCGCGCTGCCGTTCTCCCCCGGCGTCTTCGACGCGGTCCTCTCCCCCTCGAGCCTCGACCACTTCCTCGACCCGACCGACCTCGGCCGCAGCCTGCGGGAGCTGCGGGCGGCCCTGGCGCCGGACGGGCGCCTGGCGGTCACCCTCGACAACCGCGCCAACGTCACCGACCCGCTGCTGCGGCTCGCCGCCGCGGTCGGCCTGGCTCCCTACGTCCTCGGGCGCTCCTACACCGCGCGCGAGCTGCGCGGCGAGCTCGCCGCGGCCGGGTTCGACGTCGTCGCGGAGTCGACCCTGCTCCACAACCCGCGCCTGTTCGCGGCCGGCGCCGCGGCGCTCGCCCGGCGCTCGCACAGCCCGCGGCTCGCCCGCTGGGTCCGCCGCCGGCTGCTCGCCGGCCGCCGGCTGCGCGAGGGGCCGCTCCGCCACCCGACCGCCAGCTTCGTCGCCGCCCTCGCCGCGCCCGCCCGGCGAGAGGAATGATCCTCGGCTCTCTCACCCGGCGCGGGAGCTCGACCCGCCGGTGCGCGACACGCCCAGCGTCCGCAGCGACTGGAACTTCCCGTGCCGGTTCCACTCCGGCGCCCGGCGGCGGACGCGGAGGGTCCCGGCTCCCCGCCAGACGGCGCGGGCCAGCCCGCCGGCCGCGTCCGAGCGCTCGAGCTCGCGGTAGACGGTGCGGACGATCGCGTCCTCCGGCTCGTCCAGCTCGAGCCGCGGATGGACGTCGAGCCAGAGGCGGATCAGCCCGTCGTCCCCCTCCTCCTCGACGAGCTGAAAGTCGGTCGGCCCACCGCCGAACCGCGCCGGAAGGCTCTCCTCGAGGATGCGGATCATGTCGGAGCCGACGAGCGTCACCCCCTCGCCGCACAGCTTGCCCAGGCTGCCGATCCCGCGAACGTGCCGGCGGTACCCGGCGCGCTCGAGCCGGCAGCCGCACGGCCGCCGCTCGACGATCCCGAAGTCGTCGCACTGGTAGTTGATCAGCACCCGCGGCGTCGACGGGAGGAGCGGCGTCAGGTAGAAGGCGTCGACCGTCATCGCGCTCCCGGGGACCGGGTGCGGCGCGGTGATCAACGCGACGCCGTCCTCGAGGACGTGCTGGTCGTCCTCGGCGTGGGCGCACGGCACCCCGACCCCGCCGACGTCGACCATCCCGTAGGTGGTGAAGAACCGGGCGCCGCTGGCCCGCACGGTGCGCCGGCGCGCGGCCGTCGTCGGCTCGCCGCCCCCGAGGAGGGTCGCGCCGGTGAGGTCGATCCCGGCCTCGCGCGCGGCGGCGGCGACCCGCACCGCACAGCTCACCGTGCTGCGGACCCGGCAGGCGCCGCGGCGGCGCACCGCGCCGGCGGCCCAGCGAGCAATCTCCACCGCGCGCTCGAGCGGCAGCCGCCGCGGGCGCGGGAACGGGACGCCGCTCGCCCGTGCCACGCCGACGACCGCCGCCGTCGCCAGCCGGTCCTTCAGCGTCGAGCCGAGCTCCGCCGCGGAGACCGGCGTGTACCAGCGCTCGGCGACCGTGCCGAACCGCAGGTCGAGGAGCTGGAGCGTCAGCCCCGGAATGCTCGGCAGGATCGGCCGCCAGTGACACGACGGCGCCCCGAGAACGCCGAGCGCCTCGTGGGACAGCATCACCTGCGGCCCCCGATCGCGGAGCAGGTCGAGGTCGACGATCGCCCGATACGGCGCGCCCGTCGAGCCGCTCGTCGTCCCGGCGTACCAGGCGGCGAGATGCGGATGGTCGAACGAGCGCGGGCCGATCGGCACCTCGCGGCCGCCGCGGACGAGCGGTCGCCGCCCCTTGACCTCCTCGAAGGTCACGTAGACGCCGGCCTGGCGTAGGCGCTCGAGCGTCGCGTCCAGGCCGTGCGCGGCGACCTCCCGCTCGACGTCCCCCGCCGTGCACCCGGCGAGCTCGAAGAGCGGCAGGAACGGGCTTGCCGGGTGGCCGAAGACGGCCTCGCGAACGAGCCGGACGAAGGCGTCTCCGCGGGTCTCGAGGCGGCGGCGGACCGTCGCTTCCGCCTCCTCGAGGGAGATCCTCTCCCGCAGGTAGCCCGGCAACCCGGCGGCGAACCGCCGCCAGGCGGCGAGCTCGTCGAACGAGGTCGATCCGACTCTCATCCCGACCGCCGCCAGGGGACGAGGCTGCGGGCGCAGGCCGCCGGGCTCAGCGGCGGTCCCAGCGGAGCACCAGCAGGTTGTAGATCCAGGCCACCGCGGCCCCGGCGGCCGCGCCCGCCAGACCGGCCCACACGAAACCGATCGCCGCGCCGGGCCAGGTCACCGAGTAGCCGGGGAAGTACTGCGCCAGCAGCCCGAGGTGAGGGCCGATCGGCTCGCCGCCCCGGACCAGCAGCCAGGCCGTGGCGACGAACAGGCCGGTGCCCGAGAGAACGCCGATGACCAGCGCCAGGACCCGCGCCCGCAGCCGCGCCACCGCCCGCACCAGGAGCTCGTCCTCGCGCGACCTCACCCCTCCTCGCCTCCCACGTGGTCGAGCGCCCGCTCGAGCTCGAGCCGCCGCCGCAGACCGCGCTCCGTCCAGCCGATCGTGCGGTTGATCGCCCGGGCCAGGACCTCGCCGAGCAGGTACCCGCCGGCGCCGGCCTCGGCGGCACCGAGGAGCGCCCCCGGCCAGGTGACCTCGAAGCCGAGGAGATAGTTGCCGAGGAGCGACAGGTTCGCCCCCACCGGGTCGCCTCCGCGGACCAGGAGCACGGCGCTGGCGAGGAAGAGACCGGCCGCGGCGACCGCGCCGAGGGCGACGCCCAGGGCCCGCGGATGGTAGCGGGCGAACGCCTCGTCCAGCAGCCGTTCGAGCCGCGCGCGGTCCGGCACGGACGCCCCGCCGGTCGCCGGCGCGAGACGGGTGGGGACGCGTCGGTCACCGGCGGCGGCCGCCGGGCGCTCCGCGGCGCCCGGGTCGCCCGCCTCTCCGCCGGCCTCCGGTCGGATCTCCTCGTGGTACTCGCCCTCGACGTTCACCGCCCACAGGTCGTGGTCCGCGCCGGCGACGTTGCGCGCGGCGAGCAACCCGGTGAGCATGCTGTGGTCCTGGTTGTTGTAGCGGTGCTGGCCGTTGCGACCCACCGGGTGCAGGTTGTCGAGCCCGTCGAGCCAACCGCGCACGGCGGCGAGCGCCGCGCGATACTCGCGGTCGTAGACCGGGTAGGCCTTGGGCATCCGGACCACCGTCCCGTCGATCACCTCGCCGGGGTCGACCAGCCCGAGGCTCGCGATCTCCCGCGTCGCCCGGGCGACGAGCTCGGCGTCCGGCGCCGCCCACAGCTCGTCCCCCGCCTGCACGAAGTACTCGAGACCCAGGGCGGTGGTCGCCGGGTCGGGGACCATCTCCGGGCTCCAGTTCTTGAAATTCTGGATCCGCCCCACCCGCACACGCGGCTCGTGGACGTAGATCCAGTTGTCGGGGAACACCTCGGCGCGGTCGACGACCAGGACGACGGTCAGGAAGTCGCGGAACCGGAGCCGCGAGGCGGCGCGCACCACGTCCGGCGGCGCCGCTGGGTCGAGGCACCGGACCAGCTCCGGCAGCGGCATGCTCGACACGACGTGCGCCGCGGGAACGCGCCGCCGGCCGGCCGCGCCCTCGACGGTCACCGCTTCGATCCGACCGCCGGCGTGGTGGACCGTGACGACCCGGCTCTCCATCTCGACCGCAACCCCGCGCTCGACCACCAGGTCGCGCAGCCTCTCCCACATCTGCCCCGGGCCCAGCCGCGGGTAGAGGAAGCGGTCGATCAGGGTGGTGACGACCTCGCCGCCCCGGCCACGGCCCGGCAGCAGGGCGTGCTTGAGGGCGGTCAGCAGGTCGAGGTCCTTGATCCGCTGGGCGGCCCACGCCGCGTCGATCTCGTCGCAGGGGATCCCCCACACCTTCTCGGTGTAGGTCTTGAAGAAGATCTCGTACAGGCGGCGGCCGAACCGGTTGACCACCCACTCCTCGAAGCTCCGCTCCTCGGGGTGCGGGGCGACCTGCGCGGCGAGATAGCTGGCGAGCACCCTCACCGCCTCGACCGGTCCCAGGCCGGCCAGGGCGCGCAACGGCCGGAGCGGGTAGTCGAAGAACGAGCCGCCGTAGTAGATGCGCGACAGGCGGGGCCGCTCGAGCAGGTCGCCGTCGAGCACCTCGCGCCACAGGGCGAGGACCTCGGGCACCTTGGTGAAGAAGCGGTGGCCGCCGATGTCGAACCGGTAGCCGCGGTGCTCGACGGTGCGCGAGATCCCGCCGACCACCCGGTCCATCTCGAACACCGCGGCCGGCTGGCCGAGCCGCGCCAGCTCCCAGGCCGCGGTCAGCCCGGCCGGTCCCGCCCCGACGACGATCGTCGGCGCCTCCGGCACCGTCTCCCCCCCTCCGCTCAGGTGCGCTCTCCCTCGAGGGACGGGCGCGCCGGCGGCGGACCGGGGGAGCCGGCGCAGGAGGGTGTCGCCGCCGCCCGCCCTCGGGCGGCCGCTCCCCGCGAGCCCCGTGCGGCGGGTCGGAGCGTCGCCCAGGCGTAGGCGCCCGAGGAGTAGAGGAAGTGGAGCCAGTGGAGCGGGATCCCGGCCGCGAGCAGGCGCACCCCGCCACGGCGCAGCAGGAGACGGTAGAAGCCCGCGTGCGCGGCGATCAGGAACGACGCCGCGGCGCCTGCGACACCGACCGCGGGCCGCGGCGCGAAATGCAGGGCGGCGAGCGCCGCGGCCAGCGAGACCGCGGCGACCCCGCTGGCCCGCCCGACGAGGTCGACGTTGAGCTCGCCGCCCAGCCCGCCGCGCTCGCGGGCGAGCTCCACCCAGGGGACCGCCCGGTCGCGCACGTCCACCCGCACCATCTCCCGGAAGCTCCACCGCTTGTGATGCGTCACCTGGACCGCGGGGAGGAGCGCGATCCGGTGCCCCGACGCGGCCAGCCGGCGGCCCAGCTCGACGTCCTCGATGCTCGGCCGCGGGTAGCGCGCCGCGTCGAACCCGCCGGCGGCGAGGAACGTCTCGCGCCGGACCGCGCCGCAGCCCGCCCAGAAGCTCGTCACCTCCCCGGCGCCCCGCTGGTGCACCCAATGGTGGAGCAGGTTCCGGTACCGGGAGACGAGCCCCGGCGCCGCCGGCGCGTCGTCGTACGAGCCGAACGCCGCCGCCAGCCCGGGCGAGGCCTCGAGCGCGTCGCGCATCCGGCCGAGCGTGCCCGGCGCGACCTCGCAGTCCGCGTCGAGGAAGAGCAGCCACTCCCCCGCCGCCCGCCGGGCCCCCAGGTTCCGCGCCGCCGCCGGGCCGCCGTCGCCGCCGGTCGAGAGCATCTCGGCGCCGGCTCGCCGCGCCGCCGCCGCCGAGCCGTCCCGCGACCCGTCGTCGACGACGATCAGCTCGAAGTCGCGGCAACGGCTCGCCGCCAGCCCGCCGAGGCAGCGGACGAACCCCTCCCCGCCGTCGCGGACGGGGATCACCACCGAGAAGAACGACCGGGACACCCGCCGAATATAGCCGAGAGCCCGTCGCCGGCCGCCCGGGGGTCGCGAGCCGTCAGCGCCGCAACGGCTCGAGCCACTCCGCGGGGAAGACGGGCGGCACGCGCGCGCCGTAGCTCGGCACACGGGTAGTTTTCCCCGCGAAGGATCGAGGCACCGACTGCATCCAACCACCGGAGAGGGCGCCGGGCGCGACGGCGACCCGTCGCGCAGCCCCTTCAATCCCACCGGAGGTCACATGACGACGAATTTTCCTTCGCGCAGGCGCCGACCGATCACCTGGCGAGACGCGGGCCGGCGGTGGATCGCCTGGGGCACCCTGTGCCTGGCCCTGGCCGCTCCGTCGGCCGCAGCGGCGGCGGACGCCCCGGGTCGCTGGACCCTGCGGGCGACGGCGGGAACGGTCTCCCCGGCCGATGACGCCGCGTCGATCGAAGCGACCCAGAGCGGTCCGGTCGCGGGCGCCGCCAGCCACCGGATCGACGACGGGACCGAGCTCGGTCTCGCGCTCGAGTACCGGGCGACCCGCCGGCTCGGCCTCGAGATCGGCTACCTCGTGGCCGACCACGACACCAGTTTCGCCCTCGAGGGGGACGGGTTCGGCCCGGGCGGGGTGCGGGTCGACGAAGAGACGGTCGGCATCGAGACCCTGACCGCGGGCGTCGCCTACCACCTGCGCCCGGAGCGCCGGGTCGACGTCGTCCTCGGGGCGTTCGTCGCGATGAGCAAGGCGGACGATCTGGTGTTCAACGCCGAGATCGGCCGCCGCGACAAGCTCTCCTTCGACGACGACGTCGGTCCCGGCGTCAAGGCGGGCGCCGCCGTATCCCTCGGCCCGTCGAGACGATGGCACCTCGTCGCCGAGGTGCGATACCTCGCCGCCATCCTCGAATCGGACTCCGGTGGGCAGGACCTCGACTACGACCCGCTGACGGTCGCGGCCGGCATCGGCTACCGCTGGTAGCGCCGACGGGCCGCGATCCTCTTCCCGGACGACCCGGACCGTGGCCGTACGGGAGGGGCGGCGCGGTCCCTGAGGCTCCGAGCCTGCGGCCCGGGGGCGGCGAAGGGCGCGGAAAGGACGGTCAACGGCGTGCCGGCGCCGCTCAGGTCGAGCGGTGCCGGTCGACCCAGTAGCCGAGCGCGACGAGAAGCCACTGCGCCTGTCCGACCCAGGCGATGGCGGCGACGCCGGGCGGCGGCGGGCCGAACAGGTTCCCCAGGTAGATCGCGACGAGCAGCGCGACGAGCAGCCAGAGGCCGATCGAGCCGGCGCGGTCGACGGCCGCCGTCCGGTGCAGGTAAAGGCCGACGGCGACGGCGAAGACGAGCAGCTCGACGGCAAGGGTCGCAGGAAGCGAGTGCCACAGCCCGAGGCCGACCTCGACGCCCCCTCCCGGGACCAGCGGCAGGTCGGGGCGATGGACCGCCGCGTCGAGCAGCCAGTGGCTCACCACGGCCAGCGCCACGACCACCGTACCCCGCCGATCGCGACGAGCCCACCCATAGAGACCCCCCAGGAGGAGCGCCCACACCAGAACCATCAGCAGGCTGTGCGACCAGGGATAGGAGACGAAGTCGAGCGGGGTGACCCGGGTCGCCCCGGGCTCGATCGCCACCCGCTCCCATCCGAGCAGGAGGAAGGTCGGCCAGAGAAGGTCGACGAACTGCGCCGCGAGCAACAGCGTGCCGAGCGAGGTCCGCGGCGCGGCGCGCTTGGCCGCGAACCCGACCGCGAAGTGACCGAGGAACATGCCAGCCGGCGAGGCTATCGCGAGGACGGCCTGGTCGAACGGATGGAGCGGGAGACGGGAATCGAACCCGCGACCAACGGCTTGGAAGGCCGAGACTCTACCACTGAGTTACTCCCGCCCAGGGAGGATGGTGGAGGCGGATGGATTCGAACCACCGTAGGGCTTTGCCCGGCAGATTTACAGTCTGCTGCCTTTGTCCACTCGGCCACGCCTCCGTTCGACGAGGTAGAACGTCGATGTCGCAAAGAACCGCCCGGCGGCTGGAGCCGGCACTCGGAGTCGAACCGAGGACCTACGGTTTACAAGACCGTTGCTCTGCCTCTGAGCTATGCCGGCCGCTCGGCGGGCGTTCGCCGGCGCGAGGCCGCGGCGGGCCTGCTGCGCAGGGAAGTCTACCGGCTCGCCCCGTGGGCGGCAAACTTGCCCGCCGACGGTCGCCGGGCCGCAGGGCCGTCACCGAGCCTGCAACGGCCGGCCGCGGCCGAGGATTCCCGCCGGCTCAGCGCAGCAGCGGCTCCAGGGCCGGCAGCAGCCTCTCGGCGGCCCGCACCGCGACCCGGCTGTCGGGGCCGATGGCGAGGTGCAGGGCGCCGGTGACGATCCGCACGTCGGGCGCGGCGAGCTCTTCGACGGTGGGCACGCCGGTGCCGCCCGCACCGCCCGGGATGCGGACCAGCGAGAAGAGGTACACCGCCCCGCGGCCACGCACGAGCTGCCGCCGGAAGAGCGGGTCCCGCTCGTCGATCGCGAGCCGCCCGCGGACCGTGCGCAGCGGCCCCTCCAGCTCGCCCGCCGGGGTCCCCTGGGCGAGCTGGAGTGCGAAGTCGTCGAGGGCCGGGGACAGCGAGCGCGCCAGGCGGCGGGCGGCGCCGGCGAAGCCCACCTCCCCCAGCGCCCGCTCGAGCGCCTGCCGCGCGGCGCCCCGATCCGCCACGCCGTCCGCCGGCCAGGCGGCCGCGCCGCCTCCCGCCGGCACGACCAGCCCGCCCCCCCCGGCGGCGAGCCGGAGCCGGCCGCGGGCGACCAGCGCGGTGAGCGCCCGGGCGGCCGCCCGCGGCACCGGCCGGAGCAGCGTCGGCGAGCCGGTCTTCGAGTAGAGGAGCACCCGGTCGCCGGGGAAGGCGGCCCGCAGGCGGGAGAGCTCGTCACGGAGCTCCCGGCCGGTGCCCCCCGGGCCTTCGACCACCTGCGCCATGCCGTCGAGCACCGCCCGGCGCACCTCGGGCCGCAGCTCGAGCGGCGCCGGGAGCTCGGTCTCCTCGGGGGGCACCGGCTCCACCGCGTCACCGTCCTCCCGCACGAGGACGCGCTCGGCGAGCCGCGCCTCGACCCGCCGGCCGGCGACCAGGCGCGAGGTCGCCTCGGCGAGCTGGACGTTGGTCCAGGTCGACGTCGCGCCGCCGAGCAGCAGCGAGACGTAGTCCTGGCGCAGCCGGCTCACCCGGTTGAAGGCGAGGTCGACCCGCTCGGGCGAGACGCGCTGGAAGGCGGTATGGACCGCCCAGCCGGCTGCCTCGTCGGTGCCGGCGGTCAGGTGGTCGAGCAGCGGCCGCCACGGGCGCAGGTCGTAGCGCGCGGTGGCGTAGGAGCGCTCGAGCTGCCGGCGGGTGGCGTCCGGCGGTGTGCGCGGCGCCCGGCCGCGGTAGGTCTCGGCGCCGGTGATCTCTTCGAGGGCGGGGCGGAAGGGGGCGAGCTCGAGCCGGTCCATCGCGTTGCACCGCATCGCGGCGGACGAGCCGGGCTCCTCCGGCGGCGGGCTCTCCCCCTCGGCGGCGAGCAGGTACTCGCCGAGCGACGGGGCGTAGTCGAGCGGCCGGCCGGCGATCCACGCCCCCGACCCCGCCCCCGCCGCCGGCCAGTCGACCCCCGGCGCCTCGGGGAGGGCGGCGCGGAGCCCGCCGCCGTCGACCGCCGCCCCGGTGGCGCCGGCCCGCGCCGCCAGGGCGAGCGTCGCGAGCTCGACCGTGTAGCGGTTCGACGACACCCCGAGCGCCCGGCCGAAGCCGATCCGGCCGCCGTCGGCCCCGGCCGCCCCGCCGACTTGGTAACCGCTCGGCAGCTCGCAGTGGAACAGATCGCGGCGGCTCTCCTCGCCGGGGTGCGGGACCAGCTCCAGGTCGAGCAGGAGCGGCGCGGCCTCGGCGATCGCGGCGAAGAGGAACGGCTTGCCCGCCGAGCCGATCGGGTGGCGGACCAGGTTCTGGTTCGGCAGCAGCCGCCGGCGCGACGCGGCGTCGAGCTCGCCGGCCTCGGCGAGCATCTCGGGGGTGGGATAGGAGGCGAGCGCGAGGAGCTCGCCGGTCTTGCCGTCCATCACCGTCAGGCCGGCCGAAAAGGGCGCCGCCCGGTCCCGCGCCTCCTCGGCGGCGTCCGCGAGGCGCCGGGTGAGGGCCACCTGAAGCGAGCGGTCGACGGCCATCTGGAGGTCGAAGCCCTGCGACAGCTCCTCGGCCCGCGCCTCGGGCAGCGCGGCGAGCGAGGCGTCGACGCTGTCGACCAGCAGGTCGAGCACCGGGTAGCCGCCCGGCTGCACCCGGTCGGGCACCCGGCCGAGGCCCACGTCCTCGGTGACCCGCACGCTCCGGTCGTTGCGCCGGCGCACCAGGCTCGCCGCCTGCCGGGTCTCGCCACTGACGTAGACGAGGGTCTCCTCCCGCCGCGGGTTCTCGGCCGATAGGTCGAGCCAGTCGCCGGTCTCGAGCCGCGCGCGGCGCCCCTCCTGCAGGCGGTAGCCCATCAGCCGGACGGCGTCGTCGAGCTCGGGCCGTACACGGTTGAAGACCACCACCTCGCTGCCGACGGGCCACACTCGCGCCGCCGGCCGCTCCGCACTACCGAAGTGGAAGAGGACCACGCCCTCGCCGACCAGCGTCTCGTCGCCGCCGACCGGCGTCGTCGCCGTGTCGCGCGCAGCGACCGGACGGTCCGGGCGGCGCAGGCCGACGGTCCGCCGCGGCGAGCGCAGCACGGCGTCGTCGGCGCCGCCGCCGTAGAGGATCCGGCCGAGCCAGCGGGCGCGGCGGGCGAACGGCAGCTCGATCCGGTGGACCGCCGGGTCGACGCCCCGCAGCGTGCAGTCGGGGTCGAGGGCGAAGGCCCAGCCGAAGCTCTCGGGCTCGGCGTTGAACCGCTCGACGTCGGCGGCGAGGTAGCTGTCGCGGTACCACTCCGCCTCGGCCGGCGGGGCGGCCTCGAGGCGCGGTACCAGGCGCGGCTCCGGCCCACTGCAGTCGGCGACCAGCCAGCCTTCGGCGATGAAGCGGTCTGCGCGCGCGACGTAGGCGTCGGGCGAGTAGTAGCGGAGCTGCTCGGCACCGCCGAGCGAGCGCCAGGCGAGGACGGCGGCGAGGACCGCCAGCAGGAGGCCGACGAGGACCGCCGGACGCGGCCGCCTCACCGCCCCTCCGCGTCGCGCGCCGCCGCCGCGCCGAGCGCGACGAGCAGCGAGAGCAGGAACACCTCGAGCACGTCGGCCGTCGAGTCGAGGCCGAGCAGATAGGCGTTCTTGCCGGTAAACAGCGTCAGCCGGTAGTTCGCCAGCACCATGTAGAGGCTGGGCAGCGCCAGGGTGAGGGCGGCGAGGGCCCCGAGGGCGGTGAGGAGGGGCGCGCCCCGTGACCGCACGACGCCCGGCGATGCGCCGCCGCGCCATGGGGCGAGCGGCGCCGCCGCGAGCCCACCGGCGGCATACAGGAGGCAGAGCCCGAACGCCCCGACGACCCCCCACTCGCCGGCGACGAACACCGCCACCACGTGCTCGCGCGGCGCCGTCGAGCGAAGGTGCGGCGACACCTCGGAGCCGAACCACCCGCGGCCGAGCAGCGGCCCCGACGTGTACTCCCGCATCACCGCCGACATCACCGCCATCTCCTCGCTCCCCCGCCGCGCCACCCGTGCCAGCTCCTTCGGATTGGCGAAGTCGAGCAGCCGCAGGTAGTTGCGCTCGGACTCGAGCGCCACCCGCCACGCGTCGGGCAGGGCGACGACGAACCCCTTGACCAGGACCGGCATCGAAATCAGCCCGAGGTAGAGGACGAGGAGCAGGACCGGGGTGGCGCCGAGCGTCCGCCGACCGAATCGCCGCAATCGCCCGCCGGAGGCCGCGGGGACGCGCCGGAGGCCGCGGCCGCCCGCCGTCGCGACCCACGCGAGCGCAGCCAGGAACACCGGCAGGTTGAGCAGGGCGAGGCCGAGGTCGTTGACCGCGACCGCCGGCAGCGCCCAGGCGAAGACGACGATCGACAGGGCGGGCAGGTAGTCGGCCGCCGCGATGCCCCGCTCCGCGCGCCGCCGGTGGAGCCAGATGAGATAGCCGGCCTCGAGCGCCAGGGCGAGCGGCACGTGGACCAGGCTCCAGGCGAACCGGGCGCCGCCGAGGGTCACGCTCTCCCGCGAGCCGGCGAGGAGGAAGCCCAGGCGCAGCAGCGTCAGGCCCACCGGCGCGAGCGACCAGGCGAGGACCGGCCGCACCGCTGCACGATCGCGGAGGCCGACGAGCCGCCCGCTCCAATCGAGCCGTGCCGTCCCGGCCGGTCGCCCCGCTCCGGCCGTTCCGGGCCGCGGCCGCAGCGTCCGCCGCCGGGGATCGAGGCGCCGCCGTCGCACCGTGCGGGCCAGCGGAACCGCCAGGGCGCCCAGGTGGGCCGCCGCCCACACCGCCGCCCGTAGACCGCCGCCCGCGGCGTACAGGCAGAACGCCAGCGAGGCCAGCCAGCCGGCGAGCGCCGGCGCCCACGCCGTCCAGCGCACGCCCGTCCGCGCGTCGAGCGGCGGCAGGAGGGCGACCAGGAAGCTCCACGGCAGCAGCGCCCAGGCGACGACCGCGAGCTCCAGCGGCTCGGGCCGCCCCGGCGGCATGGCGTAGAGGCGGTAGGCGACGAGCAGCCGGAGGGCGACGAGGCCCTCGATCGCCGCCGCCCAGGCGGTCGCCGGCAGGGTGAGGCGGGCGGCACGGGCGGCGAGCGCGCGCGCCGCGGCGAGGAGCAGGCCGAGCAGCGCCAGGCCGAGCGGCGGGCGCAGCAGGTCGAGCTGCACCGCCGCCGCGTGCTCGCCGCCGAGCCAGAGCGGCTCGCCGAGCCGGCCGCTGCGGCTGCCGCGCGGGGTCGCGGCGCGCACCTCCGGCCCGCCGAGCGGGCCGCCGTCCGCCGACAGCGGCAGGGTGAGGATGGCGCCCGCCTCGGCGGCGACGGCGTCGGGCGCGTGCTCGAGGTAGAGACTGCGGTCGGTCACCTGCCAGTCGCCGAAAGCGAGGCTCAGGCGCAGCCCCTCGGCGGACGGCTCGGTCGCGCCGTCGGCTTCCCCCGGCGCGTCGCCGGCCGGGTCGCGCAGGGCGAGCTCCCGGGCGGCGGCGAGCGACACCGACTCGACCTCCGGAGTGTCGTAGACGAGAACCAGGCTCGCCTCCCCGGTCTCGACGCGGAAGCTCCGCCGGTCGCGTACTCCACGGGCCTGGAACTCCCGGCGGTCCCACAGCGGCGACGACAGCAGGTGCACCCGCTCGCCCGCGGGCAGATCGACGGACGTGGGGACCTCGAGCGCCGTCCCGGCCCGTTCCACCGCGACGGAGCCCGGCGGCGCGGCCAGCCACAGCTTCCCGCCGGCCAGCGGATCGGGCTCGAAGAACAGGAAGGCCGCGCCGTCGGGCACCGCGGACGGCGCGACCTCGTCCCCCTCCGGCGTCCGCGCCGCGGCCTCGAGCCAGGCGAGCGGCCAGGTCGCCGACTCGATCCCGAGAGGCCGGACGATCGGCACCGACAGGGGGACCAGCGGCAGCTCGCCGAGCCGCCGCGGCAGGACCACCGGCCGCCCGCCCGCGTCCCGGAAGGTCGCCGGCGGTCGCAGCAGGCCGTCTCCCCGCTCCACGGTCCAGGTGCGGCCGGCGAAGGTCAAGCGGTCGCCGTCCTCGAGTCGGATGGAGGCGACAGGCCGTAGGGGGTGGTCCCCGGTAGACACCGCGACCCATGCGGGGGCACCTTCGAAGAGCGCTTCGACGCGCAGCCGTCCCGAGCCCTCCAGCGCGGCCTCGTCCTCGGCTGCCGTGGCTCCTGGATCGCCCCCCGTGGGAGGCACGGCCGACAGCCGGGCGAGCCGGGGCGCCGGGCCGGCGCTCCCCTCGACCGCGATCTCCGGCGCCTGCGGCTCGCCGGCGACGACGACGGCCGGCGGGCGGCCCTCCGCGCCGCGGAAGCCGAGGCCGAGGAGCGCGAAGCGCAGGCGGTCCGCCTCCGGCGGGGCGGCGGCCAGCGCCAGGGCGAGAAGCGCCGCCGGGACCAGGTAGGCGGCGGCGAGGAGCGACCGCGCCGCGCGCCGCTCCGCCCCCGCCGTCCCGCCCGCCGCCATGCAGGCCGCGGCG
>Ga0214468_1000132_pt1 | contig 22282 bp, 16 predicted proteins | sample RVTome_9_FD_187334 | JGI IMG/M metagenome (GOLD analysis project Ga0214468, IMG submission 187334) | Soil microbial communities from uranium-contaminated site in the Upper Colorado River Basin, Wyoming, United States - RVT155D38 HiSeq ...
CATGGCCGGCACGGCGTGGTGGTACGGGCCGCGCATCCTCCTTGCGTCGCTCGGCGCGCGGGAGCTCTCGCTCGCCGAGGCGCCGGCGTTGCACACGACCGTGGAGCGGCTCGCGAGCACGGGCGGTGTGACGCGGCCGCGGCTCTTCCTCCTGCCGGACGGGCATCCGCGCGCGCTCGCGGTCGGCCGGGGGGCGTCGGCCGCATCGATCGCGGTGAGCCAGGGCCTGCTCGGCGCCCTGCCGCCCGCGGAGCTCGAGGGCGTCCTCGCACACGAGCTGGCCCGGGGCCGCCATCGCGACGTCGCCGTCGAGACGCCCGTCGTGCTCGTGGCGGGCTGGCTCGTGGAGGCGTCGCGGATCGGCGGCTTCCTCGAGCGGGCGCTCCTCTTCGTGCTCGGCCCGGTGGCGGCGAGCGTCGTGCACGTCCTCCTCTCGCCCCGGCGCGTCCTCGCGGCCGACGCGCTCGCGGCTGCGCTTTGCGGCACGCCGCACGGGCTCGCGGACGCGCTCGTCCGGCTGGAGCAGGCGCAGGAGCTCGTCAGGTTCCAGGCAAGCCCGGTGACGGAGCCCCTCTACGTCATGAATCCGTTCACGGAGGAGGGGATCGCGGCGCTGTTCGAGACGCACCCGGCGATCGGCGAGCGGGTCGAGCGGCTGCGGGCGCTCGACCCGGAATGGCGGGAGCGGCTGCTCGCCTCCTAGCTCCGGCGGAGGAGATCGGCGAGCGGTCGCGTGTTCACGACGTCCGCGGCAGTCGCGCCTCCGCGCCTTGCGGTGGCGACGGCGAGCTCGATGTTCCCGAGCCCGCGGGTCGAGTGCGCATCGGTGTTGACGACGATTCGTGCGCCGGCCTCGAGCGCCTGGCGAACGTGCTCGCCGCTCAGGTCGAGCCGGGCCGGGAGCCCGTTCACCTCGAGCGCGACGCCGGTCTCGAGGGCGACCGCGATCGTCTCCTCGAGGTCGAGCGCGTTCGGGGCCCGGTTGCCGATCAGGCGTCCGGTCGGATGGCTGAGCGCGCGCACGGCTGGGTGGCGCATGGCGTGGGTGACCCGCCGGGTCAGCTCGGCGCGCGGCGTGCGTTGGCCGGCATGGAGGCTCGCGGTCACCCAGTCGAGCTCCGCGAGGACGTCGTCGGGGAGGTCGAGCGAGCCGTCCGGAAGGATGTCGCACTCGGCGCCGCGCAGGATCCGGAAGGGCGCAAGCCGCTCGTTCGCGGCCGCGATCTCCTCGCCCTGCCGGCGGAGCCCGTCCGCGTCGACACCCGGGACGACGCGCACGCTCGGGGTGTGGTCGCAGACGGCGACGTACTCGTAGCCGCGCGCGCGGGCGGCCTCGCCGAGCTCGAGGACTGTCGCGCGCCCGTCCGACCAGGTGGTGTGGCAATGGAGGTCGCCGCGGAGGTCGGCGACCTCGAGGAGCGGCGGCGGCTCCGCCCGCGAGGGCTCCTCGCGCAGCTCGGGCGGGCGGAAGGGGACGCCGAGCCTCTCGTAGAGCGCCTGCTCGGTCGCCGCCTCGGGCAGCGGCTCGAGCGAGGCGACGTACGCCGGCGACCCGGTGGCGCGGAGGAGCGCCGTCCCTGCGGCCCGCGGTGACGCGACGATGAGCTCGACCGGAAGACCGTCCGCGGTCACGCCGACCGCGCCGTCGGGCCGTCGCTCGACGACGGCGACCACGTCGGATGCGGCGGCGAACCGCTCGATCACGGCCTCGGCGTCCGTGGTCGCCGCGACGATCGCGAGCCGCTCGGGCGCGTGATGCCAGCGGCGGGCGTCGCCGGCCGGCTCGCCGCCGGCCGCCGTCGCGAGGCGCTCGAGCAGCGCGCGGGCGCGGTCGAGCAGCAGCGTCCGGCGGCCGGCCCCGGCGGGACGGTCGAGCGCCGCCCGGAGCCGCTCGACGGTCTTCGCGCCGACGCCGGACGCCTCGGCGATCCGGCCGGTGCAGATCGCCTCGCGGAACTCGTCCGCCGAGCGGAGCTCGAGCTCGCCGGCGATCGCGAGCGAGCGGCGGGCGCCGAGCCCCAGGTAGCGCCCGAAGCCGACGACCTCGGGCGAGACCGTCCGCTCGAGCTCGTCCAGCTCCGCGATCGAGCCGGTCTCGACGAGCTCCCGGATCCGCGCCTCGATGCCGGCGCCGATCCCGCGCAGCTCGCGCAGCCGGCCTGCCGAGGCGAGCTCGGCGACCGGAGCAGGCGTCGTGCGGACGAGCTCGGCCGCGCGGCGGTACGCACGGATGCTGAACGGGTTGGCCTCGGCGAGCTCCAGAAGGAGCGCGAAGGCGTCGAGCCGCTCGGCGATGGTCGCGTTCGTCATCGGTGCCGGCATGGTTCATTAACGAGCGAAGGCCCGCTCTGCGGGCCTTCGAGTGATAACCGGCGGCGTCCTACTCTCCCGGGAGGTTGCCCTCCGAGTACCATCGGCGCTGGCGGGCTTAACTTCTCTGTTCGGAATGGGAAGAGGTGTTTCCCCGCCGCTATGACCACCGGAACGGTTGAGGTTGTCTGTGCGCGCTTCGCGCACCCTCAAAACTCCATAGCGACTCATGAGTGTTCTAAATCAAGACCTCGGGTCATTAGTACGGGTCCGCTCCATGCATTGCTGCACTTCCACGTCCCGCCTATCAACGTGGTGGTCTCCCACGACCCTTACTCCCTCAAGGGGATGGGAAGCCTCATCTCGAGGTGGGCTTCCCGCTTAGATGCTTTCAGCGGTTATCCCATCCAGACGTGGCTAACCAGCAGCGCCGTTGGCACGACGACTGATACACCAGAGGTCTGTTCGTCCCGGTCCTCTCGTACTAGGGACGACTCCTCTCAAGCTTCCAGCGCCCATGGTGGATAGGGACCGAACTGTCTCACGACGTTCTGAACCCAGCTCGCGTACCGCTTTAATGGGCGAACAGCCCAACCCTTGGGACCTGCTACAGCCCCAGGATGCGACGAGCCGACATCGAGGTGCCAAACCCTCCCGTCGATGTGGACTCTTGGGGAGGATAAGCCTGTTATCCCCGGAGTACCTTTTATCCGTTGAGCGACGGCAATTCCACTCTTAACCGTCGGATCACTAAGGCCTGCTTTCGCACCTGCTCGACTTGTCAGTCTCGCAGTCAAGCTCCCTTCTGCCTTTACACTCTACGCACGATTTCCAACCGTGCTGAGGGAACCTTTGCGCGCCTCCGTTACATTTTAGGAGGCGACCGCCCCAGTCAAACTGCCCACCTGACGCTGTTCCCGACCCGGATCACGGCATCGGGTTAGAAGCCCAGAACGCGAAGGGTGGTATCCCAAGGTTGCCTCCACAAGGGCTGGCGCCCCCGCTTCGCAGGCTCCCACCTATCCTGGACAACGCGTCCCAGACTCCAACATCAAGCTGCAGTAAAGGTTCACGGGGTCTTTCCGTCCAACCACGGGTACTCGGCATCTTCACCGAGACTGCAGTTTCACCGGATCCCTCGTTGAGACAGCGCCCAAGTCGTTACGCCATTCGTGCAGGTCGGAACTTACCCGACAAGGAATTTCGCTACCTTAGGACCGTTATAGTTACGGCCGCCGTTTACCGGGGCTTGGCTTCAAGGCTTCGCCCGAAGGCTAACCTCTCCGCGTGACCTTCCGGCACCGGGCAGGCGTCAGCCCCTATACGTCGTCTTTCGACTTCGCAGAGACCTGTGTTTTTGGTAAACAGTCGCTTGGGCCGTTTCACTGCGGCCCCCTCGAGCTCGAGTCCGCGAAGGACTCTCACTCTACCGGGGCGTCCCTTCTCCCGAAGTTACGGGACCATTTTGCCGAGTTCCTTAACGAGGGTTCTTCCGATCGCCTTAGTATTCTCTACTTGCCCACCTGTGTCGGTTTAGGTACGGGCACGCCCCGTCTCCCTAGAGGATTTTCTTGGAGGCATGGCTTCAGGAGCTTCGCTCTTTCGAGCTCGGCGTCCCGTCTCAGGCTTCAATGGCCGGCGGATTTCCCTACCGGCCGCCCTACGCGGTTACCCCAGGACGACCAGCGCCTGGGTCTCCCTAGCCTACCCCGTCCCCCCTTCGGTGATAACGACGGGTACGTGGTACTGGAATATCAACCAGTTATCCATCGCCTACGCCTTTCGGCCTCGGCTTAGGTCCCGACTAACCCTGAGCAGATTAGCTTTACTCAGGAACCCTTGGGCATTCGGCGGAGGAGTTTCTCACTCCTCTTTCGTTACTCGTGCCAGCATTCTCACTTCCCAGCGCTCCACGGCAGGCTTGTCGCCGCCGCTTCACTGCCCTGGGAACGCTCCCCTACCACCCCGAGCAAGCTCGAGGTCCGTGGCTTCGGTTTCTGACTTGAGCCCCGTTACATTGTCCGCGCCCGGGCACTTGACCAGTGAGCTGTTACGCACTCTTTAAATGATGGCTGCTTCTAAGCCAACATCCTGGTTGTCTCGGCACTCGGACATCGTTTCCCACTTAGCCAGAAATTAGGGACCTTAGCCGACGGTCTGGGCTGTTTCCCTTTTGAGCACGAAGCTTATCCCCCGCACTCTGACTGCCGCGCTCTAGAACGACGGTATTCGGAGTTTGCCTGAGTTCGGTAAGCTGGTAGGCCCCCTAGCCCAAGCAGTGCTCTACAGCCGTCGTTGAACACGCGACGCTATACCTAAATATATTTCGGGGAGAACCAGATATCTCTGAGTTTGATTAGCCTTTCACTCCGACCCACAGGTCATCCGCCCCGTTTTCAACCGAGGTCGGTTCGGCCCTCCACGGGGTCTTACCCCCGCTTCAGCCTGCCCATGGGTAGATCACTCAGTTTCGGGTCTGCGTCTACCGACTGAATCGCCCTGTTCGGACTCGCTTTCGCTACGGCTCCGTTTCCTTAACCTTGCCGGCAAACAGCAACTCGCTGGCTCATTATGCAAAAGGCACGCCGTCACAGAACAAGTCTGCTCCGACCGCTTGTAAGCACACGGTTTCAGGTACTATTTCACTCCCCTTCCGGGGTGCTTTTCACCTTTCCCTCACGGTACTAGTTCACTATCGGTCGCCAGGGAGTACTTAGCCTTACGGGGTGGTCCCCGCGGATTCCGACCGGGTTTCCCGTGCCCGGCCGTACTCAGGAATCTACTAAGGAAGATCGGTGCGTTTTCGTCTACGGGGCCATTACCCTCTGTGGCGCGAGTTTCCACTCGCTTCGACTAACACCCGATTTTGTAACTTCCCGACCCGCCGGCAGACGGATCGAAGCAGATCCTACAACCCCCGCATGACAACGGCTGCCGCCTGTCACGTCACACGGGTTTAGGCTCTTCCCTTTTCGCTCGCCACTACTCAGGGAGTCGAGGTTTCTTTCCTTTCCTCCGGTTACTAAGATGTTTCAGTTCACCGGCTTGCCGTCTCCCGCCCTATGTATTCAGGCGGGGACACGCGCGCATTACCACGCGTGGGTTTCCCCATTCGGACATCCCGGGATCAAAGGTTGGTCAGCACCTCCTCCGGGCTTTTCGCAGCCGCCCACGTCCTTCATCGGCTCCTGGCGCCAAGGCATCCACCGTGTGCCCTTGTTCTCTTGATCGAAAAGAACACCATGTATGCCGCTATGGAGTTTTCAAGGTGCGCGCGAGCGGAGCTCGCACTCCGAGATGCCGGCCGAGGCCGGTCTCTCAAAACTCAACAGCGTGGAACGCCGAGGTCGACGTTGTTCTAGGAGAGCCCGGGCACCGGACGTCGCGAGCAAGCTCGTGACATCGAACGGGCCGGGCGACCTACCGGAGTAATGGCTCCGGAATCCCTAGAAAGGAGGTGATCCAGCCGCAGCTTCCGCTACGGCTACCTTGTTACGACTTCACCCCAATCACCAACCCCACCTTCGACGGCTCCCTCCCTTGCGGGTTAGGACACCGGCTTCGGGTGTTGCCGGCTTTCGTGGTGTGACGGGCGGTGTGTACAAGGCCCGAGAACGTATTCACCGCGGCGTTGCTGATCCGCGATTACTAGCAACTCCGCCTTCATCGAGGCGAGTTTCAGCCTCGAATCCGAACCGGGACCGGCTTTTTGGGATTCGCTCCCCCTCACGGGTTTGCAGCCCTTTGTACCGGCCAATGTAGCACGTGTGTAGCCCTGGACATAAGGGGCATGATGACTTGACGTCATCCCCACCTTCCTCCGGTTTGTCACCGGCAGTCTCCCTAGAGTCCCCGACATTACTCGCTGGCAACTAGGGACAGGGGTTGCGCTCGTTGCGGGACTTAACCCAACATCTCACGACACGAGCTGACGACAGCCATGCACCACCTGTGCACAGGCCCCGAAGGGCTGCCGGGTTTCCCCGACATTCCTGTGCATGTCAAGCCCAGGTAAGGTTCTTCGCGTTGCGTCGAATTAAACCACATGCTCCGCTGCTTGTGCGGGCCCCCGTCAATTCCTTTGAGTTTTAGCCTTGCGGCCGTACTCCCCAGGCGGGGTGCTTAATGCGTTAGCTTCGGCACGGATGGAGTCGACACCACCCACACCTAGCACCCATCGTTTACGGCGTGGACTACCAGGGTATCTAATCCTGTTCGCTCCCCACGCTTTCGCGTCTCAGCGTCAGTACCGTCCCAGAGAGCTGCCTTCGCCATAGGTGTTCTTCCCGATATCTGCGCATTTCACCGCTACACCGGGAATTCCACTCTCCTCTTCCGGACTCTAGCCAAGCGGTTTCCGATGACCTCTCGAGGTTGAGCCTCGAGTTTTCACACCAGACCTGCCTGGCCGCCTACACGCGCTTTACGCCCAATAAATCCGGACAACGCTAGCCCCCTACGTATTACCGCGGCTGCTGGCACGTAGTTAGCCGGGGCTTCTTCTGGAGGTACCGTCACCCTCTGGGCTATTAACCCGAGTGGCTTCGTCCCTCCTGAAAGCGGTTTACAACCCGAAGGCCTTCTTCCCGCACGCGGCGTCGCTGCGTCAGGCTTTCGCCCATTGCGCAAGATTCCCCACTGCTGCCTCCCGTAGGAGTCTGGGCCGTGTCTCAGTCCCAGTGTGGCTGGTCATGCTCTCACACCAGCTACGGATCGTCGCCTTGGTGAGCCGTTACCTCACCAACAAGCTAATCCGCCGCGGGCCCATCCTTGGTCGGAAGCCGAAGCTACCTTTTCTCCGTCGCCCGAAGACGTCGGAGGCCATTCGGTATTAGCACCGGTTTCCCGGAGTTATCCCGAAACCGAGGGCAGGTCACCCACGTGTTACTCACCCGTTCGCCGCTCCGTGCCAGGGGCAAGCCCCTGGCCGATCGCTCGACTTGCATGTGTTAAGCGCGCCGCCAGCGTTCGTCCTGAGCCAGGATCAAACTCTCCGTGAAAGAAGGTTGTCACTCACGGTCCCGAGGGACCGGTTGGACAGCTCTTCGAGGATGAGCTTGAAGCTCAAAGTGTCCGCCTTCCCCGAGGGGAAGACGAGACGGGTGGATTGAGCCCTCTCCGGCCGGCCGCGAACGGTCGGTCGAGAGGGTCTCGACGTTTTCACGCTGTTGAGTTTTCAAAGACCACGCCTCTTGGGCCCGGCGCAAGAAAAAAGCCTCCGCTGCATGGAGGCCCCTCGAGAGACTGCATCCGACGTATCGGGGGCTACTCTAGAAGGGCTTCTCCGTTCGCTCGGTCGCCTTTTCCATGCGCCGCCCCGTAGAGCGGCCGACGCATGATAGCAGCCCGCGACCTTGCGTCAAGCGGTTTCGGGCCGCACGGAGACCCGTGCAAACCGGCGCTTCCCGGCCTGTACGAGCGCCCCGTCGAGGCGGCTCGCCGGCACCTCGAGCTCCGTGACCGGCTCGCCGTCCAGCTTCACCCCTCCCTGGGCGATCAGGCGCCGTCCCTCGCTCGTCGACGCGACCCCGAGATCCACGAGGAGCGCAGGCAGGTACACCGTCCCGCCGTCCGCAGCGACGGTCACCTCGGGCACCTCGGCCGGCGCGCGGCCCTCGCGCACGACGCGCGTGAAGTGCGCCTCGGCCGCCTCCGCGGCCTCCTTCCCGTGCGAGCGCGCGACGACGAACCGCGCCAGACGGAGCTTCGCGCCCATCGGGTCGCCGGCGAGCGGGTCGTCGTCCGACTCGAGCACGAGCCGGTACCACTCGCCTAGGAGCTCGTCGGGGATGCGCATCGTGCGCCCGAACTGCTCCTCCGGCGCGGCCGTGAGCGGCACGTTGTTCCCCACGGAGGAGCTCATCTTCTCGCCGTCCCACGAGAGGAGGAGCGGCGTCGTGAGCGCGACCTGCGGCTCGAGGCCGTAGGCCTCCATCACCTTTCGGCCCATGAGGAGGTTGTAGAGCTGGTCCGTGCCCCCGAGCTCGACGTCGGCCTCGACGGCGACCGAGTCGTAGCCCTGCGCGAGCGGGTAGAGGAGCTCGGAGACCGAGATCGGGAGCTCCGACTCGTAGCGCTTGCGGAAGTCGTCGCGCGTGAGGAGCTCGGCGACGGTCGCGACGCGCGTCAGGCGCACGATCTCTGCGAAGTCGAGCTTCGCGAGCCACTCGCCGTTCAAGCGCACCTCCGTGCGGTCGGGATCGAGCACGATCATCGCCTGCTCGACGTATGTCTGCGCGTTGGCGTCGATCTCCTCGTCGGAGAGCACGGGCCGCTCGCTCGAGCGGCCGGAGGGGTCGCCGATCCGGGTCGTGTAGTCGCCGACGATGAGGACGCCGACGTGCCCCGCGTCCTGGAAGGCGCGCATCCGCTGGAGCGGGATCGCGCGGCCGACGTGGATATCCGGGGAGGTGACGTCGATCCCGAGCTTCACGCGGAGAGGGCGACCCGTGTCGAGCTTGCGCCCGAGCTCGCCCTCGGGGAGGACGTGCACGGCGTTCCGGGTGAGCTCCGCGACGAGGGCGGGGTCGGCCATGCGCCGATCGTAGTGCGACCGGCGGCACCGCGGCGGCGCGCCTGCGGGGCCGGGCACCCGGCGGCGCAACTAGAATCGTCCCCTTCGTGCGCTTCCGACGTCGTGAGAGGAAGCAGCGGACCCGGCGGGTCCGCAAGCTTCGGCTCCTCGCGCTGGTCGGGGTCCTCGGGCTCGTCTGCTCCGTTTCCTTCGTATACGGGCTCGTCACCGCGATCGCAGGCGAGATCCCTGCGCTGGACCCGTCCCAGCAGACCAAGCTCGCCGAGGACGGGTTCATCTACGCGTCGGACGGCAAGACGGAGCTCGCGCGCCTGCGCGGGGAGGAGAGCCGCGTCGTCGTCGCGTCCGACCAGATCGCGAACGACATGAAGCGCGCGATCGTCGCCGTCGAGGACCGGCGCTTCTGGGAGCACCGCGGGATCGACGTGCGCGGGATCGCGCGCGCCCTCTGGGCCGACATCCGGCAGAAGGAGCTCGTCGAGGGCGGCTCCACGATCACGCAGCAGTTCGTGAAGAACACGTACACGCGCGACGACCGGACGATCAGCCGGAAGCTGAAGGAGGCCGCGCTCGCGTGGCAGCTCGAGCAGCGCTGGTCGAAGGACCGGATCCTCACCGCGTACCTGAACACCGTCTTCTTCGGGAACGGCGCGTACGGGGTGCAGATGGCCGCGCGCGTGTATTTCGGCAAGAAGGCGCGCGACCTGACGCTCGCGGAGTCGGCGCTGCTGGCCGGGATCCCCGCGAACCCGAGCGCGTACGACCCGGTGCTGAACCCGCGCTCGTCGAGGGCCCGGCGCGGCGTCGTGCTCCGGCTCATGCGGGAGCAGAACCTCGTCACGGACGAGGAGTTCCGCGAGGCGAACCGGGCGCCGATGCCCTCGCCCGAGTCGGTGAGCCTGCCCGAGACGCAGGGCCCGGCCGGCTACTTCGCCGAGTACGTGAAGCAGCAGCTCATCGACCACTACGGCTCCGGCGAGGTGTTCGGCGGCGGGCTCAAGGTGACGACGTCGATCGACATCGAGCTCCAGCAGCTTGCGCGCCGCGCGGTGGACGAGTGGCTCGGCGAGCGCAACGGCCCGTCGGCCGCGCTCGTGGCCGTCGACCCGCGGGACGGGCGCGTGCTTGCGATGTATGGCGGCTCGAGCTTCAAGGAGAGCCAGTTCAACCTGGCCGTGCAGGGCGAGCGGCAGTCCGGCTCCGCCTTCAAGCCGTTCGTGCTCGCGGCCGCGCTCGAGTCGGGGATCTCCCCGCAGACGACGTTCGAGTCGCAGCCGACCACGATCCACCTGGGCGACCGCGCCTGGACGGTCGGGAACTACGAGGGCTCGTACCTCGGGACGATCGACCTCGTGAAGGCGACCGCGTCTTCGGACAACGCGGTGTACGCCCAGCTCACGTCCCTCGTTGGGCCGCGCAAGGTGCGCGAGACCGCGCACGCGCTCGGGATCACGAGCCCGCTGAACGACTACTTCGCGATCGGGCTCGGGGTCGAGGCGGTCAACCCGCTCGAGATGGCGCGCGCCTTCGCGACGTTCGCGAACGGCGGCACGCGCGTGGACGGGCGCCTGCTCGGGAACCGGCCGCGGGCCGTGCTCTCGGTCGACCGCGGCCGGCGCACCGAGGAGAACGCTCCGGTGGGCCAGCAGGTGCTCGACCCGGAGAACAACTCGACGCTCACGTGGATGCTCCAGCAGGTGGTCGAGGACGGGACGGGCGAGCGCGCCGCGATCTCGGGCCGCGCCGTCGCCGGGAAGACGGGAACGACCGAGAACTACGGGGACGCCTGGTTCGTGGGCTACACGCCGCAGCTGGCGGTCGCGGTGTGGGTCGGCTATCCGAAGGGGCTCAGGCCGATGGAGACGGAGTTCGAGGGCATGCCCGTCGCGGGCGGCACGTATCCCGCGCTCATCTGGAAGACGTTCGCGGAGGGCGCGCTCCGCCACATGCGCGAGCCCGCCGAGAGCTTCCCGGCGCCCGCGTACAAGCCCGCGAGCCCCGTCGAGGTCGCGTACCGCGACCAGGAGTGGCTGGTCGACAACGGCTACTGCTCGAACACGCGCCTCGTCCTCTACGTGAGCGGCTACGAGCCAAGCGAGCACGCGGACTGCAAGCCGAACGAGGTCGACGTGCCGCGGGTCGTCGGGCAGACGGTCGAGCAGGCGCAGGCGCAGCTCGCGAGCATGCCGCTCTCGGCGGAGGTGATCACGCGGCCGGCGCGCTCCGGGGAGCGAGTCGGCGTGGTCGTGGACCAGTACCCGCGTGGCGGGACGCTCTCCTCCTGGGACGTCGTCCGCATCGTGACGGTCGAGCAGAGCGGGCCGATCGTGCCCCGGCTCGTCGGGATGAGGCTCCCGCGCGCGCAGGCGGTGCTCGAGAACCTCGGGCTCGCGCCGCTTATCGAGCTCGTGACCGAGGGGCGCGCCGGCGTGGTGCTGGCGCAGCGGCCGCGCGCCGGAGTCCCGGCCCCGGAGGGGATGCGGGTCAGGCTGCGCGTAGGGCGCGGCTGAGATAGCGCGAGCCGGCAAGCGCGTAGCGCCACGGCTCCTCGACGGCCCGGGTCAGGCCGATCCTCGGGCCGCGGACGACCTCGACGCCGGGCGGCGCGGCGCGGAGCTCGAACGGCGCCCGGTCGAGCGGGAGGCCGTCGTGGGCGCTCGTGATGCCGAGCGCCTGGCAGAGGCGGCCTGGGCCGGCGCAGAGGAGGCGGTCGTCGGGCTGCGCTCCGCGCCGCTCCCGCATGGCCTCGAGCCCGTCGGTCGGCTCGAGCGCGCGAACGAGGACGGCCTCCGCGCGGCCGGGCTCGTCGCAGACGAGGTTCAGGCACCAGTGGATCCCGTACGAGCGGTAGACATACGCGTGGCCGGGCGGGCCGAACATCGAGCGGTTGCGCGGGGTCTCGCCGCGGAAGCCGTGGCTGGCCGGGTCGTCCCCGTCGTACGCCTCGACCTCGACGATCGCCCCGCCCACGCCGTCCACGAGGAGCGTCGCGCCGACGAGCTCCGGGGCGACCTCGTGCACCGAGCGGGAGAAGAAGTCCCGGCCGAGCCGCACGCTCAGAACAGCTGATCGGAGTCGGACGGCCGCGCGGTCGCCTCGAGCAGGTGCCGGGCCCGGCGGGCGAGGTCGCCGAGGTCGACCCTGCCGCGCTCGGCGTCGTCGACGATCCGCTCGGCGAGCGCGACCGCCTCGTCCACCAGAGCGCTCGTGTCGCTCGCGCTCGCGCCCATCGCGTGGCGGATCGTCCGCTCGGTGCGCGAGGCGATGATCGGCTCCGGGATCCCTTCCACCCAGACGCGCGTCCGCCGGCCTCCGCCTCGCTCCTTGCCGGTGAGCGGCTCGAGCGCGTAGATCTTGTCCGCGCGCGCGAACTTCCCGAAGCCCAGGAACACCATCCGCGGCCCGTCCGCCATGCGCGGAAGTATCGCAAGCGTGCGTCCGCGAAGGGCCACGGCCGGTTCCAAGAGCCGCCGCGTCCGACCAGGCGCCTACCCTCGTGACATGGAGCACGAGAGCCCGCCCGGCGGAGGATCTGCTCCGGACGCCCGGGTGGCGTGGCAACTCGTTCGCGTCCTCCAGAACGCCCTGCTTTCGCTCGAGCTCACGGCGTCACGCGTCCTCGCCGCTCAGGTCGCCGGCATCATCGCGCTCTGGACGCAGCTCCACACGTTCGAGGACGGCCCGCCCGCGGCGCTCGCGTGGATCGCGCTTTTCCTCTTCATGGGCGGAGTCGCCACGCTCGGCGCGCTGCTACGACCGCGGCGCGTGACGCGCTTCTGGGATCGTGCCCTCCCCTCGGAGCTCTTCACCGCCGCGCGGCTCGTCTCACCGGACGAGGAGGCCGGCACGATCCAGCACGTCGCGAGCGCGGTCCGCGTGCAGCGCGACGCACTCGAGCGCGCGCTCCGCGTCTCCGTGCCGCTCGGCCTCGCCGCCCTCACCGTCACGGCGATCGCGTTCGCGCTCGAGAAGGCGTTCTACGCCCCCTGAGGCGCCCGAGCTAGGTGTAGTTCCTGAGCAGGTTGGTTCATCCGGGCCTCCTTGGAGGCTGAGGGCTGCCAAGCATTCAGCTCCAAGGAGGGGATCCGGATGAAGCTTCACGGTAACGCGGCTCTCAGTTGGCAGGGTCGGCGTCGGCTCGCTCGGCGGGTGCTCGAGCAGGGCTGGACGCGCGCGGCGGCGGCGGAGGCTGCCGGGGTCAGCCTGCGCTGTGCGCGCAAGTGGGTCGATCGCTTCGGGCGCGAGGGCGAGGCGGGCCTTCGTGACCGATCCTCGGCCCCGCGTCGGGTGGCCAACCGCACGCCGGCCGAGCGGGTGGCCGTGATCGTCGCGCTGCGGAAGCTGCGCTTCACGGGCGCCGAGATCCAGACGCTCGCCATGCCCGCCTCGACCGTTTCGGGCATCCTCACCCGGCTCGGACTCGGCCGGCTGGGACCGGTCGGGCGCGAGCAGCCGCGCCGCTACGAGCGCTCGGCGCCGGGCGAGCTCGTCCACATCGACGTCAAGCGCCTCGGGCGCATCCAGGGCGGGGCGGGCAAGCGCGTCCGTGGCGGGCGCAAGCACTACAACCCGGCCCGCCGAGAGGCCGAGGGGCGCCGGCGGCAGACCGTCGGCTGGGAGTTCGTGCATGTGGCCGTCGACGACCACAGCCGCCTCGCCTACGCCGAGGTGCTCCCCGATGAGAAGGCCGAAACCGCGATCGCCTTCCTACGCCACGCGCTTCGCTTCTATGCCCGCTACGGGATCCAGGTCGAGCGCATCCTGACCGACAACGGCGGCGCCTACGTCTCCGCCCTGCACGCGATCGCCTGCCGCCGGCTCGGCGTCCGCCACCTCCGCACCCGTCCCTTCCGCCCGCAGACGAACGGGAAGGCGGAACGCTTCATCCGCACCATGCTCGCCGGCTGGGCTTACGGCGCCATCTACCGCACAAGCGCCGAGCGCACCGCCGCCCTTGACGGCTGGCTCTGGCACTACAACCATCGGCGAGCACACACAGCGCTCGGCCGCCAACCGCCCGTCAGCAGAACCAACCCACTCGGGTCTTACAGCTAGGAGGGCGAGACCGCCGACGCGTTCGCGGCGTACTCGAGCCAGTGCGACCACTGCTCGCGCTTGCCGCGCACCGTGTCGAGGTACGCCGACTGGATCTCGCGCGTGATCGGCCCCGGGTCGCCGACCTCGCGGTCGTCCACGGCCCGCACGGGCGTCACCTCGGCAGCGGTCCCGCACATGAAGATCTCGTCCGCGAGATAGAGATCCGCGCGCACGAGGTTCTTCTCCTCGACCGTGTAGCCGAGGTCCTGCGCGATCTGGATGACCGAGTCCCGCGTGATCCCGGGCAGGATCGAGGACGAGAGGTCGGGCGTCGCGATCTTCCCGTTCTTCACGACGAAGATGTTCTCGCCGGAGCCGTCCGCGACGTAGCCGGTCTCCGTAAGGAGGATCGCCTCCTCGTAGCCGGCCTGCGAGGCTTCCATCACCGCGAGCATCGAGTTGAGGTAGATGCCCGTCGCCTTCGCCACGTGCGGGATCACGTTCGGCCCGATGCGCTGCCAGCTGGAGATCTTCGCGCGCACGCCGTTCTCGAGCGCGTCGTCGCCGAGGTACGCGCCCCACGGCCAGCTCATGATCACGACGTCCACGGGGCAGCCGGTCGGCCGCACGCCGAGCTCGCCGTAGCCGTAGAACGCGAGGGGGCGCAGGTAGCACTCGGGAAGCCCGTTCGCGCCGATCACGTCGTTGCAGGCGGCCTTCAAGTCGTCGACCGAGAAGGGAACGTCCATCTGGATGAGCCGCGCCGAGTTGTGCAGGCGCTGGAGGTGGTCGGTCAGCCGGAAGACCGCCGGGCCCTTCTCCGTCTCGTAGCAGCGGATGCCCTCGAAGACCCCCGAGCCGTAGTGGAGCCCGTGCGCGCCGACGTGGACCTTCGCGTCCGCCCAGTCGACCAGCTCGCCGTTCATCCAGATCTTCTCGGTCTCTCTCATGTGCCCTCCCTCAGTCTTCGAGCCGGGCGTCCACCCGGATCTCGACGTTGCCGCGGAGCGCGTTCGAGACGGGGCAGCCCCGCTCGGCGTCCTGCGCATACCGCGAGAAGTCTGACGCCTCCAGACCCGGAACGCGACCCGTCACGGTCAGCTCGCTCGTCGTGACGCGAAGACCCTCGTCCCCGAGCTCGGCCGAGACGACCGCGGAGACCGCGAGCCGGTCGGGCGGCGAGCCCGCCTCGGAGAGCGTGTGCGCGAAGGCCATTGCGTAGCACGCGGCGTGCGCGGCCGCGACGAGCTCCTCGGGACTGGTCTTGCCGTCCGCCGCCTCCGTCCGCGCCGACCAAGTGACGGGGAGCGGCCCGAAGGCGCCGCTCGACGCGGCGCTCGTCTCGCCGCTGCCCGTGGCGAGGGTTCCTTCCCAGACGACCTCGGCTCTCCGTTCGATTCCGGCCACGCCTACCTCCTTAGATCGTAGTTTCGCTGACGGCGTCGACGACGCGCGCTTTCGTGACCCGCGCGAGGTCGGCCGGAGCGAGCACCGCCATGTGCCGATGGGTGCCGGCGCCCACCCAGACGACGTCATGCGTCACGAGGGTGCGCTCCAGAAGACATGCCTCCACGCGGCCCACCGGAAACGGCGCGACGCCGCCGACCTCGAAGCCGGTCACGTCGAGGACCTCCTGCGGCGAGGCCGCCTTCGCCCGCTCGGCGCGCAGCTCCGCGGCCACCTTCGCCCGGTCGGCGCGCCGGTCGCCGGGCACCATGACGAGCGCGTACCGGCCGCCGTCGTCGAGGGCGAAGACGAGCGACTTCACGATCTGGGCGAGGCTGCACCCGGCCGCTTCCGCCGCCGCCTCGGCCGTCGGCGTCCCCTCCTTGAACTCCTCGATTCGCCCTTCGATCCCGGAGGAGCGCAGCACCGAGGCGACGCGCTCGACCGGCTCCGGCCAGTCGCTCCTCACGGCTACGGCTCGGGGAGGACGATGAACCGCGCGTCGACGAACCCGGGCTCGGCGCGGACCCGCTCGAGGACGCCCTCGAAGGGCACGTTGTCGAGCGTGAGCACCATGAGCGCGCGCCGCTCGTGCCGGTTTCGCGAGACGGCCATGTTCGCGATGTTGATCCCGCTCTCGCCGAGGATCGTGCCGATGCGGCCGATCATGCCCGGCGTGTCGTCGTTCTCGGCGAAGAGCATCTGCTTGTCGAGCTCGACGTCGATCTCGTAGTCGAGGACGCGCGTGAGCTGGCGGCGGTTCTCCTGGCCGATCGTCGTCCCGTGCACCGCGTACGTTCTGCCGTCCGCCGCGTGCGCGGTGACGGCGACGAGGCTCGTGAAGTCCGGCGACGCGGTGCTCGCCGACTCGACCACCTCGAGCCCGCGGCTGCGCGCGATGAGCGGCGCGTTCACGTAGTTCACGGCCTGCTCGACGCGCCCCTGGAAGACGCCGTTCAGCGCCGCGGCGGTGAGCAGGCGCGTGTCGCGCTCCGCGAGCCGGCCGAGGTACATGAGCTCGAGCCGCGTCGGGCTCCCGCCCGCGAGCGCGACCGCGAGCGCCGCAAGGTCGGCGACGAGCGGGAGGAACGGCCCGAGCACGGCGAAGTCCTCAGCCCCGACGGCCGGCATGTTCACCGCGTTCGTGACGACGCTTCCCTCGAGCGCGGCGGCGACCTGCTCGGCGACGATCACGCCCGCGCGATCCTGCGCCTCCTCCGTCGACGCGCCGAGATGCGGCGTGACGATTACGTTCTCGAGCTCGGCGAGCGGCCCCGAGTACGGCTCCGCGGAGAAGACGTCGAGCGCCGCGCCGGTGACCTTGCCGGAGCGGAGCGCGTCGAGCAGCGCATCCTCGTCCACAAGCTCGCCGCGCGCGACGTTCACGAGCCGGATCCCGTCCTTCGCCTTCGCCAGCTCGTCGCGACCGATCATCTCGCGCGACTCCTCCGTGAGCGTCGCGTGGAGCGAGACGTAGTCGGACTCCGCGAGGAGCCAGCCGAGCGTCTCGACGCGCTCGGCGCCGATCGCGCGGAACGGCTCGGGCGCGACGTACGGGTCGTAGGCGAGCACGCGCATCTCGAGCCCGAGCGCGCGGCGCGCAACCTGCTGGCCGATCCGCCCGAACCCGGCGAGCCCGAGCGTCTTTCCGGCGAGCTCGTGGCCGGCGAAGCGGGCGCGCTCCCAGCGTCCGTCGCGGAGGGCGGCGTGCGCCTGCGGGATGTTGCGCGAGAGGCAGAGCAGAAGCGCGATCGCGTGCTCGGCGGCCGAGATGACGGTGGACTGCGGCGCATTCGCGACGATGATCCCGCGCTCGGTCGCCGCCTCGAGGTCGACGTTGTCCACCCCCACGCCGGCGCGTCCGATTACCTTCAGCCGGTCGGCGCGCTCGATCAGGTCGCGCGTCACCTTCGTGGCGCTGCGGACGATCAGGGCGTCGTAGCCCGCGATCTGCTCGTTGAGGTCGCCGTCGAAGTCGACGTCCACGTCGAAGCGCTCGCGGAGGAGCTCGACGCCTGCGGGCGCGATCTTCTCGCGGACGAGGATGCGCGGGGGGCCGGGCGTCCCGGCCGGGCGGTCGAGCGTCGCGGCGCTCTCGCTCACGCGGGAACGACCTCGCCGCCGTACGCCTCGAGCGCGGCCGCGGCGGCGACACCCCGGTCGACGTCCGCGCCGAGCTCGGAGAACGCCTGCTCGACCGCGGTGAGCGCCGCGATCACGTCGAAGACGTCCACGTAGCCGATGTGGCCGATCCGCACGATCTTCCCGACGAGCGGCCCGCGGCCGCCCTCGATCGTCATCCCGTGCCGCTCGCGGACGAGCCTGATCACCTCGGCGCCGTCCACGCCCTCCGGCGCGCGGATCGCGGTCACGACCGCCGAGCGGTCCTCGTCGGGGGAGAAGAGCTCGAGCCCCATCGCCTTCACGCCGGCGCGGCACGCACGGCCGAGGCGGACGTGGCGGTCGAAGACCGCCACGAGGCCCTCCTCTAGCAGCATCCCGAGCGCGGCGTCGAGCCCGTACACGAGCGAGACGGCGGAGGTGAACACTGTGGCCGGCGGATCGGCGCGCAGCGCCTTCAGGTTGCGCGCCCAGTCGAAGTAGAAGCGCGGCGACCTCGACTCCTCCGCGGCCGCGAGCGCGGCCGAGGAAACGGCCGTCGTGGCGAGGCCGGGCGGGGTCATGAGCGCCTTCTGCGAGCCCGAGACGACGACGTCGATCCCGGACTCGTCCTGCGCGATCGGCACCGCGCCGAGGCTCGAGATCGCGTCCACGACGGTGAGCGCCCCGGAGCCCGCGAGGCGGCGCGCGATCGCGTCCACGTCGGCGACGACGCCGGTCGAGGTCTCGGAGTGGGTCATGAAGACCGCCCGCGCGCCGCCCGCCTCCTCGAGCGCTGCGGCGACGTCGTCGGGCTGCGGCGTCTCGCCCCACTCGTAGCGGAGCGGCACGACCTCGCAGCCGTACGCCTCCGCGAGCTGGATCCAGCGCTCGCCGAAGTTCCCCGCCGAGACGCAGAGCACGCGGTCGCCCGGCGAGCAGAGGTTCGCGACCGCGCCTTCCATCCCGCCGGTGCCGGAGGCGGCGAAGAGGAGCACGTCGCCCTCGGTCGCGTGCACCGCGCGCAGGCGCTCGAGCAGCCGGTCGAGGAGCAGGCGGAAGTCGCGCGTCCGGTGGTGGACGATCGGCTGCGCCATGGCCGCGAACACCTCCGGCGGAACCGGCGTCGGGCCGGGCGTCATGAGCAGTCGCTTGACGGGCATCGGCAGGTCTGAGGTTACCGGCCGTCGTACCATTCGCCCGTGGAGGCTCTGCTCGCGTTCGCCGCCGCCCTGCTCGCCTTCCGCTTCGCGGGCGAGCTCGCCGCGCGCTGGCGCGAGCGCCGCCGGCCGGAGCTCCTCGCGTGGTCGGCGTCCCTGCTCACGTATGCGCTCGCCTCGGGAGCGCTCGCCTGGGGCGCGGCGGCCGGGTGGGGCGACGCCGCCTTCCGGCTCTACTACCTCTTCGGCGGCCTCTTGACGGCGGTGCTGCTCGGCGCGGGCTCGCTTCTCTTCGCCGGGCGGCGCTGGGCCGCGCCCGTGGCGATCGCCTACGCTGGGCTCGCGGTCGGGCTCGTCCTCGCGGAACCGCTCGCCGCGCCGGTCGGCGGCACGACGATCCCAGAGGCCCAGGCGCACCTGGACGTCTTCCCCGTCCGGATCGTGGCGATCGTGGGGAACAGCCTCGGGACGATCGCGGTCGTCGCCGTCGCGCTCGCCACGCTGCGCGCGCGCCCGCTCGGGAACGCCCTCGTCGTGGCGGGAACCGCGGTGGCCGCGGGCGGGACCGCGGTCGCGGGGCTCGGCGCGGCGCCGACGGCCGCGTTCGTCGCGCTCGCGGTCGTGCTGCTCTACGCGGGCTTCCTCGGGCTTTCGGGACTGCCGCTGCGGCGCCCGGCTAGCGGCGGATCCGCCAGCTCCACACGGCCGGCGTCTTATCCCACACATTCCTCTTCGCGTCCTTGACGCGGACTCGGAACGTGTGCGTGCGGCCCGGCTTCAGGTTGCGGTAGACCTTCGCCGGCCTGCACGACTTCCAGACCTGCCTGTTCAGCTTGCACTGCGACTGGAACGGGTTGACGAAGACCCCGGCGCGCTTCGCGCCCCACGTGAACCGCGCCGTCCGGTTCCGCGTCGTCCTGGCCGGCTTCGAGAGGATGACCGCGTTCAGGATCGCCGGCAGCGGGGGCGGCGGAGGTGGGCCGATCAGGTTGAAGGTCGCGACCGCACGGATGGTCTGGCCCTGGACGGTGATGTTGCAGGCGCCGGTGCCGCTGCAGCTGTGCCCGACCCCGCTCCAGCCGGCGAACGTCGAGCCCGTCTGAGGATTTGCGAAGAGCGAGATCGGGACGGTGCTGAGCGGGAAGACGCTCGACTGGCTCGTGCACGTCGGGCCGCAGCTGATCCCGGCCGGGCTGCTCGACACGGTCCCGGCTCCGGTCCCCTGCTTCTGGACGAGCACAGGATCCCCGGCCGGCGGCGTCGTCCCGGGCACGCACTCGCCGGATGTGCCCGTGCCGGTGAAGTTCGCGGTCGCGCAGTGCTCGTAGTTCTGGGTATCGAGGTTGTTCGCGTAGATCCGGCAGCCGTTCTGGGGGACGGCAGGGTCACCGGCCTTCGCGGTGTGGCAGGCGGGCGGAGTCGGCGACGTCCAGTTCAGGAACTGGCCGGTCCCCTCCGGGACGGCCGTGAAGTCGATGAACGGGTCCGGGACGTCGAGCGCCCAGATGAACCATTCCGGCACTGTGCAGTCGTGGCCGCCGGCAGGCGGGCAGCGCACCTGGGTCCCGGCCGGGTCGGCGGTCGACTGGACGCGACCGCTCCCGACCACGGTGACCGCGATGAAGAAGCAGGGCCCGACGTTGCTCGCCCCGCCGCGGCAGAGCACCTGGCCCTCCCGCTCCTCGGCGAGCGCCTCCGACGCCACCGCGCTCGCGGAGATGGAGGACGCCTGCGGCGTCTCGGCACGCGCGAGCACGAAGGCGGCGGCGATGCCGAGCAGGGCGAGGAGCCGAACCCGGCGGGAGTCATGGGCGAGCACGTCCCGCATTCGCTGGTCGGATCTTACTCCCCTGGAAAGCCCTGCCTGCCGCTTCCTGATCCGATCCTTACCACTAGTCGCCGATCGCCTTCATGACGACCCGCTTCGGGCGGCGGCCGTCGAACTCCGCGTAGAAGACCTGCTCCCACGGGCCGAGGTCGAGACGGCCGTCGGTGATCGGGAGGACGACCTGGTGCGCCATGAGCTGGCGCTTGAGGTGGGCGTCTGCGTTGTCCTCGGTCGTGTTGTGGCGGTAGTGCTCCACGGGCTCGTGCGGCGCCAGGCGCTCGAGCCACTCGTCGAAGTCGGCGATCAGGCCGCGCTCGTCGTCGTTCACGTAGACCGCGGCGGTGATGTGCATCGGGTTCACGAGGCAGAGCCCGTGCTGGATCCCGGACGCGCGGACGAACTCCTCCACCTGCGGCGTGATGTTCAGGTAGTCGCGCCGGTTCGGCGTCTCGAACGTCAGGTAGTCGGTCGCGTGCTTCATCGTGTGCGCGGATGACCGCGGTGGAAGCCTACGACGCCGAGCTGGTCGCGCGCGTGCGCGCCGTCCTCGGGGAGGGCCTCGTCGCCGCGTACGCCACCGGGTCGTGGGCGCTCGGCGACTACGTCCAGGGGCGGAGCGACGTCGACCGGCTCGTCGTCTCGGCGGAGCCGCTCGGCGCCGGCGAGGCGGAGGCGCTCGTGGAGGCGCTGCGCCATGAGGCGCTTCCGGTTCCCGCGCGGAAGCTCGAGCTCGTCGTCTACGCGCGGACGGCGGTCGAGCGGCCGACGCGCGGCGCGGCGTTCGAGCTCAACCTGAACACCGGCGAAGGGGCCGAGCACCACGCGATCACCGACCCGGAGGCCGAGCCCGGGCACTGGTTCGTCCTCGACCGGGCGATCGCCCGGGAGCGCGGGATCGCGCTCGTCGGGCCTCCGGCGCTCACGCTCTTCGCTCCGCTCCCGCGCTCGTGGCTTCGCGCGGCGCTCGCCGAGTCGCTCGCCTGGCACGCGGCCAACCCGGAGACCGCCGAGCCGGAGAACACCGTCCTGAACGCGTGCCGCGCCTGGCTCTTCCTCGTGGAGGGGCAGTGGGCGTCGAAGGACGAGGCGGCCGCGTGGGCGCTCGAGCGGGAGCCGGGGCTCGACGTCGTCCGCGCGGCGCTCGCGGTTCGCCGCGGCGAGGCAGGCCGGCCGGTCGACGCCGCCGCCGCCGCGGAGCTCGCGGCGCGCGTGTCGGTTCTCGCTTGACCCGCTTCCCGGAGCCGCTTAGCGTCCGCGGCTTCGCGAAGGGAGGATCCGGTGAACCGACCTGACGCCGCCGGCACGACCGCCATCCTCGACCGCTCGGAGGTCGAGAGCCTCTTCGTCCACCCGCGCCGCGACCTCGGGGCGGACGCGCTCTGGGAGCGCTCGCGCGCCCGCTCGGAGGCCCGCCGGCAGCGGCTCGCGTCCGGGGCGCCGCGGCGTCGCAGCCTCGTCTCGGAGGCGCTCCTCGACCTCGACGGCCCGGCGGCCGCCGCGGCGCCGTGGGAGCGGGACCTGACGGAGGAGAACGTGTGGGAGCTCTCGGCACGGGTCGCCCGCGCGAAGCGGCGCGCGGTGCGGAAGCCGGTGCTGCACCAGACGCGGGCGGCCAGCGCGTCGCTCCTCGTCGCGGCGGTCGCCGCGACCGTGCCGGCGACGGGCGGGGCGCAGTCGAAATCCCGCCGCGCGGCGGCGGCGCAGGTCGACGTGCAGCTCCTGAAGATCGGCGCGCGCGGGGCGGCGGTCGCTTCCCTTCAGCGTGCGCTCGGGATCACCGCCGACGGGGTATTCGGGCCGAAGACCCGGGCGGCCGTCAAGGCGTTCCAGGAGCGCCACGGGCTCGCTCGGGACGGGATCGTCGGC